>Ga0272441_10008487_pt1 | contig 16247 bp, 10 predicted proteins | sample SSMProp6N_FD_193582 | JGI IMG/M metagenome (GOLD analysis project Ga0272441, IMG submission 193582) | Marine sediment archaeal communities from Little Sippewissett salt marsh, Falmouth, MA, United States - SSM-Prop-6N | ecosystem: Environmental > Aquatic > Marine > Wetlands > Sediment ... | reverse complement strand
GTGGCCCTGGTGCGTCGCGCGATGGTTCGCGGGGTGATGGTCCTGTCGTTCTACGCGGAAGAGCATCTGGCCGCGCTCACCGAGGAGTGGCCGGTCGTGATGTTCTTCGCGTGCGGTCGGGCGAAACGTCTCACCATGGTCGCGCCGGACGACTTCACCGCGGGCTTCCTGGCGACGCGCCACCTGCTCGAGAAGGGACACCGCCGGGTCGCGGCCGCGGTCGGAAGCGGCCGGAGGCCGGAAGGCTTCTCCGAGAGGTTCGTCGGCGGGTATGCGCTCGCCCTGGGGGAGGCGGGCGTCCCCTTCCGGGAGGCGCTCGTCCTGCGGGACAGCGCCAACCTCGGACCCTTCACCGAGGACCGCCCGGCGCCGCCGGCCTGCGAGCGAATCATAAAGCTCAAGCCGCGCCCGACGGCGATCGTGGCCCGCGGCGAGACGATCGCAAGCCTCGTTCGCGGACTGGTCGGACGGGGGATCGGCGTGCCTGACGAGATCTCCGTCGTGGGGTACGGGCCGCGGGGAGGCGGTCCGTGGCCGACGCCGGGCCTCGGCTGGGTGGAATATTCGGCGCAGGACATGGCCGAGGCGGGACTGGACGCCCTCGATGCCCGCAGCGATGGTTGCCGGGGCGTAGTCATCCCGGTGCGCCTGGTCTCGGGGGAATCCGTCGGGGCCCTCCGGAGAGCGTAAGACGAAGGAGAAGGACATGCATCGCCTTGTCGTCATGGCGTGCGTTCTGACGAGTTGCGTCCTCCCGGCAGCGGCCGCCGACTGGCCCATGTGGCGCTGCGACGCCGCGCGCAGCGGGGCCACGGAGCAGGAGCTTCCGGCGAAGCTTCACCTGCAATGGGTGCGGCACTATCCGGCCCTGAAGCCCGTGGCGACCGGGCCCGGCAAGATATGCAACCCGAAGGACAAAACGGTGGGGTTCGAGGTGGCCTACTCTCCCGTCGTGCTCGGCAAAACCATGTTCGTGGCGTCGTCGCACAACGACAGCGTCACGGCTCTCGACGTCGAGACCGGCGCCGAGAGGTGGAAGTTCTACACCGGGGGCCCGGTGCGCCTGGCCCCGGCCGCGTGGAAGGGCAAGGTCTATGCGGCCTCGGACGACGGCCACCTCTACTGTCTGGACGCGGCGAAGGGAACGATGCTGTGGAAGTTCCGCGGCGCGCCGATGAAGCACCGGGTGATCGGCGACGAACGGCTCGGCTCGGCTTGGCCGGCGCGCGGTGGCCCGGTCGTGGCCGACAGGAAGGTGTATTTCGCCGCGAGCATCTTCCCGTTCATGGGGCTCTACATCTACGCGCTCGACGCCGAGACGGGGAAGGTGGTCTGGGTCAACGACCGGCGCGGGGCCCAGTGGAAGTGGAAGGGCGAGAAGACCGCGCCGCAGGGCCCGCTCGCCCTGGCGGGGGACAAGCTGCTCGTTCCCAACAACCGGCTCGACGTGACCTGCCTCGACCGCAGGACCGGCAAGTACCTGTACTCCACGGGCGGCCGGTCCGGCTGGCGCGCGTGCGCGAGCGCGAAGTACTGCCTCAACGGCGGGGCCCTGCACGATCTCGAGAGCGGGAAACTGCTGGGCGTCGTCGGCGCGTTCCCGGTCCTCGCCGACGGGGTCCTCTACGCGGCGGTGGGCCGCGACGGCAAAGACGGCATCCGGGCCGGAGACCTGGGCAAGCTCAAGCAAACCGCCGCCGGGCGGAAGCCGAAGATCGATATCCCGAAATTGTGGGACATGCCCGGCAAGAGCGTGGTCCGCCGCGTCTGGCTCAAGGCCGGGCCGCGGCTGTACGTCACGGAGGGGAACGCGATCTTCGCCGTCGACATCCCCGCGCCCGGCGGCCAAGCCAGGGTCTCCTGGACCGGAAAAGTCGAAGGAACGGTGACGGGGGTGCTCGCCGCTGCTGACCGGCTCTTCGTGGTCACGCGCGAGGGCGGCATCCACTGCTTCGGCGCGGCCCAAACGGCCCCGAAGACCTACGCGGTCAAGCTCGAGAAACTGCCGACGGCCAGCGACGAATGGACCGCAAGGGCGGGAACCATTCTCAAGACAACCGGCATCAAAGATGGCTACGCGCTGGTCTTGGGCATCGGCTCGAGCCGGCTGGTGGAGGAGCTCCTCAAGCAGTCCGAGCTTCATGTTGTCGCGGTCGATCCCGACGCGAAGAAGGTCGATGCCTTGCGCCGCAGGCTGGACGCGGCAGGGCTCTACGGCCAGAGGGCGGCCGCGATAACGGGCGACCCGCTGGACTGCGGCCTGCCGCCTTATCTGGCGAGCCTCATCGTTTCGGAGGACCCAAAGGCAGCCGGTCTCGAAAAGGGGGCCGCCTTTGGCAAGGGCGTCTTCCACTCGCTCCGGCCCTATGGAGGCGTGGCCTGCCTGCCGGGAAACGAGGTGTCGCAGGGCACCGTGTCCGGCTGGGTTAAATCGGCGAAGCTCGAAAACGCGGAGGTCAAGGCATCCGGCGACTTCACGCTACTGGTGCGCGCGGGCGCGCTGCCCGGTTCGGCGCCATGGACCCACCAGTACGCCGACGCAGGCAACACCGTGGTGAGCAAGGACGAACTCCAGGCGCCCCTCGGGCTCCTCTGGTTCGGCGGGCCGTCGACGGCCCTCTCCTTCGACCGGCACTACTTCGGCCCGCGGCCGCACGTGGTGGGAGGACGCATCATCGTCTTCGGGCCCAAGGGTCTCACCACCATCGACGTCTACACCGGACGCAGGCTCTGGCAGAATGGTTCACCCGAAATCATGCGGCTGGCCAAGCCCTACCGGCACAAGGCCTACCGGCTGCCCGGCGCGAACTACCTGGGCAGTTATTACGTCTCGCTCGCCGACGGCATTTACGTGGCCGGCGGCGGGACCTGCCTGCACCTGGACCCTGCCACCGGCGAGAAGCTCTCCGAGATCAAGCTGCCCGCCGGACAGGTGTTCGGTCCGATTAGAATCTGGAAAGACGTACTGGTCGCGGCGACGGACCCCATCGTCCAGGACGAGAAGAAAGTGGGCCTGGACAAGTGGAACGCCACGGCCGGCCGGCGGCTGACGGCCTTCGACCGCAAGGGCGGGGATCTCCTCTGGTCGCTGAAGGCCGATCAGGGCTTCGGCCACAACGCCATCGCAATCGGCGAAGGCAAGGTCTTCTGCATCGACATGTGGCCCAAGACGCCCACCGCCAAGTCCGGCGCGGGCAAGCTCATCGCGCTCGACGCCCGCACCGGCAAGACCGCGTGGAGCACGACCGAGAACGTCTACGGGACCTGGATGGGGTACTCCGCCGAGCACGGGATTGCGCTGCAGGGCGCGGGGTTCCGCGGCTACAAGAACCCCAACGGCTCCCGGGCGATTGCTTACAGGGCGAAGGACGGGGGCGTCCTCTGGGACAAGAAGACGGGGCCAGGCCCCTGGATGCTGAACGGGAAGCTGCTCATCACCCAGGGGCGCGTGGCCTTTGACCTGGCGACCGGCAACAAGGTCAAGACGTTCAAGAGGCTCGACGGCAAGAGCTGCGACCACGACATCGGCAGCACGCATCTGATCGCCGACCGCGAGGGGTCCGCAGCTTACGTTGACCTCGACACCAACACGCCGTACCGCCTGGGCGGGATACGTTCGGGCTGCATGAACACCCTGATCGTCGCCGACGGGGTGCTGAGCTATCCCTTCTTTGCCCGGAACTGCACGTGCTCGCTGAACATCAGAAGCTCAATGGCGCTCATCCGCATGCCCGAGCTGGCCGGTGGGGCGAAACTCAGGGAGTAGGCGGATCTGGCCGTGAGGATCACTGCCGGCGATGCCGGAGGGAAGAAGATGGGACCGGAAGTCGCGCGAGGGCTTCGACGCAGCAACGGGAGGAAAGCGATGAATCGGAATCGGATGCGGCTCTGCGCAGGCCTGCTGCTCCTGGCCGCCTGCGCCAATGCCGGGGAGCCGGCGGCGGCGGTACCGGCCGAGGCCGCGGCCGGGGCGAAGGCGATCGTCCACGCCTCCGGCCTCAAGGCCGGTCTGTGCGTCTGCCTCGGCGCGGGCGACGGGACGCTCGCCGCCGCGCTCGCGCAGGACGGTAAGTTCCTCGTCCACGCGCTCGACCCGGATGCGGGCGCCGTCGAAAAGACGCGCGCGCGCATCGAGAAGACCGGCCTCTACGGCGCGCGCGTCTCGGTCGAGCGGGGCGCCTTCAAGCCGCTTCCCTACGCGTCAAACCTCGTCAACCTTGTCGTCGCCGACGGCGCGGCGGCGGGGCTCGACCTCGCGGAGGTCTTTCGCGTGATCGCACCGGGCGGCGCGGTCTTCGTCAAGGGAGGCGAGAAGGGGAAGCTCGAGGCGGCCGGTTTCAAGGACGTCCAGCCGGCGGCGGGCGGACTCGTCGCGCGAAAGCCGCGGCCCGCGGATCTCGACGAGTGGACCCACTGGCGGTACGACGCGAGCAGCAACCCGGTCTCGAACGACGCGCGCGTGGGCCCGCCCGAGCACGTCCAGTGGATCTGCCACCCGCGGTTCGGGGGCTGGAGCGGGCACAAGCCCGTCATGCTGGGGTTGAGTGCGGGCGGGCGCCTTTTCTACACGCACGACCAGATGTCGCCCTTCTTCGTGAAGCCCACCTTCCTCCCGAAAACGATGCGGGAGAAGAGGCTGCTGGTCGCGCGGGACGCCTTCAGCGGGGTCCTCCTGTGGAAGCGCGAGATTCCGTTCCCCGGGCTGGGGGGCGTGGTCGTCTCGGGCGACCGGGTCTTTACCTGCGTTGCTCTGCGGGGCCCGATCGTGGCGCTGGACGCGGCTACGGGCGAGATCACGCGGAGCTACGAGGGCACCGAGGGGACGCGGGCGATCCGGCACGCAGGCGGCGTCCTGCTCCTCAAGAGCGAGCGAACGCTCCAGGCCGTGGACGCGGCGGGCGGCAAGAAGCTCTGGACGCACCCGCTCACGGACAAGCACGACGCGTGCCTCGCAGGCGAGAGCCGGGTCTTCCACCACTCCCGGAAGGGCGGCTACATCGTCGCGTTCGACCTCCGGACGGGGCGCGAGCTCTGGCGGAGGGCGGACGCGGCCTGGCTCAAGAGCGCCGGGCTCTCGACCTGCAGCGCGGGCGCCGTCTTCTTCGTCGAAGGCAAGTACGACGGCACCGTTCACGCTCTCTCCGCGAAGGACGGGGCGGACCTGTGGCGCGGGAAGTTCTCGAACGGGAACGGCTACTTCCCGGTCCAGCAGGTCTTTCTGCGCGGCGGGCTCGTCTATGCGACCACGCGCGACCGAGAGGGCGACAAGAAACGATGGGGCTGGACCATCTTCGACGCCGCGACCGGCGAGAAGAAGGGCTTCGTACAGGGGGGGGGCAGCGCGGGCGGGGGCACCTGCATCGTCTACACGGGCACGCAGGACTACTTCATGAAGGGCGGCACCGTGGCCGGCCTCGCGCCGGAGGTCGGAGTGAAGCTCTACCGCTCGATGCGCACCTCCTGCAAGACCGGGACCGTTCCGGCGAACGGCCTCCTCTATTACTTCGCGCACGACTGCGGCTGCGGGAGCAGCCTGCGCGGGACCTTCGCGCTCGCACCCCGTGACGGCGAAGCGCCCGTTGCGAAGCCGGCTGAACGCTTCGAGCGCGGCCCCGCCGCGCCGGGCGGCGGTGCGGCCGGGCCCGGCGATTGGCCGGCCTTCCTGCACGACCCGGCCCACAGCGGCACGACGGCTGCATCCGTCCCGGCCGACCTGGGGGTGCTCTGGAGCGCGAAGGTCGGAAGCGAGCCGACGGCCCCGGTCGTAGCCGGGGGGCTCGTCTGCGTCGGGAGTTCGGACCATCGCGTTCGCGCGTTCGACGCGGCGACGGGCGAGGCGAAATGGAGCTTCACGACCGGCGGACCGGTGGCGAGCGCGCCCACGCTCCACGAGGGGCTCTGCCTCGCCGGCTCGGGCGACGGGTGGGTTTACGCGCTGAACATGAAGACCGGCGCGCTCGTCTGGCGCCTGCACGCGGCCCCCGAGCTGCGCAAGATCGTGGCTTTTGAGCAAATCGCCTCGGCCTGGCCGGTGCGCGCGGGCGTCCTCGTGCGCGGGGGCGTCGCGTACACGCTCGCCGGCTGGGTGCAGCACTGCGACGGGGCGCACGTCCTCGCCTTCGAACCGCGCACCGGGAAGATCCTCTGGGAGCGAAAGGCCACCGAGGTCATCGGGGCCTCGCTCCTCTTCTCGGGGGAGAAGTCCCTGTACTGCGACGGCGCGCTGACCAAGGGCGCCTCATGGCGACCCGTGCGCATCGACCCCAAGGACGGCCAAATGGTGGCTCTACGCGCCAAGGACATCCAGGAGCGCGTCCTGACCGCAGGCCCGCACCGGGAGATCCATCACAGGTTCAGCAAGTGGAGGCTGGGCAAGATCATCGCCGAGCGCATCGCGTTCACCCCGGAGGCGGCCTACGCCGCCGCGTGGCCCGGATACAAGAAGACGCAGGGGGCGCTCTCGGCGAGCGGGAAGGCGTCGTGGTCCGTGACGCTCCCGCCGGGGATGCGCGTGAACGCGCTGATCCTCGCGGGAAAGACGCTCGTCCTCGCCGCGCCCACCGAGAAGGGCGGCGAGGTCTGGACGGTCTCGGCCGCGGACGGAAAGAAGCTCGGCGCGCTCGCGCTCGACGCGCCGCCGGTCCCGAACAGCCTGGCCGCGGACGGCGGGCGCGCGTACCTCACGACCGCGGACGGCCGGCTCCACTGCCTGGGCAAGAGGTAAGTCTTTTTCCCGGTCTGCTATGCTCATCAATCGAGGCACAGAAGGCGTTGAGGGGCCGGGCCAAGACGCCCCTCGATGCGGTGGGCCGAAATCACACTCATATCCGCCTTACCCAGAACCGGTAGGTTTGGTGCGAGGAGGGGGATTCGAACCCCCACGGGCGAGCCCACGAGATCCTAAATCTCGCGCGTCTGCCAGTTCCGCCATCCTCGCACGCGGCGCGGCGCGCGCCAGAAGCACCCGCTACGGCGGCAGCGGTTGGACCGGTTCCACCGGCCGCTCGCCGTAGAGCACCTCGTAGGGGATGCGCCGGCCGTCGGCGTCCAGGACCGCGGCCCGGTCGTAGAGCCGGGCGACGAGCATTCGTTCCTGTCGCTCGGTCTTTCCCTCCCGGAGCTCCCGGCGGATCGCGGTCTCGACCTCCGCGAGCGGCTGGGCGCCGGCCGGGTTGCGCGCCTCGACGAGGAGCACGAGGAAGGCCTCGCGCGTCGCGATGACTTCGCTCACCGCGCCGGGTTTCAGCACGAAGGCTTCGCGTTCGATGACCTCCTCGTAGGTGCCGCGCACGAAGGCGCGCGAGCCGCCCGTACCCATGCGCCCGCCGCGGGCGCGGGTCTCCGCGTCGTCGGAATGCGCGCGCACGAGCGCACCGAAGCGCGCGGGATCGGCTGCGGCCTCGGCGCGGAGCCGCCCGGCCAGTTCCCGCGCCGCGGCGCGGGAGCGGACCGGCCCGCCGCCGACGGGCGGCACGTCCCACCGGATCGTGAGGAGGCGCGCCTCGACCGATTCATCGCGCCAGAAACGCGTCCGGTTCGTCGTATAGAAGGCGCGGACCTCCTTCGGCGTCGGCGCCGGATCCAGCAGCAGGACCCGTTGCCTGTACTCGAGCACGATGGACTGCTCAAAGAAGATCTGGCGGAACTGCTCGGGCGTGAGTCCGTGCGCCTTCCAGAGGCCGTCCGGCCCGCCGAGGTCACGGAGGCGCATCTCGAGGCGGCGGTTGAAGCCCCGGTCATAGAGCCGGTACATCCCGAGGGTCATGCGCGCGCGCTCCGGGGAGCGCAGGCCGATCTCGTCCCGAAAGGGGTCCCCGAAGAGCTGCCGCATCGCGTCGCGGCCGAACCGCTTCACGAGGTCGGCGACGAGCGCGCGCTGCGCCTCCTGGAAGAGGAGCCGGCGGGCCACGATTCGGGCGAGGACCTTCCGCCGCAACGCGTCGGCGCGCCCGGCGAAGGCGGCCTCGTCCGTCGCCGTCCAGGTCTCGGCACCCACGCGCTGGCCCCGCTGCACGAGGAGGCTCCGGTACGATCGGCTCGCAGCCAGGATGTCCGAGTGCGGGATCGCCTCGCCGTTCACGAGTGCGACCGCGTACTCGCCGGGAAGGAGACCCTTCTTCGGGTCTGCCGGCGGTTCGGCCGCCGACGCCGGGCGCCCCGCGGCGAGTGCAGCGAGTCCCAGGACCAGCACAATCGGACGCATTCTCACCGCCGCCTCCCCCTGTCCCTGCGGCCCTTGCCCTCAAGCCGCGCGAGGAGGTCCTCTGCGGCCCGGGCCAGGCCCTCGGCGGACGCGCGCGGCGCCGGCACCGTGAACGTCTCCGCGTTCAGGAGCCGGATGTCCTCGAGCCCGGCCAGCCGGCGCTCGAGGCGCGCGAGCCTCCACCGGTGCAGTTTAAGCACAAACCGCCCGTTTTCAAGCCCGAGGTAGGAAACCCGTGCCCGGCCGCAGGCCGCGCGCAGCTTCGCCTCGCGGAGGAGGCGCTCGGCCTCGGGGGGGAGCGGACCGTACCGGTCCTCGAACTCCTCGCGCACGCGCGCGAGCGCCACGTCGTCTGCGGCGGCGGCGAGGCGCCGGTAGGCCTCGAGCTTGGCCGCCGCGCCGGGGATGTAGGCGTCGGGCAGGTAGGCGCTCGTCCCCAAGTTGAGCGTGACCTCGATGGGCTCCTCCCGCGGCGTGCCGCGCGCCGCGTCCGCGCTCTCCTCGACGAGCCGGCAATAAAGCTCGTAGCCGACCTCGGCGATGTGCCCGCTCTGCTCCAGGCCCAGCACGTTCCCCGCGCCGCGGAGTTCCAGGTCCCGCAGGGCGAGGCGGTAGCCGGCGCCCAGCTCGTCAAACTCCTCGATCGCCTTGAGGCGCTTCGCCGCGAGCGTCGAGACGACCGGCGGCACGAGGAGGTACGCGTAGGCACGGTGCCGATAGCGGCCCACGCGGCCGCGCAGCTGGTGGAGCTCGGCCAAGCCCAGGCAGTCGGCTCGGTCGATGAAGATCGTGTTGGCGTGCGGGATGTCCAGACCGTTCTCGACGAGGGTGGTGGCAACGAGCACGTCGGCTTCTCCGCGGACGAAGCGCCCCATGGCGCGCTCGATCGCGCCGGCGGCCATCTGCCCGTGCGCGACCGCACAGCGCGCCTCGGGCACGAGGCGCGCGAGCCGCTCGGCGACGAGCCGGATCGACTCGACCCGGTTGTGCACGAAGTAGACCTGCCCGCCGCGCGCCATCTCGCGCAGGATCGCGCGCCGCACGAGGTCGCCGCTCCACGGGACGATCTTTGTCCGGATCGCGAGCCGGTCCGCCGGCGGCGTCGAGAGCGCCGAGATGTCGCGCAGGCCCACGAGCGCCATGTGCAGCGTCCGCGGGATGGGCGTGGCCGTGAGCGTGAGCACGTCCACGCTCACGCGCAGCGTCTTGAGCCGTTCCTTGTCCTCGACGCCGAAGCGCTGCTCCTCGTCGACCACCACGAGCCCCAGGTCTCGGAAGCGCACGTCGCCCGAAAAGAGCCGGTGCGTGCCGATGACGACGTCCACCTCGCCCGAGGCGAGCCCCTCGATCACCGCGTGCTGCTCGCGCGCGCTCCGCAGGCGCGAGAGGCTCTCGACGTGCACGGGGTATCCCGCGAGGCGCTCGCGAAAGGTGCGCTCGTGCTGCTCGGCCAGCACGGTCGTGGGCACGAGGAGCGCCACCTGGCGCCCGGTGAAGATGGCCTTGAAACACGCGCGCAGCGCGACCTCGGTCTTGCCGAAGCCCACGTCCCCGCACAGGAGCCGGTCCATGGGCGAGGGCCGCTCCATGTCGGCCTTGATCGCGGCGACGGCCTTGAGCTGGTCGCGCGTTTCCTCGTACGGAAACGCGGCCTCGAAGGCGCGCTGCGCCTCGTCGTCGGGCGGGTAGACGATGCCGCTCGAGGCCTCGCGCGCGGCCTCGAGGCGGACGAGGTCGTCGACCACGGCGCGCGCCGCCTCTCTCGCTCGCGCCTTCTTCCGCTCCCACGCCGTGCCGCCGAGCCGGCTCAGGTCGGGGCGCGACTTCTCCGGGCCGATGTACCGGCCGACGAACGCGACGTTCACCGCCGGCACGTAGAGCTTCGCGTTCTCGGCGAACCCGAGCGCGAGGTAGTCCTCGGTTTTGCCGCGCCGCTCGAACCGCTCCATGCCGAGGTACCGCGCCACGCCGTGGATGCGGTGGACCACGAGTTCGCCGGGCTCGAGGTCGGCGACGGTCTCGAGCGGGGCGCTCGGCGCCGCCGGCCTCGCCCGGCTCCGGTCGCGCCGCCGGCCGAAGAGCTCCGCGTCACTGACCGCGACGATGCCGCCCGGGCCCGGAAGCTCGAACGCGCCCGAGAGCCGCCCGAGCGCGAGCGTGAGCGAGGCGGGCGCCTCGAGCCCCGCGCTCGCGAGCAGCTCGGCGATGCGGTCGCGCTCGGCCTGGCTCGAGGCGTAGAGCACGGTTCGCTCCGCGCGCGCGGAAAGCTCCAGAAGCGCGCGCAGCGCGGCCCCCACCTCGCGTCTCTCGAGGCGCTGCACGCTCCGCGCGCCGAAATCGACCGCGCCGTGGACGTCGGGCGCGAGCGCGGTCGCGCGCACGCGCGCGAGCCCGTCCAGCGAGGCACGCAGCGCCCCGGGCGCGACGAGCCTCGTCCCCGCATCCCCGGTAAAGCTCGCGAGGTAGAGGGCCGCACAGCGCTTGGCCTCGGCCGGCTCGAACTCGATCGCGCGCGCCTTGACCGCCGCGAGGAGTTCGGGAAGGAGCCGCGGCTTATCGAGCGCGCGGCCGCGGTCGAGCGGGGGCACTTCAAGACGCCAGACCTCGCCCGCCGAGCGCTGCGTCATCGGGTCGAAGCGCCGGAGGCTCTCGACCCGGTCGCCCGCGAGCTCCACGCGCACGGGGGCGGAGGCGAAGTACGGGTAGACGTCGAGAAGCCCCCCGCGACGCGCGAACTCCCCCGGCCGGGAGACCTGGTGCGCACGCTCGTACCCGTGCGTGACGAGCCATTCCGTCCGGGCCTCGAGGTCGAACACACCGCCCGCATCGACCGCGAGCGCCTCGCCGCCGGTCCCGGCGGGCGAGCCCTGAAGGAGCGCGATGGGGTTCGCCACGATGAGGAGCGACTCGCCCTCGCCCCGCTCCCGGCCGAGCGCCGCGGCCACCTCGGCGCGCGCGAGGAGCGTGGCCGAGTCGGGTTCCTCCGACTCGGTGGGCAGGACGTCCCAAGCGGGGAAAAGAAGGACCCGAACAGACGCGGTATGCGGCCGCGTGAAGGTCTCAAGATCCTCCTCAAGCCGGTCGGCCTCGTCCACGCCGGGCGCGACGAGGAGCCAGACGCCCGGCCTCACGCACGCGAGCGCGGAGGCAAGGAGCGCGCCCGAGGCGCCCCACAGACCCCCGGCCGCGACCGCGCCGCCGCGAGGCGCCGCGTCCAGCGCCTTCACGAGCGCGCCGAAGGCGTCGGAACCGGTCAGCACACCGGCGAGATCGACGTCGGGCTCGATGCGGTACACTCGTCCCCTCCGGGGGGATTGTATCACGCGATAGAAGCGCCGGCAGGGGAAGGAGATTTAGCGCAGCCGAACCCGCTGCCGAGACCTAATCCGCACGAGGATGAAGCGCAGGAGCACGATTAGTAGCATCAGGGCGACGCCGGCCGCCGCGTAGGGAAGCGGGCTGTAGAGCCACCGGCCCAGGAAGGCGTCCGAGGGTGAAACCTCGGGCAGGACAGGAAGGGCGGGCGCACGCGCCCGGCCGGGATCATTCCGCTGCGCGTTCTTCTTATCCTCAAAGAGCTCGGGGTTGGTCAACTTGAGCCATTCGAGGTCGTCCTCCTCGCCGAACGCCGGCCGGAGGACGCACGCGGAGATGCGCGCCGCCAGCGCGCCTGCCTCCTTGAGTTTCACCACACGGTCGGGAAGATCCGGGGGCTTCCGCCAGGGGGTCTCCGTCCAGAGCCCGGTCCGCTCCCAGAGCCTCATCGCGGCCCACTCGTTGAGCGAGAGGCCTCGCGGCTTGAGCGCGGTACCGATCCGCTTCGCGCGCTCGCCGGGCGCGAGCCCCAGCCATGCCCCCATGGAGAGATCGCAGAGCTTGGCCTCCAGGTAGAGCTTCGGGTACGGCTGGCCGCTTCTCGTCGAGCGGACGTAGGCGCCGAATTCTTTCCACCATGCCTCACAGTCCGCGATGAGTTTCTGCATCTTTTCAGTGGACCAAGGCTTCTTCACGCTGCCGTGATCCAGCACCAGCGTCCAAATGCGTTTGGCAAGCGCGAGATCGAAACGCCGGATCAGGTCCATGAACATGCCCGCGGCCATCAGGTCAGGCTTCGGCGAGACCAGTTTCTCCTTCATCTCGCGGAGGAGCATCTCGCCGCCCGAAGGGTCCCCGAGCAGGGAAAGCCCTCTCGTGAGCGAAAGTCGGATGACCTCGTTCTCCTCGCGCGGAAGGAGCTTTTTTCGGATCAGGTCTTCCGTCTTCGTGTCGCCCACCTGACCCAGGACGGCCGAGAGTCCCGCGCGTTCGCTCCTGTCCGTGGTCTGGAGGAACAACTCTTCGACTTGGCGGGCCGCACGGCAGTGGATGAGCCCGAAGAGCGCAATGCGGTATTGAGCCTTCGGCAGGCTCGCGCGTCCCTCTCTGACCTCGAGGTACAGTGTTTTGAGCGTCTCCTTCGCCTTGGGCGAGGCGTCCGGTCCCTTGGCGAAGGCCTCACGTATAAGCTCTGCCTCGGAGGCGGCCCGCCCCTCCAGAAGCGCGGACGGGAACTCGATCGCCTCCTCTGCCGCGCCCGCCCGGACGGAGAAGAGGCACAGGCAGACAATAAACAGAGGATATCCGTTCCGCAGCATTCCGGCACCCTCCTTTCGAATATCACCGCACAGGACATCTTACCACACCCGTCCCCTCCTCGCCATGCCTTCCGCGAAAAGGCGTTGCGCGGGGCGTTTCCATGCCCTAGAATGCCTCGGGGGATTCCGGTGGCTCGACAGGCACAGATCTTCGACGTGCGCGACGGCGAGATTCTCCTCGCCGACGTGCTCGACGCGGCCGGCAACGTGCTCCTGCGGCAGGGCACGGTCCTCTCGGCGCGGCAGGCGCAGCAGCTGGCTCGCCGCGGCGTCGAGACGGTCGAGGTCGGCTCGCCCGAGGAGGCCGAGGCGGACCCGGGCGCGCCCGGCCCCGAAGAGGTCGCCGCGGTGATCGAGCGGCTCGAGGCCGCCTTCGAGAAGCTGCACGGGGACGCGCTCATGGACGCGATCTACCGCGCGACCCGCGCGCGTGTCGAGGCCGGGAAGCTCAGCCCGCGCTGAGGCGCGGACCGGCAGGGGGACGAGCGGCGCCCATGGCCCAGTTCGACAAAATCGTCAAGCGCATTGAGGGGCTGCCGACCCTGCCGACGGTCGTCGCGCGCGTGAACGAGCTCGTGGACGATGCGTCCGCCTCGGCCGGCGACATCAACGACGTGCTGAGCCGCGACCTCGCGCTCAGCAGCAAGATCCTCAAGCTCGTCAACAGCGCCTTCTACGGCTTCCCGCGCCGGATTTCTTCCATTACGCACGCGGTCGTGATCCTGGGCTTCAACACGATCCGCAACATCGCGCTCTCGAGCTTCGTGATCGACGCCTTCCAGACGAAGGATCTGCCCTTCGGGCACCGCGAGTTCTGGCTCCACTCGCTCGGCACGGCCATGGCCACGAGCACGCTCGCGCACCGGCGCGGCCAGCGCGCGACCGAGGACGCGTTCATGTGCGGCCTGCTCCACGACGTGGGCAAGCTCGTGATGTTCCAGCACTTGCGCGAGGACTTCGCGCGCGTGCTCGCCCGCGCCGAGACGGAGGACGCGCTCCTCCACGAGGCCGAGGACGAGATGCTCGGCATCGATCACGCCCACGTGGGGTCGCTCCTCATGGACCACTGGAAGCTGCCGACGACCATGGTCGAGGTCATCCGCTGCCATCACGCGCCGGAGCGGGCGGGCGAGGCGAAGGAGCTCGCCGCGCTCGTGCATACGGGGAACCTTCTCGCGCAGTCACTCCTCATCGGCTCGGGCGGGAACCGTCGCGTCGCGCCCATCGCGCCCGAGGCGCGCGAGGCGCTCGCCCTGGCGCCCGAGGACATGCCCGCGCTCCTCGAGGCCATCGGCGAGGAACTGCACAAGGCCGACGCGTATCTGGAATTGATCTAGGGGGCAGTATGCCGTTCGCTCCGACGGAGCCCGTCGTCTTCGAGCAGAAGCAGGGGCCGCGTATGCGCCTGCGTGTGGAGATCGGCGCCGCGCAGATCCTCCTCACGGAACGGACCGGGCAGAAGGAGACGCGTAGGGAGGTTCCCCTTCTCTCTCTGAGCCCGTACACCGAGGAGACCCGCGAATATGGAAACGAGTGGGGCTTCGGGCTCATCTTTCTCGCCGCGATGTTCCTGCCTGTGCCCGTCCTTGAAAAGGGGATAGAACTCGGCCTCGGCCGGGCGGCCGCCGCTATGGCCGCCCTTTTGGCCGCGGCCGGGGTCACCGTGCTGGGGCTCCTCCTCCGGCGCCGCTCGGGCCGCGATTTTCTCCTCATCTACGACATGCGCCAGCAGGAGCCGGTCCTGCGGCTCCGCCTCGGCGGGCCGGGTTGCCAAGAGGTCGAGTCCTTCGCGGAGACCCTTCTCGCCGCGACGCGCGACGCGTCCGCGGAGTGGTACCGCAGCGGGTCTGCGGGAGTGCCCACGGCCGGAATCTGGGACGAGATCGAGGCCTTCCACCGCCTGAAGGGGGAGGGCGTCCTCTCCGAGGAAGAGCTCCACACGAAGAAGACGGCGCTCCTTCGCGAGTTTCTGGAGGAGGATTAGTCCCGTGGGCACGTGTGATGGGATCGGGGACGTCCGGACGCCACTGGCGCAGATCGATCAACCGCTTTGCGTCCCGGGTCGGCGGCAAACCGTGCATCTTTACCCCGACCGCGTGGAGATTCTCCGCCGCGGCTTCTTCCTGCGCGAGCGCCGCTTCTGCATGCTTCACGCGCTGCCCGAGCAACTGGACCGGCTCCGCGACCGGCGGCTCCATCGCGTCGGCACGGGCGCGGCGCTCCTGGCCGGCGGCCTGCTCCTCTTCGCGCTCGGCCGCCGGCTACCCTTTCCGGAGGCACTCGACTACTTGCCCTCGATGGTCGGCTTCATCCTCGTCCTGCTGGGGCTGCTGGGGCTATCATGGGGACTCTTCGCCCCGGCCGAGAGTCACGTTCTGACCTACAAACCCTTCGACCCAGACGCGGCGGACTTGGCGATCCGCGCCGATCGCCCGAACCGCGAGGCCGCGCAGGCCTTCGTGGCCCACATCCAAGAGGCGCGACGGAGGCTCTTGGATGCGCACCTGCGCGCGGAGGAGCTGCCGGATGAGGCTGAACAGCTTCGCAAGTTCGCCGACCTGCACGCGCGTGATATTCTCACGGACGACGAGTTCACCCGCGTAAAGGCTCGCATCCTCGGTGCGTCGCGGGGGCGGCCTGGATTCGGCCCGAAGCCCACGCTCGATTTTCCCGATAAACAGGGCGCGCCCCCGTCCCCCGGTTAGGGAAGAGGGCGCGCCTTTTCTTGTTCTCGAACGCGCGGCGTCCGGTCAGCCGACTACCTTCGTCATGTGGTCGACGGCCTGGCCGAAGTTGACGTTCTCGGCGACTTCGTCCTCGTCGATCTCGAGGTCGAACTCCTCCTCGAGCGCGGCGATGAGTTCGACCGACTGGATCGACTCCATCCCGAGGTCCCGCACGAAGTGCGACTCGCGCGTCACCTTCTCGCCCGGCACCTTGAGGAGGCTCACCACCACCTTCCGGACCCGGTCCTCGACGCTCTCGGCCATCACGGTCTCCTTTGCCTGTCCGTTCCCGCCGCTCTACGCGCCCAGCCTCTTCTTAAACGCATCTACCCGCTGCGTCAAGTCCGAGAGTTCCTCCTTCATGGAACTCACGAACTTGTCCTTCTCGAAGGTGCCGCGCACGGCCGCGAAGTCGGCCTCGCGCGCCTCGCCGTCCCCGTCGAGGCCGAAGCCGATGCGCGAGAGCTCGCCGTACTCCTTCTCCGCGTCGGCGAGCACCATTCGGATGAACTTCCCGCGGCTGGCGAGGTAGCCGCCCGCGGCCGCGGCGAGCTCGCCGGCGTCGAGCGCGGCCGGCGCCTTTCCGTAGCGCGCCTCGTACGCGGCCGCGTAGCTCGCCCAGGCGTCGCGCCCGTAGGAGGCGTGCGCCTCCCCGAGGCGCGAGAGGAGCGCCTCCATCGAGGG
>Ga0272441_10008485_pt1 | contig 16248 bp, 11 predicted proteins | sample SSMProp6N_FD_193582 | JGI IMG/M metagenome (GOLD analysis project Ga0272441, IMG submission 193582) | Marine sediment archaeal communities from Little Sippewissett salt marsh, Falmouth, MA, United States - SSM-Prop-6N | ecosystem: Environmental > Aquatic > Marine > Wetlands > Sediment ... | reverse complement strand
TTGGTACTATTGTGTCTTTTATTGTCTTACCTGTCCATTTTATTATTATTATACAAAACTTCCAGATGTTTAAGATAATGAATTCAAACAAGAATTGCTTGATAAAGACTGTTTTAAACCAAATAAATACTGGTAAAATACCTTTAATCCATAGAATCCCAATCGGATTGTAGATAAAATCATAATTATAGAACCTTCTAGCAATCGCTCCTATTTTGCTTGATAATGCCGAAAAGCGTTCAAAATTGTCAGGGGAGTATTTTCTTAGCAGCAGATAAACAACTAACACTATGAGACAACTTGAGAATATAGCAACAAGCGGTATCCAAATTAAATCTAAGGCAATAATTGGCGGGAAAATAAAGGGATTCAGCAAATTGAAAGAAGGATAAAGGCAACTGCTTAATCCAATAAAAATAACAATAAAACCTGTGTAAATAAACTCTAAGACTGAAAACTCTATTTTGGATGCATTACTTATTTGCAATCTGTAAATCTGAAATATAATATAGAAAAGAGCAACAAAAACAAATCCGAAGAAAATTAAGAAAACTATAGAACCTTTCAACAATTGAATAGGAATTAGCAATAAACTTGTAAAAGGTGCTATACCCATTATTAGATAAGTTATGATAAATAAGCCGTTAAATCGGAGAAAGATATTGGTAAAATTACTTTTTTGATTGCTGGATTCATTTTCATCTTTCTTAACTGTTCTAAATAAATAGGGTATAAGACTGATTGATATAAGTGGTAAAGTAACAACCAAATGTATTGCAATCGACATTTCTGCCATTCCCAAAGCGAAAATCAGAAAACCAGACAAAATCATAGTAATCATTTGATGAATCTCTAGTTCCTTCCTCATGAAGAGAGATAAAACAGACCCAATTAATGTTAAAATGAATCCAAACCAAATATAGAATTCTGATCCTTGAAGTTGAAGTAATTGATAAATTGGTGTGATAAATATAAAGGAGATAGTAGTCATAAACTGAACTGAAAATTGGGCGAATATCACTTCCTTATTAGAAGAACAAATTTCCCCTATCCACATATGGAATGGCATTAGGGAGTTTTTAATTATAATAGCTAAGAGAACTAAACTTACTATAAGTTGAATTTGATTAGAGAAGATTTGAGGTGTTGAATATACTTTACTTGTAATAAGTGAAAAATCGAGAGAATGAGCTAAGCGTGCGAATATCACTGAAGCTGTCACCAAGAAAATATCTCCAATTAAGAAAGATGCAATCATTTTCCGTAATGAATTAGGGATTATTTTCTGTGATTTTAGAACCACACTTCTCACTATTTCAATGAGAAAAACATCTGATATAATTACGAAGAACAATACTTGGAATAGGTTAGGAGAGAATATTAGAAAGATAGATGTTAAAGCGTATAATGTAAGCTTACTAGAGTGCTGAATCTTCCAATAAGGTTTATTCCATGAGAAATAAGTGAGGATTATAGATAGAACAAACATTGCTGTGAGATAAAGTATACTTTGAACGAGTGATATTTGGAGACCAAATTCAAATGAATAAGTGTAAAACATGAAAATAGGTATAGTTATCTTTAATCCAGTCATTGCTATGTTTGCAAAATAAAGTCCATGAATGAAAATAGCAAAAGAACTAATAGCAAAACCAACGATAATAACAGATACGATAATAGAGAATATTTTCTTATGGAGTTGATTCTCTTTAAATAACCAAACGAATATCATTCCAAAAAATGGCAAGAGGAGTAAAAGTCCACTTTGGATAAGTAACAACAGGATTATACTATTCATTTGATTTGCCTCCTACTTCGCTAGCCTTTCTTATTTTAAGTTCATCTCTGAAGCTGAAAAGGATGATTAGTGATAGAAGATATAACCCTAGAATAAGAAACAAAACAGTTTCAGCTGTAATCAGTGATGCAGAAATCAGTATAATTCCTGATACTATAATGAAGAATAGTCCAAAAATCATAATTACTCTAGTTTTAGAGAAGAAGAGGATTAGAAAACCAAATGAGAAACAGACAAAGAATAAAGCGACTAAGGCAATCATGTAAACCATGCTTCATCACTCCTTTGTTTGTTGTTTCTGAATTCTATGATGAATACAATAATCATAATGAGTAGAAATACTAACAATACAATCAGTAATGCTAGAATCTCATAGTTCTGATAAAATAAGTCAAGTAAGGAAATTGGATCAAAATGAACCAATTCTTTTTTCACTAAGAAAGTAAGGACGTAAATTGAAATTATAGGCAAAACCAATAGAATGATAAAACCTGAAGTTTGAGTTATTTTAGGATTAGGTAAGAATGCGTCTTTCATTTTATCCTTAAAGAGTAAGAATACAATAAAACCAATCATGAGGATGTAAACATAACATACGCAAACAATGAAGAAAATCGTTTGTCCAATTGAAAGGAATACTAAGGAAAAGGAAAGAAAGCTGACTAGAAAGAATATCAAACTTAAACGCGAATTGTAAATTAATCCTGTAATAAGGAAACCCATTCCAAGATAACTTCCGAGGAAGAAGAAGGTTTCTAATGAAGCATCAGAGAATAAAATTATCATAGCGATAAATATTAGAAATAAGCTTGATTTTATGATTAACCAAATTTCTTTTCTTAGACGTAAGATGTTAGGAATTAGGATAGTAAACAATAACATAAGTCCAAAAATTGTTAAGAGAATATTTGAAGTAAACTCAGTTAAACCAAACATCTAAGGTCAGAAAAAATAAGAAGGGGAAAGATAAAAAGGTTTGGGAATCAGAATCGAAATTTATTCGAATTATTTTCAAGAAAGTATTAACTGAACAATCGTAATTCTTAAAGCGTTACAAAAAATGTTTGAACCAGATGTCATGGCTAGAAAATAGGAATCGCACTCATTCGGCGAAAGAAATTGGCAAAGTAATTTGGCCCTATATTGCAAAAAGAAAGGGTTTTCTCGTTTTTGTCACACTCGTTTCCTTTTTTGCAGCAATGATAGGTTTAGTATCACCTTTACTGGTTAGAGAAGTAATCAATAATGCTATACCTGAAAATAATCTTGTTCTAGTATGGATTATTGGTGCAAGTATATTGGGTGTAGCTCTCTTGGGTGGAGTGCTTCAATTTGTATCAAGATTTTTTGCAGCAAAATATGCTCAAGAGGTTATATTTGATTTACGTAATGACATCTATGAAATTTTACAAGCTCTTAGTTTAGAATTCTATGATGAGGAAAATACTGGTCAAATTATGACTAGAGTGACAACAGACTTGAATGCAATTCAGAGCTTAATTAGTTTTACATTAAGATTGATCATGAATGGGCTTGTTTTCTTTATTGGCGCTTATGTTGCAATGCTCGTAATGAGCTGGCAATTAGGGTTGATTCTTGTAGCCTTATTTCCTGGTTTTATCTGGTTAATTTATTGGTTCAGTACTCGAGTTAGACCACTCTTCTATCAGGCTAGAAGACAATTTGGGGATGTAACCTCAATTCTGCAAGAAAATGTGACTGGTGCTCATGTAGTAAGAGGATTTGCACAAGAGGAAAATGAGATTCAGAAGTTTGATGAATCAAATATAACATACAGAGATTTGAGAATTAAGACTCAAGTGTATAGGGCTATTTATTTCTCTGTGATGACACTTTTGATTGGTATTGGAACCACTTTAGTAATTATGGTAGGAGGGATACAAATTACCAACTATAAGCTTAATCTAGGAGATTTCATTGCTTTCTTATCTTATCTTGCTTTACTTCCTGGTCCAACAAGACAATTAACATGGTTAGTAGGGATTTTCCAGAGATCGTTAGCAAGTGGAGACAGGATAATTGAACTGACATCGGCAAAGAGGGAAGTTCAAGAAGATCCTAATGCAATTGACCCTCCAAAATTCAAGGGTAATATAGCTTACAAAAACGTCTTCTTTGAGTACGAAGAAGGAAGACCAATCTTGAAGAACATAAACCTAACTATTCCTCAAGGACAAAAAGTAGTCATACTGGGAGGAACAGGAAGTGGTAAGAGTAGTTTTGTAAACTTATTGTCAAGATTTTATGATCCTACTGAAGGAACTGTGATGATTGATTCAGAAGAAATTACTAAATACAAATTAAAAGAGATGAGAAAGCAAATAGGATTGGTTCTTCAAGAGACCTACCTTTTCAACGCTACTTTGAAGGAAAATATAGCTTTTGGAAAACCAGATGCTTCTGAAGAAGAAGTAATAGAAGCAAGCAAAACCGCAAAGATTCATGACTTTATTTCAAGTCTTCCTGAAGGTTATGAATCAAAAGTAGGAGACAGAGGAATAACACTATCAGGAGGCCAGAAACAGCGAATTTCAATAGCTAGAACGCTTCTAACGGATCCTTCAATTTTAATTTTTGATGATTCCACAGCATCTGTAGATGCAGAAACTGAAGCACAGATTCAAGAAGCATTAGATATTTTAAGCACAGGCAGAACAACAATTATTATTTCACAAAGAATATCTTCAGTACATTATGCAGATAGAGTGTTGGTATTTGAAGGAGGAGAAATAACTCAAGATGGAAAACACTCAGAACTCATCAAATCACATGGATTATACAAAGAAATTTACCAGACTTTAGAAAGCAGTTATGGTGAAAAACAAGAAGATTCATCTGCTGATGAAAATAGAGAAGGAGGAGAAGACTAATGGGACACATTTTCAGACAGATGGCTAGAGAAGAAGAGCATCGTGAGAAGAAATACTCGGATTGGACTCTATTCAAAAGGGTTTTCGGAGTATTCGGTTACTATAAAACTGAAGCAGTTTCAGTACTAGCTATAGTAGTCACATTCTCTATTTTTACAACTACAATACCTTTACTATTGGCAAACATTATTGATTTATTTATTGAACCTTTTTCAAAATCCAGTGCTTATATTATTAATTATGCTAATTCAGCAGACTCATATGAAGGTATTATCAACAGTCTTATTCAAAGTAAAGTAAACATACTCACACCCTCAGCCACATCCAGCGACATCAATTCAATATTGATTATGGGAAGCATGTATCTCCTCTTTCTTATCTTGAACTTTGTCATGATACTCGTAAGAACAATATTCTTTGCACGATTAGGCCAAAAGATGATATATCGAATCAGAAATGATCTATTTGCAAAACTCCAATATCTTTCATTCAATTATTTTACTGAAACAGAATCTGGAAGAACTATATCAAAACTAACGAATGATGTTGATTCATTAGGAGAATTATTAACAACAGGTATTATTGACATTTTTGCAGATTTCGTTAGTCTTGCGTGGATTCTAGTTCTGATGTTCATCCTTGATGTAACAATGACTTTGTTTACTTTAACTGTTATACCTATCTTGCTGATAATCGCAGTTCTATTTCAAAAGAAAGTAAGATCAGCTTACAGAAGAACAAGGGTTGCTATCGCAAAGGTGACAGCAAATCTACAAGAAACAATTTCAGGAGTCAAAGTTACAAAAGCTCTTTCTAGAGAAGACAAAAACATTCAAAATTTCAAAGGGTTGAATAGAGAGAATTATTCAGCTAATGTACAAGCTGCGAGTATATCTTCACTTTTCATGCCCATTATTCAAATAATAGCAGCGTTAGGAAGTACTATAGTAATAATCTATGGTGGGTATGCAGTAATTACAACAGGTAGCATCTCATTGGGAGAACTTTATGCTTTCCTTGAATATTCCAATAGATTCTTTATGCCTGTAATCAGCTTATTTACATTTTATACGACAATTCAGTCTGGATTTGCAAGTGCTGAAAGAATATTTGAGATACTTGATGAAGAACCATCGGTTAAAAACATAGACAAGCCTATTATTCCAGAAAAAATATCAGGCTATCTCAAGTTAAAAAATGTAGATTTTAGATATCAAAAAGACATACCAGTACTCACAAACATAAATCTAGAAATAGAACCTGGAAAGAGCATAGCTTTAGTAGGCCAAACAGGAGCAGGTAAAACAACAATAACCAAATTACTTTCTAGATATTACGATGTTACAGCTGGTGAACTGTTGGTAGATGGGATAAACATTCAAGAAATAGATCTAGAGACTCTAAGAAAGAATATTGCTGTAGTTCCTCAAGATGTCTATCTATTTAGCGGCTCAATTATGGATAATCTGAAATTTGGTAAGAAGGAAGCTGAAGATAAGGAAGTTTATGACATATGCTTGATTCTTGGATTACATGATTACATCTTAAAATTACCAGAAGGATATGAAACTGATGTAAAGGAAGGTGGTGCTAGATTATCACTAGGTCAAAGACAACTGATTTCTCTAGCACGAGCTGTAGTAGCTAATCCAAGTATCCTGATTTTAGATGAGTGTAGTAGTTCAGTTGATCCGATTACAGAAGCTTTAATTCAGAAAGGAATTAACTATATTTTACAAGATCGAACTTCCATAATTATTGCACATAGACTAAGTACAATTAAAAACGTCTCTCAAATAGTAGTTCTGGATGATGGACAGATTGTTGAACAAGGTACTCATGAAGAACTTCTAAAGAAAAGAGGAAAATATCATAATCTCTATGAGACACAATTAACTAGTAATCTAATTGAATAACGTGTCCTTAACTTCATTGCACAATACTTTTTATTGCTTTCTTTTATGCTATTGTTGAATAGAAATGGCAAAAGTTGATGAGCTAATAGCTAACAAAGAAGAAAGGGTTCTTTGCCTTGGAAATGAAGCAATAGCACGCGGAGCTATAGAAGCAGGAGTACAAGTTTTTGCAGCTTATCCAGGTACCCCCAGTAGTGAAGCCAGTACAGCTTTAATCGCTACATCCTCAAAACTAGGACATTATGCTGAATGGAGTACAAATGAGAAAGTAGCTTTTGAAACAGCTTATGGAGCAGCAATTTCAGGAATCAGAGCCATGACAGCATGCAAACATGTGGGTATAAATGTTCTCTCAGATGCTTTGTTCAGTGCCGCATATATGGGGACTACAGGTGGGTTTGTCTTATTGGTCGCAGACGATCCTCATTGTTTTAGCAGTCAAAATGAACAAGACTCAAGATGGTTAGGAGTAACAGCTCAAGTACCTGTTTTAGAACCATCTAATCCTCAAGAGGCAAAAGATTTCACAAAATTGGCTTTCGATATTAGTGAGAAATTCGAACAAATAATGGTGCTGAGATCAACCACAAGAATCTCACACGCGAGAGCAGATATACAATTTGAAAAATTTAACACAGAATTCAAAAAGGGAGAATTCGAAAAAGGGATTAGATACAAATGTTTACCAGCTATAGCAAGAGCTAATCATCCTAAATTAGTTGCGAAATTGGAAGAGATCGCTAATTGGATTCCTGAAAGTGGTCTTTCTGTTATTGAAGGTCCATCGAATAACGAATATGGTGTAATTACCAGCGGAATCTCCTATGAATATCTAAGGGATGCTTTGGATCTTTTAAACAAAGATATACCTATCCTCAAGCTAGGTATGATTGCTCCACTAGATAAGAAAACAATATTAGATTTTGCCAAAGATAAGAAAAACATTATTTTCATTGAAGAAGTAGATGCTTACCTCGAAGATCGTATTAGTGCGTTGTTGATTCAGAATGGTCTGACACCGAAAATACATGGTAAATGTACAGGTCTAACAAAGAGATATCATGAGCTTAATTCACGAATTGTTGCAGAAGCTCTACAAGGAATCATCGGAGGAGAGTTAAGTTCCATAGATAAAATCGAGGAGATAGCTGAAGAGACTAAAGATTTCATACCTTTCAGACCACCTCTATTTTGCCCCGGATGTCAACATAGAGCAGCTTTCTGGGAGTTGTCCAAAGTTGTTAGAAAGAACAAGGGGATTTTTGCTTCAGATATTGGTTGTTACTCATTAGATCCTTGGCTAACTGACACAATTCTTTGTATGGGAGGAGGGATAAGTATGGCAAATGGATTTTCCAGAGTTATTAACGATAAACCCGTATTCGCTTTTATTGGTGATAGTACATTCTTCCATACTGGATTGCCAGCTTTAGCAAATGCAGTTTATCATAAAGCAAATATCAACATCCTTGTTTTAGATAATAGAATGACAGCTATGACAGGTTTTCAACCCAATCCAACTGAAACAATAGATATCGCTGAGATTGCAAAATCTTTAGGTGTCCAACATGTGGTTGAATTTGATCCTTATGATTTTGAAAAAGGAAAAGAGACTTTCGAAGAAGCTTTGAAACATGAAGGTCCATCTGTAATTATTATGAAAAAAGTATGCGCAAATGAGTGGTGGAGACAGACAAGAAGAAGAGGGGAAAAGATTGAGGTTTATACAATAGACCCTGAAACTTGTATTTCTTGCGGTACTTGTATAGTGCAATACCAATGTCCTGCCATTAGTTGGAGTATTGATACTAACTCTAGAGGCAAGAACTACTCTGTAATTGACCCCTCAATGTGTACAGGTTGCAGTGTTTGCTCTCAACTATGTCCTGTTGGAGCAATTTCTAAAGCGGAGGAATAAAAATGAAAGATACATATCAAATGATGGTTTGTGGTGTTGGAGGACAAGGTATTCTTACTATAACAGATATAATAGTTATGGCAGCAAAGGAAAAAGGCTTACGTGTATTAGGTTCTGAAGTACATGGAATGGCTCAGAAAGGAGGATCAGTTGTAACAAATCTAAAAATTGGTAAAGAATTACATTCTCCTGTTACACCAGTCGGTAGCTGTAAAGCTTTAGTTGGACTTGAACAAAACGAAACTTTACGCTATCTGAAGTTTTTAGAGCCAGGAGGAACAGTAATAACATCAAAAACAGTGCTCTTTCCAATTTCATGGAAAAAAGACAAGAAAGCTGCTCAATTAGCAAGGGAGAGTATAGAAGAAAATCTATCCAAATTTGATGCTGAAGTAGTAATGATTAATGCTGAAAGACTAGCAATAGAAGCAGGTTTAGCTTTGGCACAAAACATAGTTCTTCTAGGAGCATTATCTCAAGTGGAAGGATTTCCCTTAACAGTTAATGAATTAAAAGATGCACTAAAACGTAGAGTACCTTCAAAATATCTTGAGCAGAATATCAAAGCATTTGAATTAGGGATAAAATCGCTAGAGAATTAGAATAGAGAAAATAATGTAATTTGCAAGATTATTGTTCTTGCAGTTTTAGTTAGATGAATTGCTCCTATTTTTCTTCTTCTACAAGACGAACAGTTTCAATAATTTTTTCACCTGCAACTACTTCATCAACCGAATGAATTGATGAACCATAGTCACGAAGCGTTTCTTGAATATCATCAAAAACTAAATTATCCCCAATAATCGTCACATTTATTCCTTCTGTGCTCGAATCTGTTTCAGTTCTGATGATGTTAACAGATTCTACGCCTTCTAGCTCAGCTACAGCTGTAGCTAACACATCTATTCGAGGTTGATGTGGCTTTAACACGTCGAGGACCAGTCTTCTAATTCTAACAGTTCTAGAGGTAGTAACCATCTTTGATTCCCAGTTTCCTGTAATTTGACTAAATGAGGTGTGTTCTAATTAATTATTAAAGTTTTGCTTACATAAATAGGAATGTGAACGTTATTATATCCCGATTGCTTAGCGATTATGTTAATTACCATAACGCAAACCCATATTAATTATAATAAAAATTAAGAACTGGGAAACTACAATTACATTGTACAATAACGTGAGGTCTTATGTCTAAAAAATATCCTTATGATTTATGGATTACAGCTGGCAGTGATGCTGGTATAAGTTTTGCTACTGTAGGACGACTAGCTAAGGATTCTAGCATGATGCAAGGAATTTTACTTTCTCTTCAGACGCTAATGACAACAGAAGTAGAGGTGAGTAATTCTCAGTTTATGACAGGAGAAAATGAATATGTCAAATTTGGAACCTTTACTCTTGCAGAAGAAGCCGAAAATGTTGTTGTTCAATATGTGGTGAAATCTGATCAACCTAACAAATTATCTAAAGAAGATGAAAAACTTGTTCAAGAACTAGCTCTATCTTTTTGCAGATTTATTATTTTAACACCTAAATTCCATCAACATCTTGCAACTGGAAGGATGATCTCTTCAGATCATGTTTCTAAAGCCTTTCTTAAAGCATGTACTATTGCTAAACAAAAAATTGCTGTTCAGAAGAATAACAAAGGCTTACAAGAAATGATCGATAAGAACCTAAAGGATATCGATAAAGACAGTATAAAATATCCAACGATAGCTCAATTAAGAGAATTAAAAGAATGGATCGGAAGTGAGGATAGTTCATGGGATAATGGGGCCATAATACCCTTCAAAAGGCAATTACTTGTCCAGATGGTTGCTCAAGACATATTAAATCAAATAATAACTGAAGATCCTTTTGTGTTAATTGAGTATGAAACCCCAAGGTATGCAATTGAAGAAATAAGAAACCAAATAGAAAAATACTTACGAGGAAAAGAATTAAAACCGAAGGAACTTATTGACCAATTTTTGGTTAAGAATCTTGATAAGAAGGTAGCTTCGCAAATCAATAAACTTACAATTGACGAGATTCATTCTGCTAATTCTTTTATTGCACATAGTTTGGCTAAAGAAGTGATTTTTTCTCTTTCAAAGGAAATTCCTATCTGTGCTTTAATAGATTTCAGAAGCGTAGATTTATTTTCTACAATAAGAAGTGAGATTGCTTCCTTAACAGATATTTCAAATCCTGGACAATTAATTTGTGATTCTTTAATTGAAGATGTTTCTCCACTTGCTTTACAAAGTGCGAGACTTTTCTTCAATCAATTAATAAAACCATTCATCGGAAGAAGACTACCTCCAAGTATATGGAATGTTATAGTGGATTTTAGTTTTGCTATCATAGATGAAAAGAAAATCAAATCATCAAGCAAAGCAAAAGATGAAAAAACAAGCATAGGTGTTAAACGAAATCTGATAAATGATAGAATATCAAAAATGACAGTTATTCAGCCAAGATGGTTGAAAGAACTTTCGAAGAAATTTAATAATATGGGGGTTGGAAAACAACTTCAAATCTCTAATATTGAAGAATCTGTTCTTTTTGCAAATGCTTTAGAGAGATCAATTATTACAACTTTAGAGAAAATTGTTAAAGATCAGTTATTCAATTCAAATCTAGGAGATATCTTTGCATTTATGATTAATTCATTCAAAGACATCGCACCGAAAACAGTGTTTGTGAACATACTTGAAGGAATTATGACAGATCTCAAAGATAGGAAGTACGAAACACCAACCCAGATGGGTTTGAATACTAAAGATTTAATAGAATCAGCTATCGAAGAGGGAATGATAAAAGCGCATGTCAACTCTGTTCCAGTCCAACTAAAGAAATCATTCTTTAGAGGAAGTTTCTTGAAATTTGATGGTAGAAGAATCACGACCTCAGAAGTAATGCAAAAAAAAGGAATAACTCTAAATCTAGGGAATAATGTTATGCCACTTGAAGATGCAGAAAAAGATGCAGAATTCTTAACAACTTGCTTTTTTAATTCAAAAGTATTAAAACGCTCTTATCCGAAAGCTATTCTTAGAGGGATGAAAGAATCATACCTTCAACAAATGTTCCAATTTGAAGGTGAAGTGTATAATCAATTAGATACATTAATCACCGTTTTCAATAGAGAAGTAGCTAAAAAATTAACTCCAGCACATAAACTTCCTGACATTAGAAACAGTTTTCCCTCATTCCCACTAATTAGAGATATCCCACAAAGATTCACTGGTAAAAATTTCCATGAAAGATGTCAGGATAGCTGGAACAACTATGCTCCAAAAATTCATGAAACCATCCAGGATTTGCTTAATGGCTTTTCTTCTTTAAGAACCAAAGATCTCAATTATAAAAAGAAAGCTATGAAATTATATAATAGTGCAATTAAAAGTCTAAAGGATGTAAGGAAGAATCTGATAAAGAATTGGAGTCCTCTTAACGATCAAATGACCAAGATGGTTGAAAATTGGTCTAAAGAAGTAACTGTTGATTTATCATCACATTTAGACAAAATTAATAAAAATGCTGAGAAATGGATAGGAAACGAATTTAAAATCCAGAAACTAGAATACGGAAAATTCACTATTTCTGAAAAACAAAGCCTTAAAGAGATTATTGATACAGTAAATAGATTGAATCCACAGGAAATTACTGATTTACCTAAAAACTTCATGGAAATAGCTATCTCAATTTTACTCTATCGAAGAATACCCGAATATGTCATAGATGAATCGTATAGTCAAATGATAAGTGGAGATAAGAAAGTAGCAGATTCTGTTCTCAAGGCTTGGAGTAAAAGCAAATCAAGAAAGGAATTTGAAAACAACTTGTATCTTAATATGAGATCATTGGGAAACACATTTACAAAAATGATAAACACTTATGGTAGACTCACTAGTACATTTTTTGTTCAAAATGATTTAGAATTATCAAGTGACATTAATGGATATTATATTATCTTAGGTAGGCTACCTAAAGAGATCTATGCAACAAAAGCCAGCGTTTTAGATATTATTAAATTCACAAACATAGATATTGCAAATCACCCCAAGGATTGGGAAATCAGATTATATCTTGAACCACAGTACAAGAAGGATATGGATGAATATAGAGACAAATTGATCGTGATGAGTGATATTATAGGTTTTGTTGCAAGGAAGAAATTTGATGAGAATACAGGTCCAGTTCTTGAAGGGATAAAATCGGTTATTTCTTATCTTATAGAAAGCGGGGAAACAAATATCATAGATCTTTCAGAAACGATTAAGGAAGCTTTATTCAGAGTTTCAGAATACCCAACAGCTATCACTGAAGAAAAAGAATAGAATAGTAAGTCTTCTTCTTGTTTTAGATAATAGGTATTTCAAGAACTTTTATTTAGGATTGCGAGGACCAAATATAGCAGTTCCCACTCTTATTAAATTAGATCCTTCTTCGATTGCAATTTCGTAATCACTAGACATACCCATAGACAAGAATGTTTCGTCTTTGTCAACAGCTGGAATAAATGTCTTTGAATAAAACTGAAATGTTTTTTTGAAGAATTTCCTCAGTATTGTTGGGGTTTGTTCATATTCAAGAGGGGCAATAGTCATCAATCCTTTAACATCGATTGATTCATAATTCTTTGTGAGTTCTAAGAGGTCTAATAGTTCCTTTTCAGTCATTCCTTTGAGCTGGTTTCTACCACTTAAATCTATTTGAAAAAATACAGGAAACAGCTGATTCTTTTTCTTTGCATATTTATTCAATAAAGATAGGATGTGTTCGGTTTTAATACTCTCCACTAAATTGCATTTTTCAACTGCAAACTTAGCTTTATTAGATTGCATGTTACCAACTACATGAATACACACATTTGAAGAATATTGACGAATATCGTTAATTTTGGTTTTAAGTTCAGTGCTGATTACTTCACCTAAATGAGATAATCCTTCATCTAAAGCAAGTTTGATCCTTCCCATTTCTATCCTTTTAGTAACACCCACAACGACAATATCAGATAGCTGTCTTCCAGAGCGACAAGCACTTTCTTCTACTCTCCTTAACACTTCATGATAATTTGATTTTACATCTACTTTAGCTAAAATATCTGACATTAGTGTCAAATTAGAACTAGCTCAAAAAAGGATTACGATATAGAGATATCGTCTTTGTCAAATAGAATTCTTCCCTCCATACCTCCATGAACTAGGATTGTGTTGCCTGATATGTGTCCAGAAGCATAATCTGAAAGAAGAAATATAACAGTTCTCGCTATGTCCTCAGGTTTTGCGATTTTTCTTAAAGGAATGGTTTGTAAAATTCTCTTTACTACATCTTGATCCTCTAGGGATTCTTCAGCCATTTCAGTATCCACCCATCCTGGAGCTACAGTATTTACGCGTCCTAAAGGAGCGAACTTAACAATTTCATTTTTCCAAGTCCGAGTAAGTCCATATTGAATTGCGGCTTTTGTTGCAGAATAGTCTGCATGCCCAGCTTCACCGAATAAACCAGCTGTGGAACCTATAAGTACAAGACTGGCGTTTGCCTTTGGATATTTCTTAAGATTCTTGAAATATTCCTTTACACAGAGATAAACAGCTGTCAAATTAGTATTAATAATCTCTTGCCATTGATCTAATCCTATTTCAGAAGTTAATTTAGGTATTGATGACCATATCCCAGCATTAGCTACTAAACCATCTATACGACCAAAATGGTTGGTGGCTTTTGAAAAGACATCCCTTACATCATTCTCTTTTGATAAATCACCTTTCAAGAGAACAACTTTACCTTCGATATACTTATTTTGCATCTCTTGTGCTTTCTTTAGATTCTTGTGAAAATGTATTGATACCTTCGATTCTTCTTTAACAAGATGTTCAACTATAGAACTTCCAATACCTCCAGTTCCACCTGTTACAAGGATGTGTTTATCTTTCAGATGAAGATCCATAAGAGAATCAATATAATCAACAATAAAAATCTATTGAGCATTTGTCTTCATTAGAATACTTTTAAATTATCATCAAATAACTTGGTGTGATTAATAATGTCAAATGATTATGTTGATAAAGCACTCACTAAGTTAGAGGCACTTAATCTAACTTACGGAGATGTTCGTTCAGAGAATTCTCTAATGACACAAATTAGAACCGTGAATGGTCGTGTTGAAACTAGCACAACAGGAATAGAATCAGGTATTGGTGTACGTATTCTTAATGATGGAGCTTGGGGGTTCGCTTATGGACCTTTAGAGAGTTATGAAAATGTAATAGAGATGGCTATAGAAGCGAATAAATTAAATCTAAAGCAGAAGAAGAGAGATATTGAACTTGCTGAGGTAAAGATAATCGAAGATTCTTTCGAAGGAGAACAAAAGAAGAAAATTGAAAATACGGGGTTCGATGAAAAAATCGAGTTTACATTGGAAGCTGATAAAGCTCAAGAAGATGAAAGAATCAAATCTAGAACCACCTTATATCGAGAAGTTCTTAGAAGAATGACCTTAGCAACTACAGAAGGAACTAGAATCATCTACGATGTTCCATATGTTATGATGTATGCACTATCAGTAGCGCGAGAAGAAAGCGAAACAATTGAAGGTTATAGCAGAATTGGACATCTTGGAGGTATTGATATCTTTGAATTAAGAACGCCAATTCAATTGGGTGAAAAAGCAAAAGAAAGAGCTTTAGAAGGTTTAAAATCTCCAAAAATCAAAGGTGGGAGATACCCAGTTGTTCTAGATGGAACAATCAATCACCTTTTCGCTCATGAAGCTTCAGGGCACAGTGCAGAAGGAGATTTTGTCCAAACAGCTGGTGTATTGAGAGGAAAGATAGGAAAACGAGTTGGTTCCCCTCATGTTAACTTGATTGATGATGGTTCTTTGAAAGAATCAGCTGGTGTTAACTCTTTTGGCTATTTGAAATATGATGATGAAGGAGTTCTAGGACAAAAAACTACTATCATAAAAAATGGAATTTTAGAAACGTATCTCAATGATAGATCTTCAGCAGCTTACTTTGATCAAAAAGCCACAGGAAATTCCAGAGCTCAAGCTTATAATGTTCCACAAATAGTGAGAATGACCAACACATATATTGCCCCAGCAAAGGATCCAATGAAAGAAGAAGAATTACTAGAACAGGTTAAAAATGGTCTTCTACTTATGCAAGGAGGTGGGGGACAGGTAGACCCGATTAAGGGCACATTCAATTTCGGTGTTTCTGAGCTATATGAAATCAAGAATGGAGAAATAGGTCAAAGATACAGACCAACCACTTTAGCTGGTAACACACTTGAAACATTGATGAAGATCACAGGAGTATCACCTGAAATGGGTAATCCATTAGATAGCATAGGATTTTGTGGAAAAGATGGTCAATCTGCACCAGTTGGAGTTACAGCTGGTTGGATGGCTGTTAAAAATATTGTAGTGGGATAGGTGAAGAAGATGGCAACAATCAATTTAAACGAAAAAATTCAGAAAGCTCTTGATATTGGGTTGAAATATTCAGAAAAAGCAGGAGCTGATCATTGTGAAGCTTATGGAATAAATGAAAGATCTTTCAATCTTGAAATAGAAAAGGATAAGCCAAAACACAACATGGGCATCCAACATGGATTATCTTTCAGAGTGATAGCAAATAATGCTGTAGGGTTTGCGTATACATCTTCATTTGAGGAAAAGGACATTAAAATGACTGTGGATATGGCAGTACAATGTGCTCA
>Ga0272441_10008483_pt1 | contig 16250 bp, 18 predicted proteins | sample SSMProp6N_FD_193582 | JGI IMG/M metagenome (GOLD analysis project Ga0272441, IMG submission 193582) | Marine sediment archaeal communities from Little Sippewissett salt marsh, Falmouth, MA, United States - SSM-Prop-6N | ecosystem: Environmental > Aquatic > Marine > Wetlands > Sediment ... | reverse complement strand
CTCCTCCTCGACCTCCTCCCCCTCGGGAGTCTCGTCGTCTTCGGAGTCGTCCGGCTCTTCATCAACCTCTGTCTCCAGAGGGGGCTCGCCTTCTAGCTCGTCGGCAGTCTCCTGCTCTTCGGGCTCCGGCGGGAGGGATGGCTCTGCCCCGTCCTCACGGGGGGCGCCCATGCGGTCGAGCGCCTCGTGCAGTGCCGTGTTCAGGTCTTGACCCACTACTGGTCCTCACCATGGTGGTTTCACATGGTGGAATATTGGACCAGTTTTTCACATTGTGCAATGTCCGCTTAGCTTTTCACTATGCGGAATGCTTGTTCAGGCTCGGCGGCGGGTGCGCGGCGGATTGCATCTTCGAGCGAAAGCGCTCCAGCGCCGCCAGTTCCAGCTTGGCGAGGTGCTGCGCTTCGAGGTCGCCCGGAGCCGCCCGCTCCCAGGTTCCGATCAGGTCTTCTCGCATATCAGAAAGGAGGCCCTGGAATCCCTCGTGCTCCCAGATGTCTTCGAGCGAGATCATCATGCAGGCAGCCCTCGTGCCCTTTGTCGCGGGCGCTCCCAGAGCAGCCAGCGCAACCACTGCGGTAGGTGCATCCGCCGGAACCACCTCGGGTAGCGCATCCAGCGCCGGTGGCTGTCCAGACGCCACTGCTCCCACTCTTCGTAGGTCATGCCCTTGCAGTCCGGGTTGTGCTGACGATCCTGCTGGTACGTCAGTCCACGGCCCCTGGGGCTTGGTGGCAGCGGAAACAGCTCGGCGACTATCAGCGCGCGCTCCAGTAGGTCTCGCGTGGCAGGTTCCGGTGGTGGATTGTTGCTCATATCTTGTTCAGTGTGTGCTGATTGTTATGCGTATAAAAACATAAAGCAGAAATTAAACGCACTTATCTCCATACTTTCATCTTGCCGAATAGTGCTGCCTACATGCTTATACCTAATCCAGCCATTTCTTACATCAAGAATTTCCACAATTAAAGGCTTCTCTTCATGCTTAAATGGATTTTTGCTGTTCACATGGTCTCTAAATATGTATTTCTGACCTGTCGTGAAATCACGATAGAACAACACAGAGAGAATTGCAAAGCGCATAACAAAGCGCTTAACCAGCCCGCTCAAATGTTTTGTCTCAATCGCTTCAGCCGCCGCACTCATTGCTTTCACTCCAAGTTAGATTTTATTACTGAAAAGGCTGCCGGTCTTTCCCGGCTGTCATCGGTTTGCCAAAGCTCTCCAATGGCCTCTACCTCTCTTTCGAGTAGGCATCTCGCTTGCGTTCTCGGCGAGTATGGGGCGCCCGCTTCCGAAACCCTCGCCCTGAGTCCACACAAATAGACTTAGGGCGAGATTCTCAAATTCGGCAGATACAGGCCGAACCCGTCGCTTGTCACCCCGGCGCGCCTGGATTCGCACATTCCTCTGTAATCGGCATGCCGAACGACGGCAACGGCGGATTATGGGTATCACTCATCGTTTACTTCACTCCCAAACGAGAGCCCCACGGGCACAGCGGGTGCCGTTACCGTCCCCACCCAGGGCGTCATCGGCTCCGGATCTTGGACGTTGCGCAGCTTGTCGTGGTAGTCACGCACCTGCTGCACGTAGGGCTCGTACTTGATCAGTGCCTCCTCGGCCCTGGCGCGCAAGCCTTCGGGCAGAGACGACAGGGTCCTATTGTAGTCCTTCTGCTCGATATATCCCGTCTGGGTCCGGCCCCAGTAGGTCTCGGCGCGACGGCTTGAGAACCAGCCAGGATACCTCTGCCGGATCTTGTCCACGTACTCCCGGAACACCTTGGGCTCCAGGTTACCGATGTTGACCAGCAAAATCCCGCCCTCGGTATCCGGAACCTCGTTGACCATGATCATGTCCTCCATGGTCGCGCCATCATCCAACCACTTCGGGCGGATCTCGTCGGGCACCGGCATCTTGGACAGCTCGTCCGCAACCATGCCGACCTCCTTGTGGCGCAATCCAGGGCTGCGGAACTCGGCGCTGTTGACCGCCGCCCAGTCGATGCCCTGCGTGGGCATATCGGCCTCGCGGGTCATGACCAGCGGGTAATTCCATGCGGCGGCGTCCTGGTCGCGCAGCATGCCCTCCACCGTAGCAATGGCGTCCAACTTGGCCTTGTCCTGCTTCGAGAGCCCGATCTCCGCGATGCGGTCGGCGTCCATGTCCGGCGTGATCTGCGGCGGTTTCACCTGCACCCTGGCGGCTGCCATCGGGTTGCGCTGGCCCTTGTAGACACCCTGGCCCTGGCGCACCGGGGCGTCCTCCAGGCCCATCTCTCGCGCGACGACGGACCCACCATCCGGGTCGCGCAACAGCCGCTCATAGTCGGCGTGGAGCATCGCGCCCTTCGCGGGGTTGTCGGCATACCCCCTGTAGCGCCGCGCCCAATACTGGGTGCCTGGCTGTGTCTCGGTGGTCACCTGCGCATAGGGTCCAAATGCCTCCAGGTTGCGCTCCGGGACGCCTATGCCGACCTCGCGCCCAAGATCCAGCCGCATGGCGTCGATGTTCGGAGCCTCGCCGTGTAGGTCCACTGGCGTGGTAACGCTCGCCGATGCCTTGTACTTGGTCGGCAGGTCGGTGCGGTAGATGCCGGCATAGCCACGCCGCCGGGCCTCGGTCTCGATGGCGGTCTGAAGCGAGGTTGGGTCGAGCGAGGTCTTCATCGGCCCCGTCCGGCCCATCAATTCCTGCTCCAGATCGTGCTGTGCCCGCACCATGCCCTCGATGTCGTCCGGGTCCAACGTCATGTTGTACATGCCCGGCAACGCGCCCTCTATCCTGTCCGTCGCGCCGCGCACGATGTCGGCTTCTGGCGACGACTCGCCCGGTATGTACCACTGGCTGTTTTGCAGCTGCGGATTCTGCTGCATCCGCCCCCACTCGGCGTTCTGGTTGATCGGGCCGGGCCTGGACCCATACATCGCCGGGTCCACAGCCTGCCAGCCCTCGGTGCCCCCAGGAGCGTGCGTGTAATGCTCGACGGGGATCACGTCTCCAGGCGGCAGCACGCCACCTGGATAGACCTCGTCGGGCACGCGCGTCGGCAACCGCTTGCCGGCCCTGCTCAGGTCAATCAGAGCCTGCACCGCATCCGACATGCCCATCAGATTGACCGCTGCCGTCTGGCCTGCCGTCACTGGCATGCGTTGCTTGCGCTCGGCGATGCGCCGCTGAAGGGCGTCAAGCTCAAGGTTGGGGTTCATTGGACATGCCTCCGCTAGAGTGCAAAACACGCCTATCCTGGCGTAGCTGTCTTGCTTGGTTCAGAGTCTTGTGTGCGTTGGACGCTTGCGATGCGCGCTGCGGCGATGTCCATGTACTCCGGATCGCGCTCGATGCCGATGAAGCGGAAGTCTTCCAGCATCGCCGCCTTGCCTGTCGAGCCCGAGCCCATGAATGGGTCCAGGATGACGCCGCCGGGCGGGGTAATCAGGCGGCAGAGCCAGCGCATGAGGGCGGTTGGCTTGACCGTCGGGTGTTTGTTGTCTTCGTCCCGATCCGCCTTGCTCGCTTTAGCGCAGTAGAAGAAGCGTGCGGCGCTTCCTGTGTCGCGATAATCATGCGTCGGCGTGTCGTCGCCCTGACCGTAACTTGTCGCAACGTGATTCTTCCCGCGCTTCGGATTGTTCGGGTTCCCACTTGCTCTCGCGCTGTTTGCTTGCGGAAACAACTCCACCACTTCATCCGACCCGTCGTGGACCAGATTGGCGGGCCAGCGGCCGGGGGGTTGCTTGTACTCAAGGCCCTGATCGCGCCGGAAACCGTTGTGAGCGCCCCACTCGTCGGTGCGCTTGCTGCCGTTCTTGGCGTATGCGCCGCCATTCAGGTTCTCGTCCGTCGCCACTCGACACCCGTCAATGTTCAGCGCCCCGGTGCCGTGCTCCTGCACGTTCGCGGCCACGGTGCCGACGAGCGGCTTGCGGCAAAGCCACCAGTCCTCCATGGCGGGCTTAAGCGCGGTGCCCCAGCCGTTGCCGATGTTTCGTGATTTCGGGAAGCCGCTACCGAACACATGGGCCACTCGGTCCCTGATCTCGAACCCTGCGTCCTCAAGCGCCGTTGCCGTCCAGTGCGACGTGCGAGGCAGCGCCCATACCAGCGCATGGCCTCCAGACTTCAGGACACGCAGACACTCGGCAGCGACATCGGTCATCCACGCAACCCACTGTGCTCGCCCGCCTTTGTGGTGGTCCCATTCCTTGCCCATAAAGCCGATGCCGGCGGGCGGGTCGGTGACCACCGCGTCCACCGAGCAGTCCGGGATCGTTCTCAGCACGTCCAGACAGTCACCCAGGTACAGCACGGCGTCGCCGATGACGACGGGGCCGCTGCACTCTTCTGGCTGGGCGTTATTCATTGATTCCGAAACCTCTCTGGGACGCTTTCAAACACTCTCAGCAGCTCGGCCCGCGACATCCTGCCCGCCTTAGCTTCGGCCTGCGCATCGAGCAACCGTTGCAGTTCTAGCTCGGATCTCTTCACCGCACCTGGAAACAAGTCGCGAACCTCTTCCCAAGCCACCGACTGCATTTCGTTCGGTAGCGCATTGACCTCCCTCGCCGCCTGCCGGTAGCCCTCTTGCACCAGCGGATACGTGCCTTTGATGCCGGAGTTTGCTGGCGTTTTCGGCCTACTAAGTCCGGCTAGCGAGGCGCCCATCAAATTTCGGGCCTCCAACGAGCTCACACTGACCGGTGTAAGGGTAGCCGCACCAGCAGCATGCGTGTCTCCTACCATCTCGCCACGCAAGTTATGTGGGTAGAGAATGCTGTTATAGAAGTTCCGCACCTTATGTGCGTCACCGAGATTGGCTGATATGTTCTCGACCGATCCGTCATCCAAGATGTTCAGCGCTTTTTCTATTTCTCCGACTGAATTCCAAGAATTTACCCGAGGCTTGCCCGTCTTAGTAAGGATCACGTCACCAAACTCGCCGGTCGGCAGCACCGCACGCACAAATCTATCTTGCGTCGCCTCATCATAGGCGCGCAACCACACCGCGCGCTGCCGATTATTGGTCAACTCATCGAACTCCTTGTTCTTGACGCTATCGACCAGCCTTTTATCGGAGATCTTTGGCGCAATCTCTTCGAGTCTCGTGGTCATCCTTGCGTCATAGGCCGGCGGATTCTCACGCATACGAATCAATCGTTGCGCAACGCTGACGTTATTGTCCCAGAAGTTCTGCGGGCTTAGCGCCGAAATCACGCCAGCAGCTTGTTCCTTCGTATATGGCCCGCGAATCTTATCGGCGACCTTGTTGGCTCCAGGGTACCATTGTCGGTTGCGAGACACTTTCTCCGGTCCTGCTCGATCCCACAAGTACAACAGGTTCTCGGTCTCTTGGTCGATGATATTTTGCGCCCTGGCCTCTGGCGTTCTCTTTCTGTTCCTGCGGAAGCCTTGGTACGATTCCATAATGTCCAGGTGACTTTCAAACGCCCTCGGATCGCGGCGCAAAGCATCGAGGCTGATCGTCAGATCGGTCAGCTCCCCATATTCCGGGGATCGCACCCCAGGCTGGCGCGTGCTTACCATGCCCGGCAGCGTGTTGACCCTGTCGATGATACCCGGCGCACCGCGCGCGCCCGCCATAGCGAGGTCCTCGACCATGCCGGGGATCATCTCGGTGGCCGCATAGCGCGCGGCGTTCTTCACCGGCTTGGTTGCGCCGAGGCCCGCAAGGTCGGACCCCAGGAACGCCGTGTCGAGCGCGCCCATGGTGGGCACCGATCCGCCTGTCTCGACCATGCCGCCACGGGTGCGGCGCATCGTGGGCTCGGTGTCCCTGATGTAGGCGTTCGGGTCGCCACCAGCCGCCGCTCTGGCCGCTTCGGCGGACTCGCCCACAGAGAAGTCCTTGGCGTTGCGCGCCGCGTAGATCGGCATCATCAGCGGCCCATAGGCACCAGCAGACCCCGGCAGCATCCGCGCCAATTCTTGCCCGCGCTCCACGGCGCCCTCCAGGGGCGTCAGGAACGGCTCCAGAGCCATGCCGATGGCTTGGGTGCGCTCTCCTTTGGCTTCCAGCCGCTCGGCCTTGGTGGGCGTCCTGCGCGTCCCCCGCGAGGTCTTGCGCGGCTTGGCGCGCTCAAGCTCTTCCTGGGCAATGCGGTACTCGCGGGCCTTTTTCTCTGCCGCAAGGGCTGGGTATGCGCTCATGGGATGATGTACTCCAGTGGCACGTCAAGACCGCCGACTTTGGTCCACGGGTAGAATTTTCTCTTCTGCTCTGGCGTGAGGTATGGCGCCACCCTTGCCGCCAGCCCCATGCGGCCAGGCTCGCGCATCCCCTGGCGATTTTGCACCAGCCTGGCTTCGGCCTCGCCGCCAAGGTGGCGGTAGCGCTCGAAGTCGCTCAGCTTCCCCCAGGCATTCTTGGTCTCTGGCGTTGGAGCCTTCGGCTTCAGCCGCGCTATCTTTACCTCAGTCTCTTGCAGGTCCTTCAGCACGCGCTGGCGCTGAACTTCTGGTAGATCTTCTTCTTTGAGCACACGCTGCATCGAGCCGCGAATCCGCTCCAACAGCTGTAATCGGTTCGGAATGTCCATGGCCTCGCCCATCCGCTCCAGAGCGGAGCTATGGTTGCCGCCGGGAGAGAAGTCGGGCTCTATCTCTTGTACGCCATGCTGCGCCTCGTGCAACAGCGTCGAGGTGGCCTCATCGTTGGGCAGGCTCCGGTCGATGCGGATCTTCTTCTGCTCGGGGTCAAACTCTCCCCGCGCGCCGCCGAGCCTGTCGGCATCCACCAGCTCGACACGGTAATCCTTCAGCTGCGGATAGGCTTCGTACAGCTCCGGGTGCGGATAGCGCTCTGCCAGCGTTCCAGGACCCATTGCTTCGCTCTCGGCCATCTGCTTGTAGGTATGCGCACGGGCCATCATGGTTCCGGGGCTCTGCTGCAACATCATCGCCTGCTGGATTGCTTCCTTGGGCGGCATCTCGAAGCCAAGCTCCTTCATCTGCTCCAGCGTCTCCGGGATGTCCAGCTTGTTCTTTGCCGCGAAGTCCTTCAGCCAGGCGGCGGACTCCAGCACCTTAGCGCGGTGCGCATAGTCTGCGCCGGCCTTCTCACCCATTGGCGTCACGCGCTTGAGGGGAACATCCGGCGGCGGGTCGGGAATCTCGAAGCGGGGTGCACCACCCGGCGGGATCGGGCCGCCCTCTGTTGGCACCCACCAACCAGTGTCCTCCCATATCCTGCCGGCATCCACGCCCTGGCTCGCCATTTGCTGTGCACGCTCCAGGGCCGCCCGGTCTGCGGTCTTTGCGCCAGCACCAGCGAAGATGTCGCGGCGAGGGGCGCGCCTTGGCCCCTTCGGCCCCATGCCAGCCAGGCCGATCACCTCGGCCGGCAGCACCGCATAGTCCTCCCACGTCTCACGCGGCCGGGTTAGCGTCTCCCAACGGGCTTGGCCCTCGGGGACCTCGCCGACAACAGGAATCGCATCACCGAGGCGCATGCCGCCCCAGCTGCGGTTGAGCACTTGGTTGACGCCACGGAACGGGGTCACGCCAGTGTAGGGGTTGACATTCGGCATCCACTCCATGGCGCGCTCCGTTGGGCTCATGCGCCGCCGCTTCCACTCCAGTTCGGTTATTGCGTCCATTACTGCGCTCGTTCTCCTCTGCGTGGTGGGCGCGGGCCTGGAATACTCGGCGCACCCTCAATCGGTGGTCGCACGCCGGCATAAGGCCGAAGCCCCTGCAACAGCTCATCCTTTGCGCGCATCGCCTTGCGGTAGTGCTCGGAGTCCTGTAGCGATTTCGCCTTCTCCGCAGCATGTTTGTAGCGCATGTACAGCCGCCCAAGACGGTCGTGCTCTTCCCTTCCCGCCATTTCTGCGAAGCTCTTCCAGAACCGCGTTGCCGCAGGCGACGCCGGGTCTAGTCGCTCCACTGCTTCCAGTGCGATGCCGCGATTGCCCTGCACGCCCATCAAGCTCCCGATGAAGTCGCGCGTCATGCGCGCTCGCTCTTGTGGCGTCCGATCAAAGAAGAACTTATCACTGAACGGGGACAGCTTCTTGTATACGTCATCTCTTAGCTGCTGCTCCCTGAGAACAAGCTGCTCCTCCCGCTTGGTCATAAGTCGCGCTCGAAACGGCGGCGGAGCGGTCTCGCCGGCATCTAGCTGTCGATTGACCTCATCAATTCGCTTGTTCAAAGCGTTATACGAACTGCGCCACTCGTTCCACTCAGACTGTTGCCGCCACAGCTTCTCGACCTCTTTACCGAAACTTCCCGGCAGTTTTCCCTACTGCACAAGTTGTTGCGCCTTGGCCGCCATTTCCTGTGGACCCGTTCCTGCCATGCCCCATTGCTTAGCCTCGTGCGACAAAAAAGGCTCGATCTTGTCGTAAACCGAAGTCCATGACGGCGGCTCAAACTCGCCTTGCGCTTGTCGGTATCGCCGCATAAGCGCATCCCGCTCTTGCTCTAGCGCTTTTCTGCGCTCAGGCGGAAGCTGTCGCGTCCCGCGCACGCCGAACGTCTCACTCTCCTTCATGAACAGGTTTGGCTTGCGGTACACAGTACCGGGGTCTGGCTTGACGCCCCCGAGGTACTCCTCCGGGCTCAGGTTGCGCACCCGCTCTGGCGGCACGTCTACGTCCACGCGCAGCACGTTGTCCAGGTTGTTGTTGGCGAATGCCCCGGCGCTAACGGTCGGGTCTTCGCTCAACGAAGTGCCAGGCAACTTCAGCTCGTAGCTCTTCCCTTTGATGAACCCTTGGTCGAGAATCCCCTCGCGCGCGCCTTTCCTTTCTGTGCCGTGATAGTACGGCTTGTGCCGGCGGATGCCGTAAGGTGCCTCCACCTCGCCGCGCCCTGGCATCGCTTGCCGATATGCCTCCAGTTCGACCAAGTTGGCGATGTCTGGATCGTAGGGAACGTCGCCCACAGGCCCGAGCTTGCGCCCGATGACATCGAAGCCTTTCTTCAGCACCGGTCCGGCCACAAACGGCAACGCAAGGGCTGTCCCGTACAACGCTGCCTCGCCCCACTTGCCGCGCCGCGCCGCATCGGTGGCGAGCGCCGCATCAGCAGCGTCAGACACAATCGGGAACCCAGTGTTCGACAGGGTCTCGACAGTCGCCACGTCGCCGAGCGCGCCGCTTGCGTACTCGCTGTAGCCGGGGGTCCTGGCACGATAGCCCGTGTCCATCTGCTGACGCCTTGCCTTCTCCATGCGCCGCATCCACTCCAACTCGGTTATTGCGTCCACCGGCCTGCCTCCAACAGTCGCAGAGCCTCTGTTTCCTCCTCAGGCGTCAGGCCCATGATGCCGCTGATGCCAATCGGCGCGCCCACCCCATACAGCAGGTTCGGGCTGTTGCGCTTGGCCGGGTCGAATGCGGCGTTCACCGACCGAATGTTTTGCGGGTCGAACACGGCCAACGATGTGCCCGTGTGCTCGCCGGACAGCGAGTCGCCCACGTTCTCCATCCGCAGGCCCGCGCGCCCTTCGTCCTGTGCCTGCCTCAGCGCATCGTAGGTGAGCCACTCACCCCATGGCTCGCCGCCGTAGTCCTTGGCCGCATAGTCGCCGCGCGCCATCAGCGGCATCACGACCGGCCGCGCAGGCCGGATCTCTAGCAGGTCGGCCACCTGCCTGCCGATGTCGCTATTGGGGCCATGGTGGTGCAGCCTCTCCAGGAACGTCCTGAACTGGTCGCGGTTGGTGATCCCGGCAGCGTCGAGCAGAGCCCCGACCTGCCTCTTGACCTCGGGCGTTGCCGCTTCATATTCCGCGAAGGTCTGCCAGTTGCGATTCTTCGCCGCTTCCGTCGCGTACTCAGCCGCCACTTCCGGGTTGTTGGTCAGGAAATGCGCCATCTCCGCATCGTAGGTGTTGGTCGGCGTCATGCCAGCTTGGGATCCCTTGTCGAAGGACTCGAAGTCAGCGCCTGTGCCGTGATACCAACCGCCTTCATAACCCATCGCTTTCGCACGCTCCATCGGTGTGTTGTCCGGACGCAATCCAAGGCCGCCCTCGCTGATCGCCTTAGCCGCATTCCTCTGCGCCCTACGCATACGAGCCGCAGCCTCTGCCGTCTCCTTGATGGCCTTGCGCGCCATCTCCAGTGCGTGTAGTGGGTTCACTGCTGCGCCCCCTGCCTGCGCATCTTCAGCACCTCCACCTCCGCGCGCGTGATCGCCTCGCCAGCGCGCAACTTTCGCTCGGCTTCGGCCTGCATGGCGTCGATGTCGCGCTGTGCCTCTTGGGCGTCGAGGTCGGCCTGCGCGATGGCGAGGTCCTTGCGATGCCCGAACATCTTCTCGGCTTGCTGGAGCATCGCCTGCATCTTCTTGACCTCGTCGGCCATCTGCTGTGCTTGCAGCTTCGCCTCGGCCTTCACCTTCTCGATGTCGGTCATCAGGCTGTACTGGAACTGCATCATTTGCTGTTCCTTCTGCTGCGCTTCCTGCGCCTGCTGCTGCGCTGCCTGCTGAGCCTGCTGCTGCGCCTGCTGCGCCTGCGGGCTGGAGGGGTCGATGTAGTATTGCTCTGGGTTCGGGATACCGGACAGCCTCAGAAGGTCCACACGCGCCCTGTACAGCGTCTCCGGGCTCGACATGATGCCCTGCATCCCGGTCTGCTGGTCCTGCGCGTGATCGGCCTTGATAGCCTGGAGCGCCCCGATGCGGGTGCCGCGCTCGCCGACCGACATGCCCATGGACACAACCAGCTCGGTGCGTGGGCTCCATGTCATGGGGTTGGTCGAGACCCAGCCCTGGCTTGTGGGCATCTCGATCTGCCCCGTGTAGTGCTCGCGCAGCAGCGCGTGCAGCTTGCGGTAGATGGGCTTGACCAGGCTCTCGACGATGGACTTGGCCACCATGGCGTTCAGCTGCTCTACAGCCGCCATGAGCCGCTCCAGGGACCAGTCGCCGCCCTGACCCAATACCTGCGCACTAGCGGTAGCATCTACGGCGCCACCACCCTGGTCCTGCAACATCTCGTCGAGGTAGCCGAGCAGTTGGAACACCGTCGGCGGAAGCTGTGTGTCGGGCACTGGCACGATGCCGTTCGGCGTCTTCATGCGGATGTAGCCGCCAGCCACCGCATCCATGGCATCGTCTGTGTTCGCATCATTCTCGACCAAGCCCAAACGCTGTCGCATGTTGCGCTTGACGGTGTTCACCGAGTCCCTGAGGAGGCTGGTCTTGAGGTCCTGCACCGACCTCAGGCGGTCAAATAGGCTCACCCCATCCCAGGTGTCGAAGCCAAGGTAGCCGACACCGATGGAAAACGGCTGCTCACCCCATGGCTCCTCGTGCATCAGCATGTCGGTGCCATCGGCGCCGCCAGCGGTGATGATGCGACGCCGCTCGGCAATGCCGTCACCGTCACGGTCGATGCGGTAGTAGCCCTCTACCATCATCACGAGCTCGGTGGACTCGTGTGCGCTGCGGTCCAAGCCGCGCTCATCGCGGTACAGGCCCTCGTGGGTGCTCAGCTCGTCCACCTTGTCGCGGTCGAAGCCCATCTCCACAAGTTCGCTGCGTGATACCGGGCGCTGGTGCGCCACCAGGCGCGCGGAGTCCGGGTCTGGCTCGCGCACGTCGGCGCTCATCAGAAACTCAGAGCGCGGGACGTGACAGATGACCGGAGTCTGCGACATGCGCCGCAGCCGCATGACACCGCTCACAGTGCCCCCTGTCTCGTCCAGGTCTCCCTGCACCATCTCCAGCTCTGCGCCGTCCTGGAGGGCCTGCTGAAAGCGCTGGAGCGCCATCTGCGCCGGGATGTTGTTGGCGGTCTCGTAGCTGACCTCCAGCTTCTCCTCCCAGTACACCTTGACGATGCCAGCACGCCTCAGCAGCACGTCCTGAACGGCTGGCTGCACGGCACGCTGGATGCCGGCTGTCTGCGCAACGTGATTGACGGTGCGGGTTTCCTGATCTGTCTGTGTGGTGTCTTGCTCGTTGAGTGGCTGGAACTCGACTGGGGCCTCGCGCCCCAGGGCCGGCATGATCTCAGCGGTGACGGCATAGACGGCATTCTGCACGTCCAAGCTCACCGCGCTCGATTGCCCGGCATCGCATAGGTCTTGAGGTGGTGGCGCCGGGAGGCGGCCGTAGAAGTAGTCCAGGGCCTCGTCGTCGTTCTCCAAGTCGCGATCACGGGCCTCGATGGCCCAGTCCACCTCCTGCTTGAACGCGCTCAGCAGCTCCTCGTCGTCCAGCTCTTCCTCTGGCTCCTCCATGCCCTCCAGCAGCTCGCCCTCCAGCGCCTCAGCGGTTGAGTCTTCGGCCGCTCGCTGCGCCTCTTGGTCCGAGCGTTGTGTGAGCCACTGGGAGACCATCTCGCCGGACGTGGGGGTTGACTCGGCTGGTGTCATTGGATGGTGCCTCCCAGTTGTAGGCGTTGCTCAAGATGCGGAAAGCATCAGTATAGTGGCTTGCCCAATTATGCACCGGGCGCGGCTTCGGGGTCATCGTCCGCTCGTCCATCTCGACGCCATACGCGCCAAGGGCCGTCAGCCCCTCTTCGCACCGTTCTGCGTCCCACACGCATCGCGCCATGAAAGACCGCATCGCTTCAACGTCGGCCATCAGGTTACGTGTCTGCGGTATTACGCGCGTGCGCACGATGCCCGCGCGCTGAACGTGGTCCTCATACGTCAGCAACGTGCCCTTCTCCCGCGTCCCGGCGTCATGCGGTAGGTACGCAGTCCCGCTGTCATACCCACGGTCCTTGATCCACCTCACATAGTACGCAGCATCCTCGCCCCTGTCCTCGAAGCAATCCACCAGGATCACCTCGCGGCCGATGCGCTGCGATGCCCAGATGGCGGTGCAGTCGTCAATACCGATGTCCCACGCCGTATCCACCGGGTAACCAGGATCTACAGGGGCTCTAGTTATCCGCCCGTCGATGCGCGCCTGGCTGAGCTGCTGCGCGAAGTACGCGCCATCACCAACAGCCTGGTAGCCACCCTCCCAGATGTGCTCGTACATGGCGAGATCCATAGCACGGTCTCGCTCCATGTCAGCACGCAGATCCAGCGGGAAGAAAGGATTGTCGAAGTAGTTGGCCCGAACCAGCACCATGTCCACCGGAGGCGTCGGGCCGCGCAGCAGCTGATCCACTGGGTCAGTCTTGTAGCGCGGGTTCCAGGTGAACCACAGCTCGGAGCCTGGAGCCCGGATCGTTGGCGTGAGCAGCCTCAGGGATCTTGCGGACAGACTTTGGGCCTCTTCGACCCAGCAGCGGGTGTAGCCTTCCAGGGACTTGATCGACTCGGCGCTATAGTCCCGGAGGCCGGCGAACACCATCTGCCCTCCAGAGTCGCAGCGAATCTCGTCCCTGGTAGCCTGGAACCGCCCATCCACCCCGAGCGATTCAATCTTGTCCTCGACCAGCTGCTTCACGCTGTCCTTGATGGAGCGCATGATCTCGCGGACACCAACTGTGCGGTGGCCTTCCAGCATCGCCACCACGCACGCTGCCGCCCTATCATGTGACTTACCCGAGCCTCTACCTCCGTAGGCACCCTTGTAGCGGGCCGGCTTCTCCCACAGCGGCCTGAAGACCTCCGGAATGTCGAGCCTTAGCCGTTGCTCCACGTGCCTTAGTCGCTTGCGGAGTGGAAGTACATATCAACCCTGGTCTTGACAGGTCCGCCGTCCTCGCCGCTGTGCTCTACCGCCTTCAGGTCTGGCGCCACCTTCTTCAGCAGGATGTCAGCTGCTTTAATCTGAGTCGCCGTCATCTCGATCTCACCAACCGCATGTTTCACAAGGCGGTCTACCAGCATGCTGGACTGGATCTTCTCCCTCCACTTTTCGTTGACGGTGGTGCGTCTCTTACGTGCAGCCATGGTCTTGTGACTTTTCTGTCAGGTTTGCGTTGAGCTCGGTCTGGCTCCCATTTTCTCGTCTCGCAACGTTGGCAACGCGCGCGGCTTATCTCAGCCGGCGTCCCGGCCCGCCTTCCGCCCCTACGGCTGTTGCTCGCATAACGCCAATCGTGCCACCCGAGCCAGCACAAGATGTCGCCCAACACGCGCATCGGCCTGACGCCAGTGTACGCTCTTGCGTTAGTTTCCATCTTCGGTTGCCCTCTGCTGCCATCAATCTAGGACACTTGTGGTGTGCGATCAAGTCTGGCCGTTCACTTCCCGTACATCGCCCACACAGGCTCGACTGCGGCGAACGCATAGTAGTCGTCGCCAACAAAACCCCAGTCTTCGCAGTACAGCCGCCAGCCCTTTTTGTTGTCGCCGTCATGATCTGGCTTCTGCCCGTAGTCGGCGTGCTCAAGCCAACCTATCGCAAATTCGGCCGCCTGTTCGAGCGTCATCGGGTATGGAAGCTCTGTCGCTTTGTCCGACAACCTCCAGTAGAGCACCAGCTTTTTGCGCCCTTCGGTGCTGTACCCAACTACAGCACCACCAGTCGGCCTGAACAAGAGCATAGCGGCTTTTAGCGTTTCTGCCCCTTAGTGCGTAATATCAATCTTGATGTTGTCCACTGTCTCTCTCTAGCGGCTGTTTGCTGTCACATCTAGTCGGCGGCCTGCATGTCCTCGGCCTGCTCCTGGATCTCCTCTTCGGACAACAGCGGTGCATAGCCTTCGGACAACATCGGTGCATAGCCCCACTCGCCTGGCTGTAGGTCTTTGTCCCAGGCCAGCACCCTGCCTGTCTGCGGATGGATCGCCTGGAAGTCATCCCGCACGGTCACCTTGATGGCCGCCACACAGTCATGTGGGATCATATCTCCGCACGGGTGCGTGCCGTCGCAGCCGCAAAACTCTCTGCACAGGCCGTCGGCGCCGTGCTGCTTGAGCCACTGTAGAACCATGTCATCGACTTCGGTCATTGTTTTGCCTCGCTCTCAGGAGTCGATTGTTCTTGGCGCGCGGCCAGACAGCAGCAGGTGAGCCTCCCGCAGCGCGCCACTGGCCATCCTCGCTGACTGCGCCCGGTACTGCGCCCAGGCTGGGCCGCTCTGGTATGGAGAGCGCAACTCTCGGTAGGCAACCGACAACAGCTCAAGCGCACGGTCCAGCTTGGCCGCCTCCACGCCGATCATCACGACATCGGCAGGAATCACCTCGCTCCCGATGCGCTGCACTGTCAAGATGGCCGTGCAGTCGTCAACACCGATGTCCCAGGACTTGCCGGCGTCGGCCGGCGTGGTCATTTTGTCTTCTGACATTGCAGTTGGTCTCTCGGGTTCTCCGGTCGGCTGCGGTGGCACTTGGTGCACCGCTTGTCCGTCATCTTTCCATCGTAGCCACACGCCACGTCGCTGATGTCCTCCCAGGGGTGCGGCTGCGCCTTGTGCGTCCAGCAGCCCCATGCGTCGTCTGGTGGCCCGCGAAACAACAGGCCGGTCAGGATCGCGACGGTCTCTAACACTGGAGTTAGCCGCAGATCAACCATCGTGCGTCAGTGCCTGGTAGCGCGCGAAGAAGGCGCGCCAAATTGGCTCGACTTGGCTCCCTGCGTCCTCGCGTAAAGTGGTTGACCGCTGTCGCGTCAATCCCAGAGCGCTGGGCCACATCGCACAACAGCAAGTTTTCGCGCTCGATTGCGAGGGATAACCTGGCGGCGAATCCAGACCTTAAACATCCGAAAGGCGAGTCAACCAGGCGGCCTGCCGCAGAGGCGTTTTCGTTCATGTTTAACGTGTCAGTGCGCGACATATCTCTGATCACCATTGAAGTTGTCTGACCTTCAGTTCACTGCGCCTGCTCTTAGAGTGCAGGGCATCCATCGCCCTGACTTCCAACGTAACGCCCGGCTCCCTGCCGTACCACTTGTCGATCATCTCCGATGCGATCTGACAGTCGTCGCGGAACACGATGCCTTGCAGAGCGTCCTCGACGGCCTTCAGCACGTTGCTGCCGTCTGGCTTGACGATGTGAGCGACCATGCCATCCTCGGCTTTCTCCCGCTTCCACTTGGGCCAGCTCGCCGGGATGCCGAACTCGGCTACAACCGTTAGCCCCACCGGCCCCTCAAGCGGCTTGCCTTTGTACTGGCGCCTCGCCTCCCAGGCCGCCATCTCCTCCCAGCGACGAGTCTTCTTGGGTGTGTAGGCGTGGCCATTACCGAGCTTATGCCGTCCTTTGCCGATGGGCTCGCCGGGAATATTGATGACGATCATGCCGCTCTCACTTTCTTGTCATGCTTGTCCAGGAACTCTGGCTCGTCCTGCTCGTCAACGAAGCGGAAGTAGTCCACCAGAGCGTTGACAACACGAGTGCGGGCCGTCAGGTCGGC
>Ga0272441_10008482_pt1 | contig 16252 bp, 13 predicted proteins | sample SSMProp6N_FD_193582 | JGI IMG/M metagenome (GOLD analysis project Ga0272441, IMG submission 193582) | Marine sediment archaeal communities from Little Sippewissett salt marsh, Falmouth, MA, United States - SSM-Prop-6N | ecosystem: Environmental > Aquatic > Marine > Wetlands > Sediment ... | reverse complement strand
GGCAGCAACTCGATTTCAAAACGCTCGAGCAGCTCGCTTTCGTTGTCGATGGTAGTCCAGAAGAAATCAACTTGTACGCCTACCTGCCCGATGTGCATATGCTTCATGGCTTTCATCACGACCGCGGCGCGCAGGAACATGCTCACCCCGTCCTTGAGCTGCGGATCTCCCACCCGACAGTTTTCAACATAGATAATCCCCCCAGCAGGACCGGATCCTTTTTTTCATCGTCCACTCCTATTCATGACATTCTTTTTCGAGCATCGCGCACAGTTCCAGTGACGTATCGACGAGCATTCGCCCGGCACTCGGTTTCATCATGGACACTCCAGCCTCAAAAACCTTTTTTTCTGCCGCCTCCTCGCTGACAACGTATCCGGGCAACAGGCCGTTTGCGCAGGTAACAGCGAATGTAGGCTGAAAGGGCGACCCATCCTCGATCGCCAGCGTATACTCGACAAACACCTCTCCGGGAAGTCCTACCAGACAGGCGCTTCCGATGCGCAACGCCTGAACCTTGGCCGGCACCTCATCAGACCACGGGAAAGGCTCCCCCCTGGCCTTCAGACGGGCATGGGCCAGAGTGTACTCGGTCCCGAGTCGATCGAGATAGCAGGTCTGCCTCTGTACGTACGGCGCATTTTCCGCCTCCAGCCGGCGGAGTTCCTCCCAGTAGCGGTCGACTCGTTCTTCCAGCTCCTCTACCGGTGGTATCTCCTTCCACTCCGGCATAAACTCGCCGGAGCGAACAGCCAGACAGGCACGATCCGACAGGACAAGGGTATCCAAAACCCTGTCCGCCTCCCGGCCGATTGCCGTCCCGAACCGCTCTACCTCGGCAAAACTCTGGTTCTTCCGGAAATAACGGGAACTTTGGTCCCCCGTCGATCCCTGAGCGAACATCATCGGCACTCCCGGCCGGGTCTTGCCCAAGTAACTGCGAATCGCCCCCGGATAGTCCGCCGAAACCAGCTTGTTCTCCACCTGGAGAATTGTCGGGTGTAGGGAGTATTTCACCCAAACAGCCAGCCACCGATCTTCGCTATCCTGGATCCCGATCACCCCGACGGCGGGATCGGCCAGACCTTTCGGATCTTGCCGGTTGCCGCCGATTCCCTGTTCCGCGCCGGCCCTACCCCGGCCGAACCCGATCCGCGCCGCCTTTAGGTTTCCCTGAGCTGCCACGGCCAGATCGACCAGCCGATTACGGAGATTATCGAGGTACGCCCACTCTACCTTCAAACCCTGATTGATTTCGGATTCAAACAGCTTCGTAACCATGCGCGGGCCGGAATGAGTATGAGATCCCGACAACATGATATTTTCTGCGGGGATTCCCGTCTTTTTCTCAATTGCGCTGCGAAGCTCCCGCGTATAGGCTCTTTCAAAAAACACCAGATCCGCGGTGATCAACGCCACCGAGGTTTCTCCGTTTTCGAGAACCAGACAGTCGGCATAGAGAGGGTCATGGATCCCCGTGTTTTCTCTTGTCTGGTACGGATAGCCCTGCAGCTGCACGCCCTCCGGTGGCGACACATCCACCTGGGCGATACCGGCTTTCAGTGTAGGCATGCTCATGGTGTAACGTCCTTTCTCTGTTTCGTTATGGGATAACGGCCGACTTCTCTGGCCGCATTAAAAGCTTCCTGGATATTCTTAGGCGGTGTGCCCGCCTGCACATTGTATACGGGATTGAACACAAATCCACCTCCAGGCGCAAAAATCTGCACGCCCTCGATCACCTCTGCCCTCACTTCCGACCGCCGCATGCCCAAAGCCAGACAGAGAAAGGCGAAGGACAGGTTATAGCCGGCGAGGGATCTGCCGGGGGGGGGACGCAGCGGCAAGCGCAGCGGTGCAGGCCGCTACAGGCGAAGGCCCCCGTCGATTTCCAGAATGCGGCCGTTTACGAAATCGTTTTCGATGACGAAACGAATCGTAGAGGCGATCTCCGCAGGCTCTCCCAGGCGCCCGAGCGGCACCATGCCCACGATCCGGTCCAGCATCTCGGGCTTTATCGCGGCCACCATCTCCGTATTCAGGTATCCCGGTGCGATTCCCGCCGTACGGATTCCATGTCGGGACAGCTCCTTGCTCCAGGCGACGGTCATGGCGTCGACCGCGGCCTTGGAGGCAGAATAGTTGGTCTGCCCAAAATTGCCGGCCCTCGAGATCGAGGAGATGTTGATGATCACCCCTCGCTTGCGCCGGGCCATGATCGCCGCCGCTTCCCGGGCGCAGAGAAAAACCCCCACCAGGTTCACCTCGAGCACGGCGCGGAAATCCTCCAGAGAGAGTTTTTCCGTTCGATCGGAACGCGGTCTGATCAGAAGCCCGTCGCGGGTGATCCCGGCGTTGTTGATCAGGACATCGAGCCCGCCCGCCTGCTGTTCGATCCCCCGGAACATACGCATCACCGCCTTTTCATCGCTCACATCGCAGACCGAAAGGCGTACATCCAGGCTCTCCCCCTCCGCCGCCTCGATCGTGCCGGACAGCGCCGCTTCGCTCCGGTCGCAGCCGAACACCGCGGCACCGGCCCGGGCCAGATCCAACGCGATCCGTCTTCCCAATCCTCTTCCGGCCCCGGTCACCGCGCATACGCTTCCCCGGATATTCACCCCGTTATCCTCCCGCCTCATCGGCAAAAAAACCCCCACCGCTCTTTCGACCCAGCCGGCCCTCGGAAACCAGCGTATGCAGCGAGTGCGCCGGCTCATAGGAGCTTGCCCCGAGCTTTGCCTGAAAAACATTCAGGATACTGGTGCAGGTATCCAGGCCGATCAGATCGGCCAACGCCAACGGACCCACCGGATGAAGCGCTCCCAGCCGCATGGCCGCGTCGATATCCTCGGCCGTGGCCACACCCTCATCGAGCATGCGGGCGGCTTCGTTGATCATCAACAGCAGCAGGCGATTGACGATAAATCCCGGCGTATCCTTCACCACCACCGGGGTCTTGCCGCACGCGCGCAGGAATGCGCGCGCCTCCCGCAGCACATCGTGGGAGGTACGTGCCGCCGGAACAACCTCGACCAGCTCGAGCCGGGTCGGTGGATTGAAAAAATGCAAACCCAGGAACCGCTGCGGTCCGGCCACGGCGCGTGACAGTTCTTCGATGCTCAAGGAGCTGGTATTGCTGGCCGCAATCGCCGTACCCGGGATCACCGCGGACAGATCGGCAAGCACCCGCTGCTTGATCTTCAGGTTTTCCGTAACCGCTTCCACGGCCAGCTGCACTTCGCCGAAGGAATGCAGAGCGGGAGCCGGTATGATACGGCTGAAAATCCGATCGGACTGTTCCGGTGTACGTTGCTGCTTCTCCACGCCGCGCTTCAGGCGCATGCGGATCTGTGAGAGCCCCTTTTCCAGCCGATCGGAATCAAGATCCCAGAGAAGGACCGTTCCGCCCTGCTCGGCGAACATCTGGGCGATCCCCGAGCCCATAACCCCGGCACCGACCACACCGATTCTCTCGATCACAGCCGTTCCTCCTTCAGCATTAGGGACGCTCAACCAGTACGGCCATACCCATGCCGCCACCGATGCACATGGCCGCTACCGCCCGGTGCGCGCCGCGACGCTTCATCTCGTGCATCAGGGTTACCAGAATACGGGCTCCGCTTGCTCCGATCGGATGGCCTAGGGCGATCGCCCCGCCGTTGACGTTCAGCCGCTCCGCATCGATTCCCAGATCTCTCTGCACCGCGATCGTGGTGGCGGCAAACGCCTCGTTGATCTCCCACAGATCGATGTCGCCGACCTGCAGGGAGTTGTCGGACAGGAGCCTGGCTACGGCCGGAAGCGGCCCCAGCCCCATGGTAGCCGGGGAACAGCCCACGGCTACGGCATCGCGCAGCAGCACGGATTCGCCGCCGCCGGGAGCATGGTCCTCGGAAACCAGGACCACGGCGGCCGCACCGTCGTTGATTCCCGAGGCGTTTCCCGCCGTCACCGTGCCGTCCTCCCGAAATGCCGGGCGCAGCTGCGTGAGCTTCTGCACAGATGTGTCGGGGCGGGGGTGCTCATCCGCGGTAACGGTCGTAACCTTCTTTCTGCCCTTCACCTCGACCGGTACGATCTCCGCCCCGAAGACGCCCTCGCCCATGGCCCGGACGCTGCGCTGATGGCTCTCCAGAGCATAGAGATCCTGCTGCTCCCGCGTGATCCCGTACTGCCGGGCTACGGTCTCCGCTGTCAAACCCATGTGCCGCCCGCTGAACACGTCGGTCAACCCGTCGGCCACCGTGGAATCCACGGCACTCACGTGCCCGAGGCGGGCCCCGGATCTCATCGCTGCAAGCAGGTACGGCGCCCGGCTCATGCTCTCGATCCCCCCGGCCAGAACCACTTCCCTGCGCCCCAGCAGGATCGCCTGCCAGCCCAGCTCGATCGCCTTCATTCCCGAAGCGCAGACCTTGTTGACCGTGAAGGAGGGAGCATCCTCGGGTACGCCTACGGCCATGGCGATCTGCCTGGCCGGATTCTGTCCCTGCCCCGCCTGCAGTACATTCCCGAAAATCGCCTCCCCGACCTGTTTCGCCTTGACCCCGGCCCGCCGCAGGCTCTCGCGAGCCGCCACGCGGCCCAAGTCCACGGCGCCAACCGCGGCAAACGCCCCGTTCAGGTCCCCGATGGGGGTTCGAACCGCACCCGTTATGAATACCCGTTTCATGGCTGCTGCCTCTGCTCCTTTGATCGCTCCGCCGGCGGAGCCCGGAAAATTTCCTCATCCATCACCTTCAGCGGTTCGGCGATCAGCAGGGGAAAGTGCATCCGGCTCCGGATATCCCGCTCGACGTCGATACCCGGCGCCACTTCGATCAGCACCGGACCGTCGCCGGACAGGCGAAACACGGCCCTCTCGGTTACATAGAGGATTCGCTGCCTCTTGGTCAGGGCATAAGATCCGGAGAAGGTGATCTGTTCTACCCGCTCGATGAACTTCGGCACCCGGCCTTCGCGTACAACCCGGAGTTTTCCATCCGAGAACTTCGTCTCCAGGCCGCCGGCGGTGAATGTCCCCATGAACACAACGCGATGCGCCGTTTGGGTGATATTCATGAAGCCTCCGATTCCGGCCAGACGCCCGCCGAAGCGGCTTACATTTACATTGCCCCGGCCGTCACACTCGGCCATGCCGAGAAAAGCCACGTCCAAACCTCCGCCGTTGTAGAAATCAAACATGTACGGTTGATCGATAATGGCCTGGGGCAGGAGAGATGCCCCGAAACTCAAACCGCCGGCGGGCACTCCCCCGATCGGTCCGGCTTCCACGGTCAGGGTCATGTGCTCCATCATGTCCCGCTCCCGGGCGATTCGAGCCACGCCTTCCGGCATGCCGATCCCCAGATTCACGATATCCCCGGACTCGATCTCCCGGAACGCCCGGCAGGATACATATCTACGGGGACCGGCATCCATCGGCGGCAGATCGATCTCGTGTATATCTCCCTGGCGCACGTACCCTGGATTGAAATCTTCGGCGAACGTCTGCATATGCCCCTCCGGCCCGCTTACCACCACCGCATCCACAAAGATCCCCGGGATGCAGATCGATTTCGGATCCCGGCTGAACTCCTCGACCATGCCCTCCACCTGAACGATGACCGTACCTCCGGAGTTTTTGGTCGCCTGAGCGATGGAAAGCGCCTCGGCGGTCATCACCTCCTTTTCGAAGCTGATATTCCCGTAGGAATCGCTGAAGCTGCCCCGCAGCAAGGCCGCATGAATCGGGAAGCTCTTGTACCACAACCAGCTGCGCCCCCCCAGATCGATCAGCTGCACCAGATCTTCCACGGCCCGGGCGTTGAGCTTTCCTCCCTCGTTGCGGGGATCGACGAATGTCTCCAGGCCGATATGGGTGATCGTGCCCGGATTACCGGCGGCTATATCGCGGAACAGATGTGAGATGACGCCTTGAGGAAAACAGTAAGCCTCGATCTTGTTTTCCAGAGCCAGTCTGCCAAGACTGGGCGCCAGGTTCCAATGGCCGCCGATCACACGCCGGATCAAACCCTCATGGGCCAGATGGTTCATGCCACGGTTGTCTCCATCACCCTGGCCGGCCGGGTACACGACGGTCAGATCGCGGGGGCTGCCCTCTTCTAAAAACCTGCGCTCCAGGGCGGAGGTCAGAAGCTCCGGATGGGCACAGCCCACGAACCCGCCGCTGGCCACGGTCGAACCGTCGCTCACCATGGCGGCCGCCTGTTCCGCGCTGACAATCCCTACCTTTGCCATGTACCGGCCTTCTTGGCAACCTGCACCAGCAGGCTCATATTCCGATAGGGTGCATCCAGGGGTACGGCGCATTCGGGTCCCAGGATGTCTATGCGGTTTCGAAGCTTGGATTCCACATCCATCAACACCTCCTCTTGTCCTCCGTTTCGGATCACCTCGATGTTGCCGGTGCCGCCCATAAGGGCCAGGCGCCGGCCGGCCAGCTCACGGGCCGCAACGTCGCCTACCTTGCTGTCGTAGTGAAAACAATCGATCCCCGTTTCCCGGATAAACTCGAGTCTGTCCGAAGTGTCTCCGCAGATATGAAGAATAAGGGGACAGGGGATGCGCTCGTTCAGCTCCGCGTGGATCCCCTGGAGGAAATCGCGATAAGCCAGCGGGGAACATAGGTCGCGGGTCGCATGATCACCCAGGCACAGGGCGTCCGCCCCGGCCTCGATCTGAGCCAGGGCAAATTCCACCGTAACCTCCTTCAGTCTGTCCATGGCCCGCCGCACCGCGTCCGGTTTCAGGAGGGTGTTGATCAAAAACTCTTCCACACCGAACAGGTGATATCCGAGTGTCCAGGGACCGAACACCTTGCCCACCACGGCCACCTCATCCCCAAACCGTTTCCGCAGCAGGCGGATCGCCTGAAGCGGAACGCGGCATTCCCTGCGCTTCAGCAGGTCCGGCGGAATCCGGACCTCCTCCTCGATCCCGTAGATGCCGCCCCTGCAGTCGGGCATGCGATCGCGCGCCCCCCACTGAACCGGGCATCCCAGGGCCGCCGACTCGTGCCACACGCTGAACAGGGGCATCACGTTGTCGAAACCCATCACGGTGTGCCCGGTCGCGGCCAGACCGGCCATCTTCTCCGCATCCAGATGCGCTTCGGGAAAGCCGATCCCCACATCCTCCATCAGGTCCACCGTTACCACCGAGGTGGCGCTGCCCACCGCCGGACGGGGAACATGGCCCCGAGTCAGCGCACGCAGGAAGATCTTTCTGGCTTTCATCTCATGGAAACTCCTCGTGCGCGCATTCAGTCGCGGAAGCGAAACACCCGCGCCCGCTTCATCGGCGGTTTTCTCCGGCGGTTTTCATCAGCGCTTCCGCCTCTCCGACGCTTCCGACCGTGGCCCAGAAGAACAAGCGCCGGGGATCCAGTTCGCTGCAGAGTATCTCGAGCTCCTCCACGCTGTCCGCCTCATCCCCGTGGGTGGGGCCGTAGTAGACCTGCACGGACTTCCCGGCGTTTTGAATCTGTTTTAGTAGCGGCAACCACCGGCTGGACGGGGGCTGGCCCGAGCCGTGGATCCACTGGATGCAGTCGAGTGCATCGATCGAAAGCAGCCGCGGTAGGTGACGGATCGCATCCGGTCCATCCAGATGATACAACGAGCGGTCCACATAATTGGTGGTTTCCACGATATCGGGCAGGCAGAACTCGTCGAACATCTCCGGGGAGATCATGCAGGTGAAATCGTTCTGCCCGATGCAGAGGAACCGCTCTCCGCTCCACCCCGCGGTCCAGTTGGTCGTGCCCTGCCCCGCCGGAAGGATGATGCCAGAGACAATATCCACGACCCATTTGAACAGCTCCGTCATATCCCGCATGGCCCGGCGGATGGCCACGGGGTTTTCCAGCAGGTCGATGAGAAGCCTCTCGGGCCCGCGAATCGCGCTCAATCCGTCGATTCCCGTGTGCAGATCCGGGTAGGCGGTGATCCACCGCTGCCTTCCCCGCTCCACCGAGGCGCGCAGGATTTCCAGGTACAATTGCCACCAGCTGTTGCCCTCATCGACGGCCAGCCGGGGATGCTCCGACCAGTCGTTCACGAACGGCTTGATCCACGAGGTAAAATCCCGGGGACGCAGTGTCATTTCCGCCCCCAGCCATGCCGCCACCTGGTCGGGTCCCAACCAGGGATTATGGATGGGAAGGGCGTCGCCGAAATAGGCGCTGTGGGAAAGGGCGTACTCTGCGGCCTCGATTACGTACTGCACGTCGGTCCACAGCTCGTCGTCGGTGGCCGGCTCGGGCGGCGGGGTGCCGGAGCGGGCATCGGGCACCGTGATCCACATCAGCGGCCCCTGATCCAACTCGCCGCGCCAGAACGCCTTGTTTCGCCGCAGGGCTCGCTGCAGCTGTCCGTCCTCGATCCATATCGAGTGCACGCTCGATCTCCCTATCCCAGTACCTTTTCCGGCACCTTGGTCTTCAAGCCGAACCAGCGGATGGCGTTGTCCCGCAGGATCCATTCGGCCACCTGCTCGGCCCGCCGCGTCGTCATCGAGCCCTCGCTCACTTTCTCGGCCAGTACGCGCGCGATGTTGTCCTTGGCCATGACGGCATGTCCGTAGGAACCCTCGATGAAGATAAAATCCCCGCCGAAGCCGTGGATCTTGTTGGCCGGAACCGCGTCGAGAAAATCGCTCAGGGCGCGCCGTGCCGCCGCGGGATTGACGATCCACATCCAGCAGAAATCCACCGATACGTTGGGAAAGTTCTTCACGAGGGTAACCAGCTCTTCCTGATACGGATAGCTGATGTGGTAGATGTCGAAACGCACGTTCGGATACTTGAAAAACAAATTGCTCAGAAGCGCGGCTCGTGAGTTGGTTATGGTGTTGCCGTTGCCCTCCTGCAAACCGGTATGGAATTTCACGGTCAGGTCGTACTTGGCGCATTGCCGGATGCTGAAGTGCACCAGATAATCCTGGATGGCATACATCTCTGATAGGGTGGGCAGGCCCACGTTCCGTTCCCATCCGCAGTTGAGCAGCTGATTGAACAAGGGCTCGATCTCGCCGCGGCTGCGATCGGCGAACGACAGGGGCCGAAAATAGGCGATGTGGAACTTGAGCGCGGAAGCGCGGGCGGCGCAGGCGGAGAAGCGCTCCTCGATGACGCCGAGATAGTCGTCGAGACAGAGGATCTCCCGTCCCCAGCCCTCATGCCACTGCTCGGCCGGAGTCTCGTGGCGCTGCGAGAGTCGCTGTTGATCGATCATGATATGGGGGCTGAGCAGATCCTGGACGAATACGCTGTCGTCGTACTCGGGGCTCCACATCCGAGGTATGGGGGCCAGGCGATCCAGCCGGTTCCACAGCGCCACGGCGATGCCGGCCCGATCGAAGATCTCCCGGTAGTATCCTTTCCTCCTCGCCCCGCTCATCCGTTCGGAAAGCGCTTCTACGGTGCCGGCGCTCAATTCCTCCAGGCCGTACAGATCGCGGGTCGCGATCTCCAGGCAGCGCCCGTAGCCGGTTCCGCGCATGTACGGCCAATACGGCTCGATCAGCCGCCATTTCTCAGCCGGGCTCATTCGCGTGTCGTTCTGCAGCCGCTCGATATCCTGCGGCGGACACCCGGCGGAAACCAGATCGCAGTTGGCATAGTGTAGAAACAGGCGGCCGAAATCCGCATGCTCGCCGATATACTCCTGCTCGGTGTCGAGGTGTTCATGCGTGTCCACCATGCGAATCCCGTCGAGATACTCGCGAAGCTCTCGTTCGATGCCCTGCTGCTTGTTCACGTGTCTCCTCCTCCTACCGGTCATTTACATTTCTTATCGACTGACCAGAGCATGAAACCCTGGCAGGTCGTATACTCCTGCACGAACGTTCCGGTACGGCTGTTGTCCCGCACGTAGGAGCGTATCGTCCGCCGTACCCCTCTATCAACATCGAGATAACGGGAAAAATGGGCGGCCAGCTCCTCTGCCGCCCGCTGTGGCTCCATCTCCAGGTGAACTCGAGGTTGGATGAAGCGCAGCTCCGGCCTGAAACCGAGCGCGTACAGCATTCCAAAGGCGTACAGGATGTCACTGGGATAGTCGCCGAGCCGCTCGCCGAAAAGCAGGGGCCATAGCCGTGCCTGGGCCAGGCCCCATCTGCCCCAGCGGTCTCCGGACCAACCGCTCAGGTAGCACAACGAGCGGGAGGCGGCGATCATCTTCTCCAGCATATCCGGATTGCTCACGCCAGGAGACATCGAGGCGAAGACCAGATCAAAGGCGCCCCTCCATCCTTCCGCCTCCAGATCGATCTGTTCCCAGGTCTTCAGCACCACCCGGATATTGCCGACGCCTTCGGTCTCAAGCCTCCGCTCCAATATGGCCGTCATGCCCCGGGCCGGTTCCACTGCGGTTACCTGTTCAACTTTGCCCGCCATGGGGATGGCGTAGTTGCCCGGACCGGCTCCGATATCCAGGACCCTGGAATCCGCCTGAAATGCGCCGGCCGCGGTGAGCCAGGAGAGGATCTCCCCCCGCCGCGCCTGGCTGGCCTGTGATTCGCTGTGTTCCGCGTAGCTGGGCGCCCGTATGTTCCAGCTTTCCACCTCCGCGCTTCGACGTTGCCGTTCCCGGCGGTTTGCCGGCGATCGCGCCTTGGCCTCCAACCAAAATCCTCTCCACGCTACCGGGTCGGAAGTAATCATCCGTCTCTCGTCGCTCATCCTCTGGATTCGATCGGATAGCGGCCTGCCGTCCGCGCCGTTTCATAGGCGATGGCAATGTTTTCAGGCGGTGTCAGCTGCTGAATGTTGTGAATCGTGTTGAACACAAAACCACCTCCGGGAGCGAATATCCGGACTCGCTCCTCCACCTCTCGGGCGACCTCCTCGGCGACGGCAAAGGGAAGCGTTTTTTGTGTGTCCACGCCTCCGCCCCAAAAGGTGATCCTGGATCCGAACTCCCGCTTCAGCCAGGCCGGATCCATTCCCGCAGCCGAGGTCTGAACCGGATTGAGGATATCCAGACCCGAATCGATCAGCATGGGAATCACGCGGGTTACCGATCCGCAGGTGTGCAGCCAGGTCTTCCAACGGGTATTGGCGTGCACCCAATCGTTCTGCCGCTTGAAATAAGGCACGAACAATTCTTCGAACAGCTCGGGGGAGAACAACTCGTTGTTCTGGAAGCCGTAGTCGCTGCCGTCCAATCCGAGGATGTCGATATTGTCGCCCAGATACGCCTCGAGCCGCTCGAGGTTCTGAAGCGCCGTTTCCGTGCGCACGGCGAACAGCTCCTTGACGTAGGCCTTGTCCAGGGCCATTAGGCAGAGAAAATCCGGGATGCTTCCCACCCAGGGCAGCCCCACATTCCCCCAGCAACCGAGCAGCAGCGCTTTATCCGTATTGCGGCGAAGCGTCTCCGCTCTGGAAGCCAAGAACTCCAGCTCTGGTGTGGAGAGTCGATTCTCCTTGCGCACCTGCTCCAGGGGCGGGGGTTGGTAATCCGCATGGGTATCGGTCATGGAGCTCATGTCGAAGTAGAATCCCCCTTTGGGCATCCTTCCATCCACCGGCTGAGAGCGCTCCCCCTGGTGGTGAATGAGCCAGCCTCCCTCGGCATCCACCTCCACGTCGAACTGACCGGGCATCAGCACCTCGGTGCCGTCCCAAAGTCTCCACGGCTTCCACTTTTCCCGGCGCAATCCGAAAAACTGAACCAGAGGCTCCACGGGCAGCACGTCGATGCCCAGCCGCTCCACCAGATCCGGCTCCACCTCTCCCAGCATCTGAAAAACCTCGTAGACCCGCACCGGGCGCTCTTCCAACCCGAGATGTTTTCTCAACCGGTCCAGGGCATGCGCCATGATGCCGCTCATGATGGTTCCGCCCATGTCCAGGGGTACGCGATCCGGCTCCTCGTGGTTTACGGTTCGCAGGACCCGTTCTCTCGAACTCAGGCCGCTCATCGGCCCTTGCGAACCGCTTCGATCATGGCGGAGCTGTTGTTGTAGAACACATCCTCGAGATCCTCCCTGCTCAGCCCGGTGCTCTGTGCCGCCTGGCGGAACGCCAGAAGCTCCTCGTACATGAACAGGGTGAGATTATCCGCCTCCGGACCGGATACCTCCCGCATATTCGGATCCCCGGACACATCGCCGTACAGGCCTTTGGGCACCAGGTTGATGTAGATCCCCTGCTCGCAGATCCTGCGCATGCGCATGCGCAGGATCGGCAGATCGCTTCCGAACAGAACCCGTTTTGGACCCAGTGCTCGAATCAGCCGCTCGAAAACCCAGGCATTGGTGTTGGCCGAAAAGTCGACCATCAGATGTTCTGTGTCTTTGAGCACCTCAAAGGCCTCCCCCACGTCCTCGTTGCAGTACGCCCGTCCCACGTGCGCCAGGATCACACGTGCGCCGGGATACTTGCGCTCGATTTCCTGAATCTGGGCCAGGTTCACCGGGTCGCGCAGCCGGGCATCTCTCGGGATATGCAGCATGACGATCCATCGCTTCTCGTCCATCAACTCCAGTTGATGTGGCGGAAGAAAATCGAAAATACGGATCTCCTGCCGCGGGAGATAGGAGGGAGAAAGGTTGAGGTATACCTTTATCCCCAAAAATCCACCGTCGATGACCTTGCGCTCCACCTGCTCCGCGCTCCACTGGGGAACGGCGAACAGCAGGGCAGGCAGCTGGTGCTCTTTGGCGCACGCACTCACGTAGCCGTTGAGTCCGTCAGCCGAATCCGCGTTGACCAGGCTGGTGAAGATCATCGGCGTCACCTTCTTGCCCGGAAACAGCATTCTATAGCACTCCAGGTGATCCTCGATGGGATTTTCCTTGGCCACCAACGAAGGCCAGGATACGACCCGATCCCTCTTGACGTTTTTCTTCAACCGGTCCAGCCACACATGCGTATGAATGTCGATCATCTTCTCCGGGAGAAAATCACGAAGCTCCTCCTCATACACCCTGCGATCGACCTCGTTGAGCTCGACAATCGGTTTCATCGGCAATCTCCTTACTGATTTTTTGTTCTGCTTTGCAGCATTCGCTTTCAGGTAGAAAAAGATCGGCAATCTGATCGAGTTTTATTTCCGCGCGACCTCAATCCGTGCCCCCGCTTCCGCATACGATTTCAGGATCTGCTCGTCGATACCGGGATCGGTGAGGATCGTATCGATCTGCTCGATGGAGGCGTAGCGGATAAAGGAGGTCTTGTTGAACTTGCTCGAGTCGGCAAGCACATAGGATTTTTCTGCCCGCTCAACCACGAGCTCGTTGATCGTGGAGGTCCTCTCATCGGTGGTCATGCATCCTCCGGAAAGGTTGATCGCATCGGCTCCGAAGAAAGCCCTGTCCAGATGAAACATCATCAACGTTTTTTCGGCTACCGACCCACACACATCGAGACGCTCCGCCCGGATTTCACCGCCTATGAGGATCACTTTGCACCACCGCGCCACCGTCTCCACGTGTGAGATGGAGTTGGTAAGCACCACGATTCCCTTCAGCTCTCCGGTCTGCAGCTTTACCGAAAGGCTTTCGGCCAGCATGAGAACCGTCGTACCGGAATCCAGGAAAATTCGATCCTCGTTCTCAACCAGCTCCGCGGCTCTGGTTCCGATCAACGTCTTCTGCTCCTGCCGGTGGGCGGCCTGAACCCGGAACGAATAATCGTATCCCAGCTGCTGTGCCAATTGCACGCCGCCGTGCACCCGGATAACCTTACCCTCTTCCTCCAGCTGGCTGAAGAAACGCCGCGCCGTGGCCTCGGAGATACCGAGGGCTTGGGCGACCGTTTTCACGTCGAGACGCTTGTTGAGCTGAAGCATCTCCAGCAGCTCGATCGTCCTTCGTTCATACTTGTTCATACGCGTGTTTCTCCAGGAAGCATTGATATATCGGATCGTAGGCTCGAATCGCTTCGGCGGAGGGTGTGATGAGCGTACCCTCACCGCCCATGGCGGCAAACGCCTCCTTCTCGTCACGGAACAAACCCGCACCTACCGCGGCAAGAATCGCCGCGCCCATGGCGCCGGCGCTCTGCCCATTGATCAGCTTCAATTCCAGCCCCGTAACCTCCGCCACGATCTGCGACCAGACCGCACTCTCCGACGGGCCGCCCACCATGGCGATACGCTCGGCGCCGATTCCCGCGGCGGTGAGCCGCTCGATGTGGTAGCGCATGCGCAGAGCGGGTCCCTCCATCACCGCCCGGGCGATCTGCTCCCGGTCGTGATCTTCACCAAAGCCTATTTCGACCGATGGGATCTGCTTGGCCGGCACGAAGGGATCGATGAACGCCCCGCCGGCGCCGCGCGGAGCCTTGCGGGCGCACTGGTTGAAGATTTCATATTTCCGCGCCGGTGCCTCTCCATCCCGCAGAATCCGTTCGTCGATGTAACGCTCGATCAACCGTCCGATTTCGGTGAACGAGAAAAGCGTAGCCCAGGGGCCGCGGGGAGAGAGAAAAGGATCGACCAGCATCTTCTGGGCGATCCCCAGCTCTCGATCGTCGATTGGATAGAAACCGACCCAGGAGGTGCCGCAGGACAGCAGCAGATCGCCCACGCCGGTAAAACCGGTACCCCGGGCGGCGCTGGGATGATCGAAGGCCCCGAGCACGACGAGCGTATCCCGGCTCAAGCCGGTGTCCTCGGCTCCGCTGCGAGTCAGCGGTCCCAAAACCTGGCCGGAGTCTCCGAGCACGGAGAGGGACTTCTCTGATATTTCGAGCACATCCAGATACGGTTTGTGCCAGCATCTGTTGACCTGGTCGATCAGGAAGAAGGTGGAGGCGGTGGAGTAGTCCATGCCCCATCGTCCGCTGAGCCGGTACATCAACCAGTCACTGTTCATGCAGTAGCGGGCCGCGCGCCGGTACAGTTCGGGTTCGAATTTTTTCAACCAGCTGAGATGGGCGAGGGGGAACCACTCCCCTGTGAACGGCCAGCCCACCACTCGATGTACGGCGGCGATATCGAATCCCGGCAGGATTTCCCCGGCCTTGCCGAAGGCGCGTTTATCCATCCAGCTGACGATATTCGCAAGCGGCCGCTCGGCTTCATCCAGCAGCATGGTATTGCCGCTGGCAAAGGCCATGCTGAGCGCCCGCACTCTCGCACCGGCGGGAGCGTGAGAGGCCAACTCGCGAATCAGATCGCATACCGAGCGGTAATGCTCCTCCGGTTCGACTTCGATGAAACCGGGCCGGGGCGAAAACAAACGAGTCGGGCGGCCTCTCAAGGCCAGTTGTTTGCCCTCCGCGGATACAATCACACCCTTGACTGCGCTGGTTCCTACATCCAATCCGATCAACAGATCCATCAACGGCTCCTTCGCTCCTCCGTCTCAGCGTTGCAGTGCAACGGTCGCCTTCGCAGAACCGGTGTGCCGCAGGTACGCCTGCAACAGTGCCGCAAACAGCTCGGGAACCCATTTCATCCGCTCCGGGGTTTCCACATAGGCGATACGCATCTGGGTTCTGCCTGGATTACGCTTCGCCGGCAGATCGTAAAATCCGGACATCGGCGCCACCAGCAGGGTGCGGGCCGTACCGTGCAGCTGTACCGCACCTTCCCGGGCGCAGTACAGCACGAAATCCATGGCGTCGAAGCTTTCCGGTACGATCCGCCGCACGTCCACGACCGAGTAAATCGAGGCGTCCGGGGAAGAGACGATGATGTCGGGCAACAGCTGCCTCATGCGGGAGACCAGCTCCACGAGCATGGACTTGTAGTAGCCCCGCTGACGTTCGTACCAGTGGCGGAGCTCCTCATGGCTCTCCTCGGCCAAAGCGGCAAAAATGTGCTGCCCGATGGCGTTCGGGCAAAGATTCGCCGTATTCTCCGCCACGGCGCGGGAATGAAACTCCTCGTTGTCGGTGATCAACGCTCCGATACGCAGACCGCAGGCGTTCCAGACTTTGGAGGCCGATTCGATGCTGATGCGCCGTCCCTCGATTCCCGGTACGTCCCGATCGGTGACCCCCCAGATGCTTACCGTGTCCGCCTCGGAGTACAGCAGCTCCCGGTAGGCCTCGTCGCTGATCATCCACAGGTTGTGCCGGACGCACAACTCGGCCAGCTCCAGCATCTGATCCCGGGTATACAGTTGTCCGGTTGGATTGTCGTAGGGAATGACCAGCAGGGCCCCGGGGCCGGATTCACGCATGATTCGATCGATCCGCGACATGTCGGGCAGGGTGAAACGGCCGTCCTCCTCGAGGGTCCGCTGGAGGTTCACCACGCCGCGGCCGAGCCTGGAAGCCATCGAGCTGTAG
>Ga0272441_10008481_pt1 | contig 16253 bp, 10 predicted proteins | sample SSMProp6N_FD_193582 | JGI IMG/M metagenome (GOLD analysis project Ga0272441, IMG submission 193582) | Marine sediment archaeal communities from Little Sippewissett salt marsh, Falmouth, MA, United States - SSM-Prop-6N | ecosystem: Environmental > Aquatic > Marine > Wetlands > Sediment ... | reverse complement strand
AATAGTTCTGTGAATTCAACTCCTTAAAAAAATTCACACAAAAAAGTTTACACTACCTAAAAACTACTTTGCTAATTGAATTTTATGGGTTTTGATAATTCCTGATAAGAAATTGTTTATTTAATCGCCTTCAAAGCTTTGTTGTTGTTATCCGTATTCATGATGAAAAGAGTATATTTACCGTCTCCTGCACTTCCATAGCAATAATTTACACTGACTCCCGATTTTGCGACTTTGCTTGTCATGAGTTCAGCCGCACCAACCTTGTTATCCAGGGTTGCAACGACAATTTCTTCGGCATCGACCTTATAACCGGCATCCTCCAGAGCCTTTTTTGCCTTGTCCTGATCGTACGTATAGACCATAAATGAACCTTTATCACCCATGCCATAAGCACACATGGCTTCAATGTTTACCCTGGCTTTAGACAAAGTGGTACAAACATCAGCAAGAACTCCAATTTCATTTTTGGTAGTTATTAAGAGTTCTTTATCGATCTTTGGTGCAGCCATTTTACTACCTCCTGAACGGTTTAAAATTATTATTGGAAAAAATTATTATTGGAAAAAATTATTGTTTACCCATTCAAAACAACAGAAGAATTTCTATCTTAGGAAGAATTGGCAGTTATTAAACTAAATTTAAATGATCACATTTATTAATAAAATATGCAAATTTAAATATTTTTTCAAGTTTTAGACGATGACTATCTTATCATTAGATTGTAAACCAGGGGCAAACCTACTATTGTCAAGATACCAGATACGAAAATACCACCGAAGGAGGCTATACCAAAACCACATACAAGTTCTACTCCAAAAGCCAATGGTACCATGCCGAGGACTGCAGCTATGGTGATCATCAGGATTGGCCTGAAACGATCACTTGATGCCTGAATCATCGCTTTGTGCTTGGGAACACCCTCATGCTTTAATATATTAATGCGAACAATGATCAAGATAGCATTGTTGAATACTATACCAATCATTATAACGATACTCAATATCTCGAAAATTCCGAAATTAGACCCGGTAAACCCAAGAGCTAGAACGACTCCTATCAAAGCAAGAAGGTATGCTTACTTGCAGGATTTTCAAAATCATTATTTTCCGCGAAAACATCTTGAAATGATGTTATCAAAGCAAGAATTTGAATAATTACAGCATAGGTTCGTCTGGTTTTATTAAAGTAGCTCATCTTATTAACCTGATTCAGGCAAAAGTTTAAAAAAGAAGAACTGCTCTTTATAATAAATCATCGTTGCTAAATCCCTCATATTTATCAGATTGAACCACGTATAATTAATTCAGCCAGGGTATTTGTTATTCTATTCACAACCACCACCAAGAACAGCGAAAAGCCTGACCTGGCTGGCTAATTTTGCCAGTTGGAACGTGATAAGAACCTGCTCTGCTCCGTAAAGATCACGCTGGGCATTAAGAACACTAAAGTAGCTGTCAACTCCCTTATTATATCGTTCCAAAGAAAGTCTGTACGTTTCGGAAAGTGCATTGACCATGGATTCCTGAGCAGATATCTGTTCGTCAACTGAACTTTGAATCACGAGGGTATCAGCTACTTCCCTGAATGCCGTTTGTATTGCTTTTTCGTACTTTGTTAAGGCTATTTCCCTATCTACTTTGCTGAATCGGAAAGCCGCCCAGGTTCGAGTGTCAAAAATCGGTAAAATTATCTGTGGTGAAAAGTTCCATGTACCCGAACCTGATTTAAAAAGTCCTGACAGTTCTGCGCTTGCAGTTCCAAACATGGTTGTCAGGGAAATGCGGGGGAAAAAGGCGGATCGAGCCGCACCAATAAAAGCATAAGCTGCTTTGAGTTGATGTTCAGCCTGAACAATATCAGGTCGGTTCAATAGAATCTCGGAAGGCAAACCAGGAGCAATATCTTTTAAAGGGGTAACACTGCTCAGGTCTTCCGGCAAAAGACCTTCCGGCACAGGAGTGCCAGCCAAAAGATTTAATGCGTTTTTATCCTGAGCTACCAATTGAGTAAAGCGACTGACATCCAAGCGTGCAGCATCGACCTGAGTGTGCGCTCTGTGCAGATCCAGCTCGTTCGCCAGCCCGACTTCATATTGCTTAAAAATTAAATCATAGATCCCCTGTTGTGTCTCAAGCGTAGATCGAGCCAATTTGAGGGTTTCCCGATCCTTTGCAAGTGTTAAAAATACCCTGGCAACTTCAGAAATCAGACTGATCTGTGCACTTCGACGGGCTGCATCTGTAGCCAGATACTCTTCCAGAGCCTTATCCTTCAGGCTGCGTATCCGACCAAAAAAATCTATCTCCCAGGAACTGATGCCAAGACTGACACTATATTCTTCGGCTGTTACTGCTTCCCCCGTCGAGGATAGATCCGCAGGTACACGTTGTTTGCTCCCACTTCCAAAAGCATCGATCCCCGGGAAAAGTTCATCACGTTGAATACCGTATAAAGCCCTTGCCCTTTCCACATTAAGGATAACCAGCTCAAAATCCCGATTATTTTTCAGGGAAATCTCGATAATTTTTTGTACCATTTCATCTTTATAGAATTCCTGCCAACGGAAATCCATTGTGGTAGTTGCTTCTTCATAAACTTCCACATTTCTTAACGATTCATCCTGTAACCATTCAGCCGGGATCGGTGCTTCCGGTCTCGTATATTTTGGTGCCAAAGTGCAACCACCCAGAAGAAGGACTAAACTCGCAAGAATAAATATCTTTTGTCTTTTCATTTTATAAACCTCCTTCCTGATTGGCTTCAATTGACTTAGTTTTTACTCGCTTCCTTTGTTTGCCAAATAACCTGTAGATTATCACATAAAAGAGGGGTGCAAAGAGAATAACCAGAAGTGTGGATGTAATCATACCTCCCAGTACTCCGGTACCAATGGCTTTTTGTGCTCCTGCGCCTGCTCCACCCGCAATAGCAAGCGGCAGGACTCCGAAACCAAAAGCAAGAGAGGTCATGATGATGGGTCGCAGTCTCAACCTTGCCCCTTCGATTGTCGCTTCGATCAAACCCATTCCTTCATCAATTCTCGCCCTTGCGAACTGGACGATCAGGATAGCATTCTTGGTTGTCAATCCCAGTATGGTTAAAAGACCTATCTGGAAATAGACATCATTTGAAAGTCCACGCATGCTCGATGCTATAACACCACCAATAACTCCCAGGGGTAGGGTCAGTAAGATCGAAATTGGGATCGGCCAGCTTTCGTACAGAGCTGCTAAAACGAGGAAGATTACAAAAATTGAGAAAGCATAAAGGATAGGAGCCTGTGAAGTTGACATCCTTTCCTGGTAGGAAAGACCGGTCCAGTCAAAGCTGATTCCTTGCGGTAACTTTGAAACGATTTCTTCCATAGCCTGCATCGCCTCACCGGAACTCCTCCCCGGAGCCGGTTCACCCCATATATTTATAGAGGGAAAGCTATTGTAACGCTCCAACCTTGGAGATCCATATGTCCACCGTCCGGAAGCAAATGTAGAGAACGGAACCATCTTACCAGATCTATTTCGCACGTAAATTTTATTTAAATCCTCAGGTAACATTCGGTATGGAGTATCAGCCTGCACGAAAACCTTCTTAACCCGTCCTGCTTGAATAAAGTTGTTGACGTAAGCTCCACCAAATGAAGCACTGATAGCATAATGTATTGAATTGATTGGAATTCCAAGTGCGCCTGCTTTTTCCCAATCAACATCTATCCGGTACTCTGGAACATCTTCCATGCTATTGGGGCGAACAGAGGTCAACCTTGGATCCTTTGCAGCCATTCCAAGAAGTTGATTACGGGCTTGCATGAGAGCAGCGTGTCCCAGTCCACTACGATCCTCCAGTTGAAAATCGAATCCCGTTGCATTGCCAAGTTCAATAACAGGCGGTGGAAGAAAAGCAAAGACCATGGCTTCCCGGATTTGTGAAAAAGTTCCCATGGCTCTTCTTGCTATAATCTCAGCTTTGAGGTCAGGCCGTTCTCTTAACTCCCAGTCTCTGAGCTTGGCAAATCCCAATCCCATATTCTGACCCTGCCCGCTAAAACTAATACCTGAAACGGACATGAATGAGTCAACAGCTTCCTTCTCCTGCGTCAGAAAATAGTCTTTGACCTTATCCATAACATCCCTGGTCTGCTCCAGGGTCGAACTTGCAGGTAATATTGCCTGAATCATCAGAATTCCCTGATCTTCTTCAGGCAGATAAGAAGTGGGCATTCGCATGAATAAATATCCCAATGCGACTACAATTAATAGAAAAGAAAAAACGTAACGTAGTTTTTTTGCAAGAATATGACCAACAAAACTGACATAACGTTCTCTTGCATAATTAAAGAAACGGTTAAACCATCTAAGAAACGGTCGTAAAATAAAAATTGCATCGTCTCCCGGATTATGCCCCGGAGCCACAGGTTTGAGCAGAGAAGCACAAAGGACCGGAGTCAGGATCAACGCTACAAAAACAGAAAGGAGCATGGATGTGGCAATAGTTATCGAAAACTGACGATAAATAACACCTGTTGAACCACCAAAGAATGCCATCGGTCCAAACACAGCAGAGAGCACCAATCCGATCCCGACCAACGCGCTGGTGATCTGATCCATGGACTTAGCTGCTGCTTTCCTTGCAGAGATACCCTCCTCACTCATGATCCTTTCTACATTTTCCACAACTACAATTGCATCATCAATCAGAAGACCAATAGAAAGAACCATTGCAAACATTGTCAGCATATTGATGGAGAAACCAAAAATTCCCAGGATAGCAAATGTACCTAAGATTACAACCGGCACAGCTATTGTCGGGATAAGTGTAGTCCGTATGCTTCCCAGAAAAAGATACATGATTAAAAAGACAAGCAGGATCGCTTCAAATAAAGTCTTGACCACCTCTTCTATCGATACTCGCGTGAAGGGAGTAGTATCATAAGGATATATTTCTTTCATGCCCTGAGGAAAATATTTGCTCATCTCATCCAATTTCTTCTTTATGCGGTCAGCCGTATCTAAAGCATTGGCTCCTGCAGCCTGTCTGATGGCTAACGCAGCAGCAGGTTTACCGTTGTGATTGGCTACGATATCGTAACGTTCAGTCCCGAGTTCCGTGCGCCCTATATCCCTGATATATATTATGGAGCCATCAGGATTTGTTCGAATGGGAATAGCAGCAAATTCCTCCGGAGTCTGGAGCAGATGCTGAACAATAATAGTAGCATTCAGGCGCTGACCCTCTTCAGCAGGCACTCCACCAAACTGACCGGCGGAAACCTCCACGTTATAAGCACGAAGGGCTATAATAACATCTTCAATTGTAAGATTATAGTTAGTCAGTTTATCGGGATCAATCCAAACTCGCATGGCATACTGTGTACCGAAAACCTCGACTTCACCTACACCTTCCACACGGGACAGTATCTTTTCGAGATTAGATTGTGCATAGTCCCTCAAGTCATCTCCGTTCATGCTTCCGTCTTCAGAAACCAGCCCAACGATTATCAGGTAATTCCTTGTAGACTTGCTAACTTTTACTCCCTGACGTTGAACAACCTCCGGTAAGCTTGCCATTGCCAGTTGGAGCTTGTTTTGTACCTTAGCCCAGGCAAGATCCGGATCTGTCCCCGGGGCAAAAGTCAACTCGATTCGGGATGCACCTGATGAAGCACTGGAACCGGAGAGGTATAACATCTTGTCCAAACCGGTCATTTTCTGTTCGATGATCTGAGTAACAGTATTTTCAACAGTTTCTGCCGATGCACCTGGATAAAAGGATTCGATGGCGATGGAAGGCGGAGCGATCGGAGGATACTGGGATATCGGGAGATTGTATATCGACAAAAGACCTGCTGTCATCATGACGATAGCGATGACCCATGCAAAGACCGGACGATCAAGAAAGAATTTTGATAACATCAGTCGCCTCCATCCTTTCGCTTCTGTCGAGAAATTTCAGTGCCGGTATCATCTCCAAGTCCGGTGTCACTTTTATTTAAAGGGACTGTCTTGACGGTTACACCCGGACGAACCCTTTGCAAACCATCGACGATCAAATTATCGCTTGGAGAAAGGCCTTCTAATACAAGCCATTTGTCTTCTATTGCCCTGTCCAGAATAAGCATTCTCAACTCGACTTTGTCTTCAGAATTTACTATTAATGCAAAAGGTCTCCCCTTTTGATCACGGGATACAGCCTGCTGCGGGATAAGCATTGCCTCTGGATTTACTCCTTCTTTAATAACTGCTCGTACAAACATACCCGGCAGGAGGGTGTATTCTGGATTAGGAAAGACTACTCTTAGAATAACGGAGCCTGTGGTCGGATCGACGGTGACATCCTGAAACTGTAATGTACCTTCCTCCTTATAAGTAGTTCCATCTTCCAAAATGAGTTTTCCCTCATTATGGTTTTCCCCATCGGGATGCAGGCTGCCATCTTCAAATTTTCTCTTTAAACGCAACAATTCGGTAGTAGATTGAGTCATATCGACATAAATGGGATCTAATTGGGTTATGGTTGCCATTGGAAAAGGTTGATACGCTGTAACAATTGCACCCTTTGTCACATTGGACTTACCAATACGACCGGAGATAGGAGCTTTAACCTTACAATATCCAAGGTTAATACGGGCTGTTTTAACAGTTGCTTTCCAATATTCGATATCCGATTCGGACTGCTTCAACGCTGCAACCGCATCATCATAATCTTGCTGACTCACAGCTTTACTCACCAGTAATTCCTCGAAGCGCTCGACCCTCGATTTAACCGCATACAAATTTGCCTCCGATCTACCCAAGGCAGCTTTTGCATTGTCAAGTGCAGCCTGAAAGGGTGAGGGATCGATTTGATAAAGTTCCTGATCTTCTGAAACATCAGATCCTTCTTCAAACAAACGTTTTTGGAGTAAACCGCTTACTTGAGGTCTAATCTCTGCAACACGATAAGCTGTCGTTCGACCTGGTAACTCAGTGGTCAAAACAACAGATTGTGATGTTAATGTCATCGTAGCCACTTCCGGTACCATAGATGGTCTGGATTGTTGCTCCTTTCCGCATCCGACCAGCAAAGAACAGATTAAAAGTGTAAACAGAACCACATATAGATTAGCTGGTTTACCTAAAGTTCCATTGAATTTCATCTGAGAATCTCCAATCATCATTTTCTTTTTAATCTTTTTCATTTTTTAATATTCCTTTCGAAACTAGATCTATTATTAATTGCGTATCAAGATTATTGGGATATTTTTCAGGATGATCGATCCAATCAAACAGGAATGCATCAAAGACACCATGTAAATGTAAAACCATCACATCTGATTCAAATGAACGAAATAATCCTTCTTTTATTCCCCTTTGCAAAACTCTTGAAAGTAATTCAGATATTTTTCTTTTGAATTCGATTATTTCCTGATCAAATCCACTTTTCCAATTGAAACTTAAACCTCTGATCTCCAGAAGGTAAATACGAACCATGGTAAAGTTTTCAGCAATGAATTTTGCAGAGGCCTCTATATGCTCTTTTAAAATAGTCATCACATCTGCCTTTTTCAAGAGAATCGAGCTCAATATCTGCATATGTTCATCTGTTTTTTCCCTTAAAATAGTAGAGTAAAGCTCCTCCTTGTTCTTGAAGAACTTATATAGGGTACCTACAGCAAATTCAGCTTTTTGTGCGATCTCCTGTATCGAGACATTGTGATAACCTTTTTCAGAGAACAACTCTAAAGCAGAATCAAGAATTAACTTCTTACGCTGTAACCTTTCCCTTTCTTTCCTGGTCAATCCTATTCTCTTCATTTTGAAATTGCCTTTCATTTTATGAATATTTATTCATAATATGAATCATGATTCATATAATATAACGTTTATCTTTTTAAGTCAAGTTCAATCTTTTCTCCTAAAATAGACACAGGATTTTAATTCTAAGGTAAAAATGGTGATTTTGTAAATATAGTTTTTTAAGCCATGAGCATCGATATTTTGTTAAGTATTAAAGTATCCGATGATTGAGCCTTCTTTGAAGGCAATAACTTACGAAAATCTTGTCGAGCTTTATCTCACAAGTACACTCGATATCCTGTTCCCCGTTGTGAAGCATCAAAATCTTTTGGAATTTTTAGCATGAAAGGTAAGATTGTTTGAGGTATCATATAATAACCCTGCTGGTTAATTGAATATTCGGATTGATCTATTCGTATTTTCCATAATTAGCAGAGTTTTTTTCAACTATTTCAACAAAAAAAAATAATCCCAATAACCATCCCTGTGTTAATAAGTTTCATTGACTCATAGGGTAGTTTTTATTATAATAGCGAGAGAGTTTAATTAGTTTGTAAGTCAAGTACTGGAGGATAAAAAATATGGGTATAAAGGCTATTAAGGTTAAAGAAACAATTGGAAAATTAATGCTTGCAGATGGATTTGATATTATACTCGATCTAAAAAATAGCTCTGGTAGTTATATCAAAGACGCAAGAGATGGAAAAAATTATCTCGATTTTTTTTCGTTCTTTGCTACAATGCCTCTGGGTTTAAACCATCCTAAATTGCTCGAGCAGAATTTTCTCGATAAATTAACATATGTATCAATCAATAAACCATCAAATTCGGATATTTATTGCACCGAAATGGCTGAATTTGTCGACTCTTTCTCTGAAATTGCTATCCCAAAAAATTTTCAACATCTATTCTTTGTTGAAGGTGGTGCTTTAGGTGTCGAAAATACTTTGAAGACTGCATTTGACTGGAAAATCAGGAAAAATTTCACGAAAGGCTATACCGAAGAACGGGGACACCAGATCATCCATTTCAAAGGTGCCTTCCACGGTAGGACAGGATATACTCTTTCACTCACTAATACTGTAGATATGCGTAAAACAAAATATTTTCCGAAATTCAAATGGCCCCGCATATCCAGCCCGATAGTGACATTCCCCAATATTGGAGAGAACTTAGAAAAGGTTATTGAAGCTGAAAAACAGAGTATAAAAGAAATCAGAAAAGCCTGTGAGGATAACAAGGATGACATCGCTGGTTTGATAATCGAACCTATTCAAGGTGAGGGTGGCGATAATCATTTCCGAAAAGAATTTTTTGAAGCTCTTCGTGAACTGGCTGATGAATATGAATTTATGCTCATATTTGATGAAGTTCAAACAGGGGTTGGACTTACAGGTAAAATGTGGTGCTTTCAGAACTTCGGTGTAACTCCAGATATGTTTGCATTCGGCAAGAAAACTCAGGTTTGCGGTTTTCTAGCAACAACTCGTGTGGATGAAGTTGAAGATAATGTGTTTGTTGAATCTTCACGTCTCAATTCCACATGGGGAGGAAACCTGGTCGATATGGTTCGATGTCATAAATATCTTGAGGTTATCCGTGATGAAAATCTTGTCGAAAATGCAGCATCTATGGGTAAAATTTTGATTTCAGAATTAGAAGATTTTCAGAAAGCTTTTCCACAGCATATCAGTAATGCAAGGGGTGAGGGTCTGATGACCGCGTTCGATCTCCCCGATCCAGATTTGAGATCCAAGTTTCTTGCAAATTTGATAAAGAACGGTTTAATAGCATTACCTTGTGGAATGAACTCAATCAGGTTTAGACCACCATTGATCGTTTCTGAAGATGATATCAAGGCGGGTATTGAAATTTTGAGGAAAACTGCCAAAGAAACATTTTAAGAATATAAATCGCGTTAAATAGCTTTTAAACTGTAAAAAAGAAACCCAGCATGATAAAATTCAATGGGGATAAAATATCCTGCTGGGTTATTCTTTTTTATGTTTTATCTGGATTTAATAAGAGCAAATAGGATTCAATGGAATACTTATGATGAATTCAATGCTCTTCAATATGCAAAATTTAAGAAAGTCTTTATTAACGCATACAAAAATGTTCCATATTACAGGAAACTATTTGTATCTTCCGACATTCATCCAAATGACATAAAATGCTTAGATGATATAAAGCATATCCCGTTTCTCGAAAAATCTACTATTCAAAGTAATCCTCTCATAGAATTTTTAGATAAAAGGTCTAATATCAAAAAATTAAAGGTTAAATCAACTGGTGGTTCAACAGGAAATCCCCTGAAAATTTATCTTTCCAAAGATGAGATACTGAAAAGAACATTCATAGATTACAGATGTTTAAAAGCATTGGGGTTAAAACATTACCATAAACAGGTATACTTTCGGGATCCCGATACATTCAGAAAAGATAGTACCTATCAAAAATTGGGTATTTTCAGAAGATCTTATATCTCAATTTTCGATCCGGTTGAAGTACAGGTAGAAAAACTGAATAAATTAAAATCCCATATTATCTGTGGTGATCCAACAATACTTGAAACTATTGGAACCTATATCAAAGATCATAAAGGCTTTGAATCTATAAAAAAAAATAAATTCATAATTTCAACCTCGCAACTTGCATCAGAATCAGAACTGGAGAGAATTTCAAAATACTTCAACGCACCTGTTTATAATTTCTATGGAGCAATTGAATTCGGTGTTATTGGCTACCAATGTAAAGTGGGAAGAAAAATACATTTAAATGCAGATTCGACATATTGCGAATTTATCGATACCGATTTCACTTTACCAGGCGGAATCAAAGGATATGAGATTATCTGTACAACGTTGGATAACTTAACCATGCCATTAATCAGATATAGATTAGGCGATATTGTGATACCATCTTCTGAAAAATGCGCCTGCGGTCGAATTCTTCCACTTATAGAGATTGTTGCTGGTCGGAAAAACGAATATATTCTTACAAAAAGTGGGAAAAAATTACCTTCAATTCTTTTCACAGTAACAATGCGTAAATATAATTTTGTTAACCAATTTAAGATTTATCAAAAGAAAATTGACAGGTTGGACATCCACCTTTCAGTTAATGACAATTTTAATGAAATAAATAAAAAACAACTGATTTCCGATATTCAAGAATTGATAGGAAGTAAAATTGACATCAACCTTGAAATTAAACCAGAATTCAAAGAAGAAAAACCACGTAAACTTAAAACAATATTCTCTGATCTTATAACAACTTGATGATACAACAAGATTTAATCTATGAATTATAGAAATAAAAGTAAACCACTTTTTATTTTATTAACCATAGTTGGTATTTCTATTTTCTTCTCGCCATATACGATAGATCCTTTTCGAGGATCTAAAGTTTCTCTTTTGTACATACTGTTAGCCATAACCCTTTTTATTTATATCAAAAATTGCATTAAATCTGGTCTTTTATCGATAAGTAAAAATCCTATTTATCTTCCAATGCTTGCATTTCTTTCTTATTCTCTCATTTCGACAATCTGGGCTGAAGATAAATACTCTGCGTTAAACACATCCCTGAATATCCTCGCAGGAATAACCTTTTTTTTTCTTATCAACAATACGCCAACATTAACCAATAAAAAAAACCGAAATAAAATTCTGGTTCTCATTATAATAACAGCGCTAATCAACGGAAGTTATGGACTGATGCAGTATCTTGATATCGATCCACTCTTTCAGCAAAAAGTCAATATATTCGATTATGATCAGGGTCAATCAAGATCAAAGATCACCGGTTTTATGGGTAATCCCAATTTACTGTCTGATTTTCTGGCTCTTTCTCTACCTGCTTTACTTGTCATGCTTCTTTCCTTAAGAAAAATATCACAACAGATTGTTACAATAGCTATTGCTACGGTAATTATTTCAAACATCTATTTAGGGCAATCAAGAAATTCTTTCTTCAGTGTCATAATCGGCTTCATCTTCTTTTTCACCTTCCTGTTCTACAAAAAGAAAGACTTTTTTAAAAATCAAAAGAAGAATATCATCCTCCTTATACTTATATTTATCATCATGCTGGAATTTTTATTTATTTTTCCGGGATTAAAAGAGAGGATAAAACATGAAAATGATACTATCAAAAGAAGAAAAGCTATCTGGAAAACAACCTTGAATATGATCATAGACAAACCTGTCTCAGGATGGGGAATTGGTTGTTTCAAAACTAAATTCTATGATTATCACATTGCAAGGATGATCCATGAAAATTACAACTATGAATATACTCCTACTAATAAAGGAGTTGACCAAGCTCATAACGAATATATCCAAATACTCTCGGAATTAGGATTACCCGGTCTTGTACTCATCCTTTGGATTCTTGTCACATTTTTAAAATTCGCTTTAATAACTATGAAACATAATAGCAACTATCATGATAATCTTATCAATATAGGAGCTATCACCGCCATTGTTATGTCATGTTTACTGTCAATTGCATCGTTTCCGTTTCATTTTACCCTCACAGCTTTAACCCCTCTACTTTATATTGGTTTAATAGGTGATTATTCAAAATATTCAGTTCACAAGAAATTTATAATAATAAGAACTCGGAAAATCAACGGATTAGCAAGTCTAATTATATTTGTTCTAACAGGCATTGCTTTATTGATAATGAGTTTAATAACAGTCGTTTCGAATTATTACGCTAAAGCAGGGGATCTTGAATTTAATGCCGGCAATTTCAAAAAATCCTTATCATTCTATGAAAAAGCATTGAATCTTAATTCCCATGAAGGAGAGTTCAATTTCCGTTATGGATCAAATCTCACGGTGAATGATGACTATCAAGATGCCATTATATATTTAAAACGTGCAAAGAAAAATCTATTGAGACCAGAAGTAGATATCAAAATCGGTCTTTGTTACGATAAGTTAAATGAAAAAAGAATCGGGAATCATTATCTCGAAAATGCTGTAATATTTTCCAACTACTTCACCAATATAAAAATTCAATTAGGGAGAAATCTATTCGAGTTGGGAGAAAAATCACTAGCTGAAAGAAATTATTTTGGTGCTCTAAATCTTTTTATAAAATCTAAAAGATACCATCCCGAAAACAGTGATGTGTATATAAAAATCGCTGAACTATACGATATTATGAATTATAAAGATATAAGCCTACATTATCTTGGTGTTGCTCTATCTTTTAACACAAGAAATGTAAAAGTGCTAGAGAAGCTTGCCAACATCTATTTCGATAATGGAAACTATATATCAGCATTCAAATACTATATGAAACTCCAGTATTTGATACCTGATAACGAAAGAATCAATTCTTTGATCAATGATAAATATGAATTAATCCTCAGGGATTACATTGTAAAGGAACCCGAAGACGGCTTTTGGGATTTCCAATTATTTCTTATCACTTCAGGAAAAGGTGATGTGGATAAAGCTTATTCTCATCTTGAAAATTCGATCGAAAAGGGAGTAAACATCGGTTATGCATATTATCTATATGGTAATAAAGAATATGAAGCCGGAAACTCGATTAAAGGTGCAAAATTGTACGAAACAGCAATATCTAATGATCCATCATTGATTGATGCATATTACAAATTATGGAAATATTACACCAGTAATAATGACCTTGCTCAATTAAAGAAATTAAGAAAACTGCTGCAAGATTTGAAAGGTGATTGTGGAACAAACAGATACATATCCAGGAGAACCTTGGAAAATAATGTTATAAAAACAGATGAAGAATCTATCATAACATATCTGGGAAGCAGTTATATATCATCCTGCGCGTATATTACCGATGATATAGCATATCTTCATGTTTTCAAAAAAAATGAAAAAAGTAAGGACGATACATCAAATTTAAGATTGATATTAGCTAAGGGTAATACTAAAATCTATAAATTCGAAGATAAATTCTTTCTAACAGGAATAGGTAAAAACAAGGTTAAAAAAGTTGTTAACCGGACAAAAGTCGAGTTTACTATTGATTCCTTGAGTAAAAAAGAAAATATCAATCTTGAAATGGAATCTATCTATCCCAAACTTCTTTTAGGATCAAATTGGTTGATGATCGAAAATAACAGGTTGGTTCAATCAACAACGGTAACTTCTGAAATCATACATGTAGATCCTTCAAAATATTATTTGATTGGATGTAATGCTATCGGCATGAACGGACATGGAGGTGTCAAGATCGGATGGCAAGATCCAAAGAAAGGATTGTATACCGTATATCAAAAATATTCGGCTTTATCAACATTTCAGGGTGATAAAACTGACACACAATTTTGTGATCTTGTTGAAGAAAATGATACAACCAAATGTGATTTGATATGCAATTATTCAAATCCTAACTCTGGTGGTATTTTCTATAATATAGTTTTTATAGAGATTGGACTTGATGATATACTATTTGAAAAATAGATAAGTCAGCTATGATAAAAAATCAAAGACCAGAATTCGATAAATTAATCAAAACCATATCTTCAAAGACAATAGAATCAAAAAAGAATATTTTGTTAATTGGACCTGAAGGTTCCGGGAAAACAAAATTGATAAAATACCTGACCCATAAATTCAAAAAATTTGTGTTCAAATATATAAATATAAAAGAAATTGTCGGGATTCCGGAATTGTTCATTGAAAGATATCTTGAAATCATAACAGGGCAATCAATTAGTTATAATGACCTGGAAAGAGAATTGATAATTCATGAATCTGGTGGATTAAAAAATATCGAACAATATGAAAAGAATAAAACCAAATCTCTGTTTTTAAAAGGGGTGTCCTTCCCTAACTCAAGAAAAAAATTATTTCGAATCATCGCATTGGATGATTTCGAATATATCAATGCACTGAAATATTTTCCCGGCTTTTCCAATATTGATGCTGAATTTCTCGAGTGCTTGAGCATGCAAAAAGATTGCCTGTATATTGTTTCTGTAAATTCAAGATCCCGGAATGATATCTTTTTTACTGAAAAAGTCAAAGAAGTTTTAACCCAATGGGACATCATCGATCTCGAGCCCTTGGATTTTGAACTCTCTCAATCTATTGCAGAAGAAATACCGGGTTTATCCAATTCTAAATATATCCCTGACATTTGTATTTTATCCCAGGGAAATCCGGGGCTTATCAATCTGATTGCTCAAAATTTCAAGAATGAAACTAATATTGACTCCAAGCAAGATTATCAGGACAATTTTATCTCCGTCTTAGCAAAATCACTAATAAAGAAAGATGGAATTCTGCATCTATATCTTAAATCCATCCTAAAATGTTCAATATCAAAAGTACGGGGAGGGACTTCTTTAATCTCATGTTTAAAAGTCCTGGCTAAACATGAGAGTCTAATCTTAAAAGAAATATCGAAAATTCTTCTCCGTTCACCACAGGTTGTCAAAGATTACCTTGATTGGTTGGTTAAATCAGGTTTGATTGAAAAAAAACAGAAGCAATACAGGATATGTGATAATCTTTTGAAATACTGGATTTTATTGAATTTAACAGGGATAAGCGAAAATGTAAAAGATTCACCATCAGATTCTCAAGCTTTTTTGACGATAAAAGAGGACTTTGAAAAAATGAGAGGAATCTCAGGATATCGGGAATCCAAAATGGAAGAGGAGAAAATTATCCCTCAGGTGCTTGTTAGAAACGAAGAAGATTTACTTGAATTTGATTGATTATTGAACTTTGTGAAGCTTGGCAATCATGTCTGCCAGCAATCCCAAAACACCCAAAAATAGACTGAACATTATTATAATAATATCCGATGCCTTGATATGAAGTAAAACTTTTGCATCATAGATCGCCCTTATACACCCAATTATAAAAATTGTCAGTGAAGCTGGAAAAAATATCTTCAAGGGTCTAAAATACATTATAGTTCTTACGACGAGAAGCATCATAGCATAGGTATCTCTAATTGGATGGAATGTCGACCTTCCCTTTCTCTTGTAATAATCAATTGGAATAAACTTTACATCAAAGCTGTTACTTAAAAAAGCTATCGTTATAGTACTTACCCATGAATGACCTTCAGGAAGAAGGTTGAAAAAGTGTTCTGCAATGTCTTTCCTGAAAGCTCTGAAACCTGAATTAAGATCAGGGATTTTTGAAACGGTAATATATTCAGCTGTCTTCTTGATAAATGCTTTTATAGGTTTTCGAAGCCAGGGATGGCTTCCTTCTTCTGAATTTCTTGCACCAATCACCATGTGGTATCCATCTAAATTTTTTAATAACTTGGGCATGTCTTGATTAGGATATGAATTATCTGCATCGGTCATGACAATGATATTGCCTCTTGCTGCTTTTACTCCGGTTGTCCTTGCGCGTCCCACACCTTTTCTTTTAGGATGACTAATTATTCTAATCTCTTTTGTTTTTGCTATCTGGACAGATCTATCAGTGCACCCGTCGTCAACCATAATCA
>Ga0272441_10008480_pt1 | contig 16254 bp, 11 predicted proteins | sample SSMProp6N_FD_193582 | JGI IMG/M metagenome (GOLD analysis project Ga0272441, IMG submission 193582) | Marine sediment archaeal communities from Little Sippewissett salt marsh, Falmouth, MA, United States - SSM-Prop-6N | ecosystem: Environmental > Aquatic > Marine > Wetlands > Sediment ... | reverse complement strand
GTCAGGCAACACAATTTCTCGCAGATGGACTACTACAATTTCTGTGAGTGCCCCCAGTGCACGGCCATGAACGAGAAGTACGCCACGACCGGCGGCACCCAGTTCTGGTTCGTGAACCAACTCGCCGAACGAACCTCGAAAGTATATCCCGACAAACTCATCGGGACCCTCGCCTACACGTACACCGAAGAGCCGCCCAAAGGGCTCAAGATGCACCCGAACGTCGCCGTGTGGCTGTGCCACATGTTCCCCTCGTGCGACAGCCACCCCATTCCCACGTGCCCGCTCAACGCGGATTACGAGCGGCGCGCGATCGCGTGGTCCAAGATCTGCTCGCACGTGTACATCTGGCACTACGTTGTCGATTTCGCCCACTACTACAACCCGTTCCCGAATTTCGCCGCCTTGGCGGAAAACATCAAGTTCTACCGCGACATCGGCGTCGAGGGCATCTACCTGCAGGCCATGGGCTCGGGCGGCGGCGGGGGCGAGTTCAGCCTGCTGCGCCCGTACTACGGCATGAAGCTGCTCTGGGACCCGGACCAGGACCCGGACGCGCTCATGCGCGACTTCCTCGATGGATACTACGGCGATGCGGGCAAGCCCATCTATGCGTATAGCCAAATGCTCGAGGCGAAGGTCAAAGACGAGAACATCCACATACACCTGTACACCAACCCGGCGATGGGCTACCTCACCGACGACGTCATGGCCAAGGCGATGGGCTTGTTCGACGAGGCCGAGGCCGCGGTCAAGGACGATGCGGAACTCCTCGAGCGCGTCCGCGTGGCCCGCATGCCGCTCACCTATGCACGCACGTTTCCGCGCAACGGCTACACGATCGAAAACGGCACCCTCGTGTTCCAGGGCGAGTTCGCCCAGATGCCCGAGGCCACGGCGATGTTAAACCGCATGCAGCAACACGGGTTCAAGACCCTGCGCGAGCAGAGCGGCGACCCGAGGCAGGTGCTCATGTTCTGCGCGGTCATGAACGCGCCGATGGTGGCCCCGTGGATCGCCAATGAACATCTGACCGTCGACACGGTCCCGTTCCTCGGCGGGCGCGCACTCCGCATCCTCCACAAACCTTCAGGCAAGTACGTCACGGCCTACAACACGACCCGCAGCCTGTTCTTCCCCTTCTGCGGCGGCGAGGAAACGCGCCTCGGCGGGATCTTCATGCCCTCGGGCATGTTCGATCAATTCGATGTCCTCGAAAAAACCGACACCTCGATAACGCTGGCCGGAAAGAGCGGCGGATTCGACGTCCAGCGCATCCTCACCCTCGCACCGGATGCACCGATCCTCAACGTCACGGCCGTGCTGACCAATTCCAGCGATAAACCGCGCGAGGCCCGCGTGCGCAGCCATCTCGAACTCGACCTCGGCGACTTGCGCAAGACGCGCGTACGCTTCACCAACCGCAACGGCGAGAAGGTCGACAGAGACATGCCGCCCATCATTGCGGGCCTGCGCGAAGGCGAGCACTACCGCGACCAGAGCGCCCCAAAGGGAACCTGGACCTTCACCGGCAACAAGGGCCTCGAGGTCACCCAGACCTTCGACGACGCCCAAGTCGATTTCACCTGGCTTTACGCCTATCCCGACTATCTGAACGATCTCGAGGTCGAAGTCTCGGCAAAGACGAGAACGCTCGGACCCGGCGAAAGCCTGTCCTTCACCCACAGCATCGAGATCCAGCCCATGCCCAAGTGAAGGCTGGAGGCTGGAGACTGGAGGCGGGAGACTGGAGGCTGGAGACTGGAGACTGGAGGCTGGAGACCGGAGACTGGAGGCGGGAGACGGGAGGCTGGAGACTGGAGGCGGGAGGCTGGAGACTGGAGACTGGAGGCGGGAGCGGAGTTGGCATTGCGTCGGGAGTGGCGGTTTCCCTCACCGCGCCGCGCGGGGCATTGATATAGGCTCGCGCCAGGTCAGATGTAGAAGAGCACCAGGCAAACCAAGCCCACCGAGATCGCCGTCAATACCGCCAGCAGGAGCGTGTGCAGTGTGTTCGCCTTGCCTTGGGCCTCGCCCGACGCAGCCATCTCGTCGAAGTGCTGCTGAATCGCACGTTGCGCTAGGGTCACTTGCTTCATACCCTTGTCCACGGAATCCATGGTCGCGGCCAGCCGCTCCTGGGCGCTGACCGCCCGCTCGGCCCGTTTTTGCGCGGTCTCCTGGTCGGCGTCAAGCCGCGCCAGCATCCCGGCCGCGGTCTGTTCGAACAGTCCTTCCAGCCGGGCCTGGTTCTCGCTCAGGCGTGAGTCCATGACCTCGCGGTGCTTGGCCGTGGCGTTCTCAAGGAAGGCCGGCATCTTCGCGGCGCTGGCCGTGAGGTCCTGTATCCCGTCGTGTAACGAAGTCCTCACGCCCGCGAACGATTCGTCGAAAGAGGCCATCCCCTCGCGCAAGGCTTCGAGCAACGCCGCCTCGATCGACGCCACCTGTTCTTGGTCCGCCATGCGGCTAAACTGCGCATCCACGCGATTCAGGACCTCCGTCTTGAGCTGCTCGACAAGCCCGCCCACCTGCGCACGGTGCTCCTCATTGAGACTCCGCTGCAGGGCCGCCAGTTGCTCGAGGCTCGAGGTCACGCGCGGGAAGGCCTCTTGCACGGCCACCTTGACCTCAGCGAGGGCCTCGGCCATGCCGAGGGCCTCATCCCTGACAGTGTCCACCGCCTGCCCCAACCGGTCCGTCTTGCCCGCCAGGTCCTCGAGGGTCCCCTGCACCGGCGCCTTGAAGGCCTCAAGCGATTCCCCGATGCCCGAAATCCGCTGTGCCGTCGAGTCGAAGCGATCCTGCTGATCCGCCCGCAGTTGACGGACCTCCGCCAGAGAGGTTCCCAGGCTTTCTCGCGCGTCCTTCACATCACCGAGCGACTCCTCGAGTTTGCGCCGCAGCGCCCCGGCGAGCGTGTCCTTGAGATGCGCCGCCAGTTGACGCGCCAATTCGTCGACCGCCTGTTGCGTGAGCTGATCCACATAGTCTTCAGTGCTCATTCTCGATCATCTCCCTCTGGTTAACCAGAATGCGTTCCATGGCCTGGCGCAATGCCACTTCGGTAAAGGGCGCCTGGAAGCTCAAACCACGTCCGCGCCAGCGCCGAATCAATTCTTCCGGAGCCCCCCAGTCCTGCACCACCCTTTGCGCAAGACGGATGAAATGCGAATAGCGAACGTCGAAGTTCTCGTGCATAAACCACGTCGCCTCAACGCGGCCGCTAGCGATTCGAGGGGCAAGATAGCTGTTTACCCGGTCCACCACGTCGACAATCAGATTCTCCAGTTTGTCGTCGAAGAAGGCCCCGTGACCGCAAAGCAGGAACGTGCGCTCAACGTGCTTGACCAAAGCGTGGACGTACGGCGACCGATCCAGGTCCGCCAAACCGCTGTCGATCCGCACCGTGTCCATCGATACCCCGATCGCGTCAAACCCCCCCAGGAACTCCTCCCAGTCCATGGCCGGCAGGTCCGGATCCGCAGGCGCTATCACCAGCGTCAGCGCCCCCAGCAGCGTGGCCGGCGGCGCCAACGCAGACATCGGGTAGTCCAGCGCGAACCCCGCGTCATTCGTACACACCGCCCAGAACCCGGCCGGCAATTCTGAGGGGTCCACGGTCCACGCGAGGTCATGGGCCATCAGCGAAAGGAACTTCAGGTTCTCATCACGCGGCAGCCCTAACAGAAGGACCCGCGGGCTGTCCTGGTCCGGCATCCCCAGCCCGCCAAGCAGGCCCAGAAACTCCCGTTGGATCGCCAGTTCCGAAAAGCGTGCCAACATCGGCGTCAAGGCCAGCGCAGCCAGCCCCTTGCCTTGCGGGTCCGGCCCGTGGTCCCGCGCTGCCGGGCTTGGCAGGGATTGAGGCGAGCCATTCCCGTCCGCGGCGAAGCCACGTTCAATCCGCCGCAGCAACTCCTCGAGAACCCGCCGAATCGCCAACAACTCACTGCGGGCCGTCTGGACCCTACTGCGCTCCTTCGCGGCCGTGTCCTGGGCTTCTTGCAGGTCGTGATGCGCGTCCTTCTCAAACGCATGGCTTTCATGCACGGGTTCCCAGTAAACTGCGAGCGCATAGTCGCTCCACCAGGCCAGGTACCCCCGCAGCGGCTCGATGGTCCGCTTCAGGTAGCCCGCCAGGTTCGAGAAGAAGGCCTCTCGGTCCAGGCGCTCACGTTGCTGCGCTTCCTTCTTCGGCCAGAACGCCATCCCCTCAAACCATCCCCGGACGCTCACCATTTCCGTGTACAGGCTGATGTGATCCTCGATGTCCGGCGGGGTGACCGCCGGGAACTTCCGTTGCCAGAACGCTCGGCGCCGGTGCTGTATGCCAACATCTTCGAGCATGGCCCGGAATTCATGCTGGGCGAGGTCTACGGCGGCGAACAAATCCTGGCCCAGGGTCGACCACTTCTCGAGGTCGTTGCGGTACCGTTCGCGCAACGCGTCCAGGGACTCGAGCTTCTCGTACGCCCGTGCCGTCCCGTGTTGGTGCGCGTCCAATTCACGGCTCCACGCGTCGTCCAGCCCGTGGATCGATCGCTCGAGCGCACGCGCCGTCTGCTCAAGCCCCTTGCCCCGTTCCTCGACCGACGCAATCCGGCCCCGGAGATCCACCTTCCGCTTCGGCTCGAGATCGTCGATGGACTCCCGCAGGTTGGCGAGAAACCGCCGCCCCCGAGCCGACGCCATCAGCGCGTAGAGGTCCTTCGAAAAACGCCCCAGCGCGGCAAGGACCTGCTCGAAGTTCGAGGCCTGCCACGCCGCAGACCCCTGCTCATCAACACTCTTTCTTGCCAGTTCCGACGAAACCAAGACAAGACCGTAGCTCTTCAGGTCCGTGATCTGGTCGATCTCTTTTCGCAACGACTGCACGTGCGCTTCGAGCTTCTCCTCCTTCGTCCTGAAGACCTTCCCGCCCTGCCGATCATCCCGTTCCAGGTCCGCCTGCGACACCACGAACAGCACCCGCTGGTCATTCTCCACAACCGAAGAAAGCAGGCGGAGGTCGGCCGGCTTGAGCGGCTTGCGGATGGTGGTCATGTAGATAATGATGTCCGCCATCGGCAGGAACTGGCGCAGCGCCACTTGCTCATGGTCCGGCTGTCCCACGGCATCCAGCCCCGGCGTATCCACCAGAATCAGGTCGTCCGGCAGCAGCGAATCCGGCGACCGCCACTCGAAGAACGTGACCCGCCGATGATTCCCCGGATTCATCCGCTCCGAGGCGTAGGCCTTGACGGCTTCCGGAGTGAGTTCGTCTCCAGAAAGCGCGAAAGAATCCTCACCCCGAATCTTGATCCGCAACTCCCGCAACGGCCCCCGGCGGCACCGAACCAAGAGGTTCGTCGTGGCGCGCGACTCCTCCGGCAGCAGCCGTTCCCCCATCAAGGCATTAATGAACGCGCTCTTGCCGCTGCTCGTGATACCCGCCACCCCCACCCGCAGCGCGTCCTCGTAAGAATCCTCGTGGATCGCCTCGAGCTGTTTGTAACGCGCAGACGTCGCCCCCGTCTCCGCCAGTATGGCCAGCGTGCGCGAGAACAACTCCTCCATCCGTTCCTTGCTCTGTTCAAGGTCGTATATAGACATAGCTCACTATTGCATGCAATGTCGCCGGCACGCCGACTGCGCGTACTGCCCACCTGCGTGGACGCTCAGGGAATGCCGCATCGAACCAGCCAATACTCAGCGCGATGAGGACCTCTCTATCGGGAACGGTGATTATCCAGAAGGCCCGGCCCTAAATCAAGCGCCAAGCGGGCTGGCGCGAGCGCCCTCCCGAGCCGGGTCTTTGTGTGCTATGGTGCAGCAGGAAATCGTGCCGTCCCCCGTGATTAACGGGCAGGATGCCCATGCCACGGGTTCCCAACTGCCGTATCGCTTCAACGAGAATCAGTCCGTGGCGAGGTCGAGTCGCAGCAGGCGATCAGCGTTCTGCCACATGACCTTCTCATAGGCCTCGCCCGAAATGTGCCCGGCGTCCCGCGCAGCCGTCAGCCAATTGATGTGCTGCATGTCGTTGGTTACCGAGCAGAAGTCGAGGCCAAGCAGCAACCGGTCCTGAAACTCATCGATGAACTCATACGCGTGCGCCGGGTCCCGGGTCAGCGCGTTGAGCCCGCTGCCCGCGGACAAGTCGCCGTGCAGGCCCGGGTACTCACGCAGCAACCGCTTGAGCACACCGCCCGGCGCCACCGGCGTGGCGGGATACGCGTTCTTGGTCTCGGCCGTCACGTCCCCGCTGATTTCGTTCCAGAACCCCGGGCTGTGCCCCAAGAAGACGAGGTCCGGGAATTTTCTTAGCACCTTCTCGAGCCGGGGCAGCCCGATTTCGTCAAGGACCCCATAGCTGTTTACATCTTCGGTGATCGTGTGAAACGTGATCGCGAGCCCCAGTTTCTCCGCAGACTCGAGCATGCACAGCATCGGGTGCGCGTCCCAGGGAATCCGCGTGGTCAACTCGCCGATTCCCTTGCACCCGAGGTCCTTGTATTGGCCGAGCAAATGGTCGAAATCCGCAACCGTAATCTGCTCCGGGTGCCGCGCAATGCGCGCATCCACGTGGCAGAACGGGATGAACCGCCCCGGATATTCTTGGCATATCCACAGCACTTCGCCGATGCTCTGCGGTTCGGCCGGGCACTCGGCGCTATTCAGCGGCAAAATGACCGCCTTGTCCACGCCCAGCCTGTCCATGACGGCAATCTGGTCCTTGGCAGACATGAAGGTGGTGCCCCCGGGCCGCGGTTTGATCCTCGGGTCCGCGTAGACATGCGCATGTACGTCGATAATCACGCTTCAATCTCCTAATCGAGCTGGCATTTCACAGGCCGCAGTGAACGGCCAATCAGTTCACGTGGCCTATCCTACGGCTTCTGCGAGGCGAGTGGCAACTCCGGTTGCGCCGCGGGCCGGGCCGCTGCTACGCTGCACAACGCAAACGCGAGGAGGACAAAATGACCATGCTGAACCGGCGTCAGTTCCTGGCAAGCACGGCTGCCTTGGGCGTGCTGCTTGCCGCCGAGCGGGCCCCGGCACAACAAAGCAACGACCACGAACGACCTGCAAATCGTCCCCTGTCGCCGGCCTTCACCACCATAACCTACAACGCGCGCCACTTCGAAGGCTGGGGCCCACGCAAGGGACACGAGGCGCGGCTACTGGCTGCGCGGCCGCAGTTCCCCTTGCGCCTCGCGCTTGAGCTCGCGCTCTACAACCCCGACGCGATCACCCTCATGGAAGCGCCTGGAGAGACAGCGGTCGCCGAGCTTGCCCAGCATCTCAACATGAAGCACCTTCGTTACGCCGAGGGCGCGCCGGGAGCCATACTCACGCGTTGTCCGGTGGTCGAATCCGCGGACCGCCCCGGACCCGCAGGCGCCCCTTGTCTCGAGCCCCTGCACGGACGCTACTTCGCACGTACCGTACTTGACACGTCCCTCGGCCACGTTATCCTTTACAGCGCCCACACCACTGCGCGCAGCAGAGACCGCCGCAGGAACGAGGTCCACGCCATCATCGAGGTCATGCGCGACGACATCGCATCCGGCGAATCCCTCATCCTCCAAGGCGACCTCAACCACACCTCGAAATGGCCCGAATACCAACTGTGGCGCGACGCCGGCCTCGTGGACGCGTTCGCCGCGAAGGGCAGCGGTATTGCGGCCACCCAAGGAACCGCCAAGCCCACCTTTCGCCTCGACTACATCTGGTTGCACGGACCCATAACCGAACATCTCATTGAATGCCGCGTCCTGTTCGAAGGCGCGTTCCGCAGGCACATCGACGATCCCGCCGGCTTCACCTTCAGCGACCACCTGCCCGTGATGGCACGCTTCGCGTAGACCTCGCCAGAGCATGCCTTCATGAAACGCACACCGGCCGGCGCTTGGGGGTAATCCGTTCGTCCGAGGCCGATCATTTGAAAGGGGTTCAAATTGCTGGGGTCATGATTGCCAACCACGAAATACACGAACTACACGAAACAGGCCCGGGTGCGCCGGTCAGCCTCGCCTTTCACCGAAGTCTGGAACAGCCTCGCACCCTGAAGCGAATCTGATCTGCTTTCACGTGTTCGTTTTCGTGTGTTTCGTGTGTTTCGTGGTAAGCGGCCCTTCGCACAGTTCGCTCGGCCTACCCCTCACCGGAACTCGCTTCAAAGCAGTCCTCATACACCGAATCGATCTGGAACCCGTCCACGCCCGCGGCCAGCAACCGCTCGATATCCTGCCGCGCCAGTTCATCGTGCGCGTGCTTGGGATAATGGAACGTATTGATCGACACAATCGTGAACGCGCCGTTTGCATGTAGATTTGCCACCCCATCGCCCCGCAGGTCCGCACCCCAGCCGAACCAGAACTCACCGTGCAGCGCGACCGCTTCCCCGGCCGCGACCCGCGCGATATCCTGTTTGCGCACCGGAAACAGGGCGACTTCGCTCAGGTGCTCGCGGAGTATGGGCGTATCGAAAATGGCGACGGTCGAAGCGCCAAGGCCCGCGTCGCGAATCATCGAGGCCACCCGCCCGAGGCAAGCCGCCGACATCTCCCCGTCCTCAGCGCAATCATTGCGCAGCTTATCCAACATGATCCCCAGCCCCAACGACGCGCACGCATGCACCGCCTGTTCGAGCGCGATCACGTGCTGATCACTTGCCCGATACCGCAGCCCCGTGATCTCCTTGCTCGTCAGATTGTGGATCCTCTCCTTGAGCCCGCAATTGATACCGAGACCGTCATGCATCAGGATCGGTTCCCCATCACCCGCCTCCATCACATCCAGTTCCACCATGGCATACCCATGTTCCGCGGCCAGCGCGATAGCCCGTAGCGAGTTCTCCGGCGAGTCTGCGCCAATCACCCCGCCCCTATGCGCCACCAGAAACGGACGCATCCCGCGAACCCTCTCGACGTCCCGCACGTCGATCATCTATCCCCTCCCGATCTTGACTATCTGCAACGCAGGAAGAACGCTCTTCCGGATTCGGCGTACGTCCATTCTGACAATGGGTGAAATCCCGTTCATCTTTTCATCCTGTCAGAAGAACAGCAAGGCAGGGACAAGTACCCTTCAGCTTCCAGCATAACGCCCCCACCCAGAGAAAAGCCACACTCACGCACCCTCGCGTTGTGGCCCGGTCTCCTGACCCCGCCATCGAGGCGGCCGAAGGTCTCCATCAATGTCTTTACGCCCCGCGTGCATCCCTCAGCAATGCATCATATTTCCGGTAGTAGCCGCGAAACTGGTCGTAGGTGAGGTCGAGGAGTTTGGCGGCGCGTTTCTGGTTGAAGTTGGCGCGTTCGAGCGCCGTGCCCAGCAGGCCCAACTCGGTCTCACGCACCGCCTGTTTGAAGGGCTTCAACGTTACCGCGTGCGGCATCGGCTCGGGCGCGGGCCGTTCCGCAGCAAAGGGCGGCCTGAACGGATCAAAAACGATCTCGCCAACGATACGCCCCCCCGAGCGGTAGACGGCGCGTTCGACCACGTTCTTCAACTCGCGCACGTTGCCCGGCCACGGGTAGCCTTCGAGCCTCTCGACGGCCGCGTCGCTAAACTCCGGCACGTCCGTCCGGCCCAGCTCATACGCCATGCGCGCCGCAAAATGGTTCGCCAGCAGCAGGATGTCCTCTTGCCTTTCGCGCAACGGCGGCAAGAAAAGCACTTCGAACGACAACCGGTCCAGGAGGTCAGACTTGAACTTGCCCTGCTCCGCGAGGGACGGCAGGTCCGCGTTGGTCGCGCCCACGATCCGCACGTCAACGTTGATCGGCTCGGTGCTTCCCACCCGCTCGAAGGCGCCGTACTCGACAACCCGCAGGATCTTCTCCTGCGCCTCGAACGGGATCGCGCCGATCTCGTCAAGGAAAAGCGTGCCGCCGTGGGCTGCTTCGAAACGCCCGGTACGCCGCGCCACCGCCCCGGTGAACGCGCCCGCCTCATGGCCGAACAGCTCCGACTCGATCAGGCTGGGCGCCAACGCCGCGCAGTTCAGCGTCAGGAACGGTTCCTGCCAACGCGCCGACAGGTAGTGGAGGCGCGACGCGGCCAGCTCCTTACCCGTGCCGCGCTCACCCACGAGCAGGACAGGCCGGTCCACTTTCGACGCACGCGACAGCCGCTCCTGAAACTCGAGGAATACCTCCGATTGCCCAAGCGCCTCCTGCACAGATCCCGCGGATGCCTCGTCCACGATCAAGCTCCTCTTTCGCGCAAACCCCAGGAAATTATGGTTGATTATACCATATTCTAGCGAATAAAGCTACCATTAATCGGCATAAAATACCATCCACAAATGCATGATTTCGCGGAACAAACGCAATAAGCACAATATGTTGACATAATTTGGTTGTTATATACTCTATATTGTGGACCCCTTGTTTCGCAAATACGCGTTCCGCGCTTGGCACAGGTGTTGCTCTCTGAAAACCGAGAGTTGAAAACAGTTCGAGACAGAACGGCGTCCTTTCAGGGCCGAGCAATACAGGGAGACAAGACATGGGAATCTTCACCAGAGTGCGCGACATCATCAGTTCGAACATCAACGCGATGCTCGACAAAGCCGAAGACCCGGAGAAGCTGGTCAAACTCATGATCCGGGAAATGGAAGACACGCTCGTCGAGATCAAGGCGTCGTGCGCACAGGCCATTGCGAGCAAGAAGAAGGTGGAGCGCCTGCTCGACGAGGTGGTGAACCGGGCCAAGGACTGGGGCGACAAGGCCAAGTTGGCCGTGAACAAGGGCCGCGAGGACCTGGCGCGCGAGGCGCTGCTCGAGAAGCGGCACTACACCGAGCGCGGCGATTCCCTGACCGTCGAGACGACGCAGTTCGACGGCATTATTGAAAACTATCAGCAGGACATCGTACAACTGGAGGAGAAGCTGGCAACGGCCCGCGAGAAACAGCGCGTCTTGATCCAGCGTCACACGCGTGCCAGAGGCAAGCGGCGCGCCCAGGAGAACATCCGGCGGGTCGAGACCGCGGACGCACTGATGCGCTTCGAGAAGTTCGAGAACCGGATCGAGCGCATGGAAGCCGAGGCCGACCTCGTCAACTACGGCCGGAAATCGCCGTTGCGCGAGGAATTCGCCGGCCTCGAACTGGACGAGGAGATCGAGCGCGAACTGGCCGCCCTGAAGGGAACGGACGCGCCGCAGCCTGCGGCAGGCAAGGCGGTCGAGCCTGAAGCGGCGCGTCAGAGCGGCGGCGCCGAGAGCGGTCAGTGAAACGTCTGGTGAATCCCGGCAGCGCCGGGACAGGGAGCGACGGCAATGCAATTGATAGCAAGCGGATTGGTGGGCACGATCCTGTTGATTCTCAGCATCCCGTTGTTGGTCATCGTCATTGTCGGCGCGATTGCCCTGGTGGCCCTGCGCATGCTGGTCGGCGCGGCGAGCCGGCCGCACCAGTCGGAGGATCAGGAGGCCGAAGAAACCCGCATGATTCAAGACATCTACCACGGTCTTCAGCGCATGGAACACCGCGTTGAGGCCTTGGAGACCATCTTGCTCGAAAAGCAGAGGAAGGAACAAGACTGATGAGCACCCACTACTACGAACCCACGCACAGAACGCTCTACCGTTCCCGGCGCGGGGTGATTCTCGGGGTCTGCCGCGGTATTGCGGACTACCTGAACTTCTCGGTGTTCTGGACACGCATCATCGCGGTCGTATTCATGATCTTCGGTTGGTTTGTCCCGATGATTGCCGTCTACCTTATCGCGGCGTTGCTGATGAGGCCGGAGCCGGTGCTGCCGCTTGAAGACGACGGCGACAGCGAGTTCTACAACTCCTATACCAGCTCGCGCCGCATGGCGACCCAACGCCTCAAGCGTGCGTTTGAAAACCTCGACCGGCGCATCCAACGCATGGAGAACGTGGTCACGTCGCGCGAGTACAACTGGGAGCAAAGGCTGAACGGCTAATCGCGCATGTGACCCACGCGGCCCAATGGGGAGTCGTAATGGACAAATCCGTGCTTCTGATGACCACTGCGTTGGTGCTCGGCGCAGTGGTCTTGTTGCAGCACTGTGTAGCCGCCGCGGGACCTGCTGAACCGGCGCCGCCTGCGAATTCCTGGGTATGCGTGACGCCAGAGGCAGCCTTCAGCCCGCGCGATACCGCCGAGGACCTGGTCTTCGACGGCAAGATGTGGCTGAGCAACGGATACTACCACGGCAACGTCCTCACACGGGATCTGTGGGCCTCGACCGACGGCGCAACGTGGACGCAAGTCAATGCCGAGACGCCCTACGACGGCTATAGCGAGATGGTGGCCTTTGCGGGCAAGATGTGGGCGGCCAAAGGCAGCGTATGGTGTTCGACGGACGGCGTGACCTGGACCCAGGTCGCGGCACACACGCCCTTTGGGGTCAGGGGTTACGGGGAACTCGTCGTGCACGACGGCAAGATGTGGCAACTGGGCAGCGGCGAAGACGTCTGGAACTCGACCGACGGCGTCACGTGGACGTGCGTGACCGAGCACGCGGCGTACGGTGCGCGGTCCGCGTCCGCGGTTGCAGTCTTCGGGGGAAAGATGTGGCTTATGGGGGGCAATACGAATAAACCCAACACGCCTCCTGAAAAGCACTACGCCCAGTACACGACCTACAACGACGTTTGGTGTTCGGCGAACGGGGCGGACTGGGAGTGTGTGCTCGAACACGCGCCGTGGTCGCCAAGGATGTGGTTTATCTCGAAGGTGTACGCCGGGGCAATGTGGGTGATTGGCGGGTTCGACAACGTGCACGGCAAGAACCTCGGCGACGTCTGGCGCACAAAGGACGGCAAGGACTGGCGCGCGTTCGCCGGGGGGGCGACGTTCTCTCCGCGCCATGAACCCACGTGCTACGTGTACGACGGCAGCCTGTGGGTCGTGGCCGGGAACACGTGGCCGGTGCGCAATGACGTGTGGCGGTTGACGCTCCCGACGGCTGTTGCAGAACCCAGATAGCGCCCCGAGGCTGAAAAGCCCTGGCCGGTGGGAAGCGCCCTCGTGCCGCCCATTGCGGGCAGCACGGCGTCTTGAGCATTCATGAGCCGTCTTTGTGGGGGATTGCCGTCTTGCGGAGGATCGCGGCGGACCAGTCTTCGGCGATGCGCAACTCGCTGTAGGTCTTGCCGTCTTGCTGGACGAGCGGGGCGTCGAAGTCGTCCACTTCGGTTCCTGTATCGTCGAACACGTGGACTTCGTGCTGGGCGTCATCAGCCCACCCGAACAGGCCGCTCTTCTTCGTGATGATCCGTTCGCGGCCAATAACGTAGCCTTCGTGCAGTTCCAATGGCGTGATCGGGTACATGTAGCGCGTGAGCGTGTGGTGGGTGGGGATGACGTTCACGTCGTTGTACCAATGGTAGACGCAGCCGTAGTCGAGGGCCGCGAGCATGACCCGATACGCGTCGAGTTCGGAGCGTTCGGTGAGGTGATCGCCGAGCGCGATGGGGGAGTAGAGGTGGCCGCGCGTGCAGTTGGTGATGCTGCCGGTCTCGATGAAGCAGGGGAACTTGAGCGCGACCATGGCGCGGGTGAAGGGGGCGCCGTTGCCGACGAGGGGTCCGCGGGCCATGATGCGCTTGGCCAACGCAACGCGCCACGGCTCGCTCAACAGCGTGACCGAGGACTTGAGGCGGCTCACGGTCATGGTCTTCGGATCGATGTCGCCCGAATAGCCGTCCCACGGCGCGCCGTAGTGGTAGCCCCAGCGGCTGTACTCGTGTTCGTCCCAATAGACGCCGTCGGCCTTGATCTCGTCGAGGATGATATCGACGCTCTTGGCGATCTCGGGGCCGTAGGCGTTGGTCTCGGTGGGGAAGTAGAGCTTGTAGTAGTCCTCGCCGTAATTGGCTTGGGTGCCGTTTGGGCGCAAGGTGCGGGCGTCGGCGAAGCGTTCGGGGCCCTCTTCGGTCACGTCGAGGAAGCAATGGAAATAGACAAGGGTTTGGATTTCGGGCACGAGGCGTTTCCAGCGCGCGAAGGCGTTGCGGTAGTTGTCGTGGGTGACGCGTTGGAACGCGGTGCCGTGTGAGTAGTGGCCCTTGTAGCGCGGATACGAGATGGACGCGCAGGCGTAGTCCGCGTCTTTGAAGCGCAGGAAGCCGGCGATCTGTTCGTCGGACCACGCGTCCGTCAACGGCCCGGCGCGCAGGAAGGCGAAGCAGCCCTCGATGGTGAAGTTGGCGCCAATCAGGCGGCGGGCCGTGTTGATGAAGCGCCAGTAGTCGGGGGCGGCCGTTGGGATCACGGCCCATTCTGCGGTGTAGGTGGCGTTGGGCGCAAGGACGAGGTTGTTGTCCGCGATGCCGAGGCTGCCGTTCACCGCGTAGTTGGCCACGTGGACGCGAAAGACGTCGTCGAGCGCGAGAAAGCCGACGCCGCGCTTGGCGGTCGCCGCATAGCTGGTCGCGTTGGCCGGCACCGCGGTCGAGCCGGCGCCGCTGGGCTGCTCGAAGCCGCCGAGCCAGAGCCCATCGAGCCGCTCGCCCAGGGCGATCTCATGGCGGTGCATCAGGGCGAGGTTCTCGGGGGTCAGGTTGGTAAAGGTATCGCGCACGAGGAGCGCCTCGGGGTGCTCTTCAATTTGGCGGTCGAGCCGGAAGTAGGGGCACGTTCCTTGCACCCAGCCCGGCCCGGGCGTAGAGAACCGGCTCGATACGAGGAACGTCTCGCCGTGGACGCTCACCTCGATCTGTCCGTCGGGCAAGGGCTTCAGCGCATAGTCGGTGGCCAGGGTCGCGCGGGGCTCGATGCGCGGCAGTGGGCCGGTGGGCGGGCCGGCCTTTTCCTTGGGCGGGGACGGCGGCATGCGGAACGCGAGGCGCACGTTCTCAACGTGGAGTGGATTGTCGACGCTGGGGACCGCTGCGTTCTCGATGACGAGTACGTTCTCGCCTTGCCGGACGAGGTCCGTCGCCTTTAGCTCGAAGCTGCACGCCTTCACGCCGCCGAGCAGCCCGTAGTGGGGGTCTGTGTCGGGGCGTTTGAAGTCAGGCGTGTAATAGGTGGCGAAGCGGTCGCCGGCCGCCATCGAGAACACGCGGCCCCCACGGCTTATGACGCGCAAGGGCTTGTTGATGAGACGGTCTGCGGCAAGGGTCTGGTCGTTGAGGGTGATGCGCAACGCAGGGTGGTAGCCGGCCACTTTGTCCGAGTGCAGCCGGGCTTGAAGCGTGAGGATGGCCTCGCGATCCGCCGGGATCTCGGGTGCGTTGAAGGTGAACGCCCGCTCGGCGCCGTGTTCGAGCACGAGGGCCTCGAGTACATCGACGCAGCGCGCGGCCGGCGTTGCGACACCGTCGGCCCCGGCCAAGGCCGCGAGGGTGAGCCTGGACCGCTTGTGGACCCACGCTGCGGTGGACGTGGTCATGAGGGATTCCTGCTGCGGTTCGGGCGTATCGGTGTCGGAGATGCCGAGTTCGAAGCTTATCAACATGCCTGCCTCGGGCTGATCGATGCCGAGGAGCGTCCAGGGGACGGCGGCTTCGAGCGTCCAGCCCGTGGCCGTCTGTGTCGCGGCCACAAGCACGCCCTCAACGCCGGTGCCTGGGGGACGAAAGCAATAGGCGTCCGGGGCACAGTCCACGAGCGGGTCGCCGGTCGTTCTGAAATTCCCCGGGCTGAACCCCAATTGGAACTGGCCTTGCCCGAACGCGTCGCGCTGGGGCTCGACTTCGGGCTGCGCGTCGAGATAGATCTCGATGTGGTCGCCTTTCCACAGCCCTTGGGCCCGCTGGGTCTGGCGGAGTTGGTCGTCTACAACGGCGACTGCGACGTAGAGATGCTCGCGCCGCCACGCGAGGCGGGCCGTGCCGCTCATGTCTTCAGGCGAGGTCCAGTTCGTTGCGCCCCAGACCACTTGGTCCGCCTGATCGAGGGTGAGGGCGTTGGGCACGTCGCTCCATTCGCTCAGGTCGCCATCCACCGCAAAGGGCGGGTCGGGCTTCAACGGAATGCCGAAGACGTCCTGGGCCGCTGCTTGGCGGGCTGCGACGCCGAGGAGCCCCAGACAGAGTATCAAGGCGACGGTTCGCGTTGTGGGCATTTTGCGTTCCTCCTGCCCACGAGTATGCCGCAAGCGGAGGCCGGCTTCCAGTAGGCCGCGTGGTGCGGCAAGCAATCGTGGGTCATTACGGGGGGGGGCGCGGTGGGTCTAGGGGCGCGGCCAGAAAGTGCCCGTACGGCATGCGGCACGGTGAAGGGCATGCTGTAAGTCAATGAGCAGCAAGAATCGCAATTGGCCGCGCCTTAAAGAAATC
>Ga0272441_10008479_pt1 | contig 16255 bp, 13 predicted proteins | sample SSMProp6N_FD_193582 | JGI IMG/M metagenome (GOLD analysis project Ga0272441, IMG submission 193582) | Marine sediment archaeal communities from Little Sippewissett salt marsh, Falmouth, MA, United States - SSM-Prop-6N | ecosystem: Environmental > Aquatic > Marine > Wetlands > Sediment ... | reverse complement strand
GCGCCAAGCCGGGCACCGAGCCGAAGCGCTGCTCGACCTGCGGGGGCTACGGGCAGGTGGAGGTCTCCGGCGGGGGCTTTTTCAGCATGGTGCGGGCGTGCCCGGCCTGCGGGGGGCGAGGGACGGTCATCGTCGATCCCTGCCCGGACTGCCGCGGCTCCGGGCGACAGAAGAAGCAGCGCGTCCTGACCGTGCACGTCCCGCCGGGCGTTGCCGACGGGCAGGTCGTCCGCATGCGCGGCGAGGGCGAGGCCGCCGAGGGCGGGGGGATGCGCGGCGACCTGAGATGCTACGTCCGCGTCGAGGCCCACCCGATGCTGGCCCGCGCCGGCGCCGATCTCGTCTGCCAGGTGCCCATCACCTTCGCCCAGGCCGCCCTCGGCGCCGACATCGACGTGCCCACCCTGGCCGGGAAAGAGACCGTCCGCGTCCCCCCGGCGACCCAGCCCGGCGACACGATCCGGATCAAGCGCCGCGGGCTGCCCGACCGGCGCACCGGGCGGACGGGCGACCAGATCGTCCAGGTCTTCATCGAGGTGCCGCGAAAACTCTCGGACCGGCAGGAACAACTCCTGCGCGACCTGGCCGATGCCGAGAACATCGACGTGCTGCCCGCACGAAAGGGCTTCTTCGAGAAACTGAAGGAATACTTCGGATGATCGCCCCCAACTCACGCTGGATCCGAATGTCATGAGCAAGAAGAAGGACACCGAACCGGGCCGGCCCGACGACGTGGGCTCCGCCGATGCGCTCCCGCCGGATCCCGATGCCCTGGCGGCCGAACGCGACGACCTGATGGCGCGCCTCCAGCGGGTGTCCGCCGATTTCCTCAACTATCAGAAGCGCACCGCCCGCCAGGCCGACGAGGAACGCCAGTTCGCCAACGCCGAACTGCTCAAGGACCTCCTGCCGATCCTGGACGACATGGAGCGGGCGCTGGCCTCCGCCGACCCCGGCGACCCGCTCCACGCCGGCATGCAACTGGTCCACGAAAAGGCCCTGGAGGTCCTCGCGCGCCACGGGCTGCAGCCGATCGCCGCTGTCGGCGCCCCGTTCGACCCGGCGCGCCACGAGGCGATGATGCAACAGGCGTCGGACGGCCACGCGACGCCCACCGTCCTGGACGAACTCCAGCGCGGCTACGAACTGAACGGGCGCGTCCTGCGCCCGGCCCGGGTCATCGTATCGACCCCACCGGCCGGGGACGCCCCCGACGCCGCCCAACCCGATACACCACCGGAAGATCAGTAATCATGCCGACGTACGACTATCAGTGCCAGGCTTGCGGACATGCCTTCGAGGTCTTTCAATCCATCAAGGCCCGCCCGAAGCGGAAGTGCCCCGCCTGCGGGCGGCTGCGCCTGCGGCGGCTGATCGGCGCGGGCGCCGGGGTGATCTTCAAGGGCAGCGGGTTCTACCAGACCGATTACCGCAGCGACGCCTACCGGAAGTCCGCCAAGGCCGACGAGCCCGGCGGGGCCGCCAAGCCCGACGCCGGCCAAGCCGCCAAGACCGACACCGCCAAGTCCGACGCGCCCCCCAAGGCCGACAAATCCGCCAAGACGGATTCCGGGCAAGGCGCCGCGAAGAAGCCCTGAACCGTCCTCCGTATTGGTGAGAAACCCGAAGCCGACCCGGAAACATGCCCGGGCACGGCGCAATAAATTCTTTCCGGGGCAGAATCAACACGCCCCGCGGGGCGTTTAACCATCATCGGGATCAAACCGGGGCCGGCAGCATAAAGGCCGACCCACCACCCACGGCTCGGCGCCTGGGGCGGCGCCGCAGCGAGGCAACATGCCCCCTTTGGAGACGCACCGATGAAACGTCTGGCAATGTTCTTGGCGACCGTGTGTGCGCTGGGGATGGTCACCAGCCACCTCCTGGCCCAGGAAGGGGCCGACAAGCCGAAGAAAGACAAGAAGGTCAAGAAGCAGGGCGAGCCGAAGAAGGACAAACCGCGGATGCGCGGGGCCCACGCGCAAATGGTCAAGGTCTGCGATCTGGACGAGGCCCAGCAGCAGAAGATCGCCGACCTCATGGCCGCACGCAACAAGGCCCTCACCGAGTTCCATCAGGCCAACAAGGACAAGATCAAGGAACTCCAGGACGCCGCCAAGAAGGCTCGGCAAAGCAAGGACAGGGAGGCCGCTAAGAAGGCCTACGCCGACATGAACGCCCTGAACGCCCAGCGCAACGAGATCATGAAGAAATCCCAAGCCGCCGTCCTGGGCGTCCTGACACCCGAACAGAGGGCCAAGTGGGATGAGTACAACGTCCTGAACGCCGTCCGAGGCCGGTTCCGGGGCGTCAAACTGACCGACCAGCAGATGGCCAAGATCAAGGCCGAGTACGTCAAGGCCGCCGCCGGCGCCGACATGACCGACGACAAAGCCCGGTACAAGGTCATCCGGGACCTGTCCGTCAAGATCGACAACGAGATCCTCACGGACGATCAGAAGGCGACCATCGCCGCCGGCCGGGTCCTCGGGCAGTTCCGCCGGGTCAAGCCCAAACTCAGCGACGAGCAGGTTGCCAAGGTCAAGGACGCCTGCGCCAAGGCCCTGGCCGGCGTGGACAAGACCAAACGCGGCGCCGCCGAAAAGGCCCTGCACGACGTCGCCAAGCAGGTCCGCGAGGAGATTCTCACCGACGAGCAGCGCGAGTCGCTGCCCAAGCCCAAGGCCAGGCCCGAGCGGAAGCCCAAGGCCGACAAGAAGCCCAAGGCCAAGCCCAAGATCGAAGCCAGGACCGAAGGCGCCGAGTAGACCGGCGCGGTGGGCGCCGCAGCGAATGACACGGCGCCGGCCCGCGGGTCGGCGCCGTTTCCTTTTTTGTCGCCGCGGCGCCCGAGATAGCAGAATCCCCTTGAAAACCCGCCGCGGCGCCGGGATTATGTCGGCATACAGCGGCGGCGTAGCTCAGTTGGCAGAGCAAGGGATTCATAAGCCCTGGGTCACTGGTTCGAGTCCAGTCGCCGCCATGCATCCGGCCGGGAGGGGTCCGTGCGACCCCGCGGCCGAGGATGGATTTTCGCTTGACAGGCCTTCTCGGGCTCACCTATAAGGTGGCACGCTTGAGGGCACGGTTAGTACCAAGGAGAACGCAATGTCGAGTCCGATGACGTTGGCGGAACTATGGGGCATCGAGTGGCTGTTCTGGTGGCAGATCCCCATGCTCCTGCTGGTGATCCTCCTGGTCATCTTCTGGATGATATATCGCCGCAGGCAGATGTGACTCCGCGTTAATGAGGCCACCTCGTCGGGTTGGCCTGCGGCCGCGGAGCAGAGGCCCCGTTAGGGATGGCTCGGCCGATGGCCGGTGCGCCGGCCCCGATGAGGGTCCGGATACTCTGAACGACACCAACGCCTTCCAGGTGTGCCTCCCCGTGAAACCCCGCGCCGGACGCCGCCCTAAACCTCGATCGTCGGCAGGCCGATAGGTGCTCTGGTGTCTTTTGTGCCAATGTGTGACCCGTGGGGGCAAGGAAATTGCCAAAGTGAGTAAGCGCAACTCCCTCCGGAACCTATGTGAATTGTTCCGACTGCTTTCGGATGAAACGCGTCTGCGGCTTCTGATGGCGCTTCAAGGCGGCGAGCAACACGTCAACCAGTTGTGCAAGGCGCTCCGGTTGCCGCAGCCAACCGTTTCGCATCACCTTTCGCTGCTGCGGATCCACGGCCTGGTGAAGAACCGACGCGAGGGCAAACTGGTCTTCTACACCGTCAACGGCCAGCGACATAACCGTGCCGTCAAGGCGATCGAGGGCCTCATGACCTGACCGGCCTCACCGAGCCGCTCGGGCGGGGCTTTACAACGGCGCCGCGTTGTCCGACAATGATCCGTGGACGCGATCCAGCGGGACCAGGACATGGCGCGGGCCTCTCCCAAGACGGTGTACATCCTCAACGGACGCGATGGCTTTCTGCGCCGCCAGGCGCGCCGGCGCATCCTGCAGGATCTCTTCGGCGACGCGCCGCCCGACTTGGCGGTGGCGACCTTCGACGCCTCGGCCGAAGCAGCGGCCGTCCTGGACGAACTTCGCACCGCGCCGCTGTTGTCCGGGCGGCGCGTCGCCATCGTCAACGACGCCGACCGCTTCGTCGCCGCCCACGCCGAACTCCTGAGCAAGTACTTGGCCCGTCCCATCGGGACCGGGGCGCTGATCCTGGTGGTGGACGCCTGGCCGGTCAAGGCGGCGGCGGGGAGCGGGAAAGACCCGGCGACGCCGCCGCAACCCACCGGGCGGAAACGTCCTGCCGACGCGAAGGCGGCGCTGAAGGCCCTGGCCGGAATCGTCGAGACCGTCGGCGAGGTCATCGACTGTGCCCCGCCGCCGGAGCGGGACCTGCCTGACTGGATCGCCGCCGCCGCCAAGGCCCGCGGCAAGCGGATCGCCCCCGAGGCTGCCGGCCTGCTGGCCGAATGGGTCGGGGCGGACCTGGCCCGGCTGGACGGGGAGGTCGAGAAACTCGTTCTGTTCGTGGGCGACCGCCCGGACGTGGTGGCCGAGGACGTGGCGGCCGCCGTCGCCGCCGGCGCCCGCGAGGTGCCGTTTGCCCTGGTCAATGCCATTCGGGCAGGGCAGACCGGCGAAGCCCTCAAGGCGCTGGACGCCATGATGACCGCCCGCGGGCTGGAGTTCCGCGTCCTGGCGACGCTGGCGTGGTTCTGCCGGGACGAGTTGAACCCGAAGCCCGCCCGCTACGGGCAGCGCCGCGGCCGGGGGGTCGCGCCCGAGCGGACCTGCCGGGACATCCGCCGTCTGCTGGCCGCCGACGTGGCGCTGAAGAGCGGCGCCGAGCCGCTGGCGACGATGCAACGCCTGGTCACGAGCCTGTGCCTGTAGGGACGTCTCCCGGCCAGGGGCGCGGCGCAGACCACACGGAGGCCATCAGCATGACCTTAGGTCGCGATGCCGGCTCGGTCGGGCCGAAGTCGAGGCGCCTGTGCGAATCCTGATCCTTCAATTCGTCGCGCCCGGGCGGACCGGCGCGTTGCCGGAGTTCGAGCACGACCTTGGCGTGGCGGCGGCGATGCTGCGGAGCGACGGGTTCGAGCCGGACCTGCTGGCGATGGCCGGACACGAGCCCGAAGCGCTGCGCGAGGCGATCAATCGCTCTCGGCCGCATCAGATCCTGGCGGTGGTTCCCCCGACGCACCTGACGGCGGCACGCCACACGATCATGGACGTCGCCGAGAAGCACGCCTTGCCCGTGGGCGTCGTCGGGCGGTACGCCACCAGCCAGCCGAAGGACACCATCAGCATTCCCGGCGTCCGGTGGCTCATCGTGGGCGAATTCGAGCACGCATTGCTGGGCCTGCTGCGGCTCCTGCGCGACGCCCCGGCCGCCGACCTGAAGGGCGTCCCCGGCGTGTGGGCCAACAGCGCCGAAGGCCTGGTCCGCAACGAACCGGCCCCGCTGATCGACGACCTGGACGCGCTGCCCTGGCCGGACCGGGAGATCTTCGACTACCAGCGCATCGTCGACGCCACCGGGCAGGCGGACTTTAAGGCCACGCGCGGCTGCGCGCGGTGGTGCGCCTATTGCCTGAACGACTGGTACATGGAGGCCTACGCCGGCTGCGATGGGCTGGTCCGCCGGCGCAGTGCCGCCGATCTGCTCGACGAGATGGCAACGGTCCTGGGCCGCTACGGCGGCGCCCGGGAGGTCGTGTTCCTTGGGCACGCCTTCGCGACGGACCGCCCGTGGCTGGAGGCGTTCGCGGCCGAGTATCCGCGGCGGTCCGCGCTGCCGTACCGCTGCCACGTGGACCTGGCGTCGGTAGACCGCGACGTCGCCGCCCTGCTGGCGCGCAGCAGGTGCCGCGCGGCCGACGTCATGATCGGCTCGGGGAGCAACTTCATTCGCGAGGAGGTCCTGGGGATTCGCCTGCGTTGGCCGAAGATCGTCTCGGGCGCCGCGGCGCTGGCCAAAGCCGGAGTGGGCGTCCATGCCCACGTCTTCGTCGGCGCGCCCTACGAATCCGAGGTGTCCGTCGCCGAGACGCTGGACCTTCTGGCCCGGCTGGACCTTCAGGAGGTCACCCCCCGGGTGTATTACCCGGTCCCGGGGACGCGGTCGGCCGAGATGTGCGCCGACAACGGCTGGATCAGCGGGCGAGGCGAGGAGAACTTCTTCGCCGCCCGCTCCGTCCTGGACATGCCCTCCCTGCCGGCAGAGCGGATCAACGAAATCGCCCGCCATTTTGACTCCCTGCTGAATCGCCGCCGGGGGCGGGGGTTGGGCGGGCTGCTGCGGCGCCTGCGCGAACTCGGCACGACGCCCCTGGGGCGCCGGGCCAAGCGGTCCAGGTAACCCGCCGACACGCCCGAAAGGCCCCGCCGGTCGGCCTTGACGCCGCCGGACGCAGGCGGTCTGATGGGCCCGGCATGAGAATCGCCCACGTCATCACCCGGATGATCGTCGGCGGGGCGATGGAGAACACCCTGCTGACGTGCGAGGGCCTTCGCGCCCGCGGGCACGAGGTGGCGCTGCTGACCGGCCCGGCGCTGGGGCCCGAGGGCGAATTGCTGACCCGTGCCCGCGCGGGCGGATACCCCGTCATCGTGATCGATGCCCTGCGGCGGGCGATCCGGCCGCTCCGCGACCGATCGGCGGGCGGCGCCCTCGAACGGCACTTGCGCGACCGGTCGCCCGACGTCGTTCACACCCACGCTTCCAAGGCGGGCATCCTCGGCCGACGGGTCGCCGACCGCCTGCGCCGAGCCGACCCCGTCTGCGCGGAACTCAAGATCGTCCACACAATCCACGGCCTGCCGTTTCACCCGCACAACAACCCGCTGCTGAACCGCTTGTACGTCGGGCTCGAGCGCCGGGCGGCGCGGCGGACCGACGCGATCCTCTCCGTCGCCGACGCCATGACCGCCCAGGCGCTGGCCGCCGGCGTCGGACGCCCCGAGCAGTTCACCACCGTCTACAGCGGCTTGGAGGTCCGGCGGTTCACCGAGCGCCCCGCGGGTGTCGAGGCGTTCCGCGCGTCGGTGGGCGTCGGCGCCGGCGATGTTCTGGTCGCGCAGGTGTCGCGCCTGGCCGAACTGAAGGGGCACGAGTTTATCCTCGCCGCGGCCGGACGCATCGCCGACCCGCGCGTGCGGTTCGTCTTCGTCGGCGACGGGCGGCGGCGCAAGGCGATCGAAAAGGCCATCCGCCGCGCCGGCCTGGGCGGACGCGTCCACCTGACCGGCCTGCTGCCGCCGGAGCGGATTCCGCTGGTCATGCACGCCAGCGACATCGTCGTGCACTGCTCCCTGCGCGAGGGCCTGGCCCGCGCGCTGCCCCAGGCGATGCTCGCCGGAAAGCCCGTCGTCAGTTTCGACGCCGACGGCGCCCGCGAGGCGGTCACCGCCGACACCGGCGTCCTGCTGGAACCCGGCGATGTCGGCGGGCTCGTCGTCGCGATCAACACCCTCGCCGGGTCGCCTGAAACCCGCGCCCGCCTCGGCGCGGCAGGACGCCGACGCGCCGAAGCCATGTTCGACCACGACGACATGGTGGACAAGATCGAAGCGATCTACCGCCGTATCACCGCGGACCGTCCGCGCGGCGCCTCACGCTAACCCGTGTCGGGTGGGGGTGATGTCGATGGCGTCGGGAGAGGCATCGTCATTCGGCGCGACGACCCCGTCGGCGACGAGTTGGTCCCACTGGTCGGCGTTGAAGACGCACCCGGGGTCGCCGGCGTCGAGGCGTCCGAAGTAGGCGTCGGACCGCGCCCGGCAGCCGCCGCAATAGTTGGCGTAGTCGCACGCGCCGCAGTGGTGCAGGCGATTGGTGCGGTCGTTGAGCAGGTCGTAGTATTGCCCGCGGAAGATCCGCTCGAGGGGATCATCCTTCAGGTTGCCCATGACGCGGTGGGGCAGGTACACGCAGGGCGTCACGTCCCCGTTGGGTTCGATGCAGACGTAGGTGCGTCCGGCCCCGCAGCCGCCGAGGTACTTGGCGACGACGCGGGCCTTGGCGCCGCTGCCGGAACCGGCGTGCGAGCAGGCGGTCCGCCCGTCGTCGCCGGCGTGGGTCAGGCACGTCCGCCCCAGTTGCGGGGCGGTGGAGATCACGCCGATTCGCCCCGACTGCATCGTCTCGTTCAGCAGACCCAGCAGGTCTTCCCGCTGGTCGGGCGTGATGTCGCCGTGAACCATCTTCAGCCCGCGCCCGACGGGGATGAAGTTGAAGTGCGCGAAACACCCGGCCCCCAGGCCGATGGCGAACTCGATCATGTCGCGGACCTCGCCGACGTTGCCGCGGTGGACGCACATGGCGATTCCCAGGCGGAGGCGCGGGTGGGCGGCGACGAGGCGCGCCCCGCGGACGGCGCGGTCCCACATGCCGTCCATGCCGCGGAAGGCGTCGTGCCGGGCCGGGTCCGTCGAGTCCAGGGAGATCTCCACGTACCGCACCCCCGCGTCGGCCAGTTCGTCGGCCCGTCGCGGCGTCATCGTCACGCCGTTGGTGGCGATGGTGGTGTGCATCTTGTACTCGGCCGCGCGGCGCAGGACCGCCAGCAGGTCCGGACAGATGGTCGGCTCGCCGCCGGCGATCGCGAGCATCGGCACGTAGGCGCGCCCGAGTTGGTCCACGACGGCGAGGCGCTGGGCGGTGTTCAGTTCGTCGGGCAGCGCCTCGTGCCGGCTGGACTGGTAGCAGTGGCGGCAGCGGAGGTTGCAGCGGTTGGTGATGTTCCAGACCGCGAACAGCGGCGCCGTGAACTTCTGCGGGGTGGTCAGGCCGAACTCGGCGACACTTCGGGCGACGATGACCAGCCCGCGGACGGTGGGGGCGTGCTCGGCGAGGCGCTGCCGGAAGGTCTCGGCCGGCACGTCGCCGCGCATGCGGTCGATGAACCGATGGAACGGCCAGTAGCGGATGCGCTGTCCCAGCGGGGCCGCGGGGTTGCGGTAACTGGTGATGATCCGCTCCAGGGCGGTCCCGCCGCGCCCGGCGCGGGCGAGGCGCCCCAAGAGCCACCGCACCGGGCGGCGCCCGAGCCAGTCTTCCAGGCGATGGTGCTGGGCCAGCGGCGGCGGCGCGCCCCGCTCGGGGGTGGCCGAAGATGCCCGGGTCGCGTCGTTCACGTCAAGCCGCTCAGTACACCTTGGCCCGGCTGCACTCTTTCTTGGTGGGAAAGGCCTGGATCAGGATGCCGGCGACGGGGTCTTTCCGGCCTTGGATCTCGCCGGTGAGCCTCAGCGGCTCGCGCACCGGCCAGTCCCTCTCGACCGTCACCTTCACGGCCAGCGCGCGGTCCTTACCGGCCGGGAGCGTCCACGGGGCGGCGGGGTCGCTCGAGGCGGCGGGGTACTGCTTGATCTGTACCCACTCCGACGCCACCTGCCGCCACAGACGCACGACCGCCAGTGGGGCGGTCTTGGGGGTCATGGTCATGTCCTTGTCGGTGGCGTTGGCGGCGGTCAGGCGGACGGTGAAGGTGTCGCCGACGACGAACTTCCGCGCGGGCAGTTTCAGGGCCAGCGCCAGGCCGTCCTTCTCGACCTGGATCGGGGGCGGGCCGGACGGCTGGCATCCGGCCATCACCGCCAACGAACAGAGGCACATCGCGATCGTTGCGGCTTTCATGTCGGGTTCTCCATGACGGTTTGGGGCTCGGGGATCCCGCCGTCGCCCGGGACGTTCCCGGCCGATGCGCGGTCGTGGCGCTCCACCGCCCGGCGGTACTCGGGCCCGCAGTTGTACGTGCAAAACGGGAAGATGCCTTCCGGCGTCGAGTACAGGATCACGCAGCGCTTCGAACGCTGCACGTCGTAGTTGTAGCGGTCCTGGAAGTGCATGCCCGCGCACAGGAGGGTCTTGTAGGTCTGCTTTTCGCCCGCGCCGCGCCCGACGCGTTTGTCCACCAGGCCCTTCAGTGTGCGCATGAAGGTTTTCACGTCGAGGCCCGGCGGGGCGGCGTCGGCGCGGAAGTGGCGTTTGAACATCCGGTAGATCGCCATACGGTCCCGCCAGGTCAGGCGCCCCTCGCGCCCGGCAAGCCGCCGGGCGAGGACGTTCATCTCCCAGAACATCCCCTCGACGTCCACGACCTGCGGGAACGGGACGGCGTGGCCGTCCGGGCTGACCAGGAAGTACGTCCCGAACGCGCAGTCCGGGTGGCAGGACGGGCGGATCTTCGGATCGCCGGTGACGGCCTGGAGGAACTGCCCCAGCGGCATCACGATCGACAGGGGGAACATGTCGCGCAGCGGCACGGCGCCGCTGGCGTCGGCGATATCATGGGCGAGGTGGCCCAGCGTGTAGCGCCGGCGCGCCCGCTCGGCCGGATCGATCCGGCCCGAAAAACTCACCGGCTGATAACTGATCGCGCTGACCACGTCGATGTGGGCCACCGCGAAGCGGAGAATCTCGCCCACTTGGTCGTCATTGACCCCGCGGACGATCGTCGGCACGAGGCAGACCTTTACCCCGAACTTCCGGCAGTTGGCGATGCAGGCGAGTTTGGCTTCCCACAGGCCGGGGTAGTTTCGCGTGACGCGGTGAGGGGCCTCGCCCACGCCGTCGAACTGAAGGTACAGCACGTGGACGCCGGCGTCGGCGGCGGCGCGGGCGAAGTCCTCGCGCGCCATCGTCAGCCCGTTGGTGGCGACCTGGATGTGCGAGAAGCCCATGTCCCTCGCGGCCGAGACGATCCGGAAGAAACCCGGGTGCAGCGTCGGCTCGCCGCCGGTGAACTGGATGCTCGTCGCCGGCGACGGGTCCATCTGCCGCAGGGCTCGCAGTTGCTCCAGCGCCTGCTCGTACGACGGCTGGACCACGTAGCCCTGGACGCCGGAGTTGGCGAAGCAGATCGGGCAGCGCATGTTGCAGCGGTTGGTCAGGTCGATCTGGGGCAGGCACGACGCCGACTGGTGTTGCCCGCACAGCCCGCACTCCGAGGGGCAGACGTGCCGGCCCGAACGCCGGGGGCGGCGCTGGCCGGGGGGCTCCTCCCAGGTCCACCACGAGGCCTTGGCGTACAGCAGAACGTCGGAACTGACGCAGTCGCGGACGTGCCCGTGCTCGGGGCAGGTCTTCTCGACGTACACGGCGCCGTCTTCGACGAAATGCCGCCCGAGGACGACCGCGCCGCACGCGGGGCAGAGCGTCTCGACGGTGCGTGGCAGGCGGCGGAGGACCGGTTGGATGGGTCGGCCGGTGAGGGTCTCGGGCGGGCTGCCGGGGAAATCCGACGCCGGGCGGGACCAGATCGCGTCGGCATGCACCTGGCGGATGGGCCCGCATTCGGGGCAGTCACAGGTCAGCACGATCTGCCGGCCGACGCGATCGAAACGCGACGGCACCACGCCTCGGCAGACCGGGCAGGTGGCCCGCGTTGCATACGGTAGCGACGCGTAGGCGCCCGCGAAGCGGCGAACCGATCGGCGGACATCATCGACGCTGGGAGCGTCCTGGCGATCCGTCGCCTGCAAGCGTTCCGGCCTCTGCGGACTGTCACTGCCTTCGGCCGGCGGGACCCTGATCATGCCGACGCTTGCTCCTTCCCTACGCCCATCTGCGCCGGGACGACCCGACGCCGACACCTACGCAAAACACGGCGGATACCGCCGCGGACACGGCTTCCGGCGTCGATACGAATGAGCGAGTTCCATGAAGATGTCCAAGTCACGATCCATGTTAGAGGAGGTGGCGTCGAAATAGAAGTTCCGAATGGGGATTCCGTCGTGGTCGCGCGAGACGGCGTGATAGACGGCCTCGGAGACGATCCCGTTCATGCACGAAAACGGGCTGATGTCGATGATCCCGTCGGCGCCTTTGCGGTGCAGGTAGATGCTCTTGCCGATCGACAGCGCCATCTCGCCCAGCGCCCCGTCGGCGGGCAGGTACGGCCAGCCGGGCTTGAGGACGTCGTCGTGAATGTCGTGCGGCTCCTCGTAGCCGATGAAGTCCTCGGCGAACGCCGCGTAGAGTTTCGCCTCGTCGCGGCGCTGGATGTGGTTCTTGATCAGCGCGCCCAGCATCGCGACGCTGAAGCCCTTGCCGTCGCGGCGGAGGGTGCCCTTCTGCGACCAGTTGGTGTACCAGACCCACTCGCCGACGTCGCTGAGCCACGCCTCGCCCCCGTGGGCCTCGATGCGCCGGGCCGCGTCGCGGTTGACGTAGGTGTTCAGCCGGCAGAAGATCTCGCCGACCACGCCGATCAGCGGGCGCCCCTTGACGTAGCGGGCGGGTATCGACCGGAACAGATCGCGGACCTCGACCAGCGCCTCGGCGATCGCCGCCAGGCGCCGCGAGCCGGGCAACGACGCGTCGGACACGACGGCGTCCATCACGTCCAGCGCCCGCTCGAAGGCGGCGTCGGTGTCGCCCGCCGTCGTCTCGTACGGGCGGGTCTTCAGCAGCAGTTTCGTGACGATGTCGGCGGTGCACAGCGCCCACCAGCCCCGGCGCATGAAGTCGCCGGCGTGGGCCGTGAAGTCGTCGTAACTGTTCTTGCTCGTCGGGCTGATGACGGGAATGCCCTCGTGGCCGAGGTCGGCCAGGACTTGGCGGAGGTAGGGGGCGTATTGCCCGAAGCGGCAGGGGCCCTCCGCCGTCGGCATGAAGAACGCCGTCCGGTCCGGGTCGAAGTCGTCGGCCTCGGTGACCCGCAGGAAATCGCCCAGGGTGATCTTCTCCGGGTAGCACTCCTCGCCGCTGGAGTACAGCCCGCCCAGTTCGAGGGTCCTCTCGTCCGACTCGGGCGTGACGGCGGCGTCGATCCCGATCGACCGGAACACCGCCGCCATCATCCGGGCCCCGGCGTAGGTCATCCGCGGGATCCACAGCGTCCGTCCGGCGAGGACGCTTTCGGCCGGCGAGGTTGTCGAAGGCTGCGACGTCATTTGATCCGGTGTCCTATCCGGTCAGGACGGCGGCGTCCTCGGCCGAGGACGCGCCCTTCCACGGCCTGAGGATGCCCTTGCTGTCGAGGTACGCCTCGCAACGGGTCATCATGCCGGCGTCGTTGCTGTGCCCGTCGAATTGGAGCGACAGGAACGGCTTGCCGCCGGCGACGCGGATGAAGTGCTTGATGAACGAGTCGGGCCCGCACTTGAAGTTGGTGATGTGGATGATGTGCAGGTTCGCCCGCCCGGCGACGATCCGCGCCGCGGCGATGATCCGCCGCCCGTACTCCCAATACATGTTGTCGTGCAGATCGCGGATGTCCACCGCGTCGGTGTCGAGGCAGTCGATGGGGATGCAGTTGACCCCGTAGTGGTCGCGGAGTTTTCGGGGCACCGAGAGGCTCACGCCGGCGTCGTGGACGTTGTAAGGCCGCCCGGTGATGACGATGCCGGCGGCGCCGGCGCGGTCGAGGGCGTCGGTGGCGCGGCGGCCGGCGTCGAGCAGCGCCTGGCGGAACCGCTCCTGGGCGTCGTAGGCCGCGGACAGCGCGGCGTTCAGCGTCCGCCGGGCGATCCCCAGCCGGCGCCCCAGGCCGCGCAACTCTTTCCCGACGGCGGCGTGCCCCATGCGGAACGTCACCCGTGGCGTCAGGAACCGCTCCAGGTGCGGCTCAAACGCCGGCGCCCGCCGAAGGACGAACGGCAGGGTCTGTCCCCAGGGGCAGACGAACGACTCCTGACTCGTCCAGCGCGTTTCGGCGGAGATCATGTTGGGCACGAAGAGCCAGTCCACCCCGGCGTCGATCAGTTCGGCCAGGTGACCGTGGGCGACGATCACGGGGAAGCACGGCTCGGCCACCGCGTAGCGGGCGCCGGCGGCGGCGATGCGCCGGTTGGTCGGGTCCGACACGGCCACGTTGAAGCCGCACCGGCGCCAGAACGTCCGCCAGAACGGAAGCGTGTCCAGCGCGAACATCGCCCGCGGGATGCCCACCGTCGGCGCCGACGCCGGCGCCGCCGGCAGGGATGCCTCGTCCGCCAGCAGGCGCTCCCGGAGGGCGAACAGGTCCTCGATCACCGGCGCCACGATGCTCTTGCGCCGCTTGCGATAGCGGTCCGAGCACTTGTCGCCCCAGTAGGTCTTCTCGCCCTCGACGTCGAACTCCTGGATGATGCAGCGGTTCGAGCAGCCCTGGCAGGTGAACTCGCGGAGCCCGTAGTGGACCTTGCCCAGGTCGTAGCCGCGGAACCGGCTGGCCGGTCGGTCGCCGCCGCCGCGCGTCGCGACGTACTGCCCGTCGGGGTGGCCGCCGCCGCGGCGCATCTGCTCTCGCGCCAGCAGCGCCGCGCCGATCGCGCCGATCACCCCGTTGTGCGGCGGGACGATGATCTCCTTGCCCAGGACCGCCGCGAACGCCGCCGCCACCGCGTCGTTGTAGGCCGTGCCGCCCTGGAAGAAAATGCACTCGCCGATGTGCCGCCCGCGGACCACGCGGTTGATGTAGTTGAGCACCACCGAGTACGCCAGCCCGGCGACGAGGTCCGCCTTGCTGGCCCCGCGCTGGAGGTAGTCGTTGACGTCCCGCTCCATGAAGACGGTGCAGCGCTCGCCCAGGCGGATCGGCGCGGCCGAGGACAGCGCCAGTTCGGCGAACTCGTTGATGATGGCGATGTCCAGTTCCTCGGCACGCTCCTCGAGGAACGAGCCGGTCCCCGCCGCACACGCCTCGTTCATCGTGAAGTCCACCACCACGCCGTCCTGGAGGCTGATGAACTTGGAGTCCTGCCCGCCGATCTCGAAGATCGTGTCGGGGACGCGCCCGGCGAGCATCTTCTGCCCGATGAACGTCGCGCCGGTCTTGTGGGCGGTGATCTCGTCGTTGATCGTGTCGGCGCCGACGAGTTCGCCGATCAGTTCCCGTCCGCTGCCGGTGGTGCCGACCCCGCGGATCGTCACGCGCCCGCCGGCGGCGTCGGCGATGTCTTTCAGGGCCGCGCCGACGACCTCGATGGGCCGGCCCTGCGTGCGGGTGTAGATTTCCTTGATGACGTTGCCGTCGGCGTCGGTCAGCGCCAGGTTGGTCGAGACGCTGCCGACGTCGATGCCGAGGTAGGCGTCCACGGGCTGGGCGGTGAAGCCCAGACCCGCCTCGGCCGCCGGGGCGGGGGCGACCTGATCGCGCAGGCAGACCACCCGGTGCATGCTGAGCGGCTCGGCGGAGGGGAATCCTCCCCGCCGCGCGTCGGACGCCGTCCGCAGGCGCCCCACGTGACGCGCCAGGCTGTAGGCTCGCCGTGGCTTGGCGGTCTCGGCGGCGCCGGCGCCGGCGGCGGCCGCGGCACCGATCGCCGGAAGGTGCGCGTGGTGGGCCGGCACGACGAAGGCGTCGTCGGGCAGTTCGAAGACGTCCCGGACCGCCCGGGCGACGGCGGCATTGGCGGCCAGGCCGCCCACGAACGCCACCGGCGGCACCACCGGGTGCGAGCGGACCACCGCCATGCGGTAGTTCCGCGCCACCGCCTCGCACAGACCGCGAAGGACCTCCGCCGGCGTGTAGCCCTTCTGCTGGGCGTGGATCATGTCGCTCTTGGCGAAGACGCTGCACCGCCCGGCGATCTGGGCGGTCCGCGCCGTCTCAATGGCGACGGGCCCGACCTCTTCGACCGCGATGCGCAGCCTGCCGGCCTGCTGATCGATGAACGACCCCGTCCCGGCCGCACAGTCGCCGTTCGTGGCGTAGTCGGTGATATGGCATCCGTCCGCCCCGGGCTCCAGCAGCAGGTACTTGCTGCTCTGCCCGCCCATCTCGAACAGCGTCCGCACCGCCAGCCCCAGCGCCGAGGCCCCCAGCGCCAGGGCCTTGAACTCGTTGATGGTCTCGGCGGCCAGTTTCTCGGCGACCAGCCCCCCGGCCGATCCGGTCACGCGGATGGCTTTGACGGCCTCGGCCCCGACCGTGGCGACGACCTCGTCCAGCACGGCGGTGGCCGCTTCGATGGGACGCCCGCGCGTGCGGCGGTAGGCGCTGACAAACAGCGGCGCCTCGCCGACGTGACTGCCCGGCAGGCTGGCCTGCCCGGCGCGGCGAAAGGCCCCCCCGGCCGGATCGCCCGCGCCGGCACGATCGACCAGAAGAGCGGCCGTAATGCTGACCGCGCCGATGTCCAGCCCCACGTAGCCGTTCATTCCTTTGCTCCGGCGATGCCGGTGGCCCGGCGCTGACGCGCCGACGGCCCGGACCTCCCAAGGACAAGGCGTGCCAGCCCGCGGCGCTGGCACGATGCGGCTGCGGCAACGTGGCGTGATTATGGCCTTTAAGGGGTCGGAAGGTCAAGGCAAAAGCCTCGGATCGCCCGCGGGCGCCGCCGCGGCATTCCACGCCGCCCGCGGAC
>Ga0272441_10008478_pt1 | contig 16256 bp, 13 predicted proteins | sample SSMProp6N_FD_193582 | JGI IMG/M metagenome (GOLD analysis project Ga0272441, IMG submission 193582) | Marine sediment archaeal communities from Little Sippewissett salt marsh, Falmouth, MA, United States - SSM-Prop-6N | ecosystem: Environmental > Aquatic > Marine > Wetlands > Sediment ... | reverse complement strand
CGTTTTGCAACAAGTCTATCAAGAGTATAGTAGATATTTGGTGCATTGACTCGAATTGAATCAATGTCTTCCATATCCGCACCACCGGTCGCATTTGTCCTAAAATAAAATTCTACACGACTTGTTACGTCGTTTCCATTACTATCGTAAACTTTATCGGAAATCTGAATCTTTTTATCCTTCAATCCAACTTTATTACCATCAGATCCTTTAGTTGCTAAGTACTGTACATAAATATTCTCGTGTGAAGTCTGCGGCCCCTGTGCTGAAGTCTGCGCGCCCAGTTGAGCAAAACGACCATCACCAAAAAGAACTTCAACTCCTTCCGAAATATCTGTCCTTATTACACAAACCTTCTTAATTTCACCAGCAGCCGCAGCATCAATTACTTCCCAATCAATCAAAGACCTTCTATTGACATCATAATTTGTTTCATCGCTTTTCGTATTCCCAACCCAAACCTTTGTTAAAGGAGTATCAAAATCTTCATCCCCATATTTGTTACTAAATTCTTCATCGTCAATTTTATAAATCTGGAAACTTGAACCAATCTGTGGGTTTGTGTTTCCTTCAATAACCTTTTCTTTTAATTCCCCTTGAATAATATTCATATTTTCGCTTTCATAATCAGTCAAAATAAAACTTGTTTCGGCATCGTCTGAGATTAATGTCGTTCGATAGTCTTCAAAATCTAAAGTAATTGACTTCGTAAGAATATATTGGTCGCTTCCATATGAGAAAACAGATTGAGCCGGAACTTGAATTGTAGACTGACTATTTAAGTTTAAATCACTCCAATCACCTTTCAGTTTTATTTTAATACTAGCTTGAGCCGGAATAGGTCTTTGAACAACATATCCCAATGAACGAGCCAATAATATAACCGAACTTCGAAGCTTAGCAGTATCAAAGAAACTTTCTTCCGCTCGTCTTTCAAGATAATAGTTTACAATATCGACAGTACCGGCAAAAATTTCAACCATAGTCTGGGCTATTGCGGACTCTCTAAAATTATCAAAACGCGAATCCGCTTGAAGCTTATCATTTATTTGACTCATTATTTCGTCAAAAGTTAACCCAGAATATTGTAAAAAATTACTAGCCATCTATATTCCCCTTATGAATTACTAAATATTTGTTTCTTAAACTCACTTTGTATATTCATTCGTTTAATAGTATATGGAATAATTAAAACAAATTTATGACGATCAACATCTGCTATAATCCTCATTCCCCCCTCATGAACAATAATTCTATCTTCCCATTTTTTAAGAGAATTTGCTATTTCATTTAAAAGTGATTCAGCATTTCTTGAATTCAAATTTTCAAAAATTCTTGAATATAAACCAAAACCAAACGAAGGAATAAATAACCTTTCACCAAAGTTTGTTGCAAGTATCATTTCAATACTTTGGTTAATAACATCAGCATCCCAAATCTCACCTTGGTCGATTGGGTCTTTATCAAGATCATAAGCCCACTTATCAGCAGCTTTTTTGGTCATTATACTTCTTCATCCATTAGTGGAAACATTGCTGAAAGTTCTGAAGGTTTAAGCGTAAGAGGAAGATAAGCTTTCTGAATCTCATAAAATTCTACTTCTTCTTCCTTAGACATAAATTCGTCTATTCCATCTATAAAATCTTCTCGCTTTTTAAGAACCTCATCATATTCATCTTTAAGTTTAGCCAAAGCAACATCATACCCATTTCGATTTTCAGTAACCAAATACTCTCCCCTAAAAATCTTTGGGTCTCCTTTTTCGTCCCTATCCGCATATTCCTTGTTTAAATCTAAACGCTTTTGATTGTAATCTTTAAATTCTTTAGACGGCTCAAGAGCTTTTCGAATTGCTTTAGCCAGACTAGCAAACTTATCTTCGTTTCTAGAAACCGCATACGCAAACTTTTGCCAATTTTTTCTAGATTCTTTCTCGTTTTCATACATCTTTTCATCAAATTCTAAATCCCCAAGAACTTTCAATGTTTCAGCAATCTTAAGGATTTTTTCATTGGTAAGTGTTGTAGTTTCCATAACAAACCTCCAAAAGTTAAAAATGAACACTTCACTTATAGTTATTTATATTTATACAATATCCTTCATTACGCCGCCTCTAGTTGGGCGACTCGTTCGCGCAGTTTACGGACCTCGTTGTGTAGCGCTGAGACGTATCGGCGATAATTGAACGACCGCACCTCACCATCGTCTGCATAGTACACCAACTCGCTCAGCCCCAGCGCGTCGGCCTCTTCGGCCACAAAGCCTATTTCGCGCCGGTCGGACAGCTCGTCGGTGATGGTCGTCTTGATCTCGTATTTCTGCGTTGTGTCGCCGTTCGGGTACACGCGCTCCTTGACCACCTTTTTTGCCTGGTACGTGACAGGCCGCAGCGACCATATCTGCTCTGACCACACATCTTCCATGTCAGCAATGTTGCCTTTGAAGCGGGCGCTACTGCTGTCGATGGCGATCTGGTTGCCACCGATATGCACCACGTCGCCGCTGCTGCTGCCACTATTCGCGACGATTGATGGTGCGTAGAAGTCACCCGCCGAGCTGAGCGCGATGCTCGTGCTTGCCTCATCATTGTAGAGGAAGTACAGATAGTTGTCACTGCTGCGGCTGCGGATCGTGAACTTGTCGGCGTTATCGTTACCCTGGTTGGCCCACAACTTGATCTGTGAGTCGTCGTCGGCGCCCGCCTCGAATACGACCGTACTCGTGTTTTCGTTCTCGAAGTACGCCGTATAGCTTACACCCGCCCTCGCATCGACATACAACCCGTATGAGGTGCCTGTTACCGTCCCGTCGCAATCAGCCTGGATGTAGGCCCCGTATGCGTTGCCGCTTATGGTGTTGGCGGCCTCTTGATCAAGAAAAATAGCGGCCCCTCTGGCGTGCGAGTCTACCGTACCTCCATCAAGGTCCGATTTTGCATAGATTCCGTATATTTCGTCGCCAACAGTACCCGAGGTTAGCTTGCCCTGGGCTCTTACGCCGTACAGATACCCGATCTCGCTGTCGCCATCGTCCATCTCAAAAAGGAAATCGCCAGCGTAAAAATTGTCGGAATCGTCAGTCGCGCCCGCCGTCTTTGTGGCACGAGCCTCCACGAGTACGCGGCCTGCGGTCACGTCCATAGTAGTGTCAACCACGTACAGCAGGTAGCTTCCACTCGGTGCCTCGGAGCCAATCGCCACATGCCCATCATCGGCGGGATTGTCGCCCGTGAAGTACGCCGCCTCTGTCGCCGAGCCGCTGTCAACGTGGAGTGCGTATGAAGGGGCCGTGCCTATGCCTAGATGCCCGCTTGTGTCTACCAATATAGAATTCGTTCCTGTAACATCGTTGTCGAATCCAAAAGCGGCGAGGGAATCTTTGGCGACCCAATAGGTTGTCGTATCATTGTCAATGACAGATACATAAGCCTTATCATCTGTCGAGGCGAAACGGGCGATATACTCACTAGCAGTAGATATATCTAGTGAGTATGATGGAGCTAATCCTATTCCTACATTGAAATAGAATCTAGCATCGCCGTTCTCAACTATTGTAAATTCTGTAGTTTCATCAACTCCTGATTGGCCCACTACATTGAGAAAACCAGCCGAGCCATCTATGTCATGTGAAAGTTTTAATGCACCTGTGCCGCCTGAACCAAAAGCAACCACTTTAGCTCCGGTAAGTATTGTTGATCCCCCACAGAGTGCAATATAATTAGAATCACCTACAGGACTAATAGTACTACTGTCTGCAATTGTATAGGAATTTGCATGTATATTAAGTGAAGCAGTGACATTGCCTGATGCATCAATGGAAATTCCTTCGCTGTCGCCATCGTTACTGATGTAATTTGCTCCTATGGCGAGATTTCCATAATAAGTACAAACCTTCGAATTATTCAATGTCATGGCAAGTGATGTTGCACCTGCACCGTTGTCAGTATAGAACTCAATTAATGCTGCGGCGATAGCCCCTGTTGATAAGCGCAATTCTCCAGGATCAGCAGCATGTTCGTTTCCGTATCCAACAACAAAAGCTCCTCTACTTGAACTGACATCACCACCACCACACATACCTACATATGCTGTATCAGATCCATCACTAGTTCCTGCAAAAATCTCACCGCTGCTGGTAAATGTTATATCTCCACCTCCAACATCAAGATCTCCTGCAAGAGTCAACCAAGTTGAGGAGAATGTTGCGGATAAACTGCCTCCACATGTGATTCCATATTGACCTGCCCCCACTTGGTAGGTTCCTGTGGTTGTGTCACCATTAAATGAAATTGATGGTGCACCAACAGCACCTACCGCAGAAACTAATGTTCCTCCAGTACTAGATGAACCACTAAGCCATGATGCACCACCGTGGGTATAAAACCTTAAGACACCCCCATGGTCAATTACCTCTGTTCCTGTACCAGCAAGTGTGAGAAATATTATCGGAAGATTTCCTGCCGCAGCTCCTATTCTAATAGAAGAGTTTGCTGCGGGAACCATAGGGCCACCAGTAGCAGTCACCGTATTAAATTGAACATCACTTGTTGTGGTTAGTCCTTGATCGAGTGCACCTAGATATCCCCATTGAGTTGTGCTTATTGTTGTAGCATTTATGTTTTGAAGTTGCTGAATCTCAGCATCAGTTAGGGATTTTAGTTCTGTTGACAACGAAAGGTCCGATAATATCTCATCGCCTGTGCGGTATTTTAATTCACCTCCGTTTGATACTATGAAAGCATCATAATCTGCAACTCCTGCTACCATTCCTGAGATAGTGAAAGTATCGGAGACAGTAACATTTCCATCTGCGTCTATCGAAATTCCTTCGCTGTCACCATCATTACTGATATAGTTTGCTCCTATGGCTATATCTGTAGAGAATGTAACTACTGATCCATAATCAGCAATAGAAGAATCACCTATTACCCCACTTGGCCCATTTGTCCACTTAGTAATGTAGTTGGTGGTTCCTGAACCTGTTGTTCCACCAGCGTCAAAGACCAATTCTGCAGGTGTACGATATTTTACAATACCTGAGTCCGATATTAGAACTTCACTTGCAGATGTTGCTAGGTGGGGGATGCTATTTAGCTTTAACGAGGCTGTACCATCAGGGTCGGTTCCAATTCCTAATGTTTGTTCAATTTTGATTTGTTGATTTGACCCGTTAATTGTCATTGCTAGAATACTTTCAGTACCAAAATACAAATACTGATTTGCACTTCTAGTTCCTATACCCATTCCATCAGTAGTATCATAACTAAATAGAAAATCATTATCGGCAAGGTTAACCCCGAATACAGATCCTGCGTAGGTACTGCCAAATGCGCTTATTTCTATTTGAGAACCACCATGTGCGAGAGCCCTAAATTGAGCAGCAGAGGCAGTATCAGCACTTTGCATGTCAGCTACAGCATCACTTGATGCACTGTATCCGTAAAGAAGTTGTCCTGCACCTGCACCACCAATATCAACTGTCCCAAATTGAACATCGGCAGATGTATCAATATCTTGTGGTGTACCTAATGTTACTGTTCCGTCACCATCATCACTTACTGTAATCTGATTAGCAGTTCCACCTACCCAACTAGTTAAATCTGAGACGCTAATTAGGATTTTGTCACCATCAGTTGCAACAAGGCGATTTGCTGTTAAACCATCTAGTGCAAGACCTGAAAATGTCGGACTATCTCCTGATGCAACAGATTGATCAAGTGCACCTAGATATCCCCACTGGGTAGAACTGATAGTGGAGACACCAATGTTTTGAAGTTGCTGAATTTCAGCATCAGTTAGGGATTTTAATTCTGCTGATAATGATAAATCAGATAATATCTCATCTCCGGTGCGGTATTTTAATTCTCCCCCGTCTGATACTATGAAAGCATCATAATCTGCAACTCCTGCTACCATTCCTGAAATAGTGAAAGTACCGGAAACAGTGACGTTGCCTGATGCATCAATGGAAATACCTTCGCTGTCACCATCATTACTGATGTAATTTGCGCCAATTGCGAGGTTGCCTGTCAATGTTAGACCAGCGAACTGCGGCATTGCTGTTGTCTGTAAATCTTGTGGTGTATTAATCTTTAATGAACTGGCTGCATAAGTAAATCCCATGCCATAATCAGAAGATAATACCATTTCCTCAACAGAACCAGATCCAGCCGTTCCTCTGCCAAGCATTCTTGAAGTTGACATTGAATCAACTAGCCCACCACCATCTGTAATAACTTGGGCCGGCGTACGTGATTTAATAACATTAGAATCGGATACCAAAACATAGGAAGCCGTTGATCCTAAAGCGGGAATAGAGTTAAGCTTTAGTGAAGCGGTACCATCAGCAGTCGTTCCCAACCCAAGCCTAGCAAACCGAACTACGCTTGAAGTTGCTATATCCTGTGGCCCGCTTAATGTTATAGTTCCATCACCATCATCTGATACCGTAACTCGATTAGAAGTTCCGGCAATCCAGTTAGCTAAATTAGAAACACTTACATGTTGTTTAGATCCATCGCTCGCCATAAGACGAGAAGTAGTTAAAGAAGAATCAGTTAATCCTGCAAATTCTGGTGAAGCCGTTGTTTGAAGATCCTGCGGTGTATCAATAATTAATGAATTAGTCGCATACGTAAATCCCACACCGTAATTAGAAGATAACGTCATTTCCTCAACAGAACCCGTACCAGCCGTTCCTCTACCAAGCATCGTTTCGGTACTTATATCATCTGGAAAACCACCACCATCTGACACAATTTGAGCAGGCGTTCTATATTTAATAATACCCGAATCAGATACCAATACCTCAGTAGAAGACGTACCAAGAGCAGGAATTGAATTTAAATTAAGCGATGCTGTACCATCAGCTGCGGTTCCTAATCCCAATCTTTCAAATTGGGGATCAGCCGCCGCCCGTAAATCCTGTGGAGTATTAATTTTTAAAGAACCATTAGAATACGTAAAAGTTATTCCATAATCACTATTTAACGTAATTTCTTCAACAGCACCGACACCACCGCTTCCACGACCCAATAATCTTTTGGTATTAATATCTTCCAAATGACTTAATGGAATATCTGTTCTTATTGTAGCCGAAGTTCCACTAGTCACAGCACTCGTAGCACTAAAGCTAGCACTAATACCAAAAACTAAATAATCAATTTCGGCTTTAGTATAATATCTTGGATCATGAGTATGATATGCTGAAAGTTCTGATAATGGTTGATTAACCCACACAGCCGGCGTTGCGCTAAAGAAAAGATAATCTTGGTTTTGAGGACTTGTAACAATTACATCTTTAACATCGTGAATTTCCCACACATAATTTCTTTGATACTCAATTTCCTCCATCATGGCTTTTGAGAAAACTTCCATGTTCGTATATGCCGATACATCACCATTAGCTTCAAAATCACCAACAGTCGAGAATCCCACAGTATTAGTACGGCCAGGGTATGTTAAGTTTCTAAGAGCTGATGTGGCTACAATCAAATCACCTTCATCACCAGAAGTGCGCCCAGTTGCTGAACTAACAAGCTCCGGATAAAACGGAAAAATCCTTTTTGTTCCACCGCTTACAACAGGAACACCAGAAACAACAGTAACTTCGGGAACACTAACATCTGTATAGACCTCCTGAAGTCTAACTATAATGTTCTGATACATTTCTTCATTGTTAATAGCCATATATTATGTTCCCGGTACATCCATATTCAATAAGTTTTCTTTAAGACTAATAACTGTTTCCTTGGCCGCGCTCATTAAAGTTGTTTGTAACATTACCACAACATCTTGAGCCACTTCAGTCGCCATAGACGGATTCAACGGAATAGCCGCCGCTTTTGATGCAGTTTTAATAGCAGGCATCGCAGCTAATATAACTTCATAAACACTTACAAGACTTGTATATAAAGTCAAGGCCGTTGTTACTGCTGTTATGGAAGACTGTAAAGATGAGTTACGTTTAATTACTGGTAAACTTAAAGCTCTTCTTAAAGCTTCACTTAATTCCGTCAATGACATTGATTTTGACTTATAATCAATTTCTAAAAGTTCTCCCAATGTTGCCATATCATGCCCTCAAATTTTCTTGGCCAGTCAATATGTGGCCATTTTGTGTAACAATTGGTCCTGATGTTGGAGAAGTAACCACATAACCTCCAGTATCACCTAACAAAACTTCATCGGTTCCATCAATTCTAACCTTAGTTGCTCCATGTACAACAGCCTCACCATCAGCTTCTAAAATAATTTGGGCTCCTGTTCTTGAAACAATTTTATATCTTCCAGTTCTTCTATTTAGCGTAATAAAATCTCCATCGTCTGTTTCCAAAATAACCATATTATCCGGATAATCAATATTCTTTTGAGAAGGCTGACTAGTCGAAACAACAGCCTTTGTAGTATAGTGTGGTAAATAAATGTCTCCGTTGTCAAAATAAACTTTAACTACTGCACCAATTGGTGGAACAACAAACGATCCTACTTTACTTCCTACAAAACCAAAATCTGGTAAGGCCCACGGCAAAGTCTCTTTTGGTATTTCTCCAAAAACACCAAAAACTCTTATTCGACATTTTCCCTCTCTATCTGGATCTTTATTATCTTCAACAATACCAGTATACCAAGTGTCCTTAAACTCTGGATCTCTATCATCAAAAAAATCCTTTTGAACTTCAGCCGGCGATTTTCCTAATTCGCGTCTTATATGATAGTTATTCATAACACCTCGACCTTATAGTTTTCAACATCCGGGCTCTTATTCATTCCGTTCCTACCAAGAGCAATCTTTTTCTTATATATACCACCATTAGTTACTTCGTGTTGAATTCCAGCAACCAAATAGAAACCAGACATAGCTTCATTTGATTCTGCTTCAACTTGTAAAGACGGAATATCCACATCTATTGTATCCATTAATTTAACTTGACTTAAAGAATTAGCTTCTAATACTAACGAATTTGCAAAAAAGTTATCTGTTAAAAACTTATTTCTTGCTCCCGATTCTAAATATTCTGGACCATATACATTTGAATCAATATAATCTACGGTATTCCAATTATAATTAACAACGTCATCAATCATATCTTTATTTCTAAACGAAAGCTCAGAAATTTTAGGAATTGTTGAAAATGTCTTAAAAGTATTTTTAGCATCTAAATTATAATAATTATATCCAAAACCATAACCAACTTTCTTATTGAAATATCCTGAATAATTAACAATACTATATGAAGCAAACCAAATCGTATCATCTAAATCATCTTCATCTTTAACATTCAACTCATAATTTTCAATACTGTATTTTGACCTTCGAATTTCTTTCTTTTTGATTTCGGAAACAAGAGAAGTCAATACAAATTCTTTAGAAGTATTCGCATAAAAGAAAGCTACATCATTCGGAATATATACTCTTTGAAGAACATGGTTAATAAAATCATAATTACTTTGTCCAGCTTGAATCCAATTCATATTATCAGATGTAACAATCTTATGTGGATTAGAAAATTTTAAATTTGACTCTGAAGCAATTTGCTCAAATACTGCCACTGAATTTCTTTTAGAAAAACTTCTAGACCTTACCAAAAAAATATCATCAGTTTTTAAATGGCCAGTAATTGTAATTAAACTAACTCTATTATCTCCTTGAACCGAAAACGCATAATCATCCATTGAAAATGTTAATTCAACTGGATTTTCATCGTCTTCGTGTTTAGCTAAAACAATATTAATATCTTCCCCATCTTCCAATGGAAATACTTCTGTTAAATATCCCTCATCAACAAATTGAATTTCTATTGTCGGAAGTATATTAAAAACCCACTCTTTAATAATTAAGGACATAATATTAATCGAATTATATTCTGCGTCCTTAATCGTGAGTCTAAGATAAAATTGTTGTCCCGGTGGCTGACCTATTTCAGACATTTCAATTTTCCTTTAGCTAATACGTTTTTTACGAACTTCAGCATACCAATCTTCAATATCTCTTATGCTTGGAACCTGAATAACTGAATTAATTTCTAAATCATTCCAAAAATCTTGAATCTCTGGATTGGCCTTTGCTAAAATCCACCAATAATTTTGTTTACCATAAAGCTTTATTGAAAGCAAATCTGGCCTCTGTACATAACTTCGCCCGACTGTAAAAAAGGTCATAGGTCTTTTAATTTTAAACAAGTCCCAACTATTATCCACAAGGTCTTGTTCTAAAACACCGTCTACAGTAACTTCTTCGGTAAAATTCGTTCTTCTATATTTGTTATTAGCCATTATACAAATTTCGCCTCTTGAAATCTATCGTTTCGTTCATAAAGATTATTTAATCCAACATCACTTAGCTTTGTAAGAATCTTTCTTGTTGAAAGACTTAAATTAAAATTAGCATATAAAGGACCTTTTTTTGTCATTTCTTTTGAAAACTTAAAGTTAATATCAGTCAATACCATGTCCTCATTATCAAAATATTCACCAATCTGAACTCTAAGAGGAACCGGTGATGCTCTTAAACTAATTATATCATCAGAATCTTCTAATACCGACTGACCGAGCCGAGATCCAGCCTGACCAACTGTTGATTTAGAAACATCTGTTACAGCACCTCCTGTTGCGTTATCAACTGCATCAACTGAAGCCTTTCCTAAATTCTTAATTCCTTCAACAGCTTCCTTAGCATAATATTGAGTACTTTCAATCATATTTAAAACATCAAATTGCTTTTTAGTATACAAATAATCTTTTATTGATTCTAATGCCGCGTCTCCCATATCAATAAGATTACCAATATAAACTGGTAAAGAATAATAAGCTAAAAGTTGGGCACATAAAAGTGGTTGTCCTTCACCATCCCAATCGACAACCATTATTGGTATATTAATCGTCATATAATTACTTCTCTGATAATGAAGCTTTGAAGCATAGGCTTCACCAACCGAAGCCAAATCACTCGCATTCAAAAGAGCATTTGCTTTTTGTCCAAGTGCAGCCACTGCTGCTGTTGATCCTGGCAACAAAGCAGATGCCATTCCACCATATGTTCTCCATTCCGATTTAATATCAAAATTAAATCCGCCTTCTTCGGTATTCATAACACCCACAATTTCTGGATCTTCAATATCTCCTATACGCGGACGAACTGGATTGATTCTTACTACAGCATATCCATTACCACCAGATGATCCATCTATAGCTGATTTATAAGAGTTTTTATTAAAAACCGATTTATCAAAAGATCCTGCTAAAAAGCTCATATTATCCTCTCATATTCGAATTTATTGATATTTGGTTTGGTGAAGCTATTGGCAATGAATCTTTAAACGATGCTCCCATTGCTCTTGCCAGAGACTTAATCGTTGATTCTGAAAGATTGATTTCGCTTTTTTTATCAAATTGAACTTCTTTAGGAATACTTTCCGCAGGTATATTTGTACCCCCACCACCACTTTCAGTATTCAATACGTCCTTTCTAAATTCATAGTTATTTGTATTTCTCTTTCCATATCCTTGGCCCGGATAAGGCTCAACGTGCCAAGTTTCTGGTTTTCCTTGCTTATTCTTAAAACCGATTAAAGGTCGGTGAAATCCATAAGATTCCATCAAACCAAGCTTCTCTAATTCATTTGCATTTGTAGATTGTATATCAAGAGCCTCACCAATACTATGAAGACTATCACTATCGGCAGGACGGTATGCGCTATTGATTTGAATTCTTCGGCCAGTCTTATCATAATATTCCACGGCCATATCTTCAAAAGCTGACCAGATTTTTGGATGAACCCCACCTACATCAACTTTATCATTCAGAGTATACCACCCATATCCAGTTTGACCTTCAATTCCCTCAGTGCCTCTATATTCAGCATCTTCTTCGTTTGAAACCATTCTTAAAGGTTGTGGTTTAAAAGTTCCCGGAACTACCTGTGTACCGGCAAATGGTCTTTGCATTCCGCGTACATTTTCGCCGAAAATAAGATCATCCATAATATCGTTTTGCATTGATGCAGAACGAATCGTTTTTTGTGTGTATGCTAATCTATCGACCCCACCAGTGTTTTGTATAATATTAAACATCCTTTTTCGATATCTTTCAGCTTCTTCTTGCATAATTTCAAATTTATCAAGACCTTTGTATTTTTGTTTAAGATCATCAGTAATATTTTGGAAGAATCCTTCTGATTCTAATATACTTCTAGCAGCATCAGTCCCAGTTCCTAAGAGTTGAGATTTTCGCATAACATCTGACAATTCATCTGCCAATTCTTTTGGAAGACCGTACTTTTGAGCTAAAGATTGTCCAGTTTCAAATTGTTCTTTGCCAGCCTTTACATTTCTATCCTTATCATCTGCCTGTTCATCCAATGCGCTTTTTATAGTAAGACCAAGAGCAGTCAATGCTCCGGCAGTAAACATGATTGGAAGTCCAACAGCAGGATTGGATAGAAGGGCGGCAACTCCCATTACCCCAAAAGCTCCAGCCAAAACTTTAGGATTTTTTACAGCCCATTTAGCGGCGCTAGTCAATCCTTTTCCTAATCCGTCCAAAATACCCATACCCATATCGATCACTCTTTCTTGACCGCCCTCATTCCACCATTTTGTAAAAGCATCCCACATTGGATCTAATACGTAATTCTTAACCAATCCTCCAATTTTTTTAGCATGTTCTCGAATACCTCTAATAAACTTATCTTGACCAAAAAGAAGATATCCTAAAATTCCACCAACAACCCCAAGACCAAGAAGTCCTTTACCCATAGGAAACAAGGAAGAAAACATATCCCCAAGACCAGATAATCCACTCCCAAACATTCCCAACAATGAACCAAAAATACCTTTTCCTTTTTTGGCCAATGGTGTTCTTTCCGATTCCATATTAAACTTAAGCAATTGATTCATAGTCTCATAAGTTTTCTTTTCATAATCAATTTGTTGTGTAAACCGATCTTTCTTTTGTAGGGAAACAAAGCTTTTTATATTTTGATTTAAATCACCAATATGTCTTGAAATCGTATTCAAGACTTTAATATTATCTGTTGAAAAAGAACTCATTGTTTTATTAAGCACACTAGTTGTATCGTCTTTACGTTGCGAAAACAAATCATTCTTTGTTTGTCTCTGGGAAACAAAATCTGTCCCTTTTTCGACTGTATTATCGGCCACGATCTTGTCCTCCAAGAACATCTGTTATTGATAAATTACCTTGTTGTTTTTGGTGATCTTCATTCTCCGCCCTTCTTTGGTCAGCCATTCTTTCATGCATCCAAATTAATTCAAAAAATTCTAAATCGTCAAAGTTAGGACGAACATGCATAGCATAACCAAGCTGAAATTCTATCTCCAGAATATCATTCAAACTGATATTCGGGAATAAAGAATTCGGATCGAAAGGATACCGCCACTTGGGCAGAACCTCCACAATTCTTACAAACCACGTTTACCATAGGCTTAATACCCATTCCATTCTTTTCCATATAAGCTCTTAAATAAGAATACTCACCCGGACTCATGTCAATAATCCAATAATATTTTTGTAATAAAGACTGTTCCTTGCCATCAATTGTCTTTACCATTTGAGCCATGGACAACAATTCTTCGTCAACTTCTCCCAATGCCTTACTATTAATCTCTTTAAACCTATTTAAATAAAGCTCGTCGCTAATTCTTAAATAATCATAAGTAATAGTATTCCCACCAACTTTTATCGGTTTATCTGGTGAAAATTCCTTACCAATATGCTGAATCTCTAAACTATCAATTTCAAAATGATACTTCGATTCATTGTCACATTTTGGACAAACAAATGGAACTACATAACCGCTTTCTCTATATGTATTAGCTCTAAGCCAAAAAATAATAAACAACTTATCGGCAATATACAAATCATTAATATCAATCCCAATAACTGTCTTTTTAAGAATATCGTTTAATATAAAATCGCCGTTTGTTAAACCCATAGATGAAATCTTCTTAATTTCCAAAACTTTCATTGGTCTGCCTTGAATTTCAGTTTCTACGGAATAAAATTTATTCTGTGATGGCAAACCTTCAATCTTCCAATAGTTCGAATCTAAACGACGTTCATTCAATTGAACTTTAGAAACAGTTTCTTGAACTTCAGCTTTGGGCATTTCGATATCTTCTAATTGACTTGGAGTATCAATAATTTCAGTATTTTTGGGTTGCTCTCCCTTTTTGATTTTTTGAACCATCTCAATCAATTCACTATCAGATAATCCATCCATTTTATCTTCTGGTTTCTTAGCCCCCGATTCAATTTTTCTCATTTCTTCATCACTAACATCTTTCATTTGCATATAAACCTCCTAGTGTTTATAAACATTAACCAAATAATCCCTTAACCAAATTGGCTGCTTGAGATACTACATTTTGCTTTGTAAAAACAGTGGATATTCTATCGCAACCAAAATTAATAGACCTTTTAATGCTTTCATTTCCCGTATATGTATAGTTAGCTGTATTAGCTCCCAAATAAAAAATATCATGAAACATATAATAAATTACCGGAACACCAGTTTTATCTTGAACTTCTACAACAAAAGCTTTAAGTTTCACTTTATTTGGTGGATTATAATATCCTTCTTCATCTATAATATTTCTTTGATTCCAATTAATAAAATACTCAACTGTTCCACTTTCATCTTCTTCTAAAGTTATTTCAAACGTAAACCCTTTGAAATCCAAAACAGGAAAACTTCTTGGAACTTGACCATACTTCATTGTAACTTTATCAAATTCATAAGTCGGAATTGACACATCCAAAAGATGAAATGGTTGAATGATTGGTGGAAATTCTACAACCCCCCCAACAGAAATACCTTTCAATGGGTTAAATATAAACAAACCCATAAACTGCCAGTTTCGTTGAATAGATTTTCCAAAAGCAGTTTCAGGCTGTCTAAAATATCTAAGTAATTCTATACCATTGACTCCGGCTGGCATAATCTTTCCTTATCCAAATGTTAAAAATCAATATTAAGTGTGGGAGTTTATCCCACACTTATTTATACAATAGAAGAGTATATATCTTTGAAGAATTATCCCTGGAGTTCCCAAAAATCGAACTGGAACGTTACAGGATATTGAACCGCTGCACCACCGGCATATTCCATAGAAACTTCGCCGACATCAGCAATAAAACAATTGTAGAAACGAATCTTTCTATCCATCTCGGAGCCATTATACTTATACATAAGCAAATAGACATCTTTAGCTACAGCTCTTTTTATAGGTCTCTGAGATTGACCCCCAACTGGAGAACCCGGATCCACATTAAAAATTAAATTCTGCCACTCTGTTAATGCTTTATGTACAATCTGATCTTCTGTTTCTTCTACTGTTACCGCAAGAGTATGTCCAAAAGTTGGTTTTCCTGGAAAGAACTGTTTCATTCCAATGAAATTACTTTCAATTGGATCATTCCCTCTTGCTGGGATTGAAGCTGTTCTGCAACGAATAACCAAGTCTTCTACATCACTCATAATTCCATTAGTCACTTCTGAGATGGATGGAATCAAGAGTTCCCACATCCAGTTTCTCTGAATGTCAGGAAGTGTTTTAGCACGGCCTTCTATAGTGAAATTGGGAGCCATGTCTCTCCTCCTATTTAAGTTGTCTTATTATAACAAAATCCTTGTATCTTCCAGTCGTTCTCACACAATGTTTAAAGTATGAAAGAGGAAATTTGTTCTTTTCACAAAACTCTCTTAAGTTATATGTTTCTTCTACAACAATATCATTTCTCAATATTCGATAATAATACTTACTATTCGGATTTCCTTTCCCGGAGTATTTATACTTTCTTTTCAACTTTTCTTCAGGATTTGAATCCCACCAAGCAGTGCATGTTTTTCTTCTTTGGTCCTTATACTCTTCAGGCATTACATAACCTTTATGAGCCATACTAACTTTGAGACTGTGATTCTTTTTGTCATCTTCCGAAGCATTGGCCCACCACTCTTTCATCCTCACACTAATTTCATCCCTTTCAGTTGGCGTCCAATCTGTTGTAAATCCTCCGGTTCCTCCATCAGTAATATTATATCCGATATTAGGATCCTTTGCGCTCAACGCATCAATCCAGTAAATTTCCCGTTTATCAACATTTGCAGAAGTACAATATTCTATAGTTTCACGAATAAAGTTCTTTTGTCCATACTTATCAACTGCTCGCTGTAAAAGAACTCCAGAACCAATATACCCATCTTCTGCGGAAGTATTGTGCTGTCCGACATAATA
>Ga0272441_10008477_pt1 | contig 16257 bp, 10 predicted proteins | sample SSMProp6N_FD_193582 | JGI IMG/M metagenome (GOLD analysis project Ga0272441, IMG submission 193582) | Marine sediment archaeal communities from Little Sippewissett salt marsh, Falmouth, MA, United States - SSM-Prop-6N | ecosystem: Environmental > Aquatic > Marine > Wetlands > Sediment ... | reverse complement strand
CTTGTCTTCGGCAAGATTCCATTTGTCGACCTCAAAGTTGCTCTCGCGAAGCCTGTCACTCAGGGCTGTCAGCTTGTCGTGGGGTATGTTGGAACGAGGTACCATCCGCTCCATCTTGGGGTCAATCTTGGGACGATAATAGGTAATGAGCACGGTGGCGAACGAGGAATTGGTGATCGTAAGAATCTTGGAAGATATGGATGAATCCCCGTTGAAGGTGCGTTTTGTGGTTGCGGACGGGTCTGTTACCATGCCTGTAGGCTGCACCTTAAGGGGCCAGACTGTTTCAAAGTCCACGACCTCCCACTTGGATTCCGATTCGACTATTACTATGTCGTCACCCGTTATGTCGTCAGCCAGTGTGTCGATTTCCAACGTCGGTAAGGCATTGGCGGCATCGAGAAGTCCGCCCACTGGCCCGGAGATGTTTTCGAAGGCTTTTCCATTGGATGCCTGGGAAATGATCTTATCGGTGGCCTCGTCCACTGTCGCCAGCGCAACGATGGCCTTTTCGGCGGCACTGCGGGTGTCGGCAAGAGACTCACCTATGGCCTTGACGGCATTTCGCAGGCCATCAACGGCTTTCCCTTGATGCTCGATGTTTGCTGCCTGGTGTGCTGCCTTGGCTTCGAGCTTGAGCCTTGTCAAGTTGCTTGAGGCGTACTCGTACAGATCCGGTACGGTATCTCTTCTCTGCATCATCATTGGGCCTATGGGAAGCATCACTTCTTGTTGGCCCGTTCTTGCTATCCATTTCTGGGAGGCGTTTACCGCGGCCTCGTTTTTCTCCCCGGCGATCTGTCTCATTGTGACGGCGGTCTTGCCAATGGCCTTGATGGCCTCGTCCGATGACGCGACAAATCTGTCGAGCACAGCGCCGGGATCATCCGTTGCCTGGCCGGCTTGGCCCAGTGACTCCAGCGTTGCCTGCAAAGCTTTGGCGGAAGCATCTGCGCTGGCTAGGGCCGAATCCCTGTTGGCGCTTACGGCCGGAGGTATCTCGGCCATCTCGGCCATCTTGTCGGTAATGGCATTGCTCGTCTGGAATGTTGCGGTGAGGACGCCCTTGACGTCATCGACGAGTTGGCGGTACTTGGGCAGGCCGGTTCCGGCCAGCTCTGCATTGACCTTGTCAGCGACCAGCTGCAAATCCTGGCCTCGCATCTGTAGAAGTCTGGCCCCCTCGGCAGCCATGCCCCATTGGTCCAGATAGCTGCGACCTGCGACGGCTTCCCATTTGCTTTGCTCAAGGGCCAGAGCCTGGATTAGTGCACCTGCCTTTTCCTGGAAGCTTTCCAGGACCTTCGAATGTTCGGCGGCGGCCTTGCTTGCCTTCTCCTTCAGTTCCTCTACAAGTTCGGCCTTCTGTCGATCAGTCGTGATGTTTCTGACCTCGATTGCCTTATTGTGCTCTTGCATCTCGCGAAGAAGTTCCATGACACGAGATCGCCTGTCAGCAGTCTGGGCCTTGTCCTTGGTGGATGTATAGACACAGGTAAGCCGTGTCGGCTGGTCGGTCGCGTCAAGTATTCTCTTTGTTCTCTCGCTCAATGAGAACCGCCCGAGCGATTCGATATCCTTGCGAAGGTATGAGGTTTGGCTGGCCATGTTGGCTGTCAGTACGACTGCTATCGCAGCAGCGATTGCCAGGCCGACATTAGTGGCATACCTGAGGCGAGAACCATCTGTCGATGCCCACACCAGTGCCAAAACCGCCAAGATTTCCAAGCCCGCCAATGGCACCAGCAGTGCAACCATCGAGACGCCTTTAGGCCACCAATCGGGTCTGCCCCACAACATGCCTGCTGTTGCGGTTGCGACTATGCCAATAAGTCCGGCCAGCCAGACCACTAGAAGAAAACGTTGCGCAGAGGGCCTACGGCGGATAAGTTGCACGCCCGCGGCAGCGACAATTGCCAAGAAGACGATCTTGAGAATCGCCATGGCCGTTAAGCCTGCGGACTCGTCTTTGGCTGTTGCAAGGTAGTAAATGATTATCCCGGCACTTCCGACGGCCAGCAATATCGAAAGCGCCCCGGCCAGCCCAGAGGCCCTGACGTTAAGCAGGCCCTTCCGTTCTGGTAAGGATCCTCGTCCTGTCATCGCCATCTTTTAGACTCCAGCGTCTTGACGCTAAGGAACAGAAGCAGAGCTGTAGCACTGAGAAAATAGATAACCCCTCGCGTGTCGATCATGCCGCGCGAGAAGTCCTTGAAGTAGGTCATCGCATTGAGCTTGCTGGCAATCAGGTCCAGCGGCTGGGGTGCGTAGCTGACGAGCATGTACATGACGGCTACGAAGGCGGCGAGTATACCAATGCCAACAATTGCCGAGACAAGCTGATATCTCGTCATGGTGGACGTGAACAGCCCAACCGAGATATATGCTGCTCCCAGCAGCACCATTCCGAGATAGCCGGTGACAGCCACCCCAACATCCAGTTCCCCAAAGGCCGCCAGCAGTGCTACGAACACACCGGTGCAAGCAAGCAGCGCTATGTAGAAGCACATCACGCCGAGAAACTTGCCGACGACCACCTCTGTGTCGGTTACCGGAGCGGTCATCAGGGTCTCGATAGTCCCACTTCTGTATTCGTCGCTTATCAGCCTCATCGTGAGCAGGGGCCCGGCGACAATCATGCTGTAGGCCATCATCTCGAACAGAGGCCTGAGGGTGGCCTCATTTCCGCTCTGGAAGATCGCCGGGATGCCGAGCAGGCGAAAGCCAAAGAAGAACACGCCCGCACTGAAGGCCAGGAACCCCGCCCCGATAACGTATGCTAACGGGGAAAAGAAGTATCCCGCCATTTCGCGACGGGCTAATACAATTGCTTTTCTCATCTTCAGACTCCTAGTGTCTCCAGGCCGCCCTTGCATCTTGGAAGCGGTCTGGCAGAGGCGCCTCTAGGCTCCCATTCTTTGTGGGCCCTGCAGGTTCTGCTGGTAGGTTATCTGTACGAAGAAGTCCTCGAGGGACCCGACTTCTCTGCGAAGCTCGCGCAGTTGGTGGTCATTACTCGCAGCCCACTGGGCTACCTTGGCGCGAAGATCTTCCTTTGGCCCGTGGCTGATAGTCAGCCTGACCCAGCCGTCACGGCTCTCGGCAGTAACGTCGTTGACACCGCCAATGCTTGCAGCCGACTGCCGAAGAACGTCCACATCGTTGCCGGCCACTTCAGCGATGATTCTGGAAGGACCGACAACTCTTTGGCGGAGTTCAGTGGGCGAGCCCGTTGCGGCTATTTGGCCTGCCGCTATGATGATTAGCTGGTCACAGGTCTGCTCCACCTCGGCAAGTATATGGCTTGAGAGTATAACTGTGTGTTCATCCGCAAGTTGACGGATCAACTCTCGCATTGAGCGGATCTGTGCCGGATCAAGGCCTATTGTGGGTTCGTCGAGCACAAGCACTGCCGGTGAGTGGAGCAGTACCTCGGCCAGACCGACGCGCTGTTTGTAGCCACGGCTCAGTTCCCCAAGTCGTCGCCGCATGACGTTTTCGGGCTTTGACAGCCAACACCGCTCTGCTACGTTCTCAACAGCGGAGCGGCGCTTACGGCGGCCAATGTCACGCAGAGCAGCGCGAAACATGAGGTATTCTCCGACCCGCATTTCCGGGTATAGAGGTACGTTCTCGGGCATGTAGCCCATTTGGCGCCTAACTGCCAGCGAGTCGCTCAGCACGTCGTGGCCTGCTACAGTTACCTTGCCTGACGTAGCAGGCAGAAAGCAGGTCAACATCTTGAGCGTTGTGCTCTTGCCGGCTCCGTTGGGACCGAGAAAGCCGACAACCTGTCCCTTGTCAACATGGAACGAGATTCTGTCTACAGCCAGCACTCGTCCATACCACTTGGTCAGATTCTCTACGTCTATCATGTCACTCTACCTCAACGGATGTTTCCATTAATGCCTATACCGGCTCTTACGGAGCCAGGGCCGGTTCGGTTCAGCCCGGCCGACACCAGAAGCTCGGGCGAATTGTGGGCCAATATGATTGGCCCGTTCTCCCGGTTTGTCAAGTACCCAATGAAAGGCTGCAATCGCTTTACGGTAGACTCGCGACTTGCGTTGTCGAAACGACGCGAACGCTCTATTTGTCTCTGTCCTGCCACAGGCCCTCAGAGAGGCACCGGCCATGACGAAAATAGTTGTCCGGATTTCCCAGCCTATCATGGGCTTCCTTGCAGAGCACGTCCGCTGATGCTTCGAGTGTCTCAGCCCCGAATTTGGCTGAAGCGTCTTGGGGCGCCATCTTCCCGCCAACACCGATCAACGGCTTACCTTTTGCCGGGAGTAGGGAAAGGTCAACCGTTTCCGGGTGTGTCGCCATCATATGGGAAGTCTCCCAGCCGCCTGCATGGTCTCCCGCACAGTCATATTTGTCGGCAACCAGCAAGTAATCAACTGCTGCCCATGCCAGCATGCCGTGTCGCTGTTGCCGGCTGTAGTACCGTTTGTTGAACAGGCATACCGCTGCTCGCGCATGATCGAGCAGGGGGTAGTGTCCGGCGACCAACACGCCCACTTTGAATCCGAGGCTTTCGGCCTCGGCCAGTATGTGGACAAGTAGTCTCTGGTAGTTGAAACTTTGCTCAGTGGCGCTAAATGGATGCCTTTCTGGCAGGAAGTTGTCGGCAGGCAGACCCATCTGTTCTGCGATCTTGTCCCGGTCCTTGGCGTTGGCTTCCATCAGAGACTCGACCCGGCTTTCGCCATAGTAAAGCGGCGGGAAGACAATTCCGCCTCCTTTTCGGGCCGCCAGAATTGCCAACGCTTCTGCCTGAAGCGTGTCGGCGCCGAAAGGGTTATGTAGCCCGTGCCACTCCAGTGTGCCGATTGGGATGTAAGCGATCGAACAGGCCTCACGACGCTTCCGCACCTGCGAGGGCCTCAATATCTGATACCGAACTTCCGGTAAACTACTCATCAGACAGTTCTCCCTTCATGTCCTTAGGATTGATATATTTCCACAAAGTTGCATACGTCTGGGCATTGGCACAGGCGATGCGGTGAGAGCGTTTTTACTTGCCGTGGCAGCAGCCCAATTCTACGATAGTCCCAACTGATGGCCGCGGTGCCAAGGAGTTTCTCGCATGACCCATCTGCGTTCAAGGGGGTTCCTGGGATGTTGCTTGGTCCTTTGGTTCTGCACGCAACTTGCGGGCGGTGCCGAGGAGACCATCTCGGCTGTCAAGGGTTCATCTGATGATCGCTTGGCCGCTGCCCGGCGATTGGTTGACCGGTCCAACAAGTATTTGCATCACAGTCACCTTCGCAGAGGCATGAAAGGCTACGGCCTGACGGTTCTGGCCGGTACGGAACTGGTGCGTTTCGGCGTGGATATCGTTTCAGTAATGTATAAGTGGGGTCCGCACCAAGACGCGATTCTTGCCAAGCTTTCCGGCCACAATCTGGAGAAGAGCGGAATAATCGCCGGCATGAGCGGCTCGCCATGTTACGTACGCCATGAAGGTAGAGATAAGCTTATCGGGGCCGTCGCCTTTGGATGGTCCGCACAGAAAGAGCCGCTCTGTGGGATTCAGCCTATCACGCAAATGTTGGCCATAGCAGGCCTTGGTGATCGTGACAAGCCTGCGGCAACCCAGCCGGCTTCGGCTCCTGCTGTAGGGATGGCGACTGGTTGGCACAATGTGGATGAGTTTGTCCAGGCTGTGCTGGTTCCGGAAAAGATAGATTTCTGCAAACTGATGGCACCCAGGCAGAACTTCACCTCGGGGGGGACTGGAGCGATGTTGCGTCCGTTGCCAATTCCGGTAATGGTTGGCGGTGCCGGAGGGCGGTCAATGGCATTGTTGGCCGAGGCGCTGAAGCCTGCCGGCATGATACCGCTTCAGGCCGGAGTGGGCATTTCGCAGGAGGGATCTGCCAAGGATGCCAAGCTCGTTCCAGGCGGCGCAATGTCGGTTCCCATGGTTACCGGCGATGCAAGCTACAGTGCCGTTGGCACTGTTACTGATATTATCGGCGACCGAGTACTGGCGTTCGGGCATGGGTTCTACTCTTACGGTGAGGCAAAGTTCCCAATGGGGCCCGCTTATGTCAATACGGTGGTCAGTCACCTTTTCACGAGCTTTAAGCTTGCTTCGGACCTGAGAATCACCGGAACGCTGGATCGCGACGAAATGGTGGGAGTGGCCGGGCGCATTGGCCCAGTCCCGTCAATGATCCCCATGACCGTCGATCTGGTATGGGTGGACTTACCCGAAAAGCACGAACACCACCGCCAGAGCTACTCATACAACATTGTCCGGCATCGCTGGATGACGCCGCTTATGGCATCGCTGCTCACAGAAGACGCTGTCTGGCAGTGGCGTTATCCACCTCGCCGTCACACTATCAGGCACGAGGTCACGGTGGACTTCAAGGACTTGGGACGCTACCAAGCCAGCAATGTTGTGAGCGACAGAGACGTGTTCTCAACGGTTTCCGACCTCGTCAGGCCGTTGGTCGCAATGCTTAACAATCCCTTTGGCGAGCCCCCCGAAGTGCAGAGCATTGCTGTTAAGGTTGAGATAGATAAGGGCACATTGGCGGCCGACTTGCTGGATTTCAAACTTGACGGCAAAATATATCGGCCGGGCCAAACCATTACGGGCAAGGTGACAGTCCGTCCGTTCCGCAAAGAGAGATTTGATATGCCTGTGAGCTTCTCTCTGCCGGAGGACATACCAGTCGGCAGCTACGAGCTTACAGCCTGTGACTACATGGTAGCCTCGGCCTCGCTGGGGCGAGAGATGCCGCATAGATACAAGCCTCGTACTGTGAAGCAATTGTTCGGTTCCTTGCAGAGGGCAGTGGCGCTTCGCGGAGATAGGCTTTACTTGCGCCTTCCCCTCAAGGCGAAACACTTGGCGATTGAGCAACAAGAGTTTGCGGACCTGCCGGAATCCAAGCAGGCAATGGTAAGGCAGGCGAAGAAACTTGATACCGACAGCTTCACAGTTGCCGTGGTCCGCGACTTTCCATGTCGCTATGTTTTGAAAGGTTCCGCCAAGGCCCCGTTGGAGATCCAGGAAACCCCGGGGGAAATCCCCGTTCGTGGTCAAGAGGACTGCCGATGAGATTCATTGCGATGTTTACAGCCGTGGTTCTACTGGTTGTTGGGACGAGCTGGGCGGTCAGCCCGGAAAGTTGGCGGCATAGCACAGAAGCTGACTTTGCCGAGGGCAAGTTCGACTCGACAGTTGTCTCTTCGCTGGCGGAGATTCGCCTGGCGAGGAAGGTAAACATACTCATGCCGACCGAGAAAGCCGGCCAGATCATTTCCGCAGTCGTGACGGTCGGTGATTGTATTTACGCATCCAGTGGTATAGATGGCACTGTCTACAGGATTGTCGGCGAGAAGGTGGAGCAGGCTGCCAAATTGCCGGGGTCGATGATCACGTCTCTGGCAGTTGACAGGAAGTGCCTGCTTGCCGGGGTGGCGGGCCAGGACGGGGGAATTTACCGCGTCGGTCCCGATGCCGAGGTGGTGCTAATCTGGTCTGATCCGGACGTAAAGTACGTTTGGGACATTCTCCCGTTGACCGGCGGCGGGCTTTTAGTGGCTACCGGGCCTGAAGGGAAGGTCTTCGAAATCGAGAGAGACGGCGGCAAAGCAATCGGGCATGAGATCTACAGTGCCGGGAAACTCGCTAAGAACATTCTTTGCCTGGCGATGTCCTCTAAAACCGGCATGCTGTATGCCGGAACAGATCAGAAGGGGCTTGTTGTCGAGATCAACCGTGTCATGGGTACTTCGCGCATTGTGTTGGATGCCGAGGAGAGCGAAGTCGCATCGTTACAGACGGATTCACTTGGCGGCGTTTATGCAGCTACATCAGATGCTGCCAAGGCCAACGGCGACGGCGCGACTAAACCCAATAGGATCCGCCCGGGCAAGGCAGTTGCGGGCTCGACGACCCAGCCGACCAAGGAGGTCGATAAGTCGGCTCCGGTAAAGGCGTCCGATGGAGCGGCGACAGCTCCGGCGGAGGGAGGATCGTTTGTAACGGTTGACCTTGCCGAAATGGTCGAACTTATGACTGGCCAAGATAAATTGCCCCCCGAGCCAAGTGAATGGGAACTGATTGATAAGTCCCATACCGCTGTCTCCGGCGGGCTGAAAGACAAGAAAGGAGGCTTGGATCAAGCGTCTGCTGAACAGCCGGACTTGCGTGCAAGGCCAACTGCTGATTTGCCGTCTGCTAAAGACTCCGATAAGGCAGGGGCGGAAGTTAGTGAAGCTGCACCGATAGCCGTCAAGTCCAGGACCAAGCCTGTCAGGTCTGGTAAGGGCAACGCGGTCTATTACATAAGGCCAAATGGTTTGGTGGAAGAAAGGTTTCGTCGTCCTGTCACGATACTTGACATGCTGCTGGCCGACGGGAAGCTTTACCTGGCCACCGGCAATGGTGGAACTCTCTACTCTGTTAGCGTCGACGGAGAAGAGGTAGTCAAGCTTGCCGACACCGAAGCCAAACAGGTGACATCGTTAGCACTGGTTGCCGGCGGAGAAATACTTTTCTCCACAGCCAACAAGGGATCTGTAGGCTTGCTGACAGCTGAGCTTTCGGAGAAAGGTTCTTTTACCAGCGAGGTACTGGACGCAAGCCAGATTGCCTCATGGGGCACGATGCGAGTTTGGGCCGAGTTGCCGGCCGATGCGTCGGCAACTATTGCAACGCGGAGCGGTAATGTTTCCAAGGCAGACGATGACACCTGGACCAGTTGGTCTAAGGAGTTGGGCATTGATGGCGGATATTTGGCGATTGGTAGCAAGGCCGGCCGCTTCCTCCAGTACCGCCTAACTCTTGTCGGCAATGGCAAAATATCGCCCATGGTTCGGCAGGTGCGGCTGATCTACCAAGTGGGCAATCTCTCTCCGATGATCAAGGCCATAACCGTAGAGGCTACGGAGAAGGGCCCCAAGTCCAGCTCACCATCGGGCGGGGCTAAGGTGTTTCGGCAAATCGGCATAGAGTCATCCGATCCGAATGGGGACAAATTGGTTTACCAGGTACACTTCCGGCAGATCGGGGAAGGTAAATGGATCCGCCTCGCGGAGGATTTGGCCAAGGCCAAGTATGTCTGGGACACCAGAACCGTTCCCGACGGTGACTATGAAATTCGTGTGAGCGCATCAGATTCCCCGGCCAACCCTGCAGCCCAGGCGATTTCGGCAGGTCGCATTTCCGATCCGATCCTGGTCGATAACACTCCGCCGATAATCAGGAACCTGGCTGCCACGTCAGCTAACGGCAAGGTGACCGTGAAGGGCGCCGTCTTCGATATGGGAAGCAGGATCGCACTGGCACATTATTCAGTGGACAGCCAGGAAGACTGGACAGTGCTGTCTGCCGATGACGGCATCTATGATTCAGATCGGGAGTTCTTCAGTTTTGAGCTTGAGCACCTTGCTCCTGGGCCTCATCGCTTAGCAGTCAGGGCTGCCGATATCTACGGTAACGTAGCCTACAAGTCGTTGGCTGTGTCGGTCGGCGGCTAACCCCAACGATTCTCAGTTCAGACATCCAGCTTGCCGGCCGACAGTTGGCGCAGCAAGAACCCTCTTTTTTGGCCCTTTACCGGTGGGGCCGGCTGCGCGGTACAGTGGCATTCTTTGTGTTCCCAGGGGCCCGGCCGGGCCTTGCTGCATACCAACGCTGATACTAACGATAGTGTGGTCTTGGTATGGCATCTGCCCAGTAACGGACACCTATCGTCCGGGCACGGCCAGAGTTCGGCCGAGAGTCTCTCCGAATACAGGCTCAAAGGGTTGACGTACCTCTGTTGCCAAGCTAGCATCCGCGCGTTCCGTGCGGGCTTTACCAGAATAAGGATACTGAAGAAATGGCCAGCCACACAGTGACATTGATTACCGGTGACGGTACGGGCCCCGAGATAGCCGAAGCTGCCAAGCGAGTACTGGATGCTGCCTTGGAGAAGACCGAGGGCGCCGACCGGATAGATTGGACGACTTGCCTTGCAGGGGTGGATGTGCTGGCTAGCGAAGGCACGCCCATGCCGGCTGAGACTGTCGAGTCTGTCCGCAGCACCGATGCTACGCTGAAGGCCCCAATAACCACTCCCATTGGTACGGGCTTCAGGTCGGTCAATGTCTATCTGCGTCAGACACTTGACCTCTATGCTTGTCTTAGGCCATGCAAGAGCTATAAGGGCGTCAGAAGCAGGTACGACGATATCGACTTGGTGGTGGTCCGCGAGAACACCGAGGACCTGTACGCTGGTGTGGAGTTTGAGAAAGGCCTGCCCGAAACCGCTGAGCTGATTGGCCTGATTAATGAACGAGCTACCGATAGGAAGATTGTCACCGACAAGAACACTACCGGCGTTTCAATAAAGCCCATAAGTGTTGAGAACACCGAACGGATAGTGCGTTTTGCCTTTGAGTATGCTCGCGAGCATGGCCGAAAGAAAGTTACCTCCGTTCACAAGGCCAATATCATGAAGCACTCCGATGGGCTGTTCAAGGAAGTCAGTGAGCACGTGGCCAAAGACTATGGAGACATCGAGTTCGAGCAACGCCTCGTGGACAACATGTGCATGCAACTCGTCCAGAAGCCGGAGCTCTACGATGTGATGGTCTTGCCGAATCTATATGGCGACATAGTCTCCGATCTTTGCGCGGGCTTGGCCGGTGGTCTGGGTGTGGCGCCGGGTGCGAACATCGGCGATAACGGCGCAGTCTTTGAGGCGACACACGGTTCGGCTCCCAAATACAAGGGCATGAACAAGGTCAATCCCACTGCACTCATACTGTCCGGCAAGCTGATGTTGGACTACCTGGGCGAGAAGGAAGCAGCAAAGACGCTGGACAGCGCAGTCGCGGCGGTTATCGCTGAAGGAAAGAACGTGACCTACGATATGAAGCCTGATCGAGACGACCCCACTGCGGCGGGTACAAGCGAGATGGCCGACGCCATAATAGCCGCTATGGGTTGATGCTGTGCAAGCCGTACTGGCGTGGCTGCTCGCTGTGCTCGGGATCTGCTGAGCGGGTTGTCCTTGCAGCCGAGAGAGAAGACAATGAGACTTATTGTTGTTGGTGCCGGGTGGGCTGGGCAACGCCATGTCGAAGCGGCGCGGGCAGTTCAGCGTCGTGGTGGTGAGTGCGAAGTTGCGGCTCTGGTTGACACGGATGCACGGCATCTCGCTGCCAAAGCAGAGCAGTGGCAAATCCCCGGCTCATATACGGATCTCGAACAGGCCATACAAAGTTGCCCGGATGTGCAGGCAGTTGTCATTGCTACTCCGCATCACCTGCACCGAGTCCAGACTGAGATAGCAGCCGGTTCAGGCCTGCATGTTCTGGTCGAAAAACCCATCACCGTTACGCTGACCGATGCCGATGCAATGATCGCCGCCTGTAATCAAGCAGGCGTCACGTTGATGGTGGCCGAAATCGCGCGGTATCACCTTGCCAATATCGCCGCACGAGATGCCATAGTTGCCGGTAGAATCGGCCAGGTACTGAGCGGAAGGATCTGCCTTATCGGTAAGGGCCGACACAGCTATGCATACCCGGGCCGGCGATCCTGGTTGGCCGACCCCGAAACCCCGGGGGCGGGAATCTGGATGCTCAACGGTATACACAGGATGTCGGTGGCCAGGATGTTGCTTGGTGAGGTCAGAGCCATCTATGCCAGGGAGGTACACTCCGAGCAATACCAGAGCCCCTTGGAGGCCACTGTCGTGGCCATGCTCTCCTTTGATAGCGGCGCTGAGGTGACCATGACCGTTAGCGCAGAACTGCATGGTTATAAGCGTTTTGGTGATACCTTGATCTTTGGCTCTGAAGGTACGCTGCATTTGCCGCAGAGCTCGGACGATCTGACGATCTACGGAAGCGGCGAGCCCGAGACGATTGCGCTTGGTCAAGCAGACGATGAACGTGCTCTAGGAAGCTTCGTTCGCCAAATGGAGGAGTTCATTTCTGCGGCCGATCATCATCGCGAGCCAGCTACCGGCGGGGTATCTGAGAGGAAATCTTTGGCGGCCATTCTTGCCGGATACGAATCAATCCGCACTCATAGGCATATCGTGCTTGGATGAATTTGCATCCAGGCCGGCTACTTGTCGGCTTTTGCCTAAGACGTAGCGCAGGTAGAATACCTTGGGCATATGGATCAATACCGTATCAGAGAAATATTGAGCGGAAGCTGCGGCACGTTGACAGCAGGGGCTGTTAGGGGGTTGCTGACACCGGCAAGTTGGCCCTACGCCTGCGCTGCCAAGGTTCGCCGGCTTTTGTATCGTGTCGGTATCCTGCCGAGCCATTCAGCGGATAGGCCTGTGATCTCCGTCGGTAACTTGACGGTAGGTGGCACTGGGAAGACGCCTATGGTGGCGTGGGTTGTCGGCCAACTGGTTGGCGCCGGCGCACAGCCGACCATCCTTACCCGCGGTTACAAGACCGTTGCCGGGGTGAGTGAGGAGGCCGAGCTTTTGGCTCGTCTGACAGGATGTCCGGTGATAGCCGATGGGGACCGATGCTCGGGTGCAGCAAGGGCCATCGCCGACGGCGCGGATGTACTGGTAATGGACGATGGCTTCCAGCATATCCGTCTCCGGAGAGACTTGGACATTGTGCTGGTTGATGCGACATGCCCCTTCGGTTTTGGCCATTGCTTGCCGCGAGGCTTTCTGCGAGAGCCGAAGTCGGCAGTAAGGGCGGCCGACGCCATTGTCGTCACGCGATCTGATATGATCCCTAAGGACCAACTGAAGTTGCTGGAGCAGAAACTGAAACATCTGGCGCCTTGCTCCTCATTGCATCATGCCATTCATGGCCCATCGAAATTATCCAATGCAGCCGGCCGATCCATGTCCATTGAGGACGTTGCGGGGAGAAAAGTACTGGCGTTCTGCGGAGTTGCCAATAGTGACCCGTTCTTCAAGCTGCTTGAGAATCTGGGCTGCGAAGTTCTTTGCAGGCACAGCTTTGACGACCATGTCGCGTACACGAGGCAAATGGTCTGCTCGCTTCGTCAGTCTGTGAGTGATTGCGGCGCGGAACTGGCGGTGACCACGGCCAAGGACTTCATAAAGGTCTCCGGCGCCGATTTGGGGAAGGAGCTATGGCAGCTGGAAGTGGAGATGAAGGTGACCGAAGGACGACAGGAACTTATCGACAGAATCGAGAACTCTTGGCATGGCCGCGCACAGTCAGCCACGCCGCAGGGCTGATCGTTATAGTAGGACTGGCCAGTCCATAGTCTGTTGCGTTGGGCAGGGCCCTGCAAATTGGCTCGCCGGTTGTGAGCTGGCACATTGAGAACGCGGCTTTATAGAGTTAGAATCCCACTGTCATGCAAAAGCTTATAGAACTGTTCAGCGGCCTTGGATCGCCACATGTGGTGCTGGTAGGGGACTTCATGCTGGATCGCTGGGTCTACGGTGACACCGAAAGGCTTAGCCAAGAGGCCCCGGTTCCGGTTCTCAAGGTTTTGCGGTCCCAGGAGCGTGCCGGCGGGGCGGGTAACGTTGCGACGGCCATCTTGGCTTTGGGCGGAAAGGTGTCATGTATTGGCGTGACCGGTACAGATGATGTTGGCTTCAACCTGGTCAGCCTTCTTAACGAGTCCGGTGCGGATACGGCGGGGCTTTTGCGTATGGCTGATAGGCCAACGACCGTCAAAACGCGATATGTCGGCTTGGCTCAGCACAAGAACGAACAGCAGATTCTCCGCGTGGACAGCGAATATACCGATCCATTGCCCGAGGCGATTCGAGGGACACTTAAAGGCTCGATCTCAGCTCTGCTGAAAGACAGCCCGGTTATAGCGATTCAGGATCATAACAAGGGAGTCCTCAATGCAACGGACACGCCCAAGATAATATCCCAGGCCCGCGAGGCCGGCGGCCAGGTAGTGGTGGATCCCGCCCTGATAGATGACTACAGCCGCTATCGTGGCGCGACGCTGTTGACGCCCAACCGATATGAAGCTTCGCTGGCAAGCGGCGTTACTATCTCTGATGCTAGCTCGCTTGAGGCGGCGGCCGAGAAGATCATGAATATCACCCAGGCTGACGTGGTGATGGTGACCCTGGACAAGGGAGGTATCTTCATCTTGTCTGCCCGCGGTTCTGTCCATCGGCTTCCTCCGTGTCCCCGATCAGTCTATGACGGAACCGGAGCCGGAGATGCCGTGCTGGCATCCTTGGCAGTGGCATTGGGTGCGGGTTGGGATATCGACAGCTCTGCCGACTTAGCAAATGTGGTTGGTGGCCTGGAGGTAGAGAAGTTTGGCGTCGTGCCGATCAGTAGGCAGGAGACAGCCGACGAGCTTCAGCGAATGGTCGGTCTGCGAGGGGACAAGGTAGTCCGGCGAGAGGTTCTTTTCGAGGAACTTGCCCGCCGCAAGGCAAAGGGGGAGACGATTGTCTTCACCAACGGATGTTTTGACCTGTTGCACATCGGTCACCTTCGCTATCTGCGTCAGGCCAGGAAACTTGGGGCATGCCTAGTGGTGGCCATCAACTCTGATGACAGTGTCCGGCGGCTTAAGGGCGCCAACAGGCCGATAATCGGGCAAGATGAGCGCGCCGAAATGCTTGGGTCCTTGGAGTGCGTGGATTACGTGACGATCTTTGACGAAGACACGCCGATACCCCTGTTGCAGATGCTTAAGCCGGACCTTCTTGCCAAGGGCGGAACAACGAGCGATGTAGTTGGCAGGGATGTGGTGGAGGGCTACGGTGGCCAGGTGCTTACGCTTGATCTGGTTGAGGGCCTGAGCACTACGGAGATAATTAACCGAATCGTCAGCAACAACCAGGCGAGCTAGGGAGCGAGATAATGGCCAGCAAGGCTGTCTTTGTGGACAGAGACCGCACGCTAATCGAGGACCCAGGCTACATCAGCGATCCGAGTTCAGTGAAGCTTCTCCCTGGCGTGGAGCTTGCGATTAAGTCATTCCGCCAGGCCGGCTACAAAGTGGTAGTTGTTACCAACCAATCCGGCGTCGCGCGAGGGTTGCTGACAGAGGAGGCCCTTGCCGGTATCCACGCTGAAATGCGTCGGCAGCTTGCGAATAAGGGTGCGCATCTGGACGGCATTTATTATTGTCCGTACCATCCGGAAGGTACGGTCGAGAGGTATGCCGTAGACTCGGATCTCCGTAAGCCGAAGCCGGGAATGCTACTTAAAGCCGCTAAGGATATGGATATAGACCTTGTTGCCAGTTGGATGGTTGGTGATAGTGCCCGTGACATCGAAGCGGGCCAACGGGGCGGTTGCAGAACGGTTCGGGTTCGCTTTCCATCTGTTCAGGCAGATGGCCCGCGCCCGAGTTCCGGCGACGAAGGAGCTCAAGCTGACTTTACCGTACGGAATCTCGTGGACGCTGCGAAGATCATTCTTCGCGAGGGCCCGAGACGTGAAACTGAAACCCAAGCCGAAGTTGTGACTAAACCTAATGAGGTAAAGGCAGTACCAACCGAGAAGCAAGGTACTGAAGTGATGGACGACAGCAAGGTCCGACAAGAAATACTCCGTTACGTTCGTCAACTGGTCGCAGCCAGCACAGCTGAGGCTTTTAGCTTCTCTCAACTGATGGGCGGAGTGGTCCAGATGCTTGCTCTGCTGGCGCTCTTGTTGACCTTCTGGCGGACACTCCAGGACCAGTTGCAGGCGGCGCTTGTGTGGGGAGTTATCACCGTGGCCCTTCAGACTATGGCCTTGACCTTTTTTACTATGCAGAGGCCCCGCTAGTTTGTTTGGTATGTTTTTCTTCCGCAGTTGGGATTGGCGTTGCCGTTCAGCCAGTGCGGGGATAGATTACCTGCTTATACCTTCTTCACACATGGAGTGAGCCAACAATGGAAATTCGTCCATTTCAGGGATGGCGGTATGCAACGGGGCCCGAGGGAGACGTGAGCAATTTCATAGCGCCTCCGTACGATGTTCTGGAACAAAGAGACAAGCAAGACCTTCTAGCAAAGAGCGATAAGAATATCGTGGCCGTTGACTTGCCGCACATACCCCCAAAGGACCTAGGCCCAGAGGATCTCTACCTGCAAGCGGCGGCAACTATGGACCACTGGCGACAGTCCGGCGTCCTGATGCGGGAGAGCCAGCCGGCCATCTACGCTTGCGAGCAGACCTTTCAGTGGGCCGGTAAATCCTATTCCCGTCGGGCCATGGTTTGCGGCGTTCGTGCCAGCGAACTTGGCGCTGACGTGATCCCACACGAGCACACTTTTCCAGGTCCCAAGGCGGATCGGCTGAAGCTGA
>Ga0272441_10008476_pt1 | contig 16257 bp, 15 predicted proteins | sample SSMProp6N_FD_193582 | JGI IMG/M metagenome (GOLD analysis project Ga0272441, IMG submission 193582) | Marine sediment archaeal communities from Little Sippewissett salt marsh, Falmouth, MA, United States - SSM-Prop-6N | ecosystem: Environmental > Aquatic > Marine > Wetlands > Sediment ... | reverse complement strand
ACAAATATCAACACCAGGCAGATAATGTCCACGAGTAAACTCCTGGTGAATATCACGGGTGTGTCAGTCCAGCCGAACAAGGCTATTGTGGGAGACAACGCGTTCGCGCACGAGTCCGGTATTCACCAGGACGGCGTGCTCAAAAATTCGATGACCTATGAAATAATGAAACCTGAAGATGTCGGTATAAGCAAGTCGACCCTTGTACTGGGCAAGCATTCAGGACGCCATGCAGTAATTGAAAGGCTCGACCAGCTGGGATTCACTCTTAACACGGAAGAGCTTGACCGCTTTTTCAAGTATTTCAAGCAGCTCGCTGACCGCAAAAAACAGATCTATGATGAAGACCTCATGGCCCTGATAGGTGAAGCCATGTACAAAGAGGGAATACAGCGGCGTTACAAGGTCACAAACATACAGATATCCACAGGCATGATATCGCCCCCGATGACAATGGTAACCCTCATGGACAACTATAACGGGACTGATGAAAAGTTTGAAGTGGCCCATGGAAACGGCGGTGTTGATGCAGGTATTACAGCTGTTAAGAAGATAACCGGCACGAACGCTGTCCTCAAGTCTTTTAACCTTGTTGCCATTACCGGCGGATCTGACGCACTCTCAGAGGTGCATGTGACAGTAGTGGAACAGTACAATGACAGGGAGCTGAAGGTCTACGGGAGCGGTATAAGCATTGATATATCAGTTGCGGGAATACTCTCCTTTGTTGACGGCCTCAACAAGATGGAAAACCTGAAAAAGATGGAAGAGGTAAGGAAAGAAAATATTGATATAACACTGTAGCATTAATTATTCGTTTTATATGCAGGACCGTAAAGATTACAAAATACCTGCGATATTTATTCCCTGACTTACAGAAGGTAAAAAATGCTCTGTTACCCCCTGCTGCCTGAGGCCGCCGGGGGTAAATTGTTAATTTTACATTAAAATATATGTTCAGGGATTATTATAAAAATACTTAACAAAAATTAAGTATTTTTATAAGTTTTACTTGATATTTATCCGATAAAATAGTTAAGTGACATAAGGGGAGAATTGCATATTTTCCATTTTATTATGCGCCCTTTATTAATTATTTTAATAAAACAGGGCCCCTGATCGTTACTGATACAGGGGTGCTGCAGGTACCAGGCCTGCACCGGGTATCCATACCGTAATTCAGGTGTGGTGCCCAATCCACTTAAAACAGCTTTGAGGTGATATAATGGGAGAACAGAACGAGCTTAACCAGAAAACCCAGGCCCTGGAGTCGGCAATTTTTCAGATAGAAAAACAGTTCGGCAAGGGCTCAATAATGAAACTCGGGGATGAGTCTTCCAGGGTCCAGATCCCGTCAATACCAACAGGATCCCTTGAACTGGATATTGCCCTCGGTATCGGGGGTGTCCCCCGCGGCAGGGTCATCGAGATATACGGACCCGAATCCTCGGGCAAGACAACTCTCACACTCCATGTTGTGGGGCAGGCACAGAAACTCGGCGGGGTGGCAGCGTTCGTGGATGCGGAGCATGCGCTTGACCCGGGATATGCAGCGCGTCTTGGCGTGGATACAGACGAACTGCTCGTGTCTCAGCCTGATACAGGTGAGGAGGCGCTTGAGATAACAGAGGCGCTTGTCAGGTCAGGAGCGGTGGATATTATTGTTATTGACTCTGTTGCGGCCCTTGTGCCAAAGGCGGAAATTGACGGGGACATGGGTGATTCACACATGGGCCTGCAGGCCCGGCTTATGAGCCAGGCCCTGAGAAAACTCACGGGTGTAATTGCCAAGTCAAGGACCAGCGTTATTTTCATAAACCAGATCAGGCACAAGATCGGAGTCATGTTCGGGAGCCCGGAAACGACAACCGGCGGTAACGCTCTCAAGTTCTATTCGTCAGTCAGGCTTGATATACGGCGTATAGAAACCCTGAAATCAGCAGATGAGGCAATCGGGAACCGGGTGCGCGTGAAGGTGGTCAAGAACAAGGTGGCGCCTCCCTTCAGGCAGGCCGAGTTTGATATCATGTATAATTCAGGAATTTCCCGGGAAGGCGGCATCCTGGACATGGGAGTCCGTTTCGAAATAATAAAAAAGGCGGGCACATGGTATTCATACGGTGATGAGAGAATAGGCCAGGGGCGTGAAAACGTTAAAAAATACCTTGTGGAACATCCTGAAACAGCAACAGAGATCGAATCCAGGGTAAAGGTATCAGCAGGCCTGGTTGAAGAGGTAAAAAAAGAGGAGACCCAGCCGGCAGAGGCGTGATTAGGACCAGGCGCCCGGACAGGGTTTGGTCAGGGCCGGGCCTTAAAGGCGCCTGTGCTGCAATGGACGCGTAAGATGAATGAACGTGGCATACGGCTGAAGACCGCGGATGATATCAACAGGATAAGGGATTCGGGCAGGATCATTTCTGAAATATTTGCCTGCCTGGAAAAACAGTCTCTGGCCGGTATGTCAACCGCTGAGATTGATAATGAGGTCAGGGCCATGATACACGGGGCTGGGGCCCGTTCCGCGTTTATGACAGTTGCAGATTACAGCCATTCCACGTGCATTTCCCTGAACAATGAAGTTGTTCATGGAATTCCTTCAAAAAAAAGAATAATCCGGAAAAGTGATATTATAAAGATTGACATAGGTGTCGTGCTCAGGGGTTATTTCAGTGACGCCTGCCGTACCTTTTACGCAGGTCCAGTGCCTGAACGGGCAGGTGAGCTCGTGTCTGTTGCACAGGCATGCCTGTACAGGGCAATAAGAGAGATGCAGCCTGGTAAAATGACCGGAGACATCGGAAGCGTGATACTCGATACAGCAGAATCGCACGGCTTCTCTGTTGTGCGGAAATTTACCGGTCATGGGGTCGGGTTTGCTCTCCATGAACCCCCTGCAGTGCCGAATTTCGGTAAAAAAGGCACAGGCCACAGGCTTGTGCCAGGTATGGTTCTTGCCATTGAACCAATGATAAACGAGGGTGCTGAAGGAGTGGTGATTCTCGATGACGGCTGGACAGCGGTCACCGAGGACGGACTTCTTTCCGCGCAGTTTGAACATACTGTTGCGGTTACGGACAGGGGTCCCGTGATATTGACAGCCTGAATTAATATCCGTATATTGATGAAGGCCTGCTCACGTGCAAATCGAATAAAACAGAGGAAAGGTTTGAAAAAAGTGCTCAAGGATATACAGTCAGAAAAGGATGAACGCAACATCCCGATTAATAAAGTTGGAGTAAAGGACATCTCATACCCGGTTGTGGTGCTTGACCGCGCTGAAGGAAGGCAGCATACTGTAGCAAGGGTAAACATGTATGTTAATCTCCCCCACCATTTCAGGGGTACCCACATGAGCAGGTTCGTGGAAATACTGAACCGTTACAGGGAAGGAATAAGCACCCGTAACATAAGGGAAATACTTGATGAAATGAAGATGCAGCTCAATGCGGAGACAGCGCACTTTGATATCGAGTTTCCGTATTTTATCACAAAAGAAGCCCCCGTGTCCCGAGAAAAGGCCAAGATGGAATATACATGCAGGCTGACCGCGAATTCGGATGTTGACTATTATACTCTTGAGGTTCGTGTACCTGTTCTTTCACTGTGTCCGTGCTCAAAAGAGATCAGTGACTATGGCGCGCATAACCAGCGCTCAATTATTTCTGTTAAGATCAAGGCCGTGGAGATAAAGTGGATCGAGGAAATCGTGGAGGTAGCGGAAAAATCCGCAAGTTCAGAGGTCTATTCAATACTTAAACGGGAAGATGAAAAGTATGTCACGGAAAAATCATATATAAATCCCGTTTTTGTGGAGGACATGGTGCGGAATGCTGCTGAAGAACTCATGGCCATGAAGGGTATTCTCTGGTTTTCAGTGGAATCAGAAAATTTTGAATCAATTCATAACCATTCAGCCTATGCACAGATCGAGATGCCACTTCCTGGTTGAGATGCGTAAACAAAAGTGTATTGACTCCCCTGACCGGTCCGGTAGAATACTGCAATATTGAGAATTACGGGAAGCTGGATTATGCTTAAGATGCGGACAAACATTGTGAGATCCGGTTCACGGATTGTACTCCCCCTGCTTATATCTGCGGTTATTTACCTGCCTGTGTCAGCCGGTACGAGTATTGACCAGGGTACCGCCATTGATATTGAGATCGCCGGACTTAACGAGGCAGCAGAACAGATACAGGACCTTTCTGACAACTTCGGACCCGCATTCGCAAACGCGTATGCCCTGTCAAACATATCAGGTTACCCGCTCGGGTCTGCGCACCTTGGCTCATTCCCCCACCTGTTTGCGGGAATTTCCATCAATGCGGGCCTTGCCAATATGCAGTATTTTGACAGCGAGGCTGATACAGGAAAGCAGGTATATCCGGCATTTGCGCTGAACCCGGTATTCTATTTCGGTCTTGGATTTTCCAAAAAGGTAGACATCATGGGCAAGGTCATGCTGTTCAGCGATGGTTTCTACAGGCCTCCCCTTGATTTTGAGTATGCTTCACTCTCAAAAATGAACCTCTACTCCATTGGCGGTAAAATACGCTATAATGCGGTAAGTAAGAAGACCATATTGCCGGGCCTGTTCAGCCTTGGCGGTGTAACCCTGAGCGGTGGCGCTGACCTTCTTTATGGAATTGTGGGAGTTGAAGGTTCCTATACCTACACACTCGAGGGAATCGAGGTTGATGTGGGCCTGCCATTAACGAAGCAGATAAACGTGGACTTTGATCCTTCCTATGACCTGGAAATAAGCTGGTTCATGGTATCACTTAACGCCCAGGCCCTTGTATACTTTGACATTTTCTGGATATTTACTGCTTATACGGGAATCGGCGTTGTGGGGACATACGGCTCCTTTGACATGAACATAAGTGGTTCCGGGGAAGTGACTACAGATGATTCGGACTATATTACAAACCAGGGTACAGACATAATAGGGACAATCTCAGCCCTTTCAGATAACAAATATAATCCATATATGATAATTCCCGTATATACTGTGGGCTTTGACATAAACCTTTTTCTCATTCACCTCGCTCTTGAGTCAATGGTGAATCTTAGAAACGGGAGTGATGTCAATGTGCAGCTCGGTGCCCGTTTGCAGTTTTAAAAAAAATCAGTTTGACATTTGCGTATATATACCCTGTGCTGAATTTCAGGGATTGTTATAAATCTGGTTCTGACAGGCCGTTCAGCAGTTTTCATTATACCTGCAAAACCTGACGCGGTCGAAACATGTGCATGCAGCGGGACCTTATGTTTCTGCCGGACTGCATATTCCATACTAAATGAGGGAGATTTAAAATGAGAAATTATGCTGTGCTCGCAGTAGCCTTTATGATGATTTTATCCGGGTGCAAGAGGGATAGTGATGTTCTGGCCACTTACAAAGACGGAAAGATAACCAGGGGGGAATTCACAACCTGGATGGACGCGCGTAACTATCCGCGCGAATCAATATTGAAGAAAAAGTCCCAGCAGAAGGTAAAACTGAAACAGATGGCACTTGACAGGCTTACTGTTTCTGAGGCCAGAAAGGCCGGCTTCGATAAAAACGCGGATTACATTTTTATGGAAAAGCTGTTCAACCGTAATTTTTACGCGGGTTATCTCTTCAGTGAGATCCGAAGCAGGGGCGAGTTTTCAGGTGAAGCCTCCAGTGTCAGTATAATAAAGCTCATGGTGAAAAATTACCGGATTGAAAATGACAGTCGTAAAGAACTGACAAAGCCTGAACTGGAAATAATGGCGGCCAAAAAAATGGAGCAGGCGGAACAGATAATTAAAAAGCTTGAGGATGGAGAATCTTTCAGCGATCTTGCGAAAAAGTATTCTGAAGATTATTCTAAAAAGAACGGCGGGGATATCGGATATATTACACGTAACATGAGGGGCCCCGGCTTTTCAGAAGCGGTTTTTTCACTGAAAAAAGGGGAGTATACACGAAAACCCTTCAGAATGGGCAATACGATTTATATAATCCGTGTTAATGACAGGGCAACCATAACAGGGAAAAATATCAACCGCAAAATTAAGGATGAAAAACAGCGTGAACGTATAAAGAGGAGACTACAGTCAGTTTCATTAAGGGAATACCAGAAGAAGCTCATGGACTCTGACAGGGTAGTTAAAAATTATGACAATATTAAAAGCAGTGATAAGGGTGCGGTACTTTTTTCCATAGGTGAATTTTCCTACACCGTGGGCGACCTGGACAGCATAGTCGCTTTTATCTCAGGACAGAGAAAAAAACGGGGCATGAAAAGCATTGATATCAATGATAAAGTAAAGAGGAACCTTGTTGATCGGATCATGAAAGAGGAGATTTTCAGGCAGGAAGTCATTGCCAGGGGACTGGACAAAGAAAAGGATTTTATTGACAAACTTGCAGTAATGCGTGATTTTACACTCGCTAATGCCTACAGGAATGATGTTGTAATGGCTGATGTGTCAGTGACACCGCGTGAAGTGCTGATGGAATACAACAAGAGAGCGGAAAGACTGAAAAAGGGTAAAAAGCGGCCAGGCAAGTCAAATACCATGCCTCCATTTGTAAAGGCCAGGGAGAAGATAGAGTACATGCTGCTCAACAAAAAACGCTCAAAGAATAGAAAAGACTGGGAAGAGGGACTTATAAAGGCACAGAAATTCGAAATAATTGAATCGGAACTAGAAGGGGAATAATCGGTGCCGGCAGTGTCCGTGGCGGATGCTTAATTTATGGTTTCGCTTGACTGGTTGAATGACTGTTCCAGGGTAAGTGGGAAGCTGTCGCCTTCGAGCATGATCTCATTAAGGGTCTCAACATCGAGACCCAGTTCACGGGCCGAGTTGATATAGAAATGTATCACGTTTTTTATTCTCCTGACTGCCTCGATCCTGTCAGATCCGTAACAGTTTATATCAAGTTCGGGGCAGGTAGCGATAAATTCATTATTGTTTTCAATGAGGCGGATAGAAATTTTCATGGTTAACTTTTTCCGGTATATTTATTGATTAATCTATCGTCATATTAAAATAAGAGCTTAACACATTAACTTTTTGAAAAATAAGTTGACAATATATGCTGGAATATAAATAAAAATTATATTGGTAATTTGGGTAAAGTTTGGGTAAAAAAAATACATCGCATGCAGTATTCGCAAACGTAACTATCGGACTGCAGCTTGCTATTACAGTACTGATATTTGTGTTTGGCGGATACAGGCTTGACCTCCATTATGATAAATCTCCCCTTTTCATAATGATCGGAACTTTTGTGGGGATGGGTCTGGGTTTCTATAATCTGATAAAGGAGCTGCAGTCCCAGCAGAAAAGAGAAGAAGAAAGAGACCGTGACAGCGAAAGAAAAGTGAGAAGAAAATGGATGTAGTGAAATTCTCTTGATTTTTTTTGTCCGGTTTTTTAAATGGTTATAGAGCGGTAATAAAAGAAACAGCTTTGTGTTATCTGTGTTTTGAGTGTGTATTTTGGCGTTCTTTTTAAATTGCATAAATTAGTATAATCTTTATACAAGATATATATAGATACAATTTTTGGGGTAGTAGTGTATGATTCATGTTATGCAATTTTTTAATTCCTGTATCAGTTCTGGTGCCGGGCACGGTGAAGAAGAGTCCATGTATGATATTGTCATGCATCATCTTACCGACCATGTTATCACGAACGGTTATATAGGCAAAATCAATGAACAGTTCTTCAGCGAGAAACTGTTTGGTATTTTTGATATGAGAATCACCAAGTGGGTTCTCATGTTGTGGCTATCCTTATTTCTACTTGCAATAATATTCATCCCTCTTGCAAGAAAAATTAAAAAAGATGTAATGGGTTCTGAATCACGATGGGTAAACATGTGGGAAGCTCTGATCGGCTTTGTACATGATGAAATTGTTGAGCCGAATATTGACCACAAGTATATAAGAATCGCGATGCCCTATTTCGGCAGTGTGTTTTTCTTTATTCTGTTCTGCAATCTTATAGGACTTGTGCCGGGAATGTCCACGGCAACAGGAAATCTTGCAGTCACGGCCGGGCTCGCGCTATTTACCCTTACCGGCATGGTGGTGATCGGAACAGTGAAACAGGGACCTCAATGGATTATTACCGGTATAGTCCCCGGCGGTATCCCGTTACTTCTTTTCCCACTGCTCTGGGTATGTGAATTTGTGGGCCTCCTTATTAAGCCCTTTGCACTGACAATACGACTCTTTGCCAACATGACTGCGGGTCACGTGGTAATTATTATTTTCATATACCTGGTCATGATGTTTCAGAACTGCTGGATCGGAATTGGTTCGGTTACCGGGTCGCTGATGATCTATCTCCTGGAACTTCTTGTAGCGTTTATCCAGGCATATATCTTTGCGACACTTTCGGCAATGTTTATCGGACAGCAGATGCACGCTCACTGATGTGGGCTGTCGTGAACTGATTGAAGCGCATAATTAAATTTAATCACATATTAAATTTATGAATTAGCATAAAAAACTTTTAAAAATAAATCTTTAGGAGGATTAAATGGAATATTTAGGTATGTCGTATCTGGCAGCGGGTTTAGGAGCAGGACTGGTCGTTATAGGTGCAGCAATGGGTATAGGCAGACTCGCAGCCGGTGCTCTTGAAGGCATGGCTCGTCAGCCTGAATTGAGTGGCGACCTGAGAACAGCGATGATTATTGCGGCTGCTCTTATTGAAGGTTTCACTTTTTTCGCTCTGGTTGTTACATTCATGCTTGCAACACAGACACCGAAACAGGCACCTTCAGCTGCTAAAGCTCCTGCTGCAGAGCAGGCAGAATAATTTCTTTATAAGCTAAAAGGTTAATTTTTAATCATGCAAGTAATTAAAGAAGGTTTATTGAAGGTTGATCCAGGTCTGCTGCTATGGACAATTATAACATTTGTTGTGTTATTGTTGATACTGTGGAAGGCAGCCTGGAAACCTATTGTTGAAGCACTTGATGCCAGATCGGAAAAAATCCGCGGTGACATTGAAAACGCGGAAACCGCCCGTCAGGAAGCTGAGAAACTGCTGGAACAGCACAGAGAAATGATGGCTGATGCGAAAAATGAGGCTTCTAAAGTAATATCTCAGGGAAAAGAAGAAGCTGAAAAGATCAAAAATGAAATGCTGGAAAAAGCCACGCAGGAATCCAGGGTCATCTCTGACAGGGCAAAAAAGGAAATTGAAATAGCAAAAGACAAGGCGCTGCAGGATATTAAATCAGAAGTGGTAGTACTCTCAACTGAAATAGCGTCAAAGGTAATCGGAAAAAATATTGATCCGGATGATCAGAAAAATCTGATTGAAGAGACTCTTAACAAAATTGGGACAGTTCAGTAATACTGAACTGTCCCAATTTAATATTTAACAAGAAGGTAAGTGAAGTGGCTGTAAATGAAGTATCTCGGGTATATGCCAGTTCTCTTGTAGAGATTGGGCAGGAAAAAAATGTTCTTGATCAGCTGGAAGAAGAAATAAAGATTATTTCTGATATAATCAGTGAAGATAATGACCTGAAGAATTTTCTTGCCTCGCCGGGTATAACAAAGAAATCGAAGAAGGATTTTTTTGGAAAGGTTTTTTCGGGAAATGTATCTGAATTCACGGTTAATTTTTTAAATCTTCTGCTTGAAAATGATCGTCAAACTGCAATTCCAGAAATCTATGAGGCAATGACGGAATTAATCGATGAAGTCAATAACAGGCTTCGCGTATCACTCATAACCCGGTATGAAGTGGATGAGGCATCTAAAAACGCAATTATCGAAAAATTAGCTAAACGATTTAACAAGGAAATTATTCTCAGGGAAGAGATTAGAGAAGATATACTTGGCGGTATAATTATAAAAATAGGCGATTTAGTCATTGATGGTTCTCTATTAAAGGACCTGAAAAATATAAGAAATAATCTTTTAAATAGTAAAGTCAGGAGTGAGATGGCCTATGAAGATTAAAACTGAAGAAATAAAGTCCATACTGAAAAGGGAAATCGAAGGGTATACTGCGAAACTGGACATCAGTGAGGTTGGTACCGTAATTGAAGTCGGTGACGGTATTACCCGTATTCATGGCCTGGAAAACGCAATGGCCGGTGAAATGCTAGAATTTGACAGCGGTGTCCAGGGAATGGTACTTAACCTTGAAGAGGACACCATTGGTGCTGCGGTTCTCGGAGATTATCTAAAGATACAGGAAGGGGATTCTGTTAAAAAACTGAACAGGGTACTTGCAGTACCTGTTGGTGATGAACTGCTGGGCAGGGTCGTATCTCCGCTCGGGGATCCTATTGACAACAAGGGCCCGATCAATGCTGCGGGAATACGTCCAATTGAATTCAAGGCGCCCGGTATTGCGGACCGTCAGCCGGTTAAAGAGCCCCTGCAGACAGGCATCAAGGCTATTGACTCAATGACCCCGATCGGAAGGGGACAGCGTGAGCTTATCATCGGCGACAAGAAGACAGGGAAAACCGCGATCGCGGTTGATACGATAATAAACCAGAAGGGCAAGGGTGTTATCTGTGTATACGTTGCTATAGCACAGAAGGCATCAACAGTAGCAGGCGTAGTTGAAAAGCTTGAAGAACAGGGCGCAATGGAATATACAATTGTTGTCGCTGCAAACGCATCTGACCCGGCACCGCTGCAGTATATTGCACCATACGCCGGCGCTGCAATGGCTGAATACTACATGTATGATAAGGGCGGTCATACCCTTTGTGTTTATGACGACCTTTCAAAGCAGGCAAACGCATACAGGGAGCTTTCACTCCTTCTCAGAAGGCCTCCGGGACGTGAAGCTTATCCCGGTGACATTTTCTACTGTCACTCAAGACTTCTTGAGCGTGCTGCAAAGCTTTCAGATGAACTTGGCGGCGGAAGCATGACAGCCCTGCCAATAATTGAGACACAGGAAGGTGAGGTTTCCGCATATATCCCGACAAACGTTATCTCCATTACAGACGGGCAGATATACCTGCTGCCGAACCTGTTCGCATCAGGTGTCCGTCCTGCTGTTGACGTTGGTATATCCGTATCGCGGGTTGGCGGTAATGCCCAGATCAAGGCAATGAAAAAGTACGCGGGTTCACTGCGGCTTGACCTTGCGCAGTTCAGGGAACTCGAGGCGTTCGCGCAGATGGGAACTGAACTTGACCCGTCTACACAGAGGCAGCTTGAACGTGGTATGAGGATTGTCGAGATCCTGAAACAGGGACAGTATGTGCCCATGGACGTTAATGAGCAGGTGGCGATAATATTCGCCGGAACACAGGGCCTGCTTGACAGTGTGCCTGTTGATAGGGTAAGGGACTTTGAGGTAAATTATCTTAAGTACATGAGAGAAAGTCACTCCGAGTTGCTGTCGGAAATCACTGATAGCGGTGAAATGAAAAATGTTGAAGGCTTCCAGAAGGTAACACAGGAATTTGTGGAAAACTACCTGGCGTAAACAGTCAACTAACAATCGTGTCAAGAGGATAATGCTGTGGCAACTCAAAGGGAAATAAAGAACAGAATAACATCTATAAAGAATACAAAAAAAATCACCAGCACTATGGAAATGGTGGCTACTGCGAAGATGAAAAAGATGCAGCAGCGTCTGGAGATGTCAAAGCCCTACGAGGTCAAGGTTGATGAGATAATTATGGACCTGCTGGCCTCGGGTATGACAATGCTTCAGAATCCACTCTTCAGGAAGGTCGCTGAACCGTCGCGGATCCTGGTGCTGCAGATAACCGGTAACAGGGGGCTCTGCGGCAGTTACAACACCCATGTCATTAACAATTCACTCTCTTTTAAGGATGAACTGGAAGACGAGGGCAGGGAAGTGCTTCTGTACAACATTGGCAAGAAAGGGGCAAATTTCCTGAAATTCATCAAGGAACCCGTGTTTAAATCTGTCCTGAACATGGAGGAAAAGCTGTCGTATGATGATGCTGCAGCCCTCGGGAATGAACTCGCCAAGCTTTTTATCAGCGGTGAGGTTCACGAGGTGTATATCTCGTACACAAAGGTTCTGACAAGCGCCTCGCAGAAGCCGGAAATAATAAAGCTGCTCCCTATCGTGCCGGAAATTGAAGAGAGCGACGAGACGGACGAAGCGGCAAAGCTGGGATATATATTTGAACCAAATCCAAACAGAATTTTGAACTATCTGCTGCCTCTGTACATGAAGGTAAAGATATTCACCTGTTTCCTTGAATCATCTTATTCTGAGCAGTTCGCGCGAAGGGTCGCCATGAAGAACGCGACTGATGCCTCAAGCGATATGATAAGAGAGCTTACCATATCCTACAACAGGGCGCGCCAGGCCAAGATCACTACCGAGATTACTGAAATTGTCGGTGGGGCCGCTGCACTTGAATAGAGGGAAACAGATTTTGTTATCATCATAATTTAAGGAGTATAATATGAGTGAAAATATCGGGAAAGTTGTTCAGGTAATTGGTTCTACGCTTGATGCCGAATTTTCGGAAGGCCAGCTGCCGGCTATCTATAACGCACTGATACTTGAAACAGATGTAATGGGGGAAAAGAAGAAACTGGTAAGCGAGGTACAGCAGCACCTCGGCGGAAACAGGATACGTGCTGTTGCCCTCGATTCAACTGACGGTATAAGCAGGGGCACTGAAATCATTGACACAGGCGCTCCTATTTCTGTTCCGGTTGGTGAAGAGACCCTGGGAAGGGTTTTCAACCTGCTGGGAGAACCGGTTGATAATGCAGGTCCTGTTGATGTAAAGGAGAGACGCTCCATTCACCAGGAAGCACCAAAGTTTGACCAGCTTGAGCCCAAGGCTGAAATATTCGAAACCGGCATTAAGGTCCTTGACCTGCTTGCTCCATATATCAAGGGCGGGAAGACCGGTCTTTTCGGTGGAGCAGGTGTTGGCAAGACAGTTATCATAATGGAACTTATAAACAATGTTGCCCAGCAGCACGGTGGATATTCAGTATTCGCGGGCGTGGGTGAAAGGACAAGGGAAGGAAACGACCTCTGGCTGGAAATGCAGGAGTCAGGTGTTATTGACAAGGCATGCCTCTGTTACGGGCAGATGAATGAGCCGCCCGGAGCGCGTTTAAGGGTTGCGCTTTCAGCCCTGACAATGTGCGAGTATTTCCGTGACATGTCAGGCCGTGACGTTCTCCTTTTTATTGACAATATTTTCAGATTTTCACAGGCAGGCTCAGAGGTATCAGCACTGCTCGGCCGAATGCCGTCAGCTGTTGGTTACCAGCCCACACTCGCTACTGAAATGGGCCAGCTGCAGGAGCGGATCACCTCAACAAAGAACGGATCAATTACATCCGTACAGGCAATCTATGTTCCTGCTGACGACCTTACAGACCCGGCGCCTGCTACTGCTTTTATCCACCTGGACGCGCAGACTGTTCTTTCACGACAGATTGCTGAAAAGGGCATATACCCTGCAGTTGATCCCCTGGATTCAACATCCAGGCTCCTTGCACCGGAAATTGTCGGAGAAGAGCACTATAACGTTGCAATGGAGATCAAGAGGATACTCCAGAGGTATAAAGACCTGCAGGATATTATTGCGATTCTCGGTATGGACGAACTCGCGGAAGAGGACAAACTGCTTGTCCAGAGGGCGAGGAAAATCGAACGTTTTCTTTCACAGCCGTTCTTTGTAGCGCAGCAGTTTACCGGTTTTGAGGGAAAATACGTAAAACTGGAAGACACGATAAGGAGCTTCAAGGGCCTTATAAATGGTGAATATGATGAACTGCCTGAGCAGGCTTTCTATATGGTAGGCGCAATTGAGGAAGCAATAGAAAAGGCAAAAAAATTACAGTCAGGTAGCTAATATGAGCAGGAAGATCAGTTGCAGCATACTTACGCCGGAGAAGTTTGTTTACGAGGGAGAAACCGAGTTTGCTGTTGTTCAGGCATATAACGGGGAAATGGGATTTCTCCTTAATCATGCTCCCCTGATTGCAGAACTGGGCACAGGAGAGATCCGGCTAAGGGATAAGGATTCAGCAATGTTTTTTGTCGTTGAAGGCGGGATTGTAGAGATCCGTAACAACAATCTGATTGTGCTGGCGGAGAGCGCAGTTCCAAGGGAGGACCTTGATGTTGATGATCTTGAAGATGAACTCAAGGAACTTCAGTCCATGGAATTCGAGCCGTTTTCAGATGAACGATTCGAGGTACAGCAGGAGATTGAACGCACAAAAATCAAGCTGAAGGTTGCAAGAAAGCGATAATAAATATTTACATGAAAACGAGAAAAGGATGTCACATGCTGGCATCCTTTTTTTATTATTTAATGTCTTGATTTATACCGATAATAAAGTGATATTATATGTATATGTCCGGATAGACCTTAAATTACTGGACGGTTAAGTCCTGTTTGTATAGTTTATCAGGAAGAAAGGAGCGGTCATACTGATTCCGGGATCTATAAGTTGAATCAGCACTCATACTGCGGAGTTAATGTTTTTCAATGACAGATATCAGGGAAAAAGAATACCGGAAAATTGATAAAGTGCCGGAGAACATTGCTTTGAGCAGCGGCATTGATGGTAATGCGGGTAAGGATACCGGCAACAGGGAAAGTGCTGCGCGGTCGCGTCCTATTGTTGATGAATTCGTGGAAATAATACCTGAAAAAAAGAAAAAGAAAAAATTATCAGAACTTCTGAGAGAAGGATTCGGGGCAGGGGAAAAAGAAGAATTAAGCATTGAAGAGGACGAAGAGGATGTACAGATCCAGCAATCTATTACTCCTGAAAATGAATACACGATAAAACTTCCTGAAATCATAAAAGATAAAATTCCCGAGAGCTTTAATGTAAGTGAAATCGGAAAAATTGATCTTCACGAGGCAGAGGCCATTGCGAATGAGGATTCAGAATTTTTAATGGATTCGGAACTTGTAAGCGGCCTGGATGAACTCATTGAAACCCTGGAGCAGGAAACATCGGACAGGGAACAGGTGGAGGTGTCAGAACATCCGTATGATCAGGTAGATACCCGGTATGATAAGAAACACGAACAGGAGATTACAGGCATTCCGGCTGGAAAGCCTGAACAGAAAATTGTAAAGGCCGGAGAAGAGGCAGTTTCAACGGAACCTTCCGTGATAGAGGAGAAGCCCCTGCATGAGCCTGGATCAGCAGAAACAGCTGATAAAAGTGCTCCCGGAGATGGAACTGAAAAAGCGGAGAGCCGGGAAAAGGATGAAACCAGGTCCGGGCCCCTTGCAGAACCTGAATCGTTCAAGGAACCTGCAGGGCAGGATGAAGAGGCCGCACCTGTTGCTGCATATACTGAACCTGAAGAGAAAGAAAAGGCAGTAAAGGAAGATGCCATTATTGACGACCTTTCAGTATTTTATGAGGGTCAGGATAAAAAAGAAGAACCACTCCAGAAGGAAAAGCTCCGGGATGACGTAATCAGGCTGGAGAAAGAAGATGAATCAGTAGTATTCATTGATGATGCAATTGTTGAACATGAACATAAAGAAGAAGGAGCATTGCCCGGAAAGGGGCAGCTTGAAAGGATAACAGGAGAAATCGCAGGTATTGTAGAGGGGGAAGGGAAAATACTGGAAGAGGCAGGGGTAGAGGATGATAAATTACGTGTTGCCCCCGTAATCAGGGGTATAACTCCTGCATTTGAAGACCTTCTTTTCGGCTATGATGAAGAATACAAATATTCTGACGAAGACCTGGACTTTATACACTCCTCAATTGTTGAGGATGATTACAGCAGGTACCTGAGGGAAATTGATGAATTTTACGGGGTAACCGAGAAGAAGGGGGTTTCCAGGACACTTGAGTTTTACGGGCTTACCTCTCATGACCTTGACCTTATAGAGGACAGGCTGTTTACAGATGAATACAAGGATGTGAACCTGGCTGAAGCCATTGAATATCTTGAAAGGGAGCCTGAACGGGTACCGTTCAGGAGGGACAGGGACAATGTGCTCTATCTTCTTCCTGATGAGGAAAGCCTGCGGGAAGAGGAAAAAAGATCCATTGAAAGCGATATGTCATCATCCTATGCGCTGGTATTTGAGGAAGATATAAATGACATACGCACTCAGCTTAAAGAAGCAGGGGGCGAGGAATATCCCGAGTATGTACCTGAAGAGGAAGAAGGCACGGACGCAGCCATGCAGGCAGTGGAAGATGAGGTGCCCCTGGAAGGGAGTGAGAGGTCATTAGCTGCTGACACGCCTGATGAGGCCCTGTATGATATTACAGACAGGGT
>Ga0272441_10008474_pt1 | contig 16259 bp, 19 predicted proteins | sample SSMProp6N_FD_193582 | JGI IMG/M metagenome (GOLD analysis project Ga0272441, IMG submission 193582) | Marine sediment archaeal communities from Little Sippewissett salt marsh, Falmouth, MA, United States - SSM-Prop-6N | ecosystem: Environmental > Aquatic > Marine > Wetlands > Sediment ... | reverse complement strand
GCAGATGATCGTCATGAACCAGGGGCTCTTCCCAGAGACATCCTTGGTGCGAACCGCCTTGGCGATCGAGAACGGCCAACCCGAGCCGAAACACACCAGCATGATCACTTCAAACGGACTCATCGGTTCGGATCCTCCCTCACATCATGTCCCTGGACTCGGTCTTGCCTGCGGCTCCGTCACAAGCCTGGACGGATGCAGCCCCGTAACACCGACTCCTGCAAGCCTCCAGGAGGCATCTCCGATTGCGTGCCGCCGTCTACACGCGACACGCCGACTGCCATCCTACGGCGAGTCCTGCGTTTCGGCGATGCTGAACAGCCACCATCGCTTCGTCCGCGATCGGCCACGTGGCTGTCTCTCGAAGTAGATCCGCGCCGTCTGGCGCGATCCGATCTCCACCTCGAACCAGTGCTTCCGTACATACGACTCCGAACTGCCTTGCTTGCACGGGCCAGGGCCACACTCGCGCCACGTTCGCAGCACCTTGACCACCTGTAGCTCCTCGCCGCGCCACGTGAAGGCCCGTGGCAGACCGGGCTCTCCCCGCACCATCGCGTCGACGTCGTGGCTCACCGTTACCGGTGTAATCAGCTCCGAGACAAACCGCGGCTCCCGCTCCGTGTTCATGCGCCTCCCATGGCTTCCATTCTCAACACGACTCAATGCGTGAAGAACAGCAGACTATCGCTTCCGACCCGCAGACACAAGCGATCGCGCCGACCGCTCGATGCACTGCTCGCGGTTGCACCTCTCGGCATCTTCCCTGCCTCGACACCGTACGCCGCATTCCCCTGATACTCGCAGATCGGGTAGGATATCTGCAGCATCCTAATCACATCTGGGTTTGGCGAGGGGTTCTTGTCGATAGCAACGATTGTCACGGTACTGATTGCCGGCTGCGGCGCGGGGGTTGTCACGGGCTTGATCGGAGCAAGCGCCGTCACATTTGCCGTGCCCGTGCTTGTCCTGTTCGCCGCGGTCCCAGCCTATGAAGCGATCGGGGTCAGCCTCCTGACCGATGTGGTCGCATCCCTAATCGCCGCATGGGTGTATCACAAGCATGGACGTCTTCGCGTTCGCCCTGCGCTGATCATCGCCGCCGCCGCAGCCACCGGGGCACTGATCGGCAGCTGGATCTCGACACATCTGCCGGATGCGCACCTCGGCGCTATCACTGCACTCATCATCCTCACAACCGGAATCCGTCTCGCCGTCCGACCGCAGAGTCTGCTGCCACATGAGTCGGGCAAGCCAAGGCTGTGGATGCGGATTCCAGTTTCCATGAACACGCTCCACCTGGCGGCCAGCCTCATCGGCGGATTGGGAATCGGCCTCTTCTGCGGCGTCTCTGGCGCCGGCGGAGGAATCAGTATCCTCTTCTTGCTCGTCTATGCGATGGGCTTCCCACCCCACGAGGCGATCGGCACGTCCGTGCTCGTGATGGCATTCACCGCAGCGTTCGGGGGCACTGCGCATGCAATTCATGGAGCGTTCCCTTGGACCATCGCCGGTCTGGCCGCCATGGGCGGCATCGTCGGAGCGTTTGCCGCAGCCGCAATCGCCAACCGATGCCATGAACGCCGCCTCGCCCGCGTCGCCGGCGTGACGTTCACCGTACTGGCAGCGGTAATGCTGATTAGCCGCTACATCCTGTAGCCGTCGAAACCGAGACAACCACCGTGCCGCTCGACATCCGCCGCATCCGCAGTGGAAGGCACCTTATCCGAACCTTCGTCGATGTGGCGCGCACGCCTGGAGCACCCGTCAGCCCCTGACCGTAACCTTTCCCTGGATGATCTTGTTCGCCGGGCGGCGGTAGATCATGGTCTCCCGCGCGAACGCCTGTCCGCAGTCCGGGCAATGCAGGTCAGCCACAGTGTAGTCCTTGATGATCCGATCCTTGAAGCACTTGACCAGCCGGCCGGGACCGCCCTTGTGATACTTGTACAACAAGCATCCGCAGTTCGCGCAGTACACCCTGATTGCCCGTGCCCTTCGCCCAAGTGCCATCTTGAACGGACTATAGTCGATTCGGGGCATCCAGCCAAGGGACAACCAAACCGCAGTCTGAGGACTCACAACCATGTCCCACGATTCCGGCAACACACGCCGTCGCCTGCGAAGCCGGACACACACGAACACCGCCATTTGATTGACTCTACGGATCCCCCTCGTGTAGTCTGGTGATAGCTTGCCTGTTGTGGTGGCATGGAGCCTAGTGAACGGGAACAGACAGGAGGCAGCATGTTTCGCAGGATTCTGGTAAGTCTCGTGGGGGTTGCTTTGGTTCTTCTGGCGGGGTGCGCCGAGCATCAGGCGATTCTCGTCGTGATAGCAACGTCTCCTCCATCCGGAGCAGCGTTCCAGCAGGGAGAGATGATACCCTTCGATGCCGCGGTGACACTGGCAGGCGGAGATGGCTCGCCTGTCGCGGCAACGTATGAGTGGGTATCCAGTCTGTCCGGCGTGATTGGGTTGGCACAAACGTTTGGCCGCAACGACCTTCCCGTAGGCGTTCACACCGTGACCGTCACCGCTATCGATATCCAAGGACGCGTAGCCACAGACGAGTTCACCGTAGAGATCATCCCTGCAGCAGCACCGGCTCTCGCCCCGAAGATCCTGTTCACCAGCTACCGTCTCGGCGGCGACATCTACACGATGAACCCGAACGGCTCCAATCCAACGCGCCTCACATCCGACCCCGCATGGGACTACGAACCGTGCTGGTCGCCGGATGGCACGGAGATCGCCTTCACCAGCTCACGCGACGGCAACGCCGAGATCTATGTCATGAATCGCGATGGATCGGACCAGCGCAGACTGACATTCCATCCCGATCACGACATGCACCCCACCTGGTCACCCGACGGAACGAAGATCGCCTTCCAGACCGACCGGGATGGGAACCTCGAAATCTATGTCATGAACGCGGATGGAACCGGCCTCGTCAACATCACGAACAATGCCGCCATGGATCTTGAACCCGCTTGGTCGCCCGACGGAACGAAGATCGCGTTTGCCAGTTTCCGAACTGCCTCCAACTACGACATTTTCGCGATGAACCCGGATGGAACCGGTGTGATGAATCTCAGCAACCATGCGGGCAATGATCGCGACCCCGCGTGGTCTGCCGATAGCACGAAGATCGCATTCACCAGCGAGCGTGTCAGCGCGTTCAACTACGAGCTCTACACGATGAACGTCGACGGCACCGGCGTCTCCAGGCTGACCAATGATCCCGGGTTCGACGGCAATCCCACATGGTCGCCGGACGGATCGCGGATCGCGTTCGTCAGCAATCGCGACGGAAACAACGAGATCTACGCGATCAATGCCGATGGCACCGGATTGGTGAACCTGACTGCCCATCCATCGGGTGATCAGGAGCCTTCCTGGGGCCGGTAGCCCACGCACCCGTTTCGCAGAACGAAGCGGAGATCGACAACAGACGCTATGCCGGTTTGTCCTGTTTCGCGCGCTCAGCACAGCCAAGCGTGGTCGACGAGGATATCGTCCACAGCCAGCATGGGAAAAGCATCCAGCTTGGTGAATATCGATTCGCCAAGCACAAGCAGAGCATGAAGAACAGCGCTGCAAGGATTCCGATACCCTGGGGTGCGTCGCGTGTCCAGTTCGTCCAACGGAGCCCCCGCATCGATCGGTTCACTTCGTGTCTAGAATCTCCTTCACCCGGCCGACCTCGCCAGTTTCGAGGCGAACCTTGATCCCATGCGGATGCTTTGGGGACTTGGTCAGGATGTCACTGACAATCCCCCGGGTCAGGGCGCCGCTGCGCTGGTCGTGCTTCTGCACAATCTGCACTTCCAGTCCCGGTCTGATCTTGCGTCGCTCGGTACCAGTCATCGGTTCCTCCCCCGGCACAGCATTATGCCGTGCGGCCATGCCACGCCTCAGCTAGGTCTTCATCGGAGGATTCCACGCGTGCTCGGGATCCGGATAGAAGGTCACAGGATAGCTTGCGCCTCCGGATACAGTGACCAGCCATCCGCCGGGCACGCCCAGCCTCAGCAGCTTGGGCTTCGTCCCCTTCACCTGTTCCCAGTTCACGCCGTGCTCGCCGTCCCGCATCGTTGTGCTCATGGTTCCACGTCTCCCTCGCTGAACACCAGCAACCGTTCCCGCGCCTGTCTGAAGCAGCCACTAGAGCTCGAACAGCTCTCGATCGAAGGTCGTCAGGAACTCCGCGCCTGTCTTGGTGACGTGCACCATCTCCTCCAGTCGGAGGTAGTACTCGCCCGGAAGCCACAGTTTCGGCTCGATACACATGACCATGCCCGCACGCAAGGGTTCCTCGACATCGGGTCGGAGCCAGGGGTTCTCGTGGACCTCAGTGCCGATCTGATGGCCGATGATCCCGGCCGACCCTAATCGAGCTCGCATTTGATCTCCGAATCCCAACGCATCGAGCTTCGCCTCGATCGCCGGATAAACGTCACACGCTCTCATGCAGCCGTCGCTCATCTCGGCCACGGTTTCCACGACGGATTGCCGCAGCGCGGCGTATGCATTCTTGGAAGTCTCCGGCGCTGTTCCCCAGTACACGCTGCGTCCCCAATCCGAGCAGTAGCCGTCCATCACGAACCCGACATCGAAGGTGATCGCCGTGTCGGCCACAAGCCCTTGCGTAACCGGATAATCGGTGACCTGGTTTGTTGGAGCAGACCCGGACTTCACGAAGCATGCCCACGGGTCGAACGACACATCGGTCGCGCCGCCTCGGCGGGCCTCCATCTCGATCTCGAACATCAGATCCAGCTGGGACACGCCCTCCCGGATGCCTCTCACGACCCGCATCATGACGTCATCCGTCAACTGCGCAACCTTGCGAAGCGCCTCGATCTCTTCTGGCTCTTTGAACTTCCGTAGCTGATCCATCAGGCGAGATGCATCACGCAACTTGGCCTGTCCCCCGCTAGCCGCAATCGCTGCAGTCACTGCGGGCGTTGGCAGATACGATCCCAGACCCAGCGTTTGCACGTCGATGCCGAGCTTCTTGACGATGTCACGCAGCATCCCGAGGTACCCGGAGGATCGATCATACGGATGGATACTCTCAAACGGACAGCCATCGGTAGGATAGTTGCTCGATGCAATCACCACCGGCTCTCCTGCTTGGGGAACCACGACCAGATCGCCATCCGGTCTATGATCCGGCGCAAGCCGCCAGTCGGCAGGAATCCCTGTCAGATACTGGAAGTTGGGGCACGAACCGTACAAGACCAAGTCGATCCCTTGTTGCCCCATGGTGCTCTGCAATCCATCGATCCGTCGCTGATAGTCCATCGCTACGCATCCTTTCCGCGAGCCTGTGCATCAGCCTCGCGCATACACTCTCACATCCGCCGCAAGTCACCGCTCATGCTCGGGTGCTCCGACAGAAGGCATCGAGCCCAGGACGGGCCACTCCGGTCCGGGAGAGAGTAGCCTATCCCCCCTTGTGCGCCAGGTAGATCGTGCAGGACGACGCATCCCCCGTGTATCGATTCGGGAAGCTCACGACATGCGCTTCAGATGAGCGGAACACCTCATCGAGCAAGCCCGTAAACGCCGCCTCGGGAGGATCGTTGGACCACAACCCGAAGATCCCGTCGGGCTGAAGCTTGTCTCTCAGGCTCCGAAGCCCTGCCACCGAGTAGAACGCGCGATTCCCTGGAGCCAGCCAATGGCTGGGGGAGTGATCGATATCGAGCAGCACGGCGTGGAACAGCGATCGCGGCATGCCAACAGTCTGTCTGCCCTCCGATGCCGCCCACGCGAAGAAATCAGCCTGAACAAGCGTACAGCGGGCGTCTGATGTCAATCGCTTCCCGAGCGGCACGAGACCTCGCAAATGCCAGTCGATCACTGGTTCCATGATCTCGATAACTCCAAGCGATCGGACCCTCGTGTTTTCCAGAACCGCTGCTGCGGTGTATCCCAAGCCCAATCCGCCGACCACGACATCCAGTTCGGAGCCCTTCAGCGCATCGAGCCCACGCGTCGCCAGTTGCGTCTCGCCGACCGTGAACAGACTGGACATCAGAAACTCATCGCCAAGCTTGATCTCGTGGACGACTTCCCCGCCAAGGCGCGGGTCCGCCCGCCGCCGGAGACTGATCGCCCCCAGCGGGGTCTCCGCGTAGTCCAGTTCTTCGAAATCCAACGCCATCCGCCAACTCCGTTCCAGGCACGTCCATCATGCTCCGGTTCATTGTAGCTCTTGCCAGTGAATACGAACGACAACCAAGCTCCAAGAAAAGACACGGCGCAGGCCACGAGCCCATAGACCTCTGCGCAACGCCGCCCACCGTATGGAGTGAGCCAAGCCTTCATCCTCAGTTTCGCCGCTCTCTTCGCACAATCGCACGGATCGTCGTATCGTCAAGCCCCGTGTACGCAGCGACCTTTCGCAGTGATCAATCGCAGCTGCGTCCCGCTTGATGCCAGTATGAGAATCGCGTTCCTTCCTTCGCCACCTATAGCAATTGGGGATCTCATCCGGAATATCGGGACTGTCAATCCCAGCAAGCAAAGGACGATTGCTCCACGCCTTTCTACAACTCAGAAAGCAACACGAACTGGCTGACAACTCTCAAGCTTCTCAGCACACCGAGTGGGGAACTTTGGTCGAATACGCTTCTCATCCCAAGACAAGATGAAGTACCCCCTTCTCATGGTTCGGTACGATACAGAACCTGAGGTATCGAGCAGGCAACCGCTCTGGAGCTGATGATCTCCTTGTTGCCAATGTCATCGCCAATGGCATAAGCGAAGATCGGTCGCACCATGAAGATCAACCCAAGGTCGTCCGTCGCCTGGAGGATCTGCATCTCCGAATAGCACTCGAATTCTTTCTCTGGACCGGCAGCCAGTCGCCCGAGATCGAGAAGCTCGTCGATCCGCCTCTCGTGGGGGAACGTATCCCCTCTGGCAGCGGACACGTGCCAGAAATGCATCCTCCCAGTGGTCCGGTACGAGCTCTCTGCGCTGCTTGGATGTTCACTCCCACTGAGCCCAAGGATAATTGCGTCCCAGCTGTTGCGGCCCATAAGGCTCCCAACCAACTCGCTGAACGAAATCAGCTCGACTTTAACATCAAGGCCCAGCATTCGCAGATCCTGAACGAGTATCCTCGCCAGCATCGCGCGGCGCTCGTTGCCCTCATTGGTCTGAAGACTGAATGAAACTGGCGTGCCGTCCGCGAACTGGCGGATGCCGTCTTCGCCGATGTCAGCGATCCCGCACTGATCGAGTAGCCTGCCGGCCACCGCAAGATCATAGTCGTACGTCACCGCGCAGGTCTCCGTGATCGTCCCTCCGTAGGTCTCTCTTCCAGCGTAGTATGGAGACTGCACGTTCACGAAGCTCCATTGAGCCTCGCCATAGCCACCTTGGGCTTCCTCAAGCATTCTTCGCTTGTCCATCGCATGTGCTACAGCACGCCGAAATTCCACCTGTCGAAACAGTCCTCGCAGCTGCTCATCCTCCGCATCCAGGTTCAAGGATGTGAATGTTGTGCCAGGCACCGTGTCACCAAGGATCAGCGTGATCCCGGGAGCGCTTTCGAATGCCTTGATATTCATTTCCGTGAGCCCGGTTGCATCGATCTCGCCCGATAGAAGTTTCTCCGAAGCATCTGGAGCGATAGCAAACACCAGGGTGTCGAAGTACGGAAGCTGAACGCCGCATCGGTCATACTCGTAGTAGTACGGATTCCGCCGCATCGTCACCTGCACGTCTGGCTCGTAGCTGGCCACGATGAACGGACCTATTCCGACCAGCTCTGCAGGGTTTGTAGCCAGACCCCATGCGTCATTGAGCGACCCATCTTGGACAAACGGGAGCAGGATGTGTTTCGGCATGATGTTGGCCAGGAAGGCACGAAGCATCGAGTAGCTAACCAGCATAGGGTACGTTGCTGTAATTGTGTAATCGTCAGGCTTCGCGATGACAGCCTCATCCATGTGATGCATCTCCTCGTACGCAAAGAGCACATCATCGGCCGTGAAGGGCGTTCCATCGGACCAACAGACGCCCTCTCTCAGATGAAAGATGAGCACGGTGTCTGCAATCTCCCACGACACGGCAAGCTTCGGAGACAGCACACCGGTAATCGGATCCTGCTCGATTAGGCCATCGAACATGAGGTTCGTGAATTTCGAGGTAGCGGTCGTCTTGACAAGTGTATCATTCCACGTCGTGGGGTTTTCGCTTGTGCAAAGCCGGAGCGTTCCACCACCGATCCCCGGCTGAAGACCCTCGTAGGCGGTCCCTGGGACTCCCAGAGGAACGATTCGCGCATCCAGTGGTATCTCAGCATGCGCAAGCGCAGCGTGCAGGCAGAACACCGCAATAGCCAAAAGAAAGACAAGCAAGACGTCTTGTCTCTTCCCCAACACGAACATGATGACCTCCTGATTTCGTCAGCAAGTAGCTTTCTGGGTGAGATGCCTTGCCAACCATCCTTGACCGTAAGTACTGCTTCCTCATACCTCTTCTCGTATCTTGTGTGTATCGATTTAGTATGCCTTACCTCTGCCGCCCAGCACAAACACTGCTACTGCAACACGTTGAGCAATGCTCACAACACAGAAGAGGCGCCTTGAAAGACTGCGACACCGGAAGCCTCTTCGCTGAACGTGTAGGTTGAACCCCATCTTGGGGCGGGGTCAAATACCGATGTGCACTACGGACAATCGAGCCTACGTTGCCAGCAGATCGGAGAGCCAGACACTCCGGGAGCCCTCCGTCAATCGCCTCTGTGCCAGCTCCAGCAACAACGTGGTTAGCCGCGTGTGCGGATTTGGCAAACCCAGAGCGCGGGCGTAAGCGCGAAACTCATACGCGAGCTTCAACGGCACGAGACGCATCGCACGCTCAAGCTGCTCCCGATCACACCCACCGAACGCTTCAAGATACGCATCGATGACAGTGTCCACAGCCGCAAGTTCTTTCGCGTCGTTCAGCAGTCGATCGAGGCTGAACAGCGGGCAACCGATGGTCGCCTCCTCCCAGTCGAGCAGGATGGCGCGCCCGTCGTCCCGCAGAATCGCATTGCTCCCGTTCATGTCAGGGTGATCGAGCGACGATGGCACGTCAGCCAGTGCCTCGGCATCGCGTTGAAGAACCGGCTGCGCATCCCGTAGCCAGTCGACCCACTCAGCAGGTTGATCTGACAGATCGTCCTCGAGCAGAAGAGCCGGTACACAGCGCACGTCAAGCGTAGGCAGCTTCGTCAGATCGAGCTTCGCGACAGCCGCTTGGACTCGCCCCAGCTCACGCGCTGTGGCTTCGAGGGCTTCGGCCGTGCCTGTCCCTTCGGCAGTCGGCCCGTTGAGAAACTCAAACAGCGTCCAGAGCTGGCCGTCCACCATTTCGCTGCATATCAACCGCGGGGCGCCCTCAGGCGAAATCTGTTCCAGAAGCGCGTGGATCTCGGTGACCTGTGGGAAGAGCGGCGTGAAGCTGGCCTTGAGCACGACACGCCCGAAACGCGCCGTCACGCCCCACCGTTTGGTCTGGAGGATTTCTGGGGGTTCCGCCTCGCAGCCACAGATCGACGCCACCCAATGCGAGACAGCATCCAGGTCGATCTGCTCGTGCGGCCACGTGCGTTGCCCGTCCGGCATTGTTCATCTCCTCCGTCTGACGCGATTCCGTCTCCATGCTCGGCCTCCACGCACGATCACGCATCTCGCCGAGCTCTGGAAAGCCGTTCTTGCGCAGTGGCCGCAACGCTGGCACAAGCCATCGGAGGCTCAATTTGCAACGCCACGGCAATTCCCAAGTCGATCTAGGCGCGTCGCGATACCGCTTCAATCCGTTTCCTGAACGCTTGCGCCACGACCGTTGCGCCGCGATCGTTGAGATGGACGCCGTCCAGCGTCAAGAACAGCTCTCGTTTCTCGGATGTGCCATCCACCCTGCCCGTCGTGCGCAACAGCAGCGCGTCAAGCGCCACGCGTGTCGCACTCGTCGGTAAGTAGTTCGGAACATCCTGCTCTTCCGATTGATGCGCAAGCAACAGCGGCTTGAACGCGTCTTCATACAGATTCAGGTACTCGACATTCCCAAACTGCGCTGTCAGCGCGGAGATATGCTCTCGCTGTTGGCTCAGCTGGGAATTCCACTTGCTGTTCAGATCCTCCCCGAGGCATAGCGGCGAGACGGCAATCACGTGTCTTGATTTGCCAGCCAACAGATCAAGGGTCTTTCGATAGGTGGCAGCAAACGCATGTTCACTTCGTGCCCAAGGTTGCTTGGAAGCCATCTTCATGAGGCCATACGACCATGACAGCTTCACGAATACATCATTCACACCGACGAACAAGAAAATCAGATCATAGTCAGCGTCCAGCTCTTGGGCCTTCAGCCTGTGGTATAGACTGATAACCGTATCGCCAGCCTTCCCGAAGTTCTCAAGCCGATACGCTTCTGGATCGAGCGCCAATCGATCGATATACGAGCATCCGGGGACACCCTCTGTGATGCTGTCGCCCCAGAATGCAATCTTGCGCGTTGTCATCTGTGACCATCTTCCATGAGGCCGAGACCGCTCCAGAGCGGATGTCGAAGCCGCCACCTGCCACCCCATCTTCTGCTTTCGCGAGCTGCTGTCATTGTAGCCGTCTCCGCATGCCCAGCTTGTGAAACTCAATACCCAGTACGTCACGAAAGGACGACGCCCATGCGCGCTGATCTCATATGTACATCCCACCCCTCCGGCCCGGGGATTCCGAGAGAGGAACTCTCCAACCGCAATGTGTGCCGGATGGGCCTAGTACGTCCCCGGGAGTTTCAGTCGAGCTGGCAACCTGTGTGAGAACCATGCCTCGAGCAGTTTCCCCTTTCGTGATGGGGGAGGCTCAAGATCGGGGTGTGGCCAGGAACGTCTCGTGGAAAGCCTTGAAGATTCAGGCTTTCTATGAGACGGCACGACCCACGATGAAACCGGCCTCGCCTCTTGCGGTCCTCCCCTTTCGAACGCCGCCATGGGGTAATGCAGGAGCAATCACACCGGCTCCTAGCCCTCGCCGAAATAGGCTTCGATTCGGTCGAAGGCTCTGTGAATCTCGGCATCAGGCACACAGAAGGACAGCCGCAGGTGGTTCTCTCCGGTCGGTCCAAATGCAATCCCCGGCGTCGTCGAAACACGGGCCTCGCGAAGCAGCTTCTTGCAGAAGCCCATCGAATCTCGGCCTTCGTCTGCGAGGATCCTAGGGAACATCAGGTACGACCCCGTCGGCTTCTGGTACTCGAAAACGGAGCCGAGCCGATCCAGCCGAGCGCACATGATGTCCCGTGCCGACCGATAGTGTTCCCGAAACTCGGCAACGCACGCCTGCGGCCCCGTCAACGCAGCCAGTGCCGCGTACTGCGACACGACCGGCGGACAGATGCAAGACGCAATGTGTGCTTTCCCAATTTGGGGTATGAGCGACGCGTCGGCATGCAGATATCCAATACGCCAGCCCGTCATCGCATACGTCTTGGTGAACGTAAAGCAGCTCACGACCTTCTTCCTGACTTCCGGGATCGATGCAATACTGAAATGTTTCTCCGCGTCATAGGTGAAGTACTCGTAGGCTTCGTCCGTGATGAGCATGAGGTCGTTTTCGAGTGCGAGCTCAGCCAACCGCCTGAGCTGCTGCTCACCGAAGACGGTGCCGGTGGGGTTGTTCGGCGTGCATAGCATGACTGCCTTCGTTTTCGGCGTGATCGCTTCCCGGAATGCGTCGAAGTCGAACGCAAAGCCGTTTTCCTCGATGGCGGGGACGAACACCGGCACGCCAGAGGCCAGCCTCACCTGGAGCACGTGTGTCGAGTAAGTTGGCGAAGGCAGGATGACTTCATCGCCGGGATCGATGAGCGCCATGACCGTCGAGGTCAGCCCTTCCACAGCCCCCACCGTCGTCATGATCTCGGCCGGGTCAGCCGGGATGTTGTTGTCGCGTTCGAGTTTCTTGGCGATCTGTTCGCGTAGCTCCGGAATGCCAGTGTTGCCTGAGTAGCCTCCGACCAACCCGTCACGGATCGCGCGGATTGCGCCTTCCTTGATATGCTCGGGCGTGTCTGCCGTCGGCTTCGCCCAGGACAGGAAGGCAGGATCCTCCACCTGGTTCGACAAGCGCGTCATCTCATGGATGGCAGACTTGGAAATCTCTTCGACTCGTTGTGAAATGCGGGGTCCAGTATTCGTGATGTGCTCCTTCCATTCCCATGATACGGATGACTTTGCATGCATCGTCGGCCTGAAACAGACCCAACGAGGTGTCCATCATCCCTCATGCTCTTCTTCTGAGCCTTGCCAGTTCGTCGAACGTTCCGCATCGCCTGCAGCTGGAACGAAGTGCAAGCTCGTCAGACGCATGCCTTTGTCGCGCGGTTTCGCGCTGCGTGCTGCGTCGCCTGCCTGCCTCCCCCCACCCTCAATGATACGAGGCCGTATACGTGCGATCGTCAGTCCGAATCATCGACTCCCTTCCATGGGTCACCGGCCAGGCCGGTGACGATCGTTCGACCAACGCGATCCCATGCCTCGGTCGGGTTGTACTCCACCCCTGTCCTGAGCAGCGCACGGACGTCGGTGAGGAACGAAGCATCGACGATCTTCGCAGCCATGTTCGCCTCGAACTGCGCTCGTGTAACCGTGGTCCCGCAGAAATCCATGTACCTATTGAAGGCCTGAACGAGCAGACCAGGGTCAAACTCGGGATGCTCAAGCGCGAGATCGAGATCGAAAAGATCGCGCCCCTTCTTCCGCTGGTAGAGAGCTCGCAGCTTCGAGCCGAGCAGCTCCGGCATCGTATACGTTGCCACATCCGCGTTGCCGGAGAACCAGCCGTTCTCGACTTCGATCGGGCGCGTGACAAATCCATGAACTGCGAAATGCTCGCGCGTGTTGATCTCGATCTTGACGCGCGATCGAACAACGGGGGCGAGGGTCGTTTCGAAGCGGTAATGAAGCGTGAATCGCCCTTGGCCTGCTTTCCACTTCGGCGTCCCGAGCCATGGGTCAAGCGCATCACGAATCCCGTCGATGAGCGTGCCAATAGGGCCAGTTTCCCGCTGCACGAGATCGATGTCCTCGGAGTACCGTCCAGGCGTCTCGAAGAAGAGCTTGTGGAGCGCGGTACCCCCGCGGAAGACCGCCTGCTCAGCGACGGTGGGACAGCCGAACAAGTCAACCAGGCATCGAGATAGAACCAGATCCTGCTCAACCTGCCAGTCCGAGGACCACGGCGCCACCTTCCGCCACGCGGTGATGTTTGCCTTGGGGATCACGAGTCCAGCTCCATATCGTCATTTACGAGGATCCGCCACCGCGGGTCCAGCGGAGCGTTGGCACTGGCGAGTGCCGTCGATAGGGGCGTTGGCAAAAGGCGCTTGCCTTCCAGAGCTTCCGCAAGTTCGTTGGCCAACTCCGATTCGCCAACGAAGTCGAGGAGCCAGCCCAGCCGTTGAGTGTCACTTCGTGCAACGCGAGCTACTCCTGCTGCCAGCTTGTCGGCGTCGAGCTTCTCTGCTAGTTCGGAGAGTATGGTCGCAATGTTGCTCCAGTAGCCGCATGCCATCGGGAACCGTACAAGGTCGAACGCGGTGGTTTCCGGCGTCGAGACAACCATGCTCCCAGTTTCCGTCCTAATTCGCTCGATCGCCGCACCCTCGATGAGCTTGCTGACGTGGAACTCGAGCCGGACGCGTCCCACCACGATATCGCGCTCCGCTGAGTCAACAATGACCTGAAAGGCCATCGGCTGTTGGTGGCCTGCGCCGTACAGAGCCGCAGCGCTGAGCAGCGCAACATAATAACGTCGCCCAAGATGGCGCATGAGGTCATCGATGAACCAGCTCGCTGGCGGGCTCCCCGCCGATCGGTACTCGCGAGGTACGACGACGAAAAAATCTCGGCGGGGCCTGACGATCGCCCCGCTACATTTGAGTCGGTAGAGCGTCATCTTGATTGCCGCATCGGAGGCGGTGGTCACATCCTTCGCATCCGTGCGCGAGAACACGTACCGGCCATCCTCTGGCAGCGACTCAACCCATTCGTACAACTTGCCCGGACTTGCCATTGCTAAACCTCATGCACAAAGTAACGCAATACGTAACTTTTCGCAAACATGTCAGCACCCAGACACTACAAGTAGGCGTCACGTCCGGCGCATGGATCTACTCGAACCAGTGCGGAGGCCATCCGGCTCTGGTCGTACCGCCTCTCTTCCACCGAAAATCACACCGATCCGCCCCTTCCGCGAGGGTCATCGAACGGGAAAAGCCTGTCTGCATCGCTCTCTGCTGCACGTAGTCGAACTGGCAGAGGTAGGGTGTGAACTCGTCGGCGCCTTGCTGATGGTAGAACTTGTGCAGACCGCATTCCAGGTAGTCAATGCCGAAATCAAACGCCTAACCATCGCCCTCAACGTATACGGACACACATCCTCCTGGATAGCGACCTTCCTGCGATCGATCGGCCGCCCTTTTCAATCTGTTCTTTCCCAATGAGGAATGAACCGCCTTGCCAAGCAACTTGAGGACGAACCGCGGATACGAGTGGACACGCTTTTGCTCCATCTCGATGACCATCTTTCCGATCTCCTCAACGCGAAATCCTTCTCTCTTGAGAACTTAGTAGAGCGCCAGAAGCATGGCGCCATCGATCAGGTCTTGTGTGAGGGGATTTGCCTTTCCACCGATGTAGGGTATCTCGGGAATGAGTCGCTCGAACTCTTGGCGAGCCTTCTGGATGATTGCGCGGGCCGATTGGTCGTCCACATGCAACGCCAAGACCTTGCCGAATCGCTTCCCTCTTCCGAACTCTCGCAAGAGTTTCTCTTTCTGCGAAGTGTAGTAGTCGTCACGAATCTTCGTTGCCATAACCCTCTCCCACTCGTCTCATCGCAGCACAAGCGCCGCACCTGACAGATCTCGAAACATCGAGGGGCAACACAGCACAGCCTAGGGCTTTTCACCTGTATTCTCCTCTCTCTGTAGTCGCAGCTTCCAGTTGACTGACTGAAGGCAAGCAGCCTCTGCTGCCATTCCTGCTCGTTTTGGCTTATTGCTCATTGTATCCATGCCGTACACCGTTTCTTCCATTCTGTGACTTCTGGTATACTCTACATACTAAAGGGAGGTTGCATCGTGAATACTTGTTCGAGACGTGCTATTACAGGATTGCTGGCCCTTGCCATTGCGATCTCCATTGTCGCGACACTCACAGCACAGACCAACGCGAATGGTAGTCGTTTCGAGGACACCATCGGCTTCTCGCTCCCCACAATCGGAACCATCCACTACGATAATGAGGGACACATCAGCAAGGCAACCGGTTTCAATCTTGGACTTGGGATCAGTAGGCGCTTCTATCGAGATGGATTGATCCCTGAGGAATTCAATCGATATTGGGGTTGGGGAACAGTTCTTCTCCTCCTACCGTATGTCGAATTCGGTGTGTCATACCCCTTTGTGGTGGGAGAGAAAGAGAACCTTCTCGTTCTGGACCTTGGATTCGTCTACATCTTGCCAAGGATTGGCATCTCTCTCATCTTCTAGATTAGATTGCCAAGGTCAGGTCTCTGTATTTAGAGCTGCCTTCCTTCGCGTAATCACACTGATCGGTGAGTCGTGAAGACCTGTGTACGAAGCGACCTCGCGTAGCAAGTACTCATGGGTACGCACCGCTTATCGGCCACACTCGCGAAGCACACCTCAAGCCAAGAACAGCCTGCCAGGCACTGATTGCACGGAATCTCCGTAGTGACAGCTCCCAGCTGCTTGTCTGCAGGTACGCAGCATCCCATTCATCCCTACGCAATCCGATGGTTGACGCCTTTCCCCCGGCATTCCCTTTTTCCGCAGAGACGCAGAGGGAATAGCCAGTCCGTTCAAGTCGCTCCCGCCGTTCTTGCCCTTCTCCGCGCCTCTGCGTCTCTGCGCGAGTCTGGGCTTCTGGGAAACGCAGGAGCAGGAACTGCGTTGCGCGCCGGAACCAGTACATGTGTCCCTCCAAGTCTTCTCACGTGCTTGAACTCCGCGCAAGTTCAATACTGTGTCCGCGGAATTCGCTTTGGCACTCCCTTTTCCCGCAGAGCCGCAGAGACGCAGAGGTAGCAACTCTACTTCATTGCATACAGAACGAGTGACTTCCACAAAGGTGATAGCCCATCCGTTCGTATCGCTCCCACCGTTTTTGCCCTTCTCCGCGCCTCTGCGTCTCTGCGCGAGTCTGGGCTTATCGGAAAAGCTGAAGA
>Ga0272441_10008473_pt1 | contig 16262 bp, 11 predicted proteins | sample SSMProp6N_FD_193582 | JGI IMG/M metagenome (GOLD analysis project Ga0272441, IMG submission 193582) | Marine sediment archaeal communities from Little Sippewissett salt marsh, Falmouth, MA, United States - SSM-Prop-6N | ecosystem: Environmental > Aquatic > Marine > Wetlands > Sediment ... | reverse complement strand
CTGCAGGCCCTGGGGGATAAAAAGGATATGATGAAATCCTTTTTGGAGATGCAGTATCCACCCCTCAAGGGGGCTTCATTTTTAATCTATCGATATTCAACCGGATAGAAGGCAAAGTATTAATTAATCAACAGGCAGAAGCAGACAGCCTCCTCGGCGTGTTTGATGCAGCTGATGAGATTACCATGAAGCTCATTTCTCAAATAAGTGATGTACATATAGCTTTCGGTTCCATTGACTTGATAAAAGCCGGCGGATCCGGGTTATATGACGTCTATTTAGATAATAAAAAGATCAGGAATCCTAAAAAACTGTTTAAAAAAGTATTAAACGGCAGTTATACCATTTCTATACATCAAAACAGGCTTTTAGGGGACACTGTCGTGTATGAAGAAAAAATAGATGTGTTTGAAAATCAGCGTACTGTTGTTAATTTCACAATCCCGAAAGCATCGGAAGAGGAGTACCAATATATAGAAAAGCTTAAAGAAGTTGTGCTTGATAAAACCAGAGATAAAGACAGTATGGATGATTTCCTTCGGGGCATAGCCGAGTTTCAGCGGGAAACCCAGAAAATCGACTATGATGCGGATCTGATAGAACGCAGGGAGCAGATTCTTGAGGAAGTGGGCGCTTCTGCGACAAAGGTTTTGGAAGATATCATAAATGAGGCTGATGAAAAATATTTCGCTGAAAAACCGGATTTTAACAAAGCCCTGGAAGAATACGAATCGGTATCCCGGCTCGTTAATAATACCTTTGAATATACTGTCCTCGATCCTTCCTCCATGGGAGCTGACGAAGAAGATGAAGGAAATGTCCTTGTACAGCCCTTTTTCATAGCCGCCGCCGGTGAAGACACTCTTTTTATCATGGAAGGTGCAACATCCCTGTTTATCAGGAGTCTTAATAAAAACCTTGAAATCATTGCATCAACAGAACTGCAGGATTGGGTGGAGGTCGACTTTAAAGCCTGCACTGCAGATACATTTAACCGGTTCTATTACATATCCCCGGGCACCGGGGAAATAACGGTTTACAACCGTTATTTGGAAAAAAGCAGCAGGATCCCAATCCCGGACTACACCCCGGATGACGCAAAACCTGTACATCTGGCTGTGTCCCCGGACGGCATTTTCTATATTTTTGACGGGGAATCTTTTATTGTTTTTGAACCTTCCGAGGAACCGGAGATACCTCCTGAACGGGACACAATTATTGAAAACACCCTTGTAGATGCTTTCAGCACCTTTGAGGGTAATCCCTTGTCCAAGATGTTTTTTGATTATTTCGGCAGACTCTGCTGCTACAGTATCCAGGGGAAAAAAATACTTATCTGTGATCCCCTGGGAAATCTGATGTCTGAAGTTCCTGTTTTAAAAACAGAAGAACTGTCTGATATTACTGCTGACAATTTAGGATATTTTTACATAACCCTGCCGGAAGAGCACAGTATCGTAAAATATAATCAGGAGGGTGAAATAATCACCTCCTTCGGCAAATTCGGGAACCAGCCCGGAGAATTTTCATTTCCCCAGGGTATAGCTGTAAACAGCGAGGGTTCAATCTATATTGCGGATACCTACAATAACAGAATACAGGCATTGAACCTCACAGCACCTCCTATTCTTCTGCCTGAAGTCTCCCAGTTCGGTACACGCTTTTCCGGAAGAGAAGAAAAAACAAAGGATGCTCTTCGGAAAATTGACAATATCAGGGATCAGATAAGAATCGGAAAAGCTGTAGGACGTTTTATTGGTGCCGGAATATTTTTCGGCGGATCTTTGGGACTTGAATACGCCTCCGCCCGCCTGGAACAGGAATCTCTTCAGTCATATGCTGATTACCGTTTGGCCGCTGATCCCGGAGAACTGGAAAGGCTTCAATCCGAATCCGAGAATTTATGGATATTCTCAAAAATATTTGAATCAGCCGGTTATGCGAGTTTCGGAATAGGAACAATGATGCTGACCTCGGACATTCTCATGTCCATTGATTATGGAACAATGAAAAAACGGATGATTTCAACTCTTCAGACCCTGCCCATGGACGGAAAATTTGAACTGAGTGAAGAAAAATATAAAAGTCTTAAAAGGGCAAATAATATCGGGATCTGGACAGGGGTTATGCCTCCTCTCTTGGGCGGCGGAACAGCATTGGTTCTTTCTTTAGTTTCCGATGATTTTTCAATTCAGAGGGCTTCACAGATAGTTCTGGGATCTGTAGCACTCCCGCCGATTTTCTCCCATCTGTACGGAAAAAGATTTCATATAGGATTGTTTATCAGCAGTCTTGTTTCCGACGCCCTTGCTCTTTCAGCTCTGCTTTCCCTCCGCAGCTGGGATCCTCCCGAAGAACAATGGTCACTTTCAGGTGAAGAAACGACTCTAGCAGACACATGGACAGCTATGAAATCCCGTTTTCCGATCTACCTTATGGTGGGAGCAGTCTGTTCCCGTCTTGCAGCAGGAGTGTACGACACGAATAATGGATGGAAGACCGCTCATACCTATAATCAGTATGAGGCAAAGAAACCTGCAGAGGTGAGTTTTTTTCCGGTTATGGATATTGAAACAGGGTTAGGATTATCCGCAAGGATTAGTTTTTAGGAAAATTCACCAGATAAAAGTCCTGCCAGGCGAGCCAGTGATCATCTTTCATCAGCCTCCTGGCAATTCTCCCCCGGTCCTCCCTTTGGGCAACACTTTTCCCAAGATCATACCCTCCCCGGACCGGTCGTTTCTTCATTTCGATATTTCTGTTATTGATAATGACAGTGTTTTTTTCAACATAAAAATACATGGAGAACCAGGTATGATTATCCTGCCATGTTTGATCCGGATGTTCAGTACTCCTCATATTCGTAACCATATTTTCAAGAAAATACCTTCCCGGTTCAAGAACGAAGGCCTTGTACTCCAATTCCGGGGTTAACACAACCGGTGTTTTCTTTCCGGATTCTTCATGGGTCAGTGTAAGCTGCATGGTAACAAGCTGAAAAGGCCACCCGTCTCTGCCTGCGAAATTTTTTTCCAAATTCAGAGGAAGAATGAAAAGACTCTGTTTCGGTGAACTGGGCAGCGGCAGAGAGGAACAACCGATGAAAGAAAATAAAAAAACGAGAGCTGTGATTCCAAACCATGCTTTTTTCATACAGTGTATTTTCGCGCCAATTATTCTGCTTGTCAACGAGAATTCCCCGGAGGAAGTATCTATGCTAATTTTTTAAAAAGATTGTTTTACCGGAAATCCTGCTTTCTTCAGCGGCAAATGCCATGATGTGACTTTCCAGAGAAACCTCCAGGCTTGAGGAAAGCTGTGCTGATTTACCCTCCCGGACAGAAGAGATAAAATCCCGAAGAAGCCCGAAGTCTCCGCCTCCGTGTTTACTGAAAGTATTAACTCCCCTTGGTGTAACATCATAAACCGCTTTCTGATCGTTCTGAAATGATGTCACTTCTATGATGTTTTTCTCTCCTATAAGCTCACCCCTGGTACCCATAATCCTGATTCGCCTGTCTGTTCCGTCTCCGGTAAACGCGCACATTGTAAAAGAAGCCGTAATACCGTTCTTAAATTCCATGGATACAATCTGGTGGTCTACCACATCATTTCCGCACCTGTAAACACACAATCCGTAGGGGCCTTCCCTCAGCGCCTTAAGCCTTCCTTCGGGGGAGAGGTCTGAGGTAATTGCCGTAACCGGCCATCCAGTAACCGCAGGATTAAGATAGAGTTTACAGGCGGAATAGGGGCATTCTGATTCGGCTTTACATCCGTCTGTGCACCGTTCAGTACTGCCGTCAGGTGCATTTTCTTTTCTGAAATGAAGGAGACTTCCAAAGGAACTTATCCGAAGGCATGAGGAACCGCAAATCCATCTGAGAATATCCATATCGTGGCAGGATTTAGCAAGAATCATGGGAGAGGAGTTTCCTGAATTATTCCAATTCCCTCTGACAAAGCTATGCGCCTGATGCCAGTACCGCACTGCTTCAATATGTTCAATAGATGCAATGTCTCCGAGAGTCCCGGAATCGGTGATCTCTTTTACTTTTTTGAAAAAAGGAGAATACCTGAGTACATGACAAACACCGATAATCAATCCGCTTTTTTCTCCAAGTGAAACGAGTTCTTTACATTCCTCTGCTGTGGCGGCAATAGGCTTTTCAAGGAGAAAATGAATACCCGCTTTTATGCACTCCCCGGCCAGAGAGAAATGGGTTCTGTCCGGACTGGTTATTATTGCTCCATCAGCTCGGACTGTTTTTTCCTCTGCTTCCCGGAATGAAGCAAAGGAATAGGGGACCTGAAAATCGGCCTGAAAGCTGCTGCGTTTCTCTTCGTCCGGGTCTATAACTGCAGAAATGCGCATATCCCGGGGAAAATATTGAGAATATTCCGCGTAAGCCCGGGCTCTGTTCCCGGCACCGATAATAATTACTGAAACAGGCTTCATTTTTCCTATTATAGGTGATACTATCCCGGAATGAAATCCCAAATACTTGAAGTTGCCCAAGAAGCAGCCCTCCTCGGGGCCGGCATTCACCGTCAATATTATATGCAGGATTATTCCGTTTCAGTGAAAAGCGCTGACCACGACAGAGTAACGGAAGCGGACGTAGCTGCGGAAAAATCAATTATCGAATATATCCGGCGTTTCTATCCTGATCATAACTTTATCTGCGAAGAGGGGGATTATGTCAGAACAGAATCTCCCTTTACCTGGATCATTGATCCTTTGGACGGCACGATTAACTATCTTAAGTCAATTCCCCATTTTGCAGTCTCTATCGGGGTTGAAAAAAACGGCGTCCTTTTAGCCGGCGTTGTCTACGATACTATGAAAGATGAAATGTTTTACGCGGAAAAAGACAAAGGCGCCTTTCTTAATGACATGCAGATTCATGTCTCTTCCGTGGGATCCCTCTCCGATGCCCTGGTTTATACCGGATTTTATTACAACCGGGGGAAAGAGATGCGGGAAACCCTCTCTCAGATCGAAGGTTTTTTTGCAGATGGAGTTCTTGCTGTCCGGCGCTCAGGTTCCGCTGCTGTGGATCTCTGCTGGGTTGCCTGCGGGAGAGGAGACGGATTCTGGGAGCACCAGTTGAGTGTATGGGATTTTGCGGGAGCACTCTGTATTTTGCAGGAATCAGGGGCAAAATGCACTGATTATTCAGGGGATCCTCTGCCGCTGCAAGGTTCATCCCTTATTGTTTCAAACGGCAATATTCATGATGAAATGATGGATGTAATAAGCAGAACTTCTTTATAAAAAAACAGGGCTGATTCCTGAGGGGAACAACCCTGACATGACCTAATAATTCTTCATTGCCTGCAGTTTACGCAGTTTTTTCATCTGTTTTCGTTCTAAAGCTTTTCGCTTTTTATTACGAATTGTGGATGGTTTTTCAAAGTATTCCCGTTTTTTCCATTCCCGTATAATACCTTCTTTCTCTACCATCCGTTTGAACCTTTTCAGAGCTTTCTCAAGCGGTTCACCATTATCAATTCTTACGTAGGCGATACAATCACCCCCCTTCCTGAATGCTTTCTTCGCTTATCATATCCAATATTTCATCTTTGTCAAGAACACCTGAATCAATAAAAAAGTAGGGATCCACAGGAACTCCGGAAACTCTTACTTCCCAGTGCAGATGCGAGCCAGTTGCCAGGCCTGTTTTTCCCACCTTTCCGATGACTTCTCCCTCTTCAACAATAGAACCCGGCTCTACGTCTATACTGTTCAAATGGAAATAAAGAGAATAGATTCCGGGGAAATGCTCCAGAACTACAGTATTTCCAGTTATAAAACGGTCCTGTACAAGCACTGTTTTCCCTCTGCCGCAGGCATGCACTTCCGTTCCTGTTACGGCCGCAAAATCAATTCCATTATGAATTGCATTGGAAGTCTCATTATCAATATAAATAAACTCTCTTCTGTCTCCGTAATGGGAACTTTCCGGACACTCTGCAACCGGGAGGGCAAACCGTCCCGTGTGGAAGGCAGATCCCGGATTGAAAGTATAGAGTAATTCCAGGAGCTGCTGTGCTTCCTCATACCTTCTCGGGTCATCGGAAGTTCTCAGATCACTCATTTCCATATTAAGAGGTATTTCCTCCGAAATAAATTTTCTCTCCGTAACAGTAAAAAGCCTCCTCTCCTGCACAGATCCTTCCATTGTTGCTGCTTCCATCTGAATAGAGTAATTCCCCGGTTTCAGAGTTGAGGGCAGGCCGATATAACCCACTGCCGCAGCATAACTGCCTGTAAATTCATAGAGGAACCCTCTGCTTTCCGCCACCACCTGTTCTTTATTATTAATCAGATGCAGGGAAAAAGATTCCGGAGGCACCGGTGCGAAATATACGGCTAAAACGGTTTCACCCGGCTTTCCTGTTTCTGAAGAAAGAGCATACACCGGAGTGTCGGGGAGTTCCTGGCTTATGCAGGGAAAAGAGAGGACCAATGCCGTGAAAAGAAAGAAAGCAAATATTTTCATTTTCGTATATCTAAAATTGTTAACTGAAGTGTTTCCGTGTTCATAAAATAGTTTCTGCCGAGGCGGAACAGAATATCTACAGTGTCAGATAATGCGAAATCCTTCCCCACCCTGTCGGAAGCATTCCAGAAAACAGCAGGCCATTTATGATTCCCTGTATCAATAAGCATCCTTACATGCTGCCGTTCACTTTTTCCCATTAATTCCAGTTCCTGAATCCGTACATTCTGAATCAGAAAAACCAGAGGAGGGTTCTGCTGTCCATAGGGCTCAAATTTTTCCACCATAGTGATGAGTTCCGGAGTCATGTATGATAAGGGGAGTTCTGCGTCAACCGTAATACTTTCCTCAACTTCTTCTACTTTTTTCATCCTCTGCACATATTCTTTCAGTTTAAAGCGGAATGAATCATATTTCTTAAAAGGCATAGTAAAGCCTGCTGCAAAATCATGTCCCCCGTAGTCGATAAAGAGGGCGGCACAAAAATCGAGGAGTTCCGGCAGTTTGAAATTTTTATTGCTCCGAAGGCTGCCCACAGCCTTATCATCCATAAAGGATACTACTACAGCCGGAGCGTTAAAGTATTTTGCCAGCCGGGAAGCGAGGATCCCGGTAATGCCCCGATGTATTGAGCTGTCCCCAACTAGAAGGATCTTTTCACCCAGTTCCTCGTAACTTTTCTGAGCTGCAGGACGGATTCTCTCCCAGGTTTCCTCCCCGAGTTTTTTTCTCTGTTTATTCAGGGAAACTATCTCTTCTGAAAGATCTTTACAGGACTCTTCTTCCCTGGACAGAAGAAGCTCCACAGCTTTTTCAGGGACACCCATTCTTCCGGTTGCGTTTATTAAGGGGGAAATCTGCCAGGCAATATCCGTTGTGCTTACTTTTTTACCGTAGAGTCCCTGCTGCATTAAAAGCCCGTTTAACCCCGGGCGATTTGTTTTCTGAAGTCCTTCCATTCCTTTTTTTACAAGTATTCTGTTCTCATCCACAAGGGGCATTAAATCTGCAAGGGTCCCCAGGGCGACAAGATCGAGATTATCAATGAAAGGCTGAAAAACATCCTTTGTCTTATGCAGAACCCAGGTTGTAAACAAATTCAGGAGAGTATCAAGTTCGCCCTGTTCACTATTCTGATATTTTGCCATACGGCTGTATTCCCGTATCCGGAGGAGACTTTTCCCCCGGAGGGAGGGATAAGTTTTTCCAATAGGTTCTGATAAATCAGTTAACGAGATAAGCACCTCTTTTCCGAAAATTCTCCGAAGCATATTTTCCTGAAGCTGGGAATCATAAACAATAATTTCCATCCCCTGAAGAAAATCGGCAAGCCGGGTATGATTAAGATCCACCATACCCGGGATTATTGTCTCGCTTACTCGATCGGTAACCAGCATATTCTTTATTTTTGCCGCATCAATGATATATGCTTCATTTCCCGGCCTAATGTTCAGGAGGCAGACTTCCTGATTGTAAAACCTGGTTTCCGCGAATCTTAAAGCCCAGACCACTTTAGCCGCCACAGCGCATCCGCACAGGTCCCGGAAGGGGTACAGGGTATTCTCCATTTTCGGATTAACAATGGCATAAGCCGGAGGAAGTTCGTCCTGGGGATTGTGGTGATCGATAATGATGGTGTCGATTCCCAATTCATTTCCCCGGGCTATCTCTTTATGATTTGATATTCCGCAGTCGACTGTAATAATCAGGGTGCCGTTCTGTGCTGCAAATTCTTCCACAGCCTTCATTGAGAGACCGTAGGGTTCATCTCCGGAGGGGAGGCTCCATACAGTCTCTATTTCCCGGCTCCGGAGTTCCTCCACCATCAGAACAATGGAAGTGATCCCGTCTACATCCCTGTCACCGAAAACAAGAACCTTTTCATTCTCTATGCCTGCCTGAAGAATCCTGTCTGCTGTTTCCTCCATCTCCTCAAAGGAAAAAGGATTATGTAGAAACCGGAGATCATTTTCAAGAAAAAAGCAGAGTTCCCCTGGTTCCAGTATTCCTCTCCGTACAAGTATCGAGGCGGTAAGTAAATCAATTGAATAATGGGCTGCTACTTCCCGGACTTTGTCAGATTCAATCGGTTTTTTATTCCACTGCATATGCTTAGCAAGTACTCCCTTCCAGATCTCTGGATGCGACTTCACGGTAAATCGGACCAGAGGGTTTTAACACTGATTCAAATAAGACAATTTTCGAAATCCTGATAGTCCCGGATACTTCCTCTTTCTCTTCTTCAGGAAAAGGATCCCCGGGCACCCGGGCTCGTGCAAGGGTAATATGGGGGGAAAACCTCCTCTTCTCTAAGGGAAAATGTTCGGATAATAATTCTTCCAAACGGGTATATATATTTTCACACTCCCTTACACCTGATACAGGATTCAAATAAAGTACCCTTCCCTTTCCTTTGGGCGGGAACCTTCCTAATCCACGGTAAACAAATTTGATATTCTTCCCCGGAATATTAATATTCCGCAGAATCTCAGTGCAGATATCCACCTGTCCGGGATTGATATCTCCAAGGAAATGGAGTGTAATATGCAGATTTTCAGACTGCACCCACTTTAATCGGGGATATCCGGATTTCAATTTCTGAATAACTGAGCGTATTTCCTCTTTCGCTTCCCCGGGGAATGGAAAGGCGAAAAAAGCTCTCATAAGAACTCCCCCCCAGCAGTAACTGTATTTAAATCAGTTTCCACTATACTCTTTAGAATATGAATAAGCAATGCTTTCAGGTCCTTTTGACTCTGTCCGGGCAGTCCCACCCGTAAGGATTGGAAGAAGTCTAATGAATCTGTATGGAGAAGATAGGTCCTGCAGCCCGGAGGAAGAGTTATATCAGCCGGTACAGCACACCGGGAACAGATAAAATTCTCATCACCGGCAGAAAAAATACAATTCTCTCCCGGCTTTATTGCATTTCCGCATTGTGAACATTCCGTCAGATTGAAACGGAACCCTAGAATTCCGGCATACCGCCATAAAAACTGAATAAGACTCCGGTCAAGAGAATCCCTTTCTCCTGCATTGAACCCTGAAAACGCCGTCCGCATAAGAGACAGAGTGCCGCTGTATTCTCCCCCTCCGCCGTAGGTTTTCAGGACAATCTCACAGCACAGGGTCGCAGTCATAATACTTTTTAAATCATTCCTAATGTTTTCATAAATTTCAACATTTTCTGTATCTGTTATTTTATAGGTGTTTTTCACCGGGTCATGATACAGGTAAAGTCTTAAATAATTAAATACTTCGGTTTTACTCCCTAATTTACTTCTTGTTTTATACCCGCCGTAGGCAACAGCATTTATAATTCCCAGATCCTTTGTCAGCAGTACTGTCCCTTTGTGGTACTCGCCTACCCGATAATTTTTCAGTATCAGGGCAGATGTTTTTAAATTCCGGTTCATTCCTTAAACAATACCCTGACAGGATATAAAAGACAATAAATACTTGCTTCCCACAATCTGATTACATATATTGTTAATGAAAAAGACTGAACTAGGAGGGAAAATGCCTGACAAACAAATAATTCCTGCGGATCAGATTTTACCTCACAAGATAAATATTCTTCCTATGAAGGGTAATCCTCTTTTTCCCGGCATCTTCACCCCTTTAATGATTACAGCAGAAGAAGATATTGAAGTTGTAAACCAAGCCCTTGCTTCTGACAGTATGCTCGGGCTTCTTCTGCTGAAAGGTGAGGATGTAACGGAACTTGAAGCGGAGGACCTCTATTCCGTAGGAACTGTCGCAAAAATTGTTAAGAAAATAAACCTTCCTGACGGCGGGATAAATATATTTATCTCTACCCTGAAGAGGTTTAAAATCAGAAAACTCATTGCTGTAAAATACCCGATTGCCGCGGTAGTTGATTATTTAGATGATATAAATGATGAGTCTGATGAGATAAAAGCCCTCACCAGGTCGCTTCTCAGCGAAATGAAACAGATATCCGAAAATAATCCCCTGTTTTCCGAAGAAATGCGCCTCAATATGGTGAATATAGATCACCCTGGGAAAATTGCGGATTTTATCACTTCAATACTTAATATTGACCGGACAGAACAGCAGAAAATTTTGGAAACCCTTGATGTACGGGTACGGATGGAGAAAGTCCTGATTTTCATCAAACGGGAACAGGAACTCCTCAGGATTCAGAAAAAGATTCAAAGTCAAATCAATGAAAAAATCGAAAAAAGCCAAAGGGAGTACTTCCTTAAAGAGGAACTGAAACACATAAAACAGGAACTCGGCATGCCCGTTGACGCAAAAAGCGGTGAATATGCGAGGTTCAAAGAAGCAATTGAAAAGCTCAATTTCACAGGGGAAATAAAAGAGCAGGTCCATCAGGAACTCGATAAATTTTCTCTCATGGATCCGAATTCTTCGGAGTTTATTGTAACCAGAAATTACCTGGATACAATAATCAGCCTTCCCTGGACAACTCCCAAAGCAGAAGATTTTTCCCTTGAGGACGCCCGGAAGATCCTGAATAAAGATCATTACGGACTGGATGATGTCAAGGAAAGAATTATTGAATACCTTGCGGTACGCAAACTGAAGAAAGACACCAAGGGTTCAATAATCTGTCTCGTTGGTCCTCCGGGAGTAGGGAAAACATCTGTCGGTAAATCTATTGCCAGAGCTCTTAAAAAAGAATTCTTCCGGTTTTCCGTAGGAGGCATGCGGGACGAGGCTGAAATAAAAGGCCACCGCAGAACATACGTAGGTGCAATGCCCGGGAAAATTATTCAGGGCTTGAAAATCGTAAAAACAAAAAATCCGGTGTTTATGATAGACGAGATCGACAAATTGGGCGCTTCATATCAGGGAGATCCCTCCTCCGCCCTCCTGGAGGTTCTTGACCCGGAACAGAATATCAATTTCAGGGACCATTATCTGGACCTTCCCTTCGATGTCTCAAATATTCTCTTTATAACCACTGCAAACACTCTGGACACAATCCCGGCTCCCCTATTAGACCGGATGGAGGTTATCAGATTATCCGGGTACATTAACGAAGAAAAGGTTGCCATAGCGACTAAATATCTGATCCCGAAAAGCCTCGCAAGACACGGATTGAAAAAATCACAGGTCAAGTTTCCGAAATCAACCCTTAAAAGTATTGCGGAAAATTATGCCCGGGAAGCCGGTGTCCGGCGTTTTGAACAGTCTCTGGATAAAATTAACCGGAAGATAGCAAAAAAAATCGTAACCATGGAAGGAACAGCTCCATACGCTATTTCACCTGACACCCTCGAGAATTATCTCGGCAAGCCGGTATTCAGAGAGGAAGAAATTAAAAAGGTAACCAAACCCGGAATGATTATCGGATTAGCATGGACCCCATATGGAGGTGACACCTTAATGGTGGAAGCTGTATCCACATCCGGGAGAGAAACCTTTAAACTGACGGGTAAGATGGGCGATGTCATGCAGGAATCCGCCAATATCGCGTATTCCTATATCCGTCATATTGCTCCGAAATATAACGTTGATAAAGATTTTTTTGAAAAAAACATAATTCACCTTCATATTCCCGAGGGAGCAACCCCCAAGGACGGACCCTCCGCCGGAATTACCATGGCTTCCGCTCTGCTCTCCCTGGCAACCGGTAAAAAAATAAAAGCCAATCTGGCGATGACCGGAGAACTCTCTCTTGTGGGAAATGTGCTCCCTATCGGAGGTTTGAAGGAGAAAACCATTGCCGCCCGGAGGAATAAAATCAAAAAAATCATTATACCTAAACAGAACCTCCGGGATCTGAGCGAAATACCCGATCATATAACAAAAGGTATTACGTTTATACCTGTTGAAACCATGGAAGAAGTAATAGAGAATCTGTTTTGAAATATCGACTTGTATCTTTCCTAGGAATAATAATTATGATTTTGTCAGCAGGATGCAGCGGACAAGAGAATCAGCAGGGACCGGAAGGGAAAACAGCTGTGTACCCACATCCCGATTTCACAATAACACTTGAAGAACTGTCAGAGATTACTGCAGACCTTCCGGAATCTATACAGCAGGACATACTTGACCGCCCCCAGTATTTTCTCCAGCTCATTCTCCAGGTCCTGTCGCTCCCGGAAGACACGCTTCTCTTAGTTGATAAAGGCCACAGCCTTCCCTCTGATTATATACCGGATGATTTGGTGCCTCTCTCATCCTACACGCTGTCCCTTAACAGAAATGATCTCTCTCTCCGGGCCCGGATAATGCCTGATGTTCTGGCCATGAATGAAGCGGCCAGGCAGGATGGAATTTCCCTGGTCTTTTCTTCCTGTTACCGTTCCTATGAATATCAGCAGGGTTTGTATGAACGGAATGTTCGGGAACTCGGCAAAGAACAGGCAGACAGAGAATCCGCTAAACCCGGAACATCCCAGCACCAGCTTGGAACAACCGTGGACTTTGGAAGCATAACCGATGCCTTCGGATCTACACCTGCCGGCAAATGGCTTTACAAACATGCATGGGAGTACGGCTTCTCCCTCTCTTACCCCGAGGGCTATGAAGACATCACAGGATACCGTCACGAGATCTGGCATTACCGGCATATTACCAGGCTTGGGACCCGCATTGAACAGGAGTTTTTTCAGGGTATACAGCAGTATTTTCTGGAATTCCTCAATTCCCGTGTCGGGTTTCTTCATAGTAAAATCATAGCCGGCTAAGGACATCTCATGGAACTTCTATCCCCAGCCGGGAATCTGGAAAAACTGAAATATGCTTATTTATACGGCGCTGACGCGTCGTATATTGGAATAAAAAAATTCTCCCTCCGCGCCAAAGCAGACAATTTCAAAGACACGGAGTACGAGGAGATACGCCTCCTTAAAGGAAATAAAAAACTCTACGGCGCTCTGAATATTTATTTCCATAATGAAGATCTCAAACTCCTTGAAGAAAATATCGAATACCTCTCCTGTTATCCTTTTGACGCATTTATAATAAGCGACATAGGGATACTGCCCCTGCTGAAAAGGCATTTTCCGTCAGCGGAATTTCACCTCAGCACTCAGGCAAATTGCGTGAACATCGAAGGGGCCAAGTTTTACAGGGACCTAGGATTTTCCAGGATTATTCCCGGGAGAGAACTTTCTCTGAAAGAACTTGAAGAGATTAAATCCGGGGTCCCTGATGTGGAACTCGAGGTTTTTGTTCACGGAGCTATGTGTCTCGCCTACTCGGGAAGATGTATTCTCAGCTCATATTTAGCAGGCAGATCCGGAAATAAAGGTGACTGCGCCCATTCCTGCCGGTGGAATTACCGGCTTCTTGAAGAAGAGGAGCGTCCCGGTGAATACCTTCCTGTAATAGAGGGAGAAAACTTTACCACAATCCTCAGCTCAAAAGACCTCTGCATGATTGACCATCTTGCAGATCTCCGGAACGCAGGAGTTGACGCTCTTAAAATTGAAGGCAGAATGAAATCAATTTATTATACAGCAATTGTAACAAGGGCTTACCGCCAGATGCTTAATTATATTGCAGGAAATTCCGTACCGGAAATAGAAGGGTTCAGGGATGAACTTTTTAAGGTAAGCCATAGAGAATTCTCCACCGGGTTTTATTACGGCAGGGAAGAAATCGAAGTGCCTACTGAAAAATCGTATATTAGGGAATATATATTCATAGGTACTGTTACCGGACGCGTTTCGCAAAGCAGGTACAGTATTGATATAAAAAACCGTATTTCCGCAGACACACCGATTGAGTATATCGGTCCTGATGTCGTAAACATACCGGACAACAGTTTTTCTCTCTATGATGAAGCAGGGAATCCTGTATTATTTGCAAATCACGGTAAAGTTCATATTCTGGAGACTGATAAAAATATCCAGCCCGGTTACATCATTAGAGCAAAAATTTCGACCGGCCCTTTATCGGGCTGACCCGTCTCACTGCCTATTCGCATGCTTCAGGCAGTATCCGCACAGCGCCGACATCAGCTGAAGCGGCAAATAACGCATAAGCCCTGAGGGCATCGGAAATCTGACGGTCTCTTCCCCTCGGAGAAAATGCACCGTTTCCCAGAGCTTCTTCCTTTTCCCTTCGTTCAGCTAATTCTTCAGGTGTTACTTGTACATTTATACTTCTGTTCGTAATGTCTATTTCTATTATATCGCCGTTTTCAACTAATCCGATTGCCCCGCCAGCAGCAGCTTCAGGAGACACATGGCCGATTGAGAGGCCTGATGTTCCGCCGGAAAACCTTCCGTCAGTGATAAGGGCACATTCCTTCCCGAGGTGCACGGACTTAAGATAGGAGGTTGGATAAAGCATCTCCTGCATTCCCGGTCCCCCTTTCGGTCCTTCATAGGCGATGATAACAACATCTCCTGATTTTACTTTACCCTGGAGAATGCCTTCGCAGGCTTCTTCCTGGGAATTGAAAACCATTGCAGATCCGGAAAACTGCAGAATACTTTTATCTACTCCGGCGGTTTTTACGATACATCCTTTTTCCGCGATATTTCCATAGAGAACAGCCAGACCGCCGTCAGGGTAATAGCAGTGTTCAATATCCCTGATACAGCCTTCACTGCGGTCCGTGTCGAGATTCTTATACAGTATATCCTGGGAGCCTAATACAAGGTTCCTGCCTTTCCTGCCCGGAGCACTGCTGTAGATCTTTACAGCATCTTCATCGGGTTTTTCCACAGTGATATCATAATGTTCAATCGCTTCTTTCAGTGTAAAACCGTCCGCTCTTTTTACGGAAGTATCAACAAGCTCCTTTTTTGACAGTTCTCCTAAAATACCCAGGATACCGCCTGCCCGGCCGACATCTTCCACATGATAAGAAGAACTTGGAGCAACTTTGCAGATACACGGTACTTTTCTCGATAAAGCATCAATATCTTTCATGGAAAAATCTGCTTCAGCGGCATGCGCAATTGCAAGAAGATGAAGAACCGTATTCGTAGAACCGCCCATAGCAATATCCAGGCTCATGGCATTGAGGAAAGCCTCTCTGGAAGCAATGGAACGGGGAAGCACACTGGTATCTCCATGAACGTAATACTGCTCTGCCATTTCAATGATCCGGAGGGCTGCTTTTTCAAAAAGATCCAGCCTGTTGGAATGGGTGGCAACGATCGTTCCATTTCCCGGCAGGGTAAGGCCGAGTGCTTCATTAAGACAATTCATGGAATTTGCCGTAAACATCCCTGAACAGCATCCGCAGGTGGGACATGCCTCCCGCTCAATATTTCTGATGTCATCGTCAGGGACCTTTGAATCGGCGCTTAAAACCATGGCATCAATGAGGTCATAGGTTTTTCCGTCAAGTTCTCCTGCCTCCATTGGGCCTCCGGATACAAATATTGCGGGAATATTAAGGCGCATTGCAGCCATGAGCATTCCGGGGGTTATTTTATCGCAATTACTGATACAAATAAGAGCATCAATCTTATGGGCATTGGACATATATTCAACACTGTCTGCAATAAGCTCCCGTGAAGGCAGAGAGTAAAGCATCCCGTTATGCCCCATGGCTATACCGTCGTCAATAGCGATTGTATTAAATTCAGCGGCGAAATAGCCTTTGTCTTCGATTATCTTCTTTACTTTCTGGCCGATCTCATGGAGATGTACATGACCGGGAACAAACTGGGTAAAAGAATTCGCTATTCCAAATACCGGTTTTCCGAAATGTTCTTCCCGCATACCGTTTGCCCGCCAGAGACTCCGGGCGCCGGCCATTCTTCTTCCTTCAATAGTGTCACTGCTTCGCAGAGG
>Ga0272441_10008472_pt1 | contig 16263 bp, 13 predicted proteins | sample SSMProp6N_FD_193582 | JGI IMG/M metagenome (GOLD analysis project Ga0272441, IMG submission 193582) | Marine sediment archaeal communities from Little Sippewissett salt marsh, Falmouth, MA, United States - SSM-Prop-6N | ecosystem: Environmental > Aquatic > Marine > Wetlands > Sediment ... | reverse complement strand
TCACGGCATTGGACAACAGGTTGATAACCACCTGGATGAGTTTATCGGAATCCCCGTTGATCAGCGGCAATTTTTCAGGAATGTTCTTCTTCAAATCCAGATTCTTATTCTCAAACAGGGAGGAGGTGGCCGATACAGCCCTGCCGATCACATCCTGGATCAGCATAGGCTTCATGTTCCACTCCATCCTTCCGGATTCGATCTTTGCCAAATCCAGTACATCGTTGATCAGGCTGGTCAGCCGCTCCCCTTCCGAGACTACCACATCCAGGTTCTCACTCACCTGGTTCATGGTGCGCCTGAGCTTGGGATCATCGGATTGCACGGCCGGGAAGACCTTATCCACCAGCCGCTTCCGGATGATCTTGGCGAACCCGAGCACAGAGGTCAGCGGGGTCCTGAGCTCATGGCTGACCGTGGAGAGGAAGGCGCTTTTGGCTTCGTTGGCGTCCTCTGCCCGGGCTTTGGCCTCCTTGGCTTCCTCGTAGAGCTCCGCATTGTGTAATGCCACGCCAACATTAATGGCAATCGTATTCAGGAGGTTTTTGTCTTCCTCGTTGAACCGCCCTTCCTGGGTCATGCTCTGTACGCTGAGTACCCCAATGATGGTGTCCTCCACCGGAATGGGAACGCCCAGGTAGGAAACGGCCTGTTTCCCGGTCTGTTTGAGTCCGTATTTGTCGTATTCAGCCACGATATCCTTATCCTTGTTGATCAGGAGGGGTTCTCCGGTCTGGATAATACGGGAGGTAAGCCCTTCGCCCAGATTCAAGGGTTCCATGTCATCCCCATCCTGATAGGGGAAGTTGATGATGTTGGTTTCCTGGTCCAGGATGGCCAGGTAGGTGATGTCCGAATTGAAGACCTCTTTCATCTTGTCTCCCACCAGGTCGATAAGCTTGTTAAGTTCGAGCTTGTCGTTCAGTGCCTGGCTCACGGAATTTACCGTTGCCAGCTCGTTGAGGCGTTGCTGCACCTCGCTAGTGCGCCGTTCCACCTTTTCCTCCAGCATTTTGCGCTGATTGACCAGGATGCGGGTCCGGGCCTTGACTACAAAGTAGACTGTGGCGAGGAACGCGAGGACATACAACGCGTAGGCCCACCAGGTCCGGTACCAGGGGGGGATTATATCGAATGAGATCGACGCCTGTTCTGAAACATCACCATATACATTCTGTGCGCGCACTCGAAAGGTGTAGTCTCCGGCAGGAAGGTTTATATATTCCCTGACTGTCTGTGAGGTCCAATCAGACCATGCATTGTTATATCCTTCAAGTTGTGTACTGTATAGTATTTCGTTCTGGGCAATGTAAAGCGGAGCCGCATAATTGAGTCTTACAGAATTTTTTTCGAAAGGAAATCTCAAATCATCAGGCACCTCAATGTTCCCTGCAAACACGACAGAATCCCCTGCAATGGTAACGTCCCGGATCTCCACATGAAAATCAGGGATGGATGGGATGTCCATATTCCCTTCATAACGTATTACGCCGTCTGGTCCCGAAAACCAAACGATCCGGGTCCCATCATCCCTCGGATCCTCAGGGTAAATACTGTATATTACAGTATTTTGAAGCTCCTTGAATGTTTCAGTGTTCATTTGGTATGAGCCATCCTCATTTTGTTCTGCAACGATGATACCTGTACCCGTACCAAAGAACAATTTATCATCCGAACTTAAGGTTGCCTGGGTCCCAGGCCTATTCCAATCGATATATTCATCAAAAAAGAATTTGCGTTCCTCAAATCGATCATTTTCAGAATCATATGCATAGGTCTTTTCGACATCCGGTGCGAATAAGATCATTTCGCCAGTTCCGACGGTAAGGTTTATAAAGGAATCGGGCAAGCCTTTATCTTTCCCATAAATTTCAAATTCAGATTTGCCAAAATCCAGGGAACCATTTTCGATAAACGGGTAGATTTTCTGAACTTCCCCCTCAGATGGGCTTTGAACCCAAATAGCCCCCTTTTCATCCTCCCAGAGGGTAGAGCCACCCGAATTCGTTTTTATTTTGTCCGTACTGGACTCCTCCACAAATTGGTTTTTCCCGTCATCAAAATATAAGCTCATCAGTCCCTGCTGGTGATCGACATAAATTCTGTTGGGGTCAAGCTCCGATTGGTTTATGGTATTTGACCTGAAATCATAGTTGATATTCTCCCGTACGTATTCGAAAGAGGTGCCCTTGATCTCTATCAGTCCCATACCGTTGGAAGGGGCATAGAGTCTCTCTCGGAATTCAAAAAACTGATAGACCTGGCCAAAAGTACCGGGAATTTGCCTGATCTGCTTATCACCCTCGTCCAAATAAGCCAGACCATTATTGGTAGCAAAATACAGGGTCCCATTAAATCTGTAAGTTGAAAACACAACATTGGTGCTTAAGCCCATATTGGTATCCAGGGAAGTAAATGTAGAATTCAAATTCACACTTGAAATCCCATTAAACAAAGCCAACCACAACACCCCTCTTGAATCCCTGTAGACATAATCCACAGCTCCATCCTGCATCCCATTCTCGGCGGTAAACTTTTGAATTAGCTTGCCTTGGTGGTCAATCAAATAGGCACCATTGCTAAAGGAATTAACTACGTAACTTCCATCTTCCAAAGCAAGGCCCGGTAAGTAAAGATTACCCCGAAGATCATCATCGACCTCTGTTTTAAATGGAGTAAATGTTTGGCCATCGTAAAGAAAGAAACCGTCATTGCGGGCGCCTATTAACACCTTATCGTCATAGGGAAGAATCGCATAAATCCGTTCACTTGCGAACTTCTCCCCTCCGGGAACCAATTCAAAAGTGTCGTCATCCCTAAGTCTGGAAAGCCCGACATTCCATATCCGCAAATAATAGACATCATTTACAATAGCTCCTACATGATAGCCTTCTTCAGAGGTAATCACAGTAAATTTTTCCCCGTCCCAGCAATAAAGCTTGAACTCCGTCCTAAAAATAATTCTGCCCTTGAAGTAATCGATTTCCCAAACATCTTCAAATGATCTGTGCTCTTCAGGAATTTGGTCTACAAGCGAAACAAAATCCAATTCTCCGGTTTCAGAAGTAGTCAGATATCCCAAATCTCCCTGGCCGCCTATATGTATCACTCCATTGGAATCCTTTGCCATACTTCTGACCCCAGGAACGTCTATCAGATTCCAGTTTACTCCATCATATTGCAGAATTCCACCGTTGTTTGCAAAATACATGATGCCATTCTCATCCTCCAATGCCCACCAATTCACAGGTGCAGCTCCGTACTCCTGGTATTTATAATTGGTGATCAACGGCCTCCCAATCTGTTCCTGGGCCCGAATGGTCATAAATGGAAAAAGGAAGATTGCAATCAGGCAAGAGCGGATGCCCAACTGTATAAGCATAGAAGAATTTCGCATAGTGGTCGGCTATTTTGGTAGAAGCGTACTACCTGACGTTTTGAAATTTACAAAAAAGTGCCGAATCACGGACTTTTTTCTCGCTTCGCAATCAAAAGTTCTTTTCGTAAGTTTGATTTCGTCTAAAATGCGCTGATGAACCAAATCAACTCTTACATTACCCAACACCAAGACCGATTTATTGAAGAACTGACCGCCCTGCTCAGACTCCCCTCTGTGAGTGCAGACTCCGCTTTCTCCCAGGATGTGCTGGATACCGCGGAGGCCTTTGCTGCTGCCCTCCGGGAGGCAGGTTGCGATACGGTCGAAATATGCGATACACAGGGATACCCGATCATCTTAGGGGAAAAAGAGGTGGATCCCTCCCTCCCCACGGTCCTGGTCTACGGACACTATGACGTGCAACCCCCGGATCCACTGGACCTCTGGGATTCCCCTCCTTTTGAGCCTGAGATCCGAAAAACGGAATTGCATCCGGATGGGGCCATTTATGCCAGGGGAGCAAGTGATGACAAGGGGCAGGTTTTCATGCACATCAAGGCCCTTGAATTCATGGTCCGCCATGACGCACTGCCGTGCAATGTCAAGTTCATGATCGAAGGGGAGGAAGAAGTGGGCAGCACCAGCCTGTCTGCCTTTGTAAAGGAAAACAGGGAACGGCTTTCAAACGACATCATCCTGATCTCGGATACCGGCCTGATCGCCAAAGATGTGCCATCGGTGACCACCGGGCTCCGCGGCCTCAGCTATGTGGAGGTCACCGTTACCGGGCCCAACCGGGACCTGCACTCAGGACTCTATGGAGGCGCTGTGGCCAACCCGATCAACATACTGGCCAGGATGATCGCTTCCCTTCACGACGAGAATAACCGGGTCACCATCCCGGGATTCTATGACAAAGTAGAGGAACTCAGCCGGGAAGAGCGCGACCTGATGGCAGAGGCTCCCTTTGACCTTGAAGCCTATAAAAAGGAATTGGACATCGATGCTGTCTACGGGGAGAAGGGATATGTGACCAACGAGCGGAACGCCATTCGCCCTACCCTCGATGTGAATGGCATCTGGGGCGGGTATACCGGAGAGGGCGCCAAAACGGTGATCCCCAGCCAGGCCCATGCCAAGATCTCCATGCGGCTGGTCCCTCATCAGGACACAGACGAAATAACCGAATTGTTCAGTGCGCATTTCCAGAACCTGGCCCCGGAAGGGGTGCGGGTGGAGGTACACCCCCATCACGGCGGACAGGCCTACGTGACCCCAATCGACTCTATTGGATACCAGGCTGCCAGCAAGGCCTATGAAACTACCTTTGGCAGGGAATCCATTCCCCACCGGGGCGGGGGAAGCATCCCGATCGTACCCCTCTTCGAGAACGAGCTGGGCTCCAAAACCATCCTGATGGGCTTTGGCCTGAACAGCGATGCCATTCATTCTCCCAATGAGCATTTCGGGGTCTGGAATTTTTTGAAGGGCATTGAGACCATTCCGTACTTCTATCAGTACTACGCTGAATTATCGGGCAAATAAGGCAGTGCTAAGCAAGGGGGTTTCTTCTGCCTCCCTTCGGTTTTTGGCATTTCGGCGTAACAAAACCGCAAAGGTTGCGTTCTAATAGATAGATCAAAAACGAACACTATTATGATACGCCGCTTTTTCGTGCTCTGTTCCGGTGCGGACAGAGCCCTGCTCGACACGTGCTCTGAAGGGGAGCAAAACAAGTATGCCGGGATCGGGGCTACGGTATTCTTTACCGCCCTGATGGCCTTTATTGCCGCCTCCTATGCCCTCTACACTGTCTTTGACAATGTCTACCTCGCCATTCCTTTTGGCCTGGTCTGGGGGCTGCTGATCTTCAACCTGGACCGTTTTATCGTTTCTACTATCCGGAAACGGGATAATTTCTGGAAGGAACTCCTGCAGGCCTCCCCACGGATCCTGCTGGCCGTGGTCATCGCCGTAGTCATCTCCAAACCCCTTGAGCTGAAGATCTTCGAAAAAGAAATCAACCGTGTCCTGCTGGAACAAAAAAACCAGATGACCCTGGACAACCAGCAACAACTTGCCCAACAGTTCACCCCGGTCATTGAGGAAAAGCAGGGGGAGATCGAAGCCCTCAAGGGGGAAATCGCTCAAAAGGAAGCCGCCACAGACACCCTTTACGAGACCTATATCGCAGAGGCCGAAGGACGGAAGGGTACCCTGCTAGTAGGAAAGGGGCCGGTCTACAAGGAGAAACGCGAAAAACACGATGCCGCCCTGGCAGAGCTCAGGGCCTTAAAGGAGACCAACCAGGCCAAAATTGCAGGAATTGAAACGGAAATCGAAACCCTAGAGACGGGCTATACCGAGGCGGTATCCAACTCCCAGCCAGTGATCGATGGATTTGACGGGCTGATGGCCCGTATCGATGCTTTGGGCAAGCTTCCCTGGTTTCCCTCCTTTTTTATTTTCCTGCTCTTTCTGGCCATCGAAACGGCCCCTATCCTGGTGAAGCTGATGACTCCCAAGGGCCCCTATGATGTGAAGCTGGAGGACGAAGAGACCACGGTGGAATCCTGGGTGGCCCAAAAGGTTGACCAACGCAAGTGGCTGGTGGAGACCGACAAGCAGCTCAATGAAAAAGTTTATGGGGAGATCGCGGAGGAGCAGGCCGTATACGCCTACAAGAAAGGGAAAGCAGAGGAGCTGATGCGGCTGCAGGCAGACCGGTTCCAGGAAATGCAGGTGAAGGGGCTTTGAGATGCCGGGAGCGGGTTTAGGGGGCTGATGAGATTTTATTGGGTAATTGGGCACCCCCACCCACCCATCTTCAAGATCGCCACTCCCCCTGCAAGAGGCCATCAGCTTCCACAAAAAACTTCAAGCCTCCTCTGATTCACCCTTCACTACTCCTAGCTTTCGTAGGAGGAAGGAAGCATTCATATTCGAACAAACTCCGGGTTCAAAGCGGTAGTCAAAATAGAGCTCTCCATCCCGGATCTGGGCGTCAAAGAAATAATTGTGAACGGCCTCCAGTTCGTCCGCCACTTCACACAGGCTAAGGTCGTGGGTGGCGATCAGGCCCGTAGCCTGCATCTTAAGCAGGCGCTCCAGAAATTCCCGGGAACCCTTGGCCTTGTCCTTGCTGTTGGTTCCCTTCAGGATCTCATCCAACACCACAAAATAAGGACCCGCTTCCAGGCGGTCGACGATCTTCTTCAGGCGCTTGAGTTCCGCAAAAAAATAGGATTCCTGTCGGGAGAGCGAGTCCGAAGTCCGCATACTGCTGATCAGCGGGATAGGCGTGTAAGCCATATAAGACGCCGAAACCGGCAGCCCTGCATTGGCCATGACGATGGCCAGTGCCACGGACCTGAGGAAGGTGCTTTTCCCTGCCATGTTGGCCCCGGTGATGACGATGAAGTTCCCACGAGCAATCCTGAAATCGTTGGTTACCACTTCTTCAAAAATGAGGGGATGTGCCAATCCGCTCGCCTCCATGACCAGTGAAGGGTCCTCAGACAAAACCGGGTAGGTGTATTGGGGATGATTATACCCAAAATTGGCGAGGCTGTTGTAGGCATCTATACGGGCCAGCACATCAAACCATCCCGCTACTTTTGCCCCATATGTGTCGATCCATTTTTCTATTGCATACCCCTGACGGAGATCCCATAGGAAAAAGGCATTTCCAAAAATCGCGACCAGGAGGTTGTTTCGCTGGTCGAGGGCGTTGATCAGGCGGTTGAGCCGTTTTAGCACTTTCGATACCGGTTGTCCCTGACCCAGGAGCTCGCTTTGTTGCTCCTGCAGGATTGCAGATTGAAAAGATTGATTTTCCAAAAGGGCGACCAGTCGCCCGTATTGCCTTAAGGTCTCCTGCATTTCTCCGGTGATAGCGGCCAGCTGCCCCACTCGTTTTGCAAAGCGGGCCGTGATCAGCAGCCCTCCAAAAAAAAGAAGGATTATGGCCCCCAGGGGAAGAAGCCCAAACGCCACGGCAATCCCGACGCCAACAGATATTACGGAGAACAGGGGGGCCAGGTACGAAATCCAACTGGGAATACTGGGCAGATAGCCCTGTATCCAGGTGGTCAGCTTATCAGCTGACACCGGAGTCCTGATCATCCGGGAGGTGGCTGTATAATCCTGCCGCCACTCCATCTGAGGGACCAGTTCCTGAATGGCATGTTGCTTCTCAGGAAGACCGGAAACCTCATTGGAACTGAGCCAGCGGGCCAGCATTTGAGCCCCGGCAGGGAGCCCCGTCCGGTTGAGGTACTGGAAAAAAGAACGGGGGCCGAACAAATCCAGATCCTCACTGAAGTCATGTCCTGGCTGCTGAAAGCGGCTTCCGTCAGGCAATCCACTGAAATCCCCGTCGAGCACTTTAAGTTCTGTACTGTTGAGATCGATTAATTCAGCCAGCCTGCGGGATTCGTATTTCAAATCCTGGTGTCGGGCCACGAGATAGGCGAAAAATGCCAGCAACAAAATGGCTGCAAGAGCATAGGGATACGATCCCCCAAACGCCTTATAGGCGGTCCATCCGATACTGATAAAAATCCCCAGTCGAAAAAGGGAGGACAACTGCAACCGCCGTTTTTGCAGACTTGCAGTCAGGGTTAGCTTCTCCAGGCGCTTGTGGTATGTGTCGGGGAGGTTTTTCATTAAAGTTCTTCCAGGGAACGCTGGGTTTTTTTAGGCAGGGACGCCACGATCAGGTCATAGGAGTGGTCGATAAGCTCGCAGATAAGTGGCTCGGGCAATTGCTCCAGGTGCAGCGTATTCCAATGTGTCTTGTTCATATGAAACCCCGGGAGGATCCTTCCGTCGTAGCTTTCCCTGAGCTCCAGGGCCCGCTCCGGGTCTGATTTCAGATTGGCCTGTGGGGGGATACGATCCAGGGAGGCAATGGCAAACATCTTGCCCATTACCTTGAATACCAACGTTACCTGGTCAAAGGGAAAACCTTCTGTAACCCCTTTTTTAGACAAACAGTAGTCCCGGAAAGCCTCTATATGCATGGATTCAAATCTTACTCCCCTATACCGACGGCATCGTAAACGACATAGTTTTTCAACAAATGACCCGCCTCTGCGATGAACTCCAGATGGGCCTTTTCCTGCTGATAGGCTTGCTGGGCGGCGGCCGATTCAAAGGTTACGATCATGGCATAGGTAAAGGAGTCATCCACTACCTCCCGGGTGGCCCTTGGCGGGCTTCCAAGGAAGTTGGTTTTCGTATACAGGGAGTTGTTAAAAAGCTTCTGAAGTGCGGTTTCGAATTGCTTTCGCTCATTGGGGTCCTCCGGATTATGCAACCAGAAATACACCACATGGGTAAAATTCGGGTCAAAGGAATTTGTCCTGTTCGTGTCCTGTGCACAGGTCAGGAAAGGAGCGAAGCTTAGCCAAATCAATATTGAAACCTTATGGAGTGTTTTCATGGGATTGGTATTAGCTTTTCTTATCGGAAGCCGCCTGCTGTCCCTGTGTCCTCGATTCGAGCAATTCCTGCACAGGAGCCTCCAGTTTTAACGCCTCATAGTTCAGTTTCCAACCCAGGGTTTCCACGATCTTCTCCATCAGCAGAATGGCTTCCAGGGCCTCATGCCTGGCGGTATCCATTAGGCCGCTTTCGGGGATCTTCTCCCGGATATGGGCCTTGGCCTCCTTATTGAGGCTGGTCATATCTGCCGGGGTAAAGGCGTTGAAAAGGTCGTTGCGGATGTCATAGAACTCCAGTTCCGGTTCGATGGACAGGATCTCGGGAGGTGGAAAATTACCCAGGATGATCGTCTTTTTTTCTGGATCGGCAGCAACCTTTAATTTCTTGAAATCATAGCCAAGATGGGCCTTGGCATTGATTACTATCAGTGCTTTTTTTTTGCTGCTAAACAGATTCATGAAAAGCCCTTTGCGGTTCTCGAAACGATAAATCTCAGCAAAATCGCCTTCCACGGTAATCAATTTACAGACTGAGCGGACCTTTTCCAGCAAAATGGAAGACTGATGCACCGTAAGTTCCTTTTTCTTTTTACGGTTTAGCCATGCATATCCCCAATACATCAGAAGGGCTCCAAGTACCAGTCCCAGTAATAATTCCAACATAAGTGTTCTTTAATCTTTTGTCTATGGTCTGCTGTGCGGCCATGGACCGTTATTTCTGTTCCCTTCTATGAAGGCACCCGGCTGATCGGGAATAAAATAGGCCTGCTGGGGGAAGCATCGTTCTCCAATGCTGCCATTTGCAGGTTTAGCATGTACTTTCCATCGGCAACGGCCTCAGGGACGTAAATCAGCTCCGTAATCGTGGCCTCGGGCCTCGGCTGGTCCGGCAGGCCCCAGAATGCTTTATGGGCCTGCAGCGCCCCTCCGTCCTCTTCCCGGTCCACCGACGGTAAATCCAGGAGCAGGTGGCAGACGCCTTGCACATTTAACCAGACAGCCGCTTTGGCTTCCAGGAATGGCGGGTTGGTGCCTGAATGATCCATATGCCTTTTCGATTCCGGGTTGGGCAAGGTACGAAGAACCAGGGATTCGGTGTCCAAATTGGGTATTGCTGCTTCCAGCTGAGGCCGGGTGATCATGCTGTCGGATCCATTATTTTCGGGTGTTATCGTTACCACGGTAGTCAACATCCAGGGTTTTGGGGGATGGGTATTGACCGATTGGGCTTCCCGGGAGATGTGTCCCAGGCATTCGGTATGGGTTCCGTGTGCATGTGGGTTAAAATGGACGTCATTGAAGTTTACTGAAGCTCCCGCCGATATACTTCCCACAAACCCTCCTGTACGGTGTGGTGTTATTTCCGCTCCCCTGACTCCCCAGGCACGTACTCCCGTATCTCCGCTTACCGCAATGGATATATCCACCCCACTGGTAAGATCGGCCTGCCAGGATTCCCCCTTGTGTTCAAAACGAATCTGCATGCAGCGGTTATGTTGTTTATTACTTCAAATTAATCATAAATAAGTCGCTGGCAATCCCATCCGCCAAAAATTTACCTTTCCGTGAGGTATACAGAACATCCTCTTCCATGAAGAGGAACTGATCCCTAAGATAGGGTCCAGCCTGCATGCGGAGATAGTCCTCATACTCCTTGCCGAATGCTTCCCGAATGTACTGCAGGGATACCCCCCAGCGTGTCCGAAGTCCGGTCATTACCGCTTCGTTATAGCGGTCACGAGGGCTTAGGAGTTCGGTTTCACCGGGCAAAACGCCTTCCTTCAGGGCCCGGATATATTTTAGGTTATTCGCAGGGTTCCACCATCGTTTCCTGCCGTCAAAGGAATGGGCGGACGGGCCAATGCCCAGATAGGATTTTCCCTGCCAGTAGGCCGAATTGTTCCGGGAATAAAAACCGCTCAGGGCAAAATTCGAAATCTCATAGTGGTCATAACCGGTCTGATCCAGTACCCGGACCAGGTGGTCGAATTGCTGCTGGGTAGCTTCTTCATCCACATCCGCTGAAAGACCTCGTGAAATATGGGACTGAAGGGCCGTTTTGGGTTCTACGGTAAGGGCATAGGACGAGATGTGGGGAGGATTGAAACGGAGGGCCTCCTCAAGATTGGATTTCCAGGTGGACATTGGGCTGCCCGGAATGCCATAGATAAGGTCCAGGGAGTAGTTCTCAAAATACCTGGCGATGTCTTCCAAAGACTTCAAGGCCTCTGATCGGCTATGCGCGCGGTTCATCCATTTCAATTCCTCTTCATCGAAAGATTGTATGCCCACGCTCAATCGGTTTACCGGACTCTCGCTGAACGCCTTGATGGCGTCCCGGGAAAGATCGTCGGGATTGGCTTCCAGGGTAACTTCGGCAGATTCGGCTATGCCAAAAAACATCCTGACCTTTTCCACAAAACCCTCAATCTGAGAAACGGATAATAGGGAAGGGGTGCCTCCGCCGAAATAAATGGTCTCTACGGGGCCTTCCCAACCCTGATCCCTGTACAAGAGTAGTTCTTTCTCCATAGCTGTCAGGACGGCATCCCGGTGTTTCAGGGAAGTGGAAAAATGAAAGTTACAGTAATGGCAGGCCTGTTTGCAGAATGGAATATGGAAATAGATGCCGCTCATATGCTTGAACACTCACGGGTAAAACGGGGATAGTTGCCGAAGGGAATCAGATGGGGTGATAGGTCATTGCAGTTGGTTTGGCTAGTTTGTTTCACGGGTGGGTGGGGGCCCTTTCCCCAAAACAAACCTTTATTCTCCACCCCTTTCTTACCATCTCCAGCCATATCCACGCAACGCTATTTTTTCAGCCTCCCGCCGTTGTGCTTTACGAACGCTTCCCAACCGGAATATGTTTTCCCGCTTTGTGGATTTCCCAAATTGTAGAAATGACAGACCGCAGCCGCCAGGCCGTCCGTACAGTCCAGGTTTTTCGGCAGGGTTCCCAAACCCAGTGTGGATTGCAGCATTTTGGCCACCTGTTCCTTGCTCGCATTCCCGTTCCCGGTAATCGACATTTTGATCTTCTTGGGCAGGTATTCGGTGATGGGAACCTGGCGGGAAAGGCCTGCTGCCATGGCCACCCCTTGGGCACGCCCCAATTTCAACATGGACTGCACATTCTTGCCATAGAACGGGGCTTCAATGGCGATCTCATCCGGATGGTAGGAGTCGATGAGCTCCAGGGTCCGGTCAAAAATCAGCTTGAGCTTGGTAAAGGGATCCTTGTACTTGCTCAGCAACAGCTCATTCATCTGGATGAACTCCATCTGCCTGCCCGTCACCCGGATGATACCGAAACCCATAATGGTGGTGCCCGGATCGATCCCGAGGATGATCATTTCTTGTGGGGTCGGTTTATTCATTGGTATGTATTACCAGTGGAACCCTGAACTTAGCGGCAACCGGTATGCCCCTTTTAAGCGCAGGCTGGAGACGAGGCAGGCTTCTCAGGCTTCCGGAAACAATACGCTCAAATTCGGGGTTTTCCTGTTGGAACTCCCTGTTTTCCTCTATCGAAATCACCGCGATCCCGCCCTGGTTGTCCACCAAAAAATCCACAAATAGCGTATCCGTTAGCGGGGCCTCAGACCTGAAGTCAAAATCCTGCAATGCCATGGACAGATGCATCACCAGGGTGTTCTCAAAACAGCTCCGCTGTTCCGGTTTGGAGGTCGTTTCGTTGCAGTCCTCAAAAAGCGGGAACTGATCCACCTCGTTCCAGTTGATGCTGCTTAGTTCTGTCTCCACCAGCTTACGGGTCTTGGTCTCCCTGGAAGCAAACCACTCACAGGAAACCCCCATTGAGGCCAGCAGAATCAATATGATACCCTTCCTTACCTTCATATGTACCCGAACAGGCATGGAAATTACGACTTTTTTGAATCATCCTGTTCAGGAAAGCATTTGTGGAACCTTATCCTTATCATTGCAGGGGAACACATTGAATTGTAACACCCCTCCGAGGGCAACGACCTATACAAAAACACGAACCATGGACATTTTTTTGCTCATCCTCGGGCTGTTTTGCATGATCGTGGGGATCCTGGGGAGCTTTCTGCCCGTCCTGCCGGGCCCTCCGGTAAGCTGGCTGGGATTGCTGCTGCTGATCCTGACAACTGCTGTGCCCAATGACTGGTGGCTGATTGTGATCACAGGGGTGATTGCATTCGTGGTAGTGGCTCTGGACTACTGGATCCCTGTGGCGGGCACCCAACGCTTCGGGGGAAGCCGCGCAGGCATGATCGGGACGACCGTCGGACTCTTATTCGCGATCGTCTTTCCCGTCCTGGGGATTGCGGGGATCATTATCTGGCCGTTTATCGGGGCTGTGATTGGGGAACTCATCAACAAGACCGGACATAAAAAAGCCCTGAAGGCAGCCTTTGGTTCCTTTGTGGGGTTTCTGACGGGAACTTTTCTAAAGTTCGTGGTCAGTATGGTTTACTTCGGAATATTCATATTTCGGGCCTGGGACTTCAGGATGGAATTCTTTCCCTTCCTGTACTGAAAACCCGATCCCAAAGGACTACAGCCACTGGGTCTTGTCCGAAATGGCCCCACGCGGGACCTGCTCTACAGGATCGTCATAGTACCCCAGGTAAAAAAACCCTAGGCATCGCTCCCCTTCGGCAAGGTCGAAGAATTCATCCATATATCGGATAAGGCCCGGGGAGCTCCAGTAGGCGCCCAACCCTATCGCTGTAGCGCATAGCCACATATTCTGCACGGCCATTGAGGTGGCAGCAATCTCCTCCCATTCCGGCAAGCGTTCCTCCGGATCCCGCTGCATGCAAATGGCGATAATTGCGCCGGCTTTTGCGGGGTTTTCCAAAAGTTTTTTGGCGCGGAAGTTTTTTGGATTCTGAGTGGTTTCCAGATACTTTTTCTGAAGGAATTCCCCGAGTTCCTGCTGGGACTTTCCCTGGAGCACCTTGAACCTCCAGGGCTCGGTCTTTTTATGGGTTGGCGCGTGGTTCGCAGCCTGCAACAGCCGTTCCACAACTTCCTTTCCTATGGGTTTTCCATTGTACTGATTGGGATAAACCGAGCGACGGCCTTGTATTATCGATTCGATCAAAACGAGCATTTTTTCAAAAATACGACCCCTTTCGGTGTTTTCACAAGTAAAATTCGATTCCTTTCATCTCCAGAATCATTGTACTTTTAAGGAGCAATTCTAACCAATGTCATCAACAGATATAATGTTCTCCTATGGGGAGGACCATTTAACAGCCGGAAAGGCACTCGCCCTGGCCAGGGGAGAACTCCGGGGGGGCTTGTCCGACCAGACACGACTCAGGGTGCGACAGCGGCAGGAGGTGGTCCAGCGCATCGTTTCCAAAGGAATCCCGGTCTATGGCGTAAATACCGGGTTTGGCCCGTTATGTACCACCAGGATCTCCCGTGAAGACACCGAACTGCTGCAACGCAACATTCTGAAAAGCCATAGTGTAGGGGTCGGAACCCCTGTTCAGGAGGAAATTGCACGCCTTATGCTAATCCTTAAAGTTCACGCCCTGGCAAGGGGGTATTCGGGAGTCTCTGAAGCCATCCTCGATCGCATCCTTTGGCATCTTGAAAATAGGATCACGCCTTCCGTGCCCTCCCAGGGTTCGGTGGGTGCCTCAGGGGATCTGGCCCCCCTGGCTCATTTGTTTTTGCCGCTTATCGGCCTTGGACAGGTATACCACAAGGGCGCGCTTTTGCCGGCAGGGGAAGTCCTCGAAAAAGAAGGGGTGCAACCTGTCGAACTAGGGCCAAAAGAGGGGCTGGCGCTGATAAATGGCACCCAGTTCATCGCAGCGCATGCAGTTACAATCCTGGAAAGGATGCACAGTTGCCTTTCCCAGGCTGACATCATCGGGGCCATGATGATCGAGGGTCTGCAGGGATCCATGAAGCCCTTTCACGAAAAACTCCACGAGCTGAGACCCTTCAAGGGAACCCTCCACGTGGCCGGCAGGATTCGCCGGTTGCTCAAAGGATCGGAAATCCTTGAGGACCACATCGATTGTGAACGGGTACAGGACCCCTACTCCCTGAGATGCATCCCGCAGGTTCATGGAGCTTCCAGGAATACCTGGCTGCATCTGAAGGAACTCCTGGAGACCGAGTTGAATTCCGTTACGGACAATCCGGTGATCATCGATGAAGACCTCACCATCAGCGGGGGGAATTTCCACGGACAGCCCCTGGCCATGGCACTGGACTATGCCTGTCTGGCTTCCTCCGAGATTGGCAATATTTCAGACCGACGCATTTACCTGGCCCTGGAAGGAAACAATACGAACCTTCCCAAGCTGCTGATGCACGATACGGGTCTTAACTCTGGCTATATGATACTGCAGTATACGGCCGCGGCCCTGGCCAGCGAGAACAAGAGCCTCTGCTACCCGGCCAGTGCAGATAGCATACCTACCTCCATGGGACAGGAAGACCACGTAAGCATGGGGTCCATCAGTGGACGAAAAGCCCTCCGGGTGCTGGAGAATGTCGAGAAGATCCTGGCCATAGAACTCCTGACTGCTGCCCAGGCTTTTGAATATCGAAAACCCCTTAAATCAGGCTGGTTCCTGGAACAGGTGCACGGACTGGTCCGCAGGCATGTCTCCTTTGCCAGTGAAGACCGGGTATTCGCCACAGATATCGAAAAAGGCATTGATATTATTAAGAACAGGGAGCTTATCCGCCTGCTGGACTCCTTCTCCGAGAAACAAAAAGTATCGCTCAGAACCCCCCTGTACGAAACCTTTGAAACCTTCTGAGCCATGAGCCCTTCTAGACCTCCCACCGGCCCTGAACGTTACCTCCTTGGACCCTTCAAACAGGTACTTACCATGGAGGATCTGCCCCTTAAGGGCCCGTTGAGGGATTCGCAATTGCCGCTGCTGGAGGATGCCGGGATCGTGCTGCATGGAGGTCTGATCGAACGAATCGGTCCTTATGCCACCCTGAGGGCTGACTGCCCCAGGGCCGAAGTCACGGAATTCCACATCTCAGAACCTTCCGTGGCACTGCCAGGGTTTATCGATGCCCACACCCATAGCTGTTTTGCGGGAAGCCGATCCAGGGACTATGCCCTCAGGAACAGCGGGAGCAGCTACCTTGAAATCGCCCAAAGCGGGGGAGGTATCTGGGACAGTGTCCAGCAGACCCGTGCCGCCAGCCCGCAAACCCTGGAAACCCTGCTCCTGCAACGGATCGACCGATTTCTGAGCGCCGGGATCACAACCCTGGAAGTAAAAAGCGGATATGGTTTGAGCATCCCTTCGGAATTGAAAATGCTCCGGGTCATCAAAGCTGCTTCCCAAAAAACGGTCATGGACCTGATTCCCACGTGCCTGGCAGCCCATACGCTGCCAAGGGATTTTGATGGCTCTCCTACCGACTACCTGGAAATGCTGATTGAAACCCTATTCC
>Ga0272441_10008471_pt1 | contig 16264 bp, 8 predicted proteins | sample SSMProp6N_FD_193582 | JGI IMG/M metagenome (GOLD analysis project Ga0272441, IMG submission 193582) | Marine sediment archaeal communities from Little Sippewissett salt marsh, Falmouth, MA, United States - SSM-Prop-6N | ecosystem: Environmental > Aquatic > Marine > Wetlands > Sediment ... | reverse complement strand
AAGAATCATGTCCAGAAGCTTGAGCGTCTCCGCGTCCGGATGGTTTTGGGGTGCGGTACGGAAGGCCAGGAGGGCGTATTCCTCGCCCTGGTATTTGACGGTGACGTGCTCACGCCCCTTGAGCGGCTCCTCCTGCCACGATTCCGGTTTGGGGACGTCTTCTCGCTCCCATACCGAGAAGTGTCCGTCAATGATCTGGATCGTTTCGTCGATGTCGATGTCGCCCGAGATGCAAATGGCCATGTTGCCGGGCACATAATAGGTATCGAAGAATCGGTTGACATGTTTTATGGAGGGATTTTTCAGGTTTTCGACCGATCCCAACCGGGTCCTTCCGTAGGGGTGATTTTTGTAGAGGCGTTCGGCAACGGCTCGAAAGATGACACGGCCTTTGTCGTCCATGCTTCGGTTTTTCTCTTCGTAGACGATCTCGAGTTCCGGCAGGAAGAGTCGGAAGATCGGCTTCTGAAAACGCTCGGATTCGATGGCGGCCCACTGCCGGAGGCGGTTGGCCGGCAGGCTGACCTGGTAGATGGTGTAGTCCCAGTTGGTGCCGGCGTTCAGGCCGGTTTCGCCCATCGTCTTATAGAGTTTGTCGAGTTCGTTCGGGATGGCGTATTGGGCGGCAAGCTGGGTTTCTTTGTTGATCTCCGAGAAAATGGAATCGCGCTTCCCCGGATCGGTCTCACGGAAGCGCCGTTCGTAGAGATCGACGATGCGATCCAGGTGGACCTTTTCCTTTTCGTAGTCGAGCGTGCCGATCTCGTCCGTGCCTTTGAAGAGCAAATGCTCCATGTAATGCGCCAGGCCGGTGGTCTCGGGCGGGTCGTTCTTGCTGCCGCTGCGGACGGCAATTTCGGCGTAGAAACGAGGCGTTTCGTGGTTCTCGGTGAGGTAGACGGTGAGACCGTTGTCCAGCCGGTAGATGTGGACGGCCATCGGGTCGTCCGGGTTGGGCGCATTGATGCGCTCATAGCCGGCGTAGAGGGACGAGGTGAAGACAAGGACGACCGTCAGGATAAACAGGGGGAACAGGGGGTAACGCCTTCGGAACATGTCAGTCTCCTTCTGGATAGTGTATGTCATGCAGCAGCGTATCGTTTGCTGTGGACGAATTCCTGCCTTTGCCCAGGCGGAAATCTCCTTGCGTAAAGGGACCGCCATTAGGGAGAACAGGTTTCAACAATGTACGCAATTCTCGTCAAAGCCACAACCTGTAGAAACGCTGTTGCACGCAAAGCACGTCCAGAAGAAAACATATTCACCCGAGCCGGCCTGTTGGATCAACGCCCGGAGACGATGGGAAGGCGCAGGTGGGACGCCTGGTTGCCGCCAACATAGACGGTCTGTTCGGCGATGGCCGTTTCCGGGCGGGTCCAATCGGGGTTACCGGTGTTTGGGTTGGGCTCAAAACGGGGGCTGTTGCTGCTGGAAACCGCCAGGCGGATGCGGTGCCCCGTATTGAGAACGATGCTGGTGCTGCCCAGGTCGATCTCAATGCGGTATCGCGTTCCCGGAACGACCGTCTGAGGATGGCTGAGGTCTTTCCGAAGGCTCAATCGGCGAATGCTGTCGCAGATTAGCATGCTGCGTCCATCCGGGTACACGTCCGTTAGTTTGGCGGTGAAATCCGTATCCTTCGCACGGGTAGAGACATAGAGAACGGCTGTGATTCGGCCGGTCACTTCCACAGGCTCCGTCAGAGCTTCGCTGGTGAAAAGGAGCACGTCCTCCCGGTCCTCTATGCTGCGCTGATCGTACGGTCCCGCCTTGAGGAAGATATTCTGCCCCCCAAGCGTGGGTACGGGATGCTGCGGATCGTAGAGGTAACGCAACGCGCCTTCCTGCCGGGGCGGTAATGTCTGCAGCGTGTGCCCAGCGGCAAAAAACCAGGGGGTGATCCGTGCCGGCGGGGGCCAATCATCCGCCGCCCGCCACACGTTCCCCGGCGCATTGCCGGCAGGCGCCTCGCCCATCACGTAGTAGAGCACGCGTGGCGGTTTCGGGTCGAGCGGTTCGCCCAGCAACCAGTGGCTCAGCCAGTGGGCAAATTTCGGCCACTGATCTCGGGGCACACGGGCGTCCGGCGGAAATTCGAGCTCGCCTGCTGTGAGCTGTTTGCGGAAACTGTAGTTCATGTGCGTGTAAGGCCCAATGACCATGAAGACGTTGTCGCGCGCAACCGGACCGCCCCGGTTGCGGATTGTCGTATAGATGTCGATGCTGCCCTGAAGAAAGGGATCGTACCAGCAGCAGAGAAGCGCCACAGGCCAGTTCACCCGGTCCGCACGCTCGCTCAGGCTCATGGTCTGCCAGTATGCATCGTAATATGGATGGGCACGCCACTCGGCCAGTGCAGACTCGTACGGAAATCCGTTCCATTTGAGCCATCTCTCCACGAATGCCTTCCGGAATACCCCCCCTGTAGAAAAAAAGGCGTGATAGACGGAGAGCGGGGCCGTGTGGATTAGCTGCCCTGCAATGCCCTCCGGCCCGGTTGCGGCCAGGAAAATCTGTGTCATCCCGCCCGCCGAAGACCCGGTTGTGGCAACCCTTCCGTTGCACCACGGCTGGCCTCGCACCCAGGCGACGGTGTCGTAGCCGTCCTGAAGCTCGCCCCACCCGTCGGCCACGCCAAACAGCCGGTCTCCTTCCGAATCATAGCGCCCTCGGACATCCTGAATGACCATTGCCACACCGCGGTTGAGCAGCGAGTCACGCCGGGTAGGGTTCAGTTGCGTCGATCCCTGGCCTGCCCTGCGCGTTCGTCCATACGGCGTGCGCGCCAGGACGACCGGCCAGGGACCTTCCCCGCCCGCTGGGAGATAGACATCCGTTGCCAGGCGGATGCTGTCACGCATCTCCACGTGATAGACGGCAGGAATCTGTGCAAAAACGCCACCCGCCTTTGGAATCAGCACGACAAGAAGAAACACGTAGAAAGCACGTTTCATAGGATTTTCTCGCAAAACACAAAGCGACCTCCAGATGACGCAGCCCGGGGATCATCCATCGCGAACCCGAATCGCTTGGAGGTCGCTGTCAGGTTACAGGAATGCCGTGCCGTGTTACTGCATCGGCGGAATGACACCCAGCTGTTGCATCACGCCCAGGGCATCCCACACGGTCCAGTCTTCCACAATCAGGCCGTTGGAGATGAGGTTGATGGTCATCCCCGCCATCGTGATTTGCGCGCCGGTGGGGGGAATGCCCGCCAGCTCGCCCTGATGCGTCCCGCGCATGACCCATCGCGTGAAGACCCTGTCTCCTTCGGCCACCTGGTCTTCGATTGTGTATACAAGATCGGGAAACGCGTTGCGTAAAACCGCGATGCGCTGCTTGTATTCCTCGGGGCCGTGGCCCTCCACCTGGAAGGGATCGTGATAGACATGGTCGGGGGAGACGATCTCGTCTACAACAGACAGATCACCCTTATTCCAGATCTCCTCGACCCAGCGCCGGGCCAGGATCTTATTGGCCTCGGGGTCGCCAAGCCCTCCGCCGGCTGCGGCCGGCTCGCCCCAACTGAAATCCACGACCCCCATTGGGGGCGCCACGCCAAGTTGCTGCATGGTGCCCAGGGCATCCCAGATGGTCCAGTCTTCCTGGATTTGACCGCGGGCAATGCGGTTGACGGTGATGCCCGGCATTATGATCTGCACGCCGGTGGGAGGAATTCCGGCCAGATTGCCCTGGTGGGCGCCACGGATTGTCCAGCGGGTGACGACGCTGTTCCCCTGGGCAATCTGATCGTCAATCGTGTAAGTCAGGTCGGGAAAGGCGCCGTGTAACATGGCGGCGCGCCCTTTGTACTCTTCCGGGCCGTGACCGTCGGCCTGGAAGGGATCGTGGTAGATGTAATTCAGGGCGATGAGTTCGTCCACAACGGCCAAATTCCCCTGGTTCCAGATCTCTTCATACTGTCGGAGGGCCATCGTCTTTGCATCCAGCCCGCTCTGCCAGGTGATCTGAGCGGGTTCTCCGACCGCCAGCCGGACGGCCATTTCCCTGCCGCCGTTGATCGGAATACTGCTCCATTGGCCCAGGACGTCGCCCGATGCCGCATCGGCCAGTCTGGCCAGGTAATAACCGGAGACCCCGACCCGCCAGAACTGCGGGGCGTCGGCCAGGATTTCGACCGTCACCCGTCCCGCTGCATCCGTGGTCCCCGTCCACCTGTAGTCGGGCGACCGGCCGGAGATCGTTCTGGAGAACGCCAGCTCCGCTTCCCCTATAGCTGCGCCGCCCTGGGTGACCGTGGCGACGACGACCGACCGCTGCCCTGCACTCATTTTGCCGGCGGGCCTGGTCAATCCGGTTGTAGACATAGGGTCTCCTTCCGGTCCTGCGATCTGCACGCTGCCTCTGTCCTTGCCGCACGCGGTGATGACGGCCAGCCCCGCGATTGCGATGGCCCACGCACACCAGGCGATTTGTTTCGATGTCATCTTTCTCCTCCTTCTGCGAAAAATCTCATGATCCAATCGGCTGTCTCAACGGTCCACGTCCGCACGACTCGATTCGGTGATCACCTCCTTCGCTTTGCCGGTCCTTCGTCGTCAATGCTCTCAATGCAGGCCAGGAGTTCCTGAAGGTTGATCGGTTTTTTCACGTAGTCGGTCGCCCCGCCACGGAATCCGGCAACCGCCGTATCCACGTCTCTGTCTCCGGTCGTCAGGATAACCGGTACCTCTGGAAATCGTTCCCGGGCCTCCCGCAGAAACGCCAACCCGTCCATCCCCGGCATCTGAATGTCGCATACGACCAGGTCCGGAACGCCCTCAGACATACGGCGCAGTGCCTCCAGCCCGTCGGAAGCGGTCGTCACGTCATGCCCGCGTTCGACCAGGGCGTTGCCGATCGTCTTGAGCGCCATTGCATCGTCGTCTACCAGAAGGATGCGCATACGGGGGCCTTTCTTTCAGATCCCGACGGGAGAATCGCATCTGTCCAGATTCCCGACGCAAATCCTGTGCCTGTTTGATCTTGGGTGTTTACATGTCATTTAAATTCAATATGATATGGGGATTCTGTAAGTCGGCCTGTGAAGGCAAAAGAGGAGGAAGTGCGCGTACGCGCGCAGCAGATGTGCGCCAGCGCGCAGCAGAGAAATTGAGGGGATAGCCGCTATTGCAGGAGGCTTCAAAAGAAACAGGAAGGGATGTTGGGCAGAAGAAGCGTCAGATGCTGGATGGGACGATGCAGAGGCAGAAGGGCGGGAATCCAGAGTCAGATTGGATTCCCGATAAAAGCACTCGGGAATGACTGCAAAAAGGAATGACCTCTTATTCAGGATTCATCAGACCGTAAAGCGCCATTCGACGGCGGAGCGCATCCCGAGAAATGCCCAGAAGCTCGGCTGCGTGGACCTGGTTCCCGCCACACCGCAGGAGCGCCTGCCGGATGACTGCCTTCTCAATGGCGGCCAGGTTGAGGTCGGGTGTCTGAACTTTGCTGATCAGATGCTGCAGATAGGTGTGGTGAAGCGATCGGTCGAATTCCAGGTTGTCCGGCGTCACGCGGTCGGTCTGGGAGAGGATGACGGCGCGTTCGACCAGATTCCTGAGTTCCCGTACATTGCCCGGGAAAGGGTGGGCCTCAAGCAGGGACGCGGCCTCAGGCGTAAATTCCCCAACGGGTTTGCGCATCTCGCGGACGTAGCGCTGGAGGAAATGCTCCGCCAGGGGCAGGATGTCCTCCGGGCGTTCCCGCAGCGCCGGGATCTGGATCGTAAACGCATTGAGCCTGTAGTACAGGTCCTCTCTGAACGCGCCTCGGGAAACCGCCTCCGGCAGATCCCGGTTCGTGGCCGACACCACCCGAACGTCTACCGGGATCTCCTTCGATCCGCCTACCGGCCGGATGCGGCGTTCCTCCAGGGTGCGCAGCAGCTTGGCCTGTGCGGCCATATCCATATCCCCAATCTCATCCAGAAAGAGCGTGCCCCCATCGGCCTGTACGAAGTGTCCCTGGCGGTGCTGCCGGGCGTCGGTGAACGCCCCCTTCACGTGGCCGTAGAACTCGCTTTCGACCAGGGAGTCGGGAATCGCCGAGCAGTCCACGGCCACGAACGGTCCTCCGGTCCTGACGCTCTCGTAGTGGATGGCCCGGGCGACCAGTTCCTTGCCGGTGCCGGTCTCGCCGCAGACCAATACCGACGTGGCATCCGTCTGGCATACCTGTTCGATGAGGTCCCGGACCTTCTGGATGGTCGGGCTTTTCCCGGTGATGGCGGAGAGGCCGTAGCGCTGCCTGGCCTCTGTACCGAGCCGGTCCAGGCGTTCCCGGTAGCGGTCCTTCTCTCGACGCAGCGCCTGAAACCGGACCGTGCGTTGCAGGGCGGCATGGAGATCCTGCATCTTGATCGGCTTCGGAAAAAAGTCGAACGCCCCCTCGCGCATGGCCCGAACGGCGTTCTCGATGTCTCCGAAGGCGGTGACCATGATGACCTCGGTACCGGGGGAGATCCGCCTGACCTCCCGCAATACCTCGAACCCGTCCATCCCCGGCATTTTGACATCCGTGATCACCATGTCGATGGGGTCGCGTTCCAGGATCTCCAGGCCCGCCGGTCCGCTCTGCGCCTGGGACACCCGGTGCCCGCGATCTGCCAGGAAATGCGCGATGGACCGGAGGACGGCAGGGTCATCGTCGATTACCAGAACGGCCATTTCAACGCGCGCATCGGGTTCGGACATCGCTTAGACCTCCTCCACCGCAGGCAGGTTCAACCGAAACGTCGTTCCCTTTCCCTGCCGGCTGTCAAAGCTAATGCGCCCACTGTGGTTCTTCACAATCGCATAGGAGATCGACAGCCCCAGTCCCGTCCCTCGATCCGCCTCCTTGGTTGTGAAGAACGGTTCAAAGACCCTTACCCGGTCTCCCTCGTCTATGCCGATGCCGTTGTCCTCCACTTCCGCCACCACCCGCCGTTCAGCGTCGGTTTCGCACCGCGTCCGAACGATGAGCCGGCGCGCCCACGCTTCGCCTGGATCGCCCGGCATCCTGTTTGCCTGCTCGTCCAGGGCATCCCGTGCGTTGACCAGCAGGTTCAGCAGCACCTGCTCAATCTGGTGGGGATGCCCCAGAACATAAGGCAGTTCGCCGGCCAGGTCCAGTTGCAGGACAATACCGTGGCCTTTGAGCTGGGCTTCGATCAGTTTCAGCGCGGCGCGAACCGCCTCGTTGAGCGAGAATCGGACGGCCGCTTCCTGTGACGTGTCGCGAGAGAAAATGCGCATGTGATCGATCGTCCCGGCCATTCGCTCGACCATATCCAGCACGTCCTGCATCATGCTTTTCAGTCTCTCTTTGGGAAGCTCAGGGCCTTCGATCAGTCGCAAGGCGATATCACCGGCCGTGGCGGAAATGGCGGACAGGGGCTGGTTAAGCTCATGGGCCACCCCGGCGGCCATCTCCCCCAGCGACACCAGCCGGGCGGACTGGAGGATCTGCATTTCCATCTCCAGCGACGCCAGCGCCTGCGCGATCTGACCGGCCGTTTCGTCCAGCAGGGCGCGCTCCTGCGCCTCGCTCAACGCCACGCCGCAAAACAGGATCAACCGTCCCCGGTCCTTGCCCCCCCAGGCAAATGGCCGCTCGTAGCGGATCTGCCCCGCACCTTCGGTCTCCCCAAACCGCCACCGGTCGCCGTCGTAGTGGATGAGAACGCCTCCGGAAACCGTGGGGGAGAGGACCGCCATCATGACCTTTCCCGCCTCGCGGATGGCCTCACCCGCAGAGCGTGCAGTTCCCAGGACGGACCGCAGCCGGTACAGGTAGCGGAACCGCTGGAGTTGTACGTCCAGCTTCAGACGTTCCGCCTCCGCACGCGCGCGATCGGTCATCTCGTTCTTCAGCGCAATATTGGCCTCGGACAATGCGGCATTCGACGCCTGCAGGCTTCGGTCCCGCCGCACCACGCGCCCCGTCTGCATGCCCACCAGTCCCAGCAATGCCACCGCCAGGCCGATCGCCCACGGATTCTTCCACCAGGGCGCCTCTACGACAAGTGCGTGCATCACGGGAATGGGCTCCACGTTCAGATCCCTGTCCCGTGCGCGGGCCTCAAACCGATGTCTGCCGGTAGACAGCGAAGTCAGGGTGACATCCGTCCGATTCGACCAGACCGACCATCCTCCGCCGTCCAGCCGCCACTGGTAGTGCAGATCGCCAGGGGACGTGTCATCCCAGCGGTCACGGCCCGACCATCTCACCGTCGCATTTCCTGCTGACGACACGTCTTCCGGCGCAGAAATGGCCGTTTTCGGCGCAATGCCATCCGGCGTGAAGGACGCAGCCCTTCCATCATAGGTTAGAAACCAGAACGCCCCATTGGAGGATTGCCACATCCGGTTGATGCGGTTGCCCGGCAGGCCGTCTTCAACCGTGTAGTTCGTCCAGCTATTTCCGTCAAACCGGCTGATACCGGCGTCTGTCCCGAACCAGAGCGCGCCGTCCGTTCCGCTGTAGATCCTCCGCACCCGGTCGTCCACAAGGCCGTCCTGCGTCGTGTAGGTCGTCCATGTTTTGCCGTCGTAGCGCGTCACACCTGCGCGGGATGGGCCGATGTAGCAGAACCAGATATCCCCGTTGTAGAGGGTCAACTGGGACACCTTCCTGTTCCCAAGCTGACCTTCTTCCTCATAGGTATACCCGTGCCATGTGCAGCCGTCGAAAGCACTTAACCCATTCGCGGTTCCCGCCCAGACCGTGCCATCCGGCGCCTGCAGGATGTCGTAGATGCAGTCGTGCGACAGCCCGTCCCGTGTGGTGTAGGACATCCAGTGTGTGCCGTTGAACCGGAGCAGGCCGTAGCCCGCCAGGTAACGATGCGCCCCTGCGGCAAACCACACGTCCCCGTTCTCCGCCTGATAAATGCGGGTCAGATAGTCGCCCAACAACCCGTCTTCCGTGGTGTAAACCCGCCACGTCTGTCCATCGTAGCGGCTGGCGGCGCCGGCCCCGTTCCGGCTCCCGGCAAACCACAGCGCGCCATCCTTTGTTCCAAACACACTCCGCACATCCTCAAGCCCCACGTCCTCTTTCGGGTAGCGCGTCCACGTCCCTCGATCATAGCGGCTTATCCCCTCAAACTTGCCGGGCTGTCCGCCAAAGAACCAGACGCAGCCGTCCTCTGTCTGTGCCATTCTGTAAACCGGCGCATCCAGCAGACCGTCTTCAGAGGTAAACTGCACCCAGCGGGCGCCATCATAGCGCACGGCGCCGCCTCGCGTGCCAAACCAGACCGACCCATCGGCATCGGCATACCCGCCGAGCAGGCTGTCTGCGCACGGGAAGGTCCGCCATTTTGTGCTGACGGGGTCGAACCGAAGCATGTCCTTCCCACGCCAGACGAAAAACCAGAGCGACCCGTCCCTGGCGAATCCGCCAACGGTATCATGGCGCAGTTGCGGCGCCGCTTTGGACGTGTAAGTCTTCCACCGGTTCTCTTCCAGGCGGCAGAGGACACCCGGCTTGTCCCAGGAGGTGGAAATGCCCCAGATTTTCCCATCTTCGGATTGCCAGGTTCCCACATAGAACAGGCCCTCCGGCAGGCCGTCTTGCGCCGTGTAGGTCTGCCATTTCCGGCCGTCAAACCGGCTGACGCCGCCGTCCCTGCAGGCAAACCAGAGCGCGTCGTCGGACGCTTCAAGAATATGCGTGACCTGGTTTGCCCCCAGACCTTCGGCGGTCGTATATCGCGTCCAGTGGATGCCGTCAAACCGCAAGGCGCCCTGGCCTGGGGTCGATAACCAGAGCGCACCGTCCGACGCCTCGAGGACGAACGTGACGCTTAACGGAAAGGTATTCTCCGGCAGATCGAGTGTCGTCCACTTCTGTCCGTCAAAGCGACAGATGCCGCCCCTGGTTTTTTCGTGAGCCCTCGGCGAGATCATCCCCGCCCAGAGCGTGCCGTCCCGTGCCTCGCACAGCCCTCCCCACTCGATGTAATTGCCCGCCAAACCGTCCGCCGTCGTGTAGGTGGTCCATGCCTTGCCGTCGAACCGGCTGATGCCGCCGCCGTAGGTGCCAAACCACATGGCGCCATCCCGCGTCTGGACAATCGCCCGCACCTTGTTGTGGACCAGGCCGTCCTCTGTGGTGTAGGTGGTCCAGCGGTAGCCGTCGTAGCGTTGCGCGCCCCGGTCTGTGGCAAGCCAGATGTTTCCCTCACGGTCCTGTACGATACGCCGTATCGGCCCGGCCGCCTTGCTGGCATCCAGAGAGATCCAGCGCCAAGGCTGCAGCACCGCATCGGGCTGCGCTGTCCGGAAAGGACGCGCGGCCCGGCACTCAGCAGTGCCCAGGACCAGCGCAAGGCCCGCAAGCGCCAGTATGTGTGCAAAGACCTTCCCAGGCGCCTTCATTGCCACCCTCCAAAGAACCTGCCTGCCGAACCCGCCTGACAATAGTACACAGGAATATAGCCCGAATCGCCTGGGTTTTCCAGGACAAAACAGGCTATTTCGTGTGATTGTTGAGCCAGAAAGATAGCCCACACCCGCCGGAAAACCGGCCACCATGGGCTATTTGTCTGGATCCTCTGAGGCCCCTCGACTCTGTCAGGCCGGCTACCGCTTCAGCGCTTCGCTCAAAACCCTTCCCAGTTGATCGATCCTCAGGGGCTTTTCCAGCCATCCTGCCACGCCTTCCGGGCAGATCTCCTGCGTCCTTCCAATCGGGTAGCCTGTCATCATGACCGCCTGGACATCGAGACCCTGCCCCTTCAATGCCCTGAGAAGATCGAACCCGCCCATTTTCGGCATCACCACATCCGTTAGCACAAGCGCAATGTCGTCCTGATACAGCCAGTAGAGCGCCTGGGCCTTCTGCCCGTCGGCCGCGGTCAGCACGCGATAATTCAGGCTTTCCAGCATGCTGCTGGTGGCCACCCGCACGTCCTCCTGATCCTCCACCACCAGGACCGTATCACCCCGGCCGATTGGAATGTCGCCTTCGACCGCTTCTTGAGGAAGCGCTTCCTTCTCTGCCTGCGGCAGGTAGAGCGTGAAAACGGTACCCTTCCCGACCTCGCTTTTCACATCAATATGCCCGCTGTGCTGTTTTGCGAAGCCGTAGACCTGCGCCAGCCCGAGGCCTGTGCCCTTGCCGGGCTGTTTGGTCGTGAAAAAGGGTTCGTAGATGCGCGGAAGCAGGTGCGGCGGGATGCCCGTGCCCGAGTCTGTCACCGACAGAACCACCCACGCTCCGATGGGTCCTTCTGGGGCGCCGCAGGAGGACGGGGGTTGCCCTGGCCAAACGTGGCGGTGCGAGAGCGTAATGTTCAGCTCGCCGCCTTCCGGCATCGCGTCTCTGGCGTTGACCGCCAGGTTGGTGATCGCCTGCTGCAATTGCGTCTGATCTGCCTCCACAATATAGTCCTCGCCGTCGAACGCAATCGCCGTTCGGATGCTTTCGGGAAGCGTCCGTTCCAGCAGCTTGATCGTTTCCCTGCAAAAGGCCAGCAGATCGGTCTTCTGGTATTCGACGGCGGTCTTGCGGCTGAAGTCCATAATATGCCGGACAAGCTGTGCCGCGCTTTCTCCACCGGCAATGATGCGTTCCAGATTGCGCCTTGCGGATTGGGGGAGATCCGGGCGCATATCGAGGAGTTCGGCAAACCCGATGATGGTGGTCAGCGTGTTGTTGAAATCGTGGGCAATGCCTGCCGCCAGCTGCCCGACGGCGGCCAGGCGCTCCTGCTGCTTTATCCGTTGCTGGCTGTCCCGCTCCCGCGTCACATCCCGTATCACCAGGCTCCAGCCGCCTCCCGACGCCCCGTCGGGGATGGGGCGCGCCAGGATTTCGAACGTCCGGCGCGGAGGTTCCCCCAGCACGATCTCATGGGGCAGCCCATCCAGGCGGGGCTTCAGGATCTCTTCCAGCGGCTTGTCTCCAAGTCGGGAGAGGGCCTCGCCGCAACTCCCATCTCTCGCCAACGCCTGCAGATATTCGCGTGCCGATGGGTTTGCCAGCCTCAGGCGGTGTGCCGCGTCAATCTGGCAGATGCCTTCCGGCAGGTGCTCCACAAGGCCCTTCAGCCGCGCTTCGCTTTCCCTTTGCGCCCTCTCGGCAAGGCGCCTGGCATCCTCGGTGATCTGGATGGTGTTGAACGCAATGGCCACCTGGTCTTTGATGAGGGTCATCAGGCGCACATCACCGTCCGTAAAGGCATCCGGTTTGGGATGGCTCAGGACGACTACGCCGACGGTCTCGTTGTCGATGGTGAGGGGCAAGCACAGAAGACAACCGGTCAAACCGGCGGATTTGGCGCCTGAAACCTGAGCGCATTCCGGGATAGAAATCACATTGCCATATCGGACCGCCCGCCTGGCGACATGTTCAAAGGGAAGATGGCGGCATTCGGTGTGGCTGGACAGGTCGTGATACCAGTTCACCGCATCGGTCTGGCTCTTACCGGCCGTGACGATGAACGCGTCCGCCTCCCGGTTGAACAGCATGAGGGTGCAGATTTCGGCGTTCGTTTCGTCCAGAAGGACATCAAGGATATCCTCGAATGCCCTGCGTACGTCCTGGGCGTGTTTCAACGCGTCCACAATTCTACAGACAGTGGACAGGTCTCGCACCCTTTGTTCAAGCTCCAGAAAGGTCCTTGTCAGTTCCCTGGCATAGATCCCGCCGTGTTGAGCCATCTGGCGTCTCAAGTCCACGGCGACAATCGGCTCGGATATCTGTTCGTGCATGGAGTGGCCCCTGCATGCCGCACCGCAAGAGGTGCTTCCTGGCCATATCCGTGGGGAGGGGATATGGCCAGGAACTCGTGCGACAAGGGGAGAAAGGAAGGGGAATACCCGACAAAGTTTAGTTTAGTATAGTTTCCCACTTTTATCCTGTCAACGGGACGAAATATAGGACATTCAGTGCAGAAAAGTCAACATAAATTTACAAAAAAGACAAAAATAAACTCAAGAGAAAAATCTTCCCCCAAAAAAAGGCCCCCGCATCACGCGAGGCCCCCTTTTATACTGCAGGATCTTCAAAGGTTTTGGCAGGAAGACTGTAAAGACAACGGACTCAATCCCTTACGCAGTCCTCCGGTCGAATGGCGTCCAGGCGTTCGATCACCTCTTTGGGCTGGATGCGGTTTTTAAAAAAGAAGACGTGGCCGGGGATGTCTTCCAGGTCGTCCTCGTGGACGTTGAGGTCCCGGGAGACGGCAATGACCAGGTCGCGTCGGTCCGAACGGCGGAGCTTGTCCAGCTTGCGGCGGAGGTAGTCCGGGTGCCAGAAGCCGACGATTTCCAGAAGGGCGGTGCGGCCGTCCGGGTGGCGGAAGGCAAAGTCGGGAATGAAGACGGTGTCTTTGAGGTTGACGATTTCGGTTTCGCGCTCCATGGCCCAGTCGGTTTTGGCCTTTTCAAAGCGCGCGGCAAAGGTCTCTTCCAGGAGGGAGTCGTAGACGGTCTGGTCCTTGTAGTGCGAGACCAGGTCGTGGTGATCGTCCAGGACGAAGAGGCCGGTGCGACCGTCCACCAGGGCGATTTCGGCCTCCATCTTCCAGCGAATACACAACAAAAGCGCCGGGAGGAACACGGCCATCCGGATGCCGTATTTCTGTGAGAGCCGGAACATGCTGACCGGGCCGTCCAGGACGATTTCATAGCCTGCGTCCCGGTCGCCCCGGATGTCGTGAATGAGGCGGAAAAATTTGATAAATTTGAAGAGTTGCCGGTAGCGGACCGGAAGGTTGCGGTGGACCGAGAGGCGCATGCGGGCGCAACGGTAGAACATGGCCTGCGCCAGGGCGACGTTGTAGCGGTGGAGCAGCCAGTTGGGCGAGGGAGGATCGAACGCGTCCAGGCGGTGATTTTCGGCCAGGTCGGCGTAGAGGCTTTCCGCAATCTCATCCGTAGACACCTGGTGCTGAAGGGCGGCCTGCTCCAGGATATGGTGTCGGGTGACCGGGTAGATGAGGTCGGGCTCGCGCACAACGGGATGGTTCTCTCGGGCCAGGGCGAACACCTGCGCCCGCAAGTCGGCCGGATCGACCTCGCTGGCAATCCGGAATTCGCAACGGTCGTCCTCAATGAGCTTGGCCAGACCGCGCTGCACGCGGTAATCCGTGGCCTCGCCGGCGCGCGCGTCCAGGGCCGCATAGAGGTCACCCCGGGTCTTGCCCCGGTGCGCCTCAAAGATGCCGATGATGTCCTGCGCCAGATCGACCATGCGATCGGCGGTGGCGTCTACGTAGCGGGGTTCGATATAGGGCCCGCGCATGCGGGCGAGGAGAAGGTCGGAGGTGAGCATAGATCACTCAAACTGCTTTTTGAACTCGGTGAACGCCTGCTTCACTTCCTCCAATTCCCGGCGCAACGCCTCTACCTCGGTCTCCAGGTTGGCCATGCGCGCGTTGTCTGCGCGGACTTCCAGGACGGCCGGCTCCACCAGATCGATTTCTTCCTGCGCCACTTCCCCGGCCAGCAGGTGGGCATACCGGGATTCCTTGGCGCTGGGCTGGCGCGGCAGTTCGACCACCAGGGGACCGTCTTCTCTTTCCATCAGGCCCTTGAGGATGGCTTCCACCTTGTCGAGACCCCCGAACGCGTGGAGGCGCTCCGTGCGCCCGCGGATTTGGCCCAGGGTCTGCGGGCCGCGCAGCATCAGCACGCACAGCGCCGCGTATTCCGGTTCGTTCAGGCCAAGGGCCTCGGTGAGGGCGTGCCGGTACTTGGGCACCCGACTGTCGTCGCTGATGACGCGCTTGACCAGATTTTTGTGGAAGGTGAGGCCGTCCAGGGCGCCGGCGACGGTCTTATCGTCAAAGCTGACAATGGGGCTGCGGTTGTTTTTCTGGTTGCACGCCCGGATGAGGGCATTGAGGGTGAGAGGATAGTATTCGGGCGTGGTTTTCTCCTTTTCCATCAGGGCGCCCACAATGCGCGTTTCGATGTCGTTGAACATAGGGTCCAAGGCCATCCGCTCCTCTATTCCTGTCCTTTGTCTGTGTCGCCCAACCGGGTTGTAGACGCGATTCCGAACGCCTCGAACTGCGCCTCAAGCTGTGGCAAAAGGCTCGCAGCCTGTGCCAGATTGCCCGATTTTCCGGCGGTCTCAATCTGAAACGCCGTCTCCCTGAGGGGTATAGCGCCCACGTTGGCCGAAGACCCCTTGATGGTGTGCCCCTGGCGATGCACCAGGGCCGCGTCCTGCGCGTTCAGCGCGTCTCTAAGGGTCTGCATCTGCTGGGGAGTGTCCTCCAGGAAAAGGGCCAGGATCTCTCTCGCGAGGTCCTCATCCCCGCCCAGGTTCTCAATCAACCCGTCCCAGTCGAGCGCCTCCTGCGGTTGCTTCTCCGTTCGGTTTTGATCAGGCAATTCGGGTCCTCCTGTTGTTGGAAGCCACTTATCCAGCATGTCGGCAAGATCGCCAGGTATAACCGGCTTGGAGATATAATCGTCCATTCCGGCCTCAATGCATTTCTCACGGTCCCCCTGTTGCGCATTGGCGGTCATGGCAATAATCGGAACGTGGGGGTTGCGCACGGAAGCGCCGGCGCGAATCGCCCGGGTGGCCTCAAACCCGTCCATCTCGGGCATCTGGCAGTCCATCAGGACCAGGTCGTAAGGCATTGTCGCCAGGGACTTGATGGCTTCCTGCCCGTTGGCCACTGCATCGGCCCGGAATCCCTGTTTCTCCAGCATGGTCAACGCCACCTTCTGGTTGACCGGATTGTCTTCGGCAAGCAGAATACGCGCACCGAGACGGTTGTTTTTGGCCAGGACGTGCCGGGTAATAATCCGTTTCGCCGGTCCCTCGGCAGGGCGCTTTTTCCCGCCGAGAACGGCAGCAAGGCAGTCGCAAAGTTGCGTGTGTTTAATCGGTTTGGTCAGGTAGGCGGCAAACCCCGCTTTCTCAAGCCGGCCGGCATCTCCCCGCTTGCCGATTGACGTCATCATCACCAGCGCGGTGTCCTGCAGGTCCGGGTGCGCCTTGATTTTTTCGCCGAGGGTCTCCCCGTCCATTTCCGGCATTTGCATGTCCAGGACTGCAATCACGAAGGGATCGCCCTCGGCCGCAGCGGCGCGCAACTTCTCCAGGGCGATCATGCCCTCCGGGGCGTCATCGTAGCGGCAGCCCCAGGAATTGACCATGACAGAAAGCAATCGGCGGTTGGTGGCATTGTCGTCCACGCCCAGGATGCGCACGCCCCGAATATCCTCTCTGATTCCCAACTCAGATGCCAGACCTTCGGCCTGTTTGCCGAATACGGCCGTGAACCAGAACGTGGACCCGGCGACCT
>Ga0272441_10008470_pt1 | contig 16265 bp, 17 predicted proteins | sample SSMProp6N_FD_193582 | JGI IMG/M metagenome (GOLD analysis project Ga0272441, IMG submission 193582) | Marine sediment archaeal communities from Little Sippewissett salt marsh, Falmouth, MA, United States - SSM-Prop-6N | ecosystem: Environmental > Aquatic > Marine > Wetlands > Sediment ... | reverse complement strand
GGGCAACGGACATATTTTTCTGAGCCTCGGCACGGTTCTGCTCAAGCTCAAAAATATCGGAACGGGCGCGGGAAACAGAAGCCTGTGTGGCTTTCCCGTTACGGTAAAGGCTCTGGTTTACACGGAGATTTTCTTTAAGAAGAAGGGCGGTAGTGTCAAGAAGATCTTCAATTTGTATGGTTTTTAGATAATTAAAATACGCGGTCTTAATATCGGAAACCAATTGACGTGCAAAAACGGTCTTTGAAGCTTTCTGTATTAAATGCAGCCGTTTTTGTATAGAGTAGTTGAACATGAGAGCCGGCTGAAATAGAGGCTGAACAAAGCGGACCTTTGTTTCATGTTCTTTTTCACGGAGAAACGGTATGGTTTCATTGGGCAAATAATCGGGAAACAGGGGAGTCATACCCTGGCTTGAAAGAAGCTGGTTAAGGGTTTGGTACACGGGATTCATCAGATCACCTACAGGGAATTCAATAACACGGCCGCCGCCTGCCCTTGTATAGCGGGCTTCAATACTGATGGAGGGAAGAAACATGCCTCTTGCTCGTCTTAACGAGCAGAGGCTTGTTAACAGAGAAAAACTCTGCTGCTGCATCGAGAGATTATTTTCAAGGCCTGTGTGAATATACGCCGAAAGAGCATCCTGGCTGAAAAGGGGAGATACGGCAGAAAAAATCATTACAAGAAAAGTGACTTTGATTTTCATGATTTATCCTTTAGTATGATTTGCTATACATTGTTTCAGAAAATTTAATGTGTAGGGCACAATATCATCCATAGGCACATTGTGTTTATGTTTAAGATGCTCACCTTTAGTCCTTGAAAGGTGAATGATGCCGGTTGACATGCCCCAGAGTGCTATTGACATACGCCGGGGGTCAATGTCAGGACGGATCGATCCGTCTTTGACACCCTGGTGCAGAGCATCGACAAGGAGATACTGGACATCATGGCCGTGGTCAAATTCATCAGATTTAACATTTTCAGCAGCGGCTGCATTCATGTCTTTTGATTCATAATAAACCAATGCCATGAAATAATCAGGATATTCCCGATAAAACCGCACATAGGCTTCACCAATGGCAAATACTTTTTCAAAACCGGTAGATGCAGATGTAACAGCCGATTCGAAAAATTCAAAAAGGATTTTCAATCCCCGTATATTTATTGCAAAATAGAGATCTTCTTTGCTTTTGAAGTAGAGGTAAAGAGTGCCTTTACTCAATTCAGCTGCTTCTGCGATTTCATCCATTGTGGAGGCAGCGAGTCCTTTGGCAAAAAAGATTTTTTCAGCAGCATCAATGATGTCATTTCTTCGCCGCATTTTTTCACGTTCTTTGCGTTCTGTAATACCCATGAGATCCTCTTGATTGTTTAGTTAAAAAAATGACTGATAGTCATTTAATAAACAAAATACAATTAATTATACAAATGTCAAGACAAAAATGGGTTTTACTCTTGTGAAATGCTCTTACGTTAAAAGATGTCTTGGTCAGTAAAAATACTTTTATATAAATACAGTCACCATTACTGAAACAATGTTTTTTGCATGCCGGAGCACATAATACAGGACTTTTCATGGCGCAGTAGGTTCAATTTTAAGAGCCGTTACTTGTGAAATGTCAATTACAGGAAACCGAAAAGAGAATATCGGGGGTCTGCCGTTGCAGTTATTAAATATTCTGTGAACTGAAAATATCCATTTAGAGAAAATACTTGCGAATCTATTGTATGTTGTGTATACTAATAAACCAAAGAATCTATACACACGTACCTGTATTCGCGATTAATCTACAAAACGAGCTGTACGCTGTACACCTGCAGTGTCGTACGCTCACCTTTATCGTGATTTAATGATGCTCAACAGGTGAACAGCTATTTTATGCATTATCCATCTTAATAAGGAGAAGAATATGAAAAAGAATATCCTTGTTTCTTTGCTTTTTATTATTTCTGCTGCATTTGTTATTTTCGGCTGCGGTAAGGATCCATCAGCTGAAGCAGTAAAGCTCAATAAACAGCTGGTTACTGTTATGAAGACCTATATTTCCGATATGGATAAAGCCGATAATGCCGGCAGTGTTGCCAATGCTATGAATGCATATGCCGATGGAGTGGAGGAAATTCTGCCGGAATTAAAAGACCTTTACAAAAGACATCCCGAACTGCAGGATACAGACAAGAAGCCTGAGGAGATTAAGAAGATTGATGAAGAGTCTGAAGAGATAGGCCGAAAAATGGGTGCGGCTTTTGGAAAAGTCATGAAATACATGGATGACGAAGAAGTGCAGAAAGCGCAGGCGCGAATAAGAAAGATAATGATGTAGTAGATGATACAGTGGGAAAAAAGAGTGCTTAATGGGTCCCGCAGTTACACATGAGTCCTTGAATGCGCCCCGATATGCAGTATGCATTGAAGGGCGTTTTTCCGTTGTTTTTAACGGAACGTCCTTACTTTTCAGTTAAGGATGACAGATCAAACTGGAGGTTGTATGAAAAATATGATACTTTATGTAACAGGCCATGGCTGCACGGAAAAATATGCGGATTTTATTGCAGGATATCTCGATGGTGACTCGGAAGTCAAAAATCTGAGAAAACAAAAAGATGTTGATCTGGAAGCAGCCGATACTGTGATTATCGGCGGGTCGATACATGCAGGCGGTATTCAAAAAGCCGTGAAAAAATTCTGTGCAAAAAACATGAAGACACTGCTCAAGAAACGGCTGGGGCTGTTTATCTGCTGCATGGAAGAGGGAGAATCTGCGAAAAAACAGTTTGACAATGCATTTCCTCAGGAACTGCGTGATCATGCTCAGGCTGAAGGATGCTTTGGAGGGGAATTCGATTTTGACAAGATGAATGCTGCTGAACGGTTTATTGTTAAGAAGGTCGCTAAAGTTGACAACAGTGTATCGAAATATTCCGAAGAAGCGGCAAAGAAATTTGCTGAAAAACTACAATGATTTTTCGATACATTGTGAATATTCCCCAAATTATTGAGAAATCCTTAAAGATTATGGTGTTCTCGACATCGAAAGTTGGCTCTCCTAGAAAAGAAAAAACTGGTCATTCAATGGTAACGAAAACGATATGGAGCCGTGTACTGTGAATACTGAGAATTCAAGACTTCTTAGCCTGACGTTTATATTGGTACTGTTTTCTTCAATATTCTTTTCATGTTCTGTTAAAAATCAAACAACTGAAATTCTGTGGGATAACTGGGGAGTGCCCCATATTTATGCTCCGACTGAACAGGAGATGTATTATTCGTTCGGCTGGTCACAAGCGCAGAGCCACGGTGATTTAATACTGAAACTATACGGGCAGGCAAGAGGAAGAGCTGTACGGAAAACTGGATGTTCAGTATGGTGATGTTTACAGGGCAAAAGCCGGAAAATCTGACGTTCCTGTAAATGGGGGACCAGGAAAATACGGAGTTTTCAGAACAGTACGGTTTATACATGGGCCCGAAAACCGTTTTCTGGCCTATCACGGAGATACATTTGTCGCAGCAGTTGAGTTCGGGGAAACTGTACGGGCAAAAGTGGTCCTGAACTACGGCAATGCAAGCCAGAAGGGGAATGCTCATATTGGCGATCAATTGAATCTTTTTTCTGAGAAAAAGATGAGGGATGCTTTGCTGACAAGGAAGCAGGTTATGAAGCATCTGGAAAAGAGAGAGATGGTCGGCATAGAGTGATTAAAACCGACAGGTCAAATATCCTGTTTCAATATTAATGATTGTGTTCAGTTTACAGAAACAGATTCCTATGGGACTGCAGTGCTTGTGGAATATTTGAATGCTGTTTTTTTTGAACGTGTTGTGCTTGTAAGTATTTCTGAAAGTGTTTTCAGATATTCGGGAAAATATTCGGAAAATGTTTTGCCTGAAGCCTCATACAGGCCAAGGGCTTTATGCATGGCCGGGCAAAGGACATATCCCCGTTTGCTTTGTGATACAAGCATGCGTGCTACTTTGGACTGCTGTGAAGATGTGTGGTATCCTTCAGTCACTACGTGGTCAAGAGTACGCACCAGGCATTCATCAAAGAATGCGATTTTGTCAGGGTAGTATTTTCGGGCTGAGGCTGTTGTACTGCTGTCCCATATAGTGTTAACCAGTGGAATGATTGCATGGTCATAAATGCCGGACCGGGTTTCAGCTTCAATCATATTGTGTATGAATTCATGGGGCGAGTATGATACTCTGCTCCACGGTGTGTGGATATCATATTTTACACCCAGCCATGTCGGGCCGAAGGCATTGCCCCGGCGGCCTATAAGATGGGGAATTATGACAATGTCATTCAATTTTTCACATAGTTCAGCCTCGGAGTATTTGACATAGTGCAGCGCGTCCCTGGTCATTGAGAAAACTTTCTTTTGATAAATTGTTATGGCCTGCTCATACCAGGGCTGGACCTGTTCCCATAAAAAAGGAATGCGTGCTTTTACATAAAATTCTGTCAGAACGCCGGGTAATCCTTTCATGGAGTCAAAACAGGAGAGCAGCTTTGCCGGGTCTTTGCCGGTTTCTTCACAGTATGCAGTGATCCTTTTCATGTCTAATGTGATTTCAGGAGGCTCTGTGCACAGCACAGCCAAAACAGCGGCATTGTATTCAAACATACGGTTTTCAAGAGAATCATATACTTCTCGTATCTCTTTTTTATATGATTCAGAAAGCGTGCGGTCAAGGTGGTGCCATACAAACTGTTTTAGAGGAATCATGCGCTCTGTGTTGATTGAATCAAATTTTGCAATGGTGATAAATGCGTAGGAGGTAAACAGGGCTCTTGGGCTTGTAATGGATATTTTATCTTCAAGCCTGGCGCCGGAATAACTGTTAACAGCTGCAGCGGTTATGGCAGCCAGTATCAGAAAGAGTGCGTAACGTGTTTTCATAAGTATTCTCCTGCGTATCGCTTCGGTTCTTGTTGTTAGACCGGCAGTACTGAAAATTGGTTGCATTGTTTCAGTTTTAATCAGATGGTTTTTTCATAAATTATCTGGTAAATCAAATTCAAAGGAGTGTGCATGATGAATAATGAGGCAAAGCCGGTACAATGGGAGATAGAGGAGATTATTTCTGAAATCAACACGGCATGGATAAAAGGATCTCCGGAAAAACTGGAAGACTATTTTCATGAAGATATGGTGATTGTCGGGCCGGATTTTTCTGTAATTGGAAAAGGAAGAACCGCTTGCGTGAACAGCTACAGGGAATTTATTGCACAGGCCAGTGAGATTGATTTTACCCGCAACAGTGTTGATGTGTCAGTATGGGGGGGAACCAGTATTGCGTCATACTCCTATACTATTTCGTGGAAGTCAGGCGGGAAACACTTTCATGCAGCAGGAAAAGACATGTTCATCTTTTCATATATTGACAATTCGTGGAAGGCTGTCTGGCGAATGGCAGTCCCCGGAAACACAGGCGCGTCAGAGTAAACCGGGATGCTATGGCCCTGACGGTCTCTAAATAAAACCGGCCTTCAATCGGGTATCTCTATAATCCGCTTACATGGACATCGGTAAATACAAGCGAAGGGCATTTTACAGTAGAATAGGGATACGGATCATTGCATATTTCTGCCAGGTTTTCGAAGAGTTCAAGCATATTACCGCTTATGTTCATTTCATTTACAGGCTGAACCATCCTGCCGTTTTTTATAAGCTGCCCCTGAATACCGATGGAAAAGTCACCAGTGGTCATGTTTGTGTTCCCGCCGATAAAATTGGTCACCATAATACAGGTGCCAAGATCTTTCCGGACATGTGCCGGAGTGCGTGTACCGGGCTGGACAACAATATTTGACCTGCTGCCTGTTGTGGGATGCATCCCTGTCTTAATACTGTAAAACCAGCTGGTAAAATACTCCTTTACAATGCCCTCCTCAAGAAAAACACGGGGCCGGGCTGCTATTCCGTCAGAATCAAAATTACGTGAGCCGAGTCCGCGCGGCAAAAACGGGTCATCAATAACAGACAGTATTGGTGATGCAGCCTGTTTACTGCGCATTCCGCAGAGAAAAGAGTTTTTATGATAACATTTTTCCGCAGATAATGCCGCAATAAATGAAGAGATCAAACGAACGGCAGCCCTGTTCTCAACAACAAGAGGGTACGATCCCGAAGCTGTTTTCTGCTGTCCGATTTTAATCAGAGCGCGGTTGGCACTTTCCCTGCCGGCTGTTTCGTTCCCTGGAAGATCGTGTCGATGCCTGACCATGGAACTGTATCCTGCCTCAGGCCTGGTATTATTCTTCTTATCGATTACAGTTGTTTCAGCTCCGGCTGATATAAAGGAAGATGTCCTGCAGCCTTCAAAGCCATTACTGAAAAGAGTAAAGCGTTCAGACCATCCGTGATTCCAGTGTGCTGTTACAGATATGACACTTTTGTCGGCGGCACGGCCGAAGGACTCAATTTCTTTGGCTGACGTGATTGCTTCAGTCTCGTTGATACGCCTGACTGACGGGTCGTAGAGTTCAAGGTTATCCCGCATGCTGCGGGGAAAGAGAGATGCATCGGTAATACATCGGTCAGTATCGGGTGAAAGAGCTTTTGTAATGGATACGGCATGCTGAATATGGCGTTCCATATTCTGCAAATCTGTGATGGTGTGTACCGAATACCTGCCGTTTAGGAATATCTCGATATCGAGATGACGCTGTATAGACCGTTCAATGTATTCGAGAGCTGATTCACGCACTTCTATTTCTGTTGAGTTATATATAACCGCTGCGACAATGCAGTTTTCAGCCCCGCAGCTTTTTGCATATGAAGCTGCACTGCGGCATAGTTCCTGTAATGACGGGTTATTCATTCTTGACTCCATTTATAGGGCGCTGCCCACAGTAATCGATGATACTTTGATAGTAGGGTGACCCAGAGAAACGGGTACAGACTGTCCCTGTTTCCCGCACGACCAGGTACCGGAATCAATGGACAGGTCGTTTCCGACCATGCATATTTTTGAAAGCACATCAGGCCCGTTTCCTATAAGATTTACATCCTTGACCGGAGCAGTGAGTTTGCCGTTTTCTATCAGGTATCCTGATTTCACGAAAAAAGTAAAATCTCCGGCGCCGATGTACACCTGGCCGTTGGTAAAGGAGTGGGCCAGAATACCATTCTTCACACTGCTGATTATCTCTTCCCGTGTATCGGGCCCGGGCTGCATGTATGTAGTACGCATCCGCGGCAGAGGAGCATTACGGAAAGATTCTCTTCTTCCATTGCCTGTAGGTGCCACACCGTAATATTTTGCGCTTATACGGTCATGCATATAGCTCCGTAATATTCCGTGTTCAACAAGGGCGGTTTTCTGACCGGAGACACCTTCATCATCAACATTAATTGATCCTCTGGCATGGGGCAGGGTGCCGTCATCGATAATAGTAACAGCAGGTTCAGCGATTTTTGTGTTGATCCTGTTGGAAAAAACAGAGATGCCCTTCCGGTTGAAATCAGCTTCAAGGCCATGGCCGATGGCCTCGTGGAGAAGGATTCCTGAACTGCCTGCATCGAGGACTACAGGCTGCTGACCCGGATTGGGGCGTCGGGCGGAAAACAGCAGTATTGTGCGCTCAGCTGCTTCTGCGGCTATTTCATCGATATTCAGGTTTTCAAGGTGCTCTCCGCCGTACGATCCTGAAAGACCGTACTGGTTCGATTCAACAGTTCCGTGCTGTTCCGCAGTACAAAACACCCGTAGCGAGTAGATCGGCTGAAAATCGAAAGACACGGTACTGTCTGAACAGGCAACCAGCTTGTATGAAGATTCATGGGAGAGAGATATCCTGACGCGGCATATACGCGGGTCACTGGAGAATATACGATCATTAAGGCTGTTCAGTATATCGATCTTTGATGGTACGGGCAGGTCTTCCCACATGGTGCTGGAAGGATAGTATGTATTCAAGGCTTTTGGAGGAGACGTAAGCGATATGCTTTGGCCGGAAGCCCCATGGCCTGCAATGTACCGCGCTGTCCTGGCAGCAGAGATAATGGATTTGTGGTCGAGGCTTTCCGAGAATGAATATCCTGTTCTGTCATCAGCCACAACACGGACTCCTGCTCCTGTGTCAGCACACGAGAATGCCTTGCTCACTTTACTGTCTTCCATGGAAATTGTATGTGCGGTGTGCTTCTGGAAAAATACATCACTGTAAGTAGCAGAACCTGTCATGGCTTCCGACAGAATTTTTTCCATTGCATGAATGTCGGTCTTGAACATCTCAGCGTAATTGTGGAACTCTTTCATTCAGGCCTTTCTATTTATTAATGCACCGGATAATATACATTGTTTAATACAGCTTACAAAGATATTTTTATATAAATCTTCGGATTACCATTTCTATGGAACCAAAAGGAAAATTACGCCGCATGACGGCAAACATTGCCCTGACATAAAGAGTAAATTGCCGGATAAATGCAGTTCAATAATTCTTAAGTATATAAAAAACAACACATAAGCGCTTGCACACTGCATGTGGCATAAATGTTGCATTTTTGCAGGTAGCAGCAGAGAGCAGCAAATAGACGATAACCAATAGCGCCGGAGGAATACTGTCAATGAACAAGTCAATATTGTTTGTCGACGACGAACCAGAGATTCTGGATATTTTGAGTGAACTGTTCTCAAGTGACAACTATGATCTTTTTACAGCCACCAAGGTTGAAGATGCGCTGAAGATTATAGAAAAAAATGATGTTGATTTTGTTCTTTCAGACCTGAAACTTCCCGATTCATCAGGTATTTCCTTTCTTGAACAAGTAAGAAATATCCATCCTGATGCAGTTCGTGTGCTTACATCCGGATACCTTGATGTAGGATTCGGATGTATTTCAGAGGATAAATTAAGCGGTACATTACTTGTGTCAAAACCGTGGGACCTGGAGATTTTGAAACAATTGGTTGCTGAAAAGATTGGTGCATGAGAATGACCGTGAATAAAAAAGTACTCTACATTGATAATGACAGTACGTGCCGTACCATGGCAGGCGCCGCATTTGAACATGAGAAGACCTATACATGTCATCTTTGTGAAAACGGCATAGAGGGATTACAAAAAATAGAGCACATTCAGCCGGACATAGTGATAGTCGATTATGCCCTGCCGGATATGACCGGCGAGGAACTTTATATAAAATTTATCGCAAACACAAAAAACCGGAATATCAGGGATATACCGTTTATTATACTGTCAACAAATGGCCATGTTGACCGGTCTCATTTGTATAACCTCGGGTTCAGCGCTATATTGGCAAAGCCTTTCTCTGCATCGGAAATCATTGAATTTGTTGAGGATTCACTTGTTTCATACAAAGTAAAAATGGAAGAGGTCGAATTTTGGGAAACGATTCGTGAGGCAAAAGATTTTTTGGAGCGTGTTGTAGAAAACACTCTTGATGCTATTCTGACGACTGATAAGAAAGGTGTTATCACATACTGTAATGTGGCTTTTGAGAATCTTCTTGGATACCGTTTTGAAGAATTGGTGGGCAAAAAAGTAAATTTTTTATTCGTTGACGGATACAAAGAGGTCCTGAAACTGTACGAATCTCTTAAGCGAAGAAATAAAATTTCAAAATACAATACACGGGTATATACAAAAAAAGGCCAAGAGATAGATCTGCTTCTTTCTATCGGAAGGATGAAAGATACGGGCGGTAAAATTGTCGGAGCCCTGGTAATAGGGCGTAAACCGGAAACGGAAATAGACATTGACCGGGAGCTCAGAGACTCGGAAAGGCTCTCTACGATAATTGAAACGGCTATAGCAGTAAACCACGCAATAAACAACCCGCTTGTACCAATTTTGGGAAATGCGCAATTTTTACTTCAGGATAAAAACATTGTTGATGAGAATGTAAGAAGACGGCTGAGAATTATCGTGAAAAATGCGTTAAAAATCAAAGAGATCACCCATAAACTGGCCCATATTTCGCGGCCTGTGACAGTGGAGTATTTTCACGGAACAAAAATGCTTGATATAGAAAAGTCCTTGTAATGTACGTATCTGCATATTCCTGTTAAATTATTGATCCATATTAAATTTTCTATATTTCTGTGCAATGGGCACTGCAGTCGGCATGGCTGCAGACGGGCTTGTACAGATAAAACGTGATATAGTGTGTCCATATCAAAAATTTCTCTTGCATGGCACCCCTTAATTTATTAATTTTACTCTAATAAGTATATAAAAAACAGGATAATCGAACAATTGAAATTTGTCTGTAAAATCCTGCTGGCAGCTGCTGTCTGCCTGGGTGTTTCAGCCGAGGCGGGGATTAAAAATGCAAAATACGGAGGCGCGTTCCTCGAAGTAGGTGTTGACGCCCGTATCCTGGCAATGGGTAGTTCCGGAGCAGCTGCGGCAAATTCAGTGTCAGCACTGTACTGGAATCCGGCAGGCCTGCTATCTGTGGGACGGTATGCGTTCCACGGTATGCATGCTGAGCGTTTCGCCGGAATGGTGAATTGGGACTTTATCGGAGCGGCCCATGCAGTTGATGAAAAGACCGCTGTCGGCATAGGCCTTTTCCGTATGGGTATAGACGGAATTCCTTTTACACGGCTTATAAATGAGCAGGCAGGGCTTGGTGAATATTACTATGACGAAACAGGAAGAAGGGTACAGAATGTTCCGGAAGTAGTTAAACTGGCCAATGACGTCGAATATGCGCTGTTTTTATCGGTTGCCAGGAGCATCTCCCCGGCCATCCAGCTGGGAACAAGTATGAAGATTCTAAGAAAAACCTGCGACAGTTACGGCGCATGGGGACTTGGATTCGATGCAGGAATATTGTACAGGCATTCCAGCCATGTACATGTAGGTGCCAGTGTAAGAGATTTGACAACAACAATTCTGGCCTGGAATACCAATACCATGGAGAAAATACTGCCGTCAATCCGGCTGGGTGCATCGTTTCCGTTCTCAATAGAAAAAATTTCATGTTTCCCTGCACTACAGATAAATGCAACATTTGACAATTACGGACAGAATGATATCTCTGCCCGATACGGGGCAATAGATTTTACAGCCGGATGCGAAATTGCTTATGCTGAAAAACTGTTTTTCAGAGGCGGCATATTCAGAAAACGGCTTACGTTCGGAGCAGGATTCAGGCTGGGAATGATCGCGGTAGATTATGGATTCGGCTCCCATAACGATCTGGGAAACACCCACAGGGTGTCTATCGAGTATGGCATGAAACCAATACGAAGGGATTGTGAAAGGTAAAAAAAAGTATTGACTATGGCCGATTTATTTCGTAAAATTATAGCGCCTAAATAATTAAAAAGAAATAAGTTAACAAAGGATGTGATTATGGTAAGCAGCATGACGGGCATGGGAACTTCGGAAATTGAAAATAATGACTATAATATATCGGTTGAAATTAGGACAGTAAACAACCGATACATGGATATATCGTGTAAAACTCCATCGCTTCTGATGCGCTTCGAACATAATATCAGGGAATTGGTAAAATCGAAGATCACACGAGGCAAGGTACATGTTACAGTGGCCAGTGAAGTGAAAAACGCAGAAGAGAGCCTGCCGATCCGGATCAACACACAAAATGTCTATGCAGTTTCAAATCTGCTTTCATCACTAGTTGATGAGGCAGGGATAAACGAACAGCCGAAGCTGGATCACTACCTTAAATTTTCTGAAATATTTGAACCGGTTGAGCGTGAAGAAGCCGATGAGGATTTGTGGAAACTTGTTGCCGATGCACTGGAAGAAGCCCTTGATAAACTTGTTTCTATGCGCCGGAAAGAAGGCGGGGCTCTGTCAAAGGATCTGCGTTCGAGAATCGATACCATTGAAACGTCTTTAGGGCGTATTGAGGAGATGGCAAGAGACAATTCAAAAGAAGCGTACAACAGGATGAAAACCAGGGTTGAATCTTTGATCGGCAATGCCGATGTTGACAGAGACCGGCTGTATACTGAAATAGTGATAATTGCTGACAAGCTTGATATCACAGAAGAGTGCGTACGAATGAAAAGTCATCTGGACATATTCCGCGATACTCTTGACAACAGCTCTGTTGTAGGGAAAAAACTGAATTTCCTTCTGCAGGAGATGCACAGAGAAGTAAACACTATAAGTTCCAAGGCTTCGAACTTTAACATAAACCATATTGCGGTGGATCTTAAAGAACAAATTGAAGTGATGCGGGAACAAGTTCAAAACCTGGAGTAGTCATAATTAATGAAGAACGGGACACTTTTCGTTATTTCTTCACCTTCAGGTGGAGGAAAAAGTACAGTAATTTCAAAAATTCTGGCAAAAAATCAAAACCTGTCATATTCCATATCAGCAACTACGCGGAAACCGCGGGCAGGTGAGAATGAAGGGGAAGATTATTATTTTATGACAAAAAAGCAATTCCGGGAATATGTTAAAGACAACAGGTTCCTTGAATGGGCGGAAGTGCATAATAATTATTACGGAACACTCAAGAGCCAGATTACTGAAATGCTTGAAAATGGAAAACACGTTATACTGGATATAGATGTACAGGGAGGTAAAGCTGTAAAAGAATGTATGCCTGAATCGGTCTTGATTTTTCTTATGCCACCGTCTATTGAGGAACTTGAAAAAAGGCTGCGTTCCAGAGGGACCGATTCTGATGAGGATATTGTAAGACGTTTGTTGGCAGCAGAACAGGAAATGGAGCAGAAAGATAAGTACGATTATACAGTTGTAAATGATACGATTGACCAGTCGGTAAAAAAAGTTGAAACAATAATTAACCATTTTTCATGAGGTGTATAATGGCAAAACTGTCACTTGATGACGTTTTCAAGAAATTTGACAACATATATGAAGCTGTAGAAGTAATGGCATTGCGGGCCCGTCAGGTTACTGATGAGCACAAATTAAAAAATGATGCGGAACTGGCTGCTGATGAAAACCCTGAGGCCGATGTCGATGAATTCGGAACCATTGAGATAGACCGGAACGCATTCCAGAAAGATTTCACTGTCGACGCGAAACCGACAGTCGAGGCAATTGACCAGGTTATTAATGATGAAATAGGTTTTAAATACATATCGTCAGAAGAAGCCATAGAAGAAAAGGCTGCAAAGAAACCAAAGAAATAACTTTGTCAGATGTTTCATACTCGGAATACAGGCGGTTCTTCATGAAGAGACTTGAAGGTAGTCATATAGTATTGGGTGTTACCGGAAGTATATCTGCATATAAAGCATGCATGATACTCAGAATGCTTCAGAAGGAGGGGGCTGAAGTCAGGGTCGTTGCAACTGAAAATGCCTTGAAATTTGTCTCTCCTCTCACGTTTGAAACCTTGTCGGGCGCTGAGGTTGTACATGAAATGTTTCCTGAACATAAAACGGTCAAAACGAGGCATATAAGTCTTGCCGAATGGGCAGATGCTGTTCTTATTGCTCCGGCAACTGCCAATTGTATCGGGAAAATCGCGTCGGGTATTGCTGATGACTTCCTTACTACGCTGGTAATAGCCTCCAGGTCTCCTGTGATTTTTGCACCGGCTATGGATTATCAGATGGTTCAGAATGTTGTCTATCTTGATAACTGTGACAAACTCGCGACAATGGGGTATCATTTTATTCCGACTGAAGAAGGTCCCCTGGCAAGCGGTGCTACGGGCCCGGGCAGGCTGGCACGCTACGAATCTATCATGCATAAAGTAACAGCCGTAATTGAAAACAGGCCTTCCCTCATGAATAAAACCATCATCATATCAGCCGGCCCGACAATAGAACCAATTGATCCGGTCCGGTTTATTTCCAACAAGTCAACAGGTAAGATGGGGTTCGCTCTTGCAGAGGCTGCTGCTATGAGAGGCGCTGATGTCACACTCATTACCGGGCCGTCAAACCTGGAAGCGCCATACACCGTACGCCGTATTGATGTGCTGACGGCCGAGGAGATGAAGAAGGAAGTTCTCAACCGGTGTTCTGATGCTGATGTGCTCATTATGGCTGCAGCAGTTTCAGATTTCAGGCCGAAAAATGTGAATATGGAAAAAATTAAAAAATACGGCGGTATGGAACTGGTCATGGAAAAGACTGATGATATACTGGAAGAGGTTTCACGGGCAAAACGGCCCCGTGTTGTTGTAGGTTTTTCCATGGAAACCGAGGACGGCCCTGCCAGGGCTATGAAAAAACTGGAAAAAAAATCATTGGATATGATATGCCTTAACAATTTGAATGAGGAAGGCGCCGGATTCGGTACAGATACAAACCGCATAACACTGTTTATGAAAAACGGCACACAAGAGAAACTGCCGCTTCTTTCCAAATTTGAGGCAGCCCGGAAAATTCTTGAGTCTATTGAAGAATGGTTATAGGGGTATAATGCCTGCTGAAAACACAGATACGGCAAGGCTGATATATGAATATTTTATGTATCAGAAAGAGGTCTACGGAAACGAGCTCCTGCTTGATAACCCTGTTCCGGAAATTTCAGCCGCAAAAAGCAAGAACTCGGCAGCACTTGATGAGATTGAACAAGATGTACGTGCATGCGCGAAATGCCGGTTGTGCAAAACTGTAACACGAAAAGTGTTTGGCGGCGGGAATAAGAATGCCAACCTGGTGTTGATAGGTGAGGCGCCGGGAAGAGAGGAAGATAAAACAGGAAAACCTTTTATAGGCAAGGCCGGTGAGCTGCTTAATAATATCCTGCAGGCGATTGGCTTTTCAAGAGACGAAGTATATATGTGCAATGTGCTGAAATGCAGGCCGCCGGATAACAGAGATCCTGAATCTGATGAAATTGCTCAATGCCTGTCCTTTTTATACAGGCAGATTGAGGCCCTTGATCCGGGTATCATTCTTGCCCTTGGAAGGTTTGCAGGGCAGACAATGACAAATTCAGACAGCTCACTGAAACGTTTGAGGGGAGAGATACATAAATACAAGGGAATACCAGTTGTAGTTACGTATCATCCTGCGGCGCTTCTGCGTGATAACAGGAAGAAGTATTATGTGTGGGAAGATGTTCAGAAATTGAGAAAAATATACGATACAATAGTCGGAGACAAGCCTGAATGGCAGCCACCAAAGAAATAGGGTCCCAAAAAAGGGAAACGGGAAGAGCGGTCAGCTTTGACCGGGTCCCGCCTCAATCAATTGAAGCTGAGAAAGCGGTTATAGGCTCAATGCTTCTTGATAATGACTGCATTGCAAGAATAATTGAAGCTCTTGTCCCTGATTCATTTTACAAGACAGCACACCAGAAAATATATATGTGCTGTCTTGACCTGTATGAGAAGAATGACCCTATAGATGTGATTACATTATCAGAGATGCTGAAAAACAAAAATCTGCTTGAAGATGTTGGAGGCGCATACTATCTGACGGAACTGTCGGAATCGGTGCCTTCTTCGGCAAATGTCGATTATCATGCCAAAATTGTTCATGAAAAGTATCTTCTGCGGACCCTCATTAAGGAATCTGCCGGTATAGCGCGGGATTGCTATGAAACACAGGAAGACCCTGAATACATTCTTGACAAATCTGAACAGAGAATTTTCAGTATAAGCGATCAGCAGAAACGATCGGGTTTTAAAGGATTGAAAGAGATCCTTGGCCTTACATTCCAGAAAATAGACATGATCAATAAGCGGGGGGGAAGTGTCACAGGAGTTCCGACAGGTTTTGACAAGCTTGATGAACTGACATCGGGATTCCAGGATGCGGAGCTCATTATAATTGCAGGGCGGCCGTCAATGGGGAAAACAGCTTTTGCTCTTAATGTTGCCCGGAACGCTGCTGATAAAAAACACCCCGTAGGATTTTTCAGTCTCGAGATGTCCAGTGACCAGCTGGCCATGAGGCTGCTTTCAGCCGAAGCCCGTATTGATGCCCATGAACTAAGGACCGGTAAATTAAAAAAGAAGAACTGGACGAAATTAGGAAATATTTCCGGTTCTGTGGCGGCTTTCCCGATTTATGTTGATGATTCACCGGGAATCAGTGTTCTGGAGCTCAGGGCCAAGGCCCGCAGGCTGAAGAAAGAAAAAGATATCGGAATGATAATGGTCGATTACCTCCAGCTGATGCAGGGCCCGAGAAATGTGGAAAGCCGGCAGCAGGAAATTTCAGTGATCTCGAGATCCTTGAAGGCCCTGGCAAAAGAGCTCGATGTACCTGTTGTGGCTCTTTCACAGCTTTCACGTGCTGTAGAAACCAGAGGAGGCGATAAACGGCCCATGCTGTCGGATTTGCGGGAATCGGGCGCAAT
>Ga0272441_10008469_pt1 | contig 16265 bp, 21 predicted proteins | sample SSMProp6N_FD_193582 | JGI IMG/M metagenome (GOLD analysis project Ga0272441, IMG submission 193582) | Marine sediment archaeal communities from Little Sippewissett salt marsh, Falmouth, MA, United States - SSM-Prop-6N | ecosystem: Environmental > Aquatic > Marine > Wetlands > Sediment ... | reverse complement strand
AACCTGATAAATAGTAAATTTGATAGAAATCATAGAAGGTTCTATACCTGTGAATTAAAAGGAATTAAAGATAAAGAAATACTTGGTCTTCTCCGACAGAAGATCCCTTTTAAAATAATCATGTATCTACTTTTCCCAGGTTTTTTTTCAAAAACTGAGCTTGCTAAAGAGTTAAAACTTCATCCAACAACTATTGATTTTCATATTAAGAAACTTCTTGAAGCCGATATTATTAGACCTGTTGAATTGAAAAATGGATGGTTTATTTCTTCTAACAAACATAAGCCATTTGTTTTTAAGAAACCAAATGGTAGAGAAAAATTTTACACATGGAAAAACTCTATTATGTTTGCAGATACATATAGAATTCTTATAATTCATAAAGAAAGTATGATGGATCCAGATATTATAGATACTTATAATATATTTAAAGAGGAATGGTATCATATATTCGATAAGTTTAAACCTAAAAAATTTTGTAGCTTTGATTCAACAGTAGATAACTATATTAAGATACTGGAAGAAATTTTTCCTTTTCCGTATAACTATTAAAAAAAGTTTAAATCACTAATCTTTTAGTCGACTAGTTGGTTTTCTTAATATATTTTTTTCTTTCATATTCAAAAAAATAATGCCCAGCGAATGTTTGAGATACGAATAAAATGCCTACTATTATGGTCCAAATTACCAAATCTATTTTATTAGAATGTTTTATTGACCAATATTGAATATATAAAAAGAATGACCCAAATCCAACAATTACTAAAGTTAGTAGGAACGTTTTCGTTTTATCCATTCTTAGATAGAATCTTTTCTCAGTTTTAATATGCCTTTCCTTATAATCTATCTGCATCCCATCACATTACTTGGAATAATCTAATTTGATTTAATCTTTGTTACGTGGGTTTTTATATAGCAAAAAAAGTTTTTTTTACAAAAATGTTAATATTAAACAGTTTATTCAGGATGTTGCTGCAGGGGTAGCCAAGCCTGGCCAACGGCGCAGGACTTAAGATCTAATCAATATTTAAGGGTTCGATGAGACATCCTGTCTCGAAGGAGTCCAAGGGTTCAAATCCCTTCCCCTGCATTTTTAAATATTATTACAAAGATTACTCTTGTTACTTCAAAAAAAAGATATATCACTTCTTAGTTTACAGTTGTTTTGCACGATTATGAATAAAAGAGACTATTATGAAACATTAGGGGTTGATAGAGATGCAAGTAAAGCCGAGATTAAAAAAGCTTATCGTAAACTTGCTTTAAAATATCACCCTGATAAAAACCCTGATAAATCTTCTGAGGAAAAATTCAAAGAAATATCCGAAGCCTACGCTGTTTTATATGATGATGAAAAAAGAAAAAGATACGATCAATTTGGTCATGCAGGTATAGATCAACAATATAGCCATGAAGATATCTTCAGAGGAGCAGATTTTAGCGATATATTCAGAGATTTTGGTTTTGATGTAGGATTCGGTTTTGATGATATTTTTGAAAGATTCTTTGGGCATAGAATGGGTTTTAACCATCGTCGAAATCCTCTTAGACAAAGAGGCTCTGACCTTAGATATGACATCCAAATAAGCCTTGAGGATTCTTATAAAGGAGTTGAGAGCACTATACATGTTCCAAGAAGTGAAACCTGCGAAACCTGTAATGGTAGCGGGGCAAAACCTGGAAGCTCTCCTAAGAAATGTTCACAATGTGATGGCACAGGGCAAATGAGATCTTCAAGACGTACAGCTTTTGGAATGTTCACTCAGATAACAACCTGTAATAAATGCAGAGGACAAGGCACTGTTATCGATAACCCATGTCCTGAATGTAAAGGAAAAGGAATAGTTCAAAAAACAAGAGATATAGAACTAAAAATACCCTCAGGGATAGATGATGGATCACAGCTAAGACTAGCGGGCGAAGGAGAAGCAGGAAGCGGAGGCACCGGTGATCTATACATAGTCGTCCATGTTGGTCAACATCCTAAATTTCAACGTAGAGGACAAGATCTTTACACAGTTGAAAAGATCTCATTGCCAGAGGCGGCATTAGGTACAAAAATAGAGATTAAAACACTTGATGGAAATATTGAGAAAATAAAAATACCTGAAGGTACACAAAACGGAGATATTATAAAAATAAATAAAAAAGGCATGCCAAATCTGAATAGACGAGGATACGGCGATTTATACATTGAAATACAAATTGAAACACCTAAAAAAATAAGTAAAAAAGCAAAATTATTATTAGAAGAATTAAAAAAAGAATTAGATAATAATTAAAAAAAGAGAAACTAAGGCAAATGTTGCCTCTCATGTTTAATTTTTGTCTTTATCTTGTTTATCTTTTTTTACTTTATAATCTGCATTGATTGTTTTATCATCGTCACTACTTGGGTGCCCCTGCCAGGAGGATTCATCCTGTTTTGATGCCCCTCCAGTTTGTTGCTGTTGAGCCTGCTGCGCTGCTTGCTGGTATATCTGTGTAGAGGTTTTTTGTAAAATCTCTGAGAGTTCATCTGTTTTTTTCTTAATTTTATCTGTGACATCTCCAGATAAAGCTGTTTGGAGTTCTTTAATTCCTTTTTCTATTTTTTCCTTGTCATCTTTTGATATCTTATCTTTTAGTTCATCTACCATTTTTTTAGCGCTAACCGTTAATGCATCTCCATTGTTCCTTATTTCTACTTTCTCTTTTCGTTTTTTATCTTCCTCGGCATGTTCATCTGCTTCTTTTTTCATTCTAGTTATTTCTTCATCAGAAAGCTTTGTAGAACCAGTTATACGAATGCTTTGTTCCTTACCAGTTCCTAAATCTTTTGCAGATACATTTAGAATTCCATCAGTATCAATATCAAATTTTACTTCAATCTGTGGGATTCCACGTGGTGCTGGTAATATCCCATCAAGATGGAATCTACCAAGGCTCTTATTATCTGAAGCCATTGGTCTTTCACCTTGTAATACATTAATTTCGACAGAGGTCTGATTATCCGCGGCTGTACTAAAAACTTTACTTTTTTTAGTTGGAACGGTTGTATTCCTCTCAATAAGTTGAGTTGCAACCCCGCCAAGAGTCTCAATAGCTAGAGACAGGGGAGTTACATCTAAGAGTACTATATCTTTTTCAATATCCCCTGATAGTACCCCTGCTTGAATTGCGGCACCAACTGCTACACATTCCATAGGGTCAACATCACGCTTCGGAGTTTTACCAAATATTTCCTCAACCTTCTTTTTAACCAAAGGAATCCTAGTTGTACCACCAACAAGTACTACATGATCTATATCCTCTGGTTTGAGTTTTGCATCTTTAAGAGCCTGTTTACATGGCTTCTCGGTTTTATCAATAAAAACCCCGATTATTTCCTCAAGCTTTGCACGGTTAAGTTTCAGTTCCACATGTTTCGGCTCGTTATCAACAACTGTTAGATATGGAAGATTAATATCCGTCTGAAGAGTAGAAGAAAGCTCCATTTTTGCTTTTTCAGCAGCCTCAGTAAGACGCTGTAACGCCTTAGCATCCTTACTAAGATCAACACCTTCCTTCTTTTTAAACTCATCAACTAAATACTCCACAAGAGCCTGATCCATATCAGACCCACCAAGCTCAGTATCTCCATTAGTTGATAGAACCTCAAAAACACCATCACCAACTTCCATAAGTGTTATATCAAATGTCCCACCACCAAAATCATAAACAGCAATCTTATGATCACCTTCTTTGTCTAAACCATAAGCTAAGGACGCAGCAGTAGGCTCATTAATAATACGTTTAACATTCAAACCAGCGATTTTACCAGCATCTTTTGTCGCCTGCCTCTGATCATCATTAAAATAAGCAGGAACAGTAATAACTGCATCTTTAACCTTTTCACCAAGAAAATCCTCAGCATCCTTTTTGATTTTCTGTAAGATAAAAGCACTTATCTGCTCAGGAGTGTATTCTTTACCCCTAATCTTTACTTTTTCACCTTTGCCCATTTTACGTTTAATCCTATGAAAAGTGCCATCAGGATTTGTAACTGCCTGCCTTTTTGCAGCCTCACCCACAAGCATTTCACCATCTTTTGTAAAAGCAACAACAGATGGAAAATAAGGTTGCCCTTCAGCACTTTTAATTATTGTTGGTTTACCAGCTTCAACTACTGCCACTTCAGAATTTGTGGTACCAAGGTCTATACCAATTATTTTACTCATATATTTTCACCTCATTAAATCTAATCTTTCTTTTTTGAAACAATAACGTCAGAAGGTCTCAACAATTTATCATTTACAATATAGCCCTTTTTTACCTCCTCAATTACCATGTTCTCATCACAATCATTTTTTTCAACAGTTGTTATTGCGTTATGTAAATTATGATCAAATTTTTGACCAACACAATCAATTGGTTTTATATTCTCTTTTTCTAAAAATTTTTCAATGTTATTAATCAGAATTTTTAATCCTTCTTTTGGGTTTTTATCCTCAGACGCTTCTTTGAGTAATTCATAAACATCTATCAGTTCTAATATCAAGGCTCTCTTAGTATTTTCTTCTCTACAAATTACTTCTTTTTCAGTTCTTTTTTGAAAATTTTGAAAATCAGCAAGAGATCTAAGATATTTGTCGTTTACCTCTTCTAATTGACTCTTTAATTCTTTGATTTCTTTCTGATTTTTTTTAATTGTTTTTTGTAACTCATCAAGTTTTTTATTATCAGTCATTGTTTTTTTACCTCCTCCCTTTCTTTTTTATCTATAATAATGCCCTAGTTTTTCATCTATTTCTCTAGCTATTTTAATCATCTGATCTAGTATTCTATCTAGGTCTGTTCTGATTTCTTCCATGCTTTTTTGTAGACTTACTGATCTTAATCTATATCTGTTATGTTCTTTTACGACAATTCCAGCTGATATAAAACTGTTTAGATGATGTATTATGGCTCCTCTTGTGAGATTTAATTCTTCAGCGATTTCATCACTTGTTAAGCATTGTTCAGGTTCGCATGCTTCTCTTACAAGTAATCTAAAGATTTTGCCCGCGGTGTTTTGTTTATCTCGCTGTGAGAAATATCCAAGTGATTTGCATAGATAGTCTATATCGTTTTCTATGCTTCCTGGTGCCGGTGATCTGATTTTTTTTATTATTATTTGTTGTGCCATTGTTTTTTTGTTATACAACAACGATTATATATATTTTTCTAATAAACTAATTATTTAGTCAACTTAAAGCTGACAAAATAATAAGTTTTATATACCAGTTTTTGTATACCTGTATTACAAAATAAAGATAAAAAATTATGATAAACTAAGGGAGGTAGAAATATGGCAATAAGAAAAAATAAAAAAAATAAAATGATAGTAAAACCAGAAAAAAAACAGGACATAACAACAAAAAGGCCATTTGACCTATGGACAGACATGGACCAACTATTTGAAGACTTCAGATCAGAATTCGATGATCTTTTCTGGCCATGGCGACAAACAGGACAACTCACTACTATGACATCAAAAAGAACACCACCAATGGACATCGCAGATTTAGGAGACCATTACAAAATGCATCTTGAAATGCCAGGAATACCAAAAGACAAAATTAACATAGAGGTTACACCAAACACTATCGAAGTTAAAGCAGATCACGACGAAAACAAAGAAGAAAAAGGGAAAAACTGGTTACGCCGTGAATGCAGCAGTATGAGTTTCTATAGATCACTAGAACTACCAGAAGAATTAAAAACAGATGACGTAGAAGCAGAACTAGAAGATGGTGTCTTAAAACTAAAACTACCAAAAGTTGAACCCAAACCAGAACACAAAGCTAAAAAAGTTAAAATAAAGTAATAGAAGCACCCCATCCTACCACTTTTTATTTTTTTTTTGTTTAATAACCTGTTAAAATATTTGAAATAAGCCTTATCTCTGCTTTTCTAAGATGCTGTACAACTGTTGGTTTACTAAGCCCAACTTTTTCAGATAACTCTTGGCTATTAATTTCACGAGGATAATTGTAATAACCATTCTTTTTAGCAGCTACCAATATCTCTCTCTGCTTCTCAGTTAAACAAGACAAAATAGATTGCTCATGAAAAGTTGCTTTTTTAAAACTAATCTTTTGCACCTCTCCAAGATATTTTACTACATCTAGAAACTTTTTCAGATTTTCCTCATTTCCAGTTACACTCATCGTCATTTTTTCTTTTGTGAAAATTGATGGTGTATCCCAAATGACATCGATGTTAAATTTCTCTGCTAGTCCTATAAATTTTTTATAAAATTTTACTTTAGAGAGTACAATATATCTACTTCCTTCTTGTTTTAATACTGTTAACATTTCCATAAAATCGGGTATATCAATATCCTCTATTGTGTAGCCTTCTTTCATAGTTAATGCTGCTATTCCCATTTTGATTCTTTGTTCAAAATCTAATTTAATTAACTCAATTAGTTCTATTGACTCAGTTTTATCTAATAGAAACTTTAGATTTTCCAATAATGTTTCATTTATTTTAAGTTCAACAGTTAATTTCCTCATATATTAGCAATACAATAAATAGTATATAAACTATCATACATGTACTGCACAAATAAATTATATGTTTGAGTTATATACAATTACTGTACACTCAAAGTTTGGAGAGACACATAATTAAGAGATGAGGATGTGATACCAAATGTTAAAGGTAAAAAACCTAGAATTTACCTATCCAAAATCAAATAAAAAAGCCGTAAATGACATTTCTTTTGAAATTAAAAAAGGAGAGATATTTGGTTTCCTTGGGCCTAATGGTGCTGGAAAAACCACAACACAAAAAGTAATAATCGGACTTTTAAGAGACTATCAGGGAAATGTAGAAATCCTTGGTAAAAACCTTCGAAGCTGGAAAACAGATCTTTACAACAGCATTGGAGTTGGTTTTGAATTACCTAATCATTATCAAAAACTTACAGCCTTGGAAAACCTTGAATTTTTTGCATCCTTTTACCGTCAAAAAACAACACCACCTATGAAACTTTTAAAAATGGTAGAACTTGAAGAAGATGCAAACCAACGAGTTGGAACTTTTTCAAAAGGAATGAAATCAAAACTTAACTTTGCAAGATCCTTATTAAACGATCCTGAAGTTCTTTTTCTAGATGAACCTACTACGGGTCTTGATCCTATAAGCTCGCGTTTAATTAAAAACATAATTAAACAAAAAGGGAAAGAAGGTAAAGCAATTTTTCTAACAACTCATAACATGAACGATGCAGATCAATTATGCGATCGAGTTGGGTTCATTGTAGAAGGAAAGATTACTCTTATTGAAAGCCCCAAAGAGTTGAAAATAAAACATGGTAAAAAAATTGTGAAGGTTGAATATCTTAAAAACAATGAATTAGTAAGTCAGGAGTTTGACCTGGATAAACTTGCAGATAACAAATCCTTTTTAAATCTCTTAAGAACTGGCACAGTCCAAACGATTCATACAGAGGAAGCCACCTTGGAGGATATATTTATTAAAGCCACAGGAAGGCAACTTAAATGAGTAATCTTAAAAATATGCTAAGATGGGAATTCATACTTTTATCCAGATATAAGATTATCCATATCTCAATTCTAAGCGTAATTTTATACTTTCTAACAACTCAAGCTATACCGGATATGAACCGACCAATTTTTCATACAATGCTATTATTTTTTGATCCAGCAACCATCGGAATAATGTTTATTGGTGCATTAGTATTATTTGAAAAATCAGAAAACGTACTTCAAGCACTAGTAATAACACCTATGAAAACCGATGATTATCTTTTATCAAAGATAATATCATTAACAATCCTATCAGTAATATCTGCAGCAATATTCATAACCCTATTGAATATTTTTGGTGATGTTGATTTTGGCATAATATTTCTCGCATTAGGAATAATTCTCACATCAGTATTACTCATCCTTCTAGGATTTATCCTAGTCTCTCGTGTAAACAGTATTAATGAATATCTACTTTTCATGGTCGTTGCTTTTCTGGGATTAACTTTTCCCCCAATGTTGCATTTATCTGGATTATATGAAAATGTAATCTTCTACTTATGGCCAACACAAGCATCATTTACTCTCTTCACCGGTGTTTTTAACGCTGCTAGCCTGGAGCTATGGGAGATAGCATATGGGATCAGCTATCAAATAATTTGGATTGGCATATTGTATTTCCTTGCAAAAAAAGCATTTCATAAGCATATAGTTCTGAAAGGAGGTTAATAAATATGGTATATCTTCTCAAACTCGCAGTTAATGACTTGAAAAACATTATACGTGATCGTTTCTTTGTTTTTGCATTCTTTGCCTATCCAGTTATGCTAGTTTTATTATCAAGAATAATTGTACATGTTATCACACCACGAGTAGCAGAAATGTTTCAACTTTTAGCTGAAGAAAACTTCCCATTAATTTTTATGTTTTTTATAGTAATAATACCTTTTATTTTTAGTTTCATTTCTGCATTTTTAATACTGGACGAAAGAGACGAACATTTACTAACAGTTCTAAGAGTTATGCCAATTTCAAGAAATAGCTACTTAATTTATCGTATGTTTTTCATGTCGCTTTTTGCGTTTATAGTCTTACTAATATTTCCCCCACTCTCGGGACTTGTAGATGGCACACAATTTTCATATCCTGCTTATATCCCAGTTGCAATATTATTTGCACTTTTTACACCCGTTACTACATTACTAGTAAGTTCATTTGCAAACAATAAAATTCAAGCTTTTGCTATCTTCAAAATAGGTGGAACAGTGTTTCTACTTCCAATATTTGCCTTTTTCCTCAACCTTGGCAATCTAAAATATATATTTAGCCCCGTTCCAAACTTTTGGTCACTTATGTCGCTTGATTATGTACTCAAAAATGGTACAATAGATGTTGTCTATTTGGGCATAGGTTTTGTGTTTCATATAGCATTAATTGCTGTCCTCTTCTACATATTTAACAAGAAATACTAACACAAATAACATCATTGAGAAAGCATTTTTAACTCCTTAACCCCTAGTAAAAAATACCTTAAGTTTTATAACCAACAATTGTATTATGAGGTAAGGTAATATGCAAAAAGAGGAGAGTTTAATGGATGATGATAAGGGTCTATGTATAACTGGAATAGAAGAACTAGACATCCAGTTAGGTGGTGGGATCCCAACAGGTAGCACAGTACTAGTAGTAGGTAGCAGTGGATCAGGAAAAACCACTCTTTGTATGCAATATTTAATAAACGGTGCAAAAAAAGGAGAACGAGGAGTATTTTTCACCATAACAGAGCCTCTATTCAAACTAACAAAAAACATGGAAGGATTCGACTTCTACGACAAAAAACTAATTGAATCAGGAATGGTAAATCTAATCGATCTTAGAATTATAAGTGAAAGATTAGGCCTTGATACAGAAAAATATACAGTAGAAGATGCTAGTGCCCTACTAGATATACTTAGAGATATAGCTGAAGAATTAAACGTGAAAAGATTAATCATTGACTCAATAACTGCACTATGTTACAGATTACAAACACCTGAGATGATAAGAGATTTCATCTTTAAACTAGGTTCATCCCTAGCAGCGATGAAATGTACCACTCTCCTAACATCAGAGGTACCACCCAGAGAATTCAAATACTCGCAATATGGAATTGAAGAATTCATATCAGATGGAATATTTTTCCTAGGCGATGTCGAAAGAAAAGGAGATTTAATACGAACATTTCAACTAGTTAAAATGCGAGGAGCAAACCACAGCCGAGTAAAATCAGCGATGAGTATCTCTTCAAAAAATGGCATAGAATTAGCACCCTTGCTAAAATCTTCCTAAAAACCATATAATCTGAAGGTGGTGAGACGAGAGGGGATATAAGTAATGGCTAATGTATTAATAGACGGTTTAAAAGAAAGAATATCAAATGCAATAAAGATGAACCAGTCTATAGGAGTAGTACTACCGGGTAACAACTACTCTGATCTCACACAAGCAATTTTTGAGAGAATACATAGTAGCCCAGAAGAAGCATGGGTCTATGTAACCGTTACAAAACCATATGAAAACCTAACCCGGCAATTTCAATACCTTTCAACAGATAAAAACATAAAATTTATTGACTGCATATCAAGAGCCGCAGGAATATCAAAAGAAGGAACCAACGTTATATACATTGAAAGCCCCACAATGCTAGAAAAACTAGGCCTAGAAATAATGAACAATTTCAAAGACCTTGATCCAAATGCTGATAAATTTTTAGTAATTGACTCATTAAGCAACCTTATAATTTATAACGATCCTGTAATTGTAACAGAATTTTTTTACCATCTAATAAATAAAACAAGAGCAAGAGACATACATACTATTTCTCTAGCAATAGAAGAAGAAGGGATGAGCCAACATATAAACAGATTAATCTATCTAAATGATAAAATCCTGAAAGTAAGAGATTCTTTTATCTAAAATCTAACTGTTGGATTAATATGAAAAAACACAAACCTTTAAAAAAAATTAAATCAGGTAACAAATCTGTCTGGATAACACAACCAAAAGAAATAGGAAATATACTAAAAAGAAGAGAAACCGCGTTAAACATCGCGAGAGGAAAACTTAACCACACTGGAAAAATAGAAACAGCTATGCAAACAGCAGAAGCATTCGGCAGAGGACTATTTGAAGAACTTCTTAGAAAAGAAATTCAACCTGATTGGACAATGAAAGAATGGATAACACCCATAGCTGAGAACATTTTCAACCCATTGGGCACAGGTGCAACTTTCACTGAAATAAAAGAGGACCAAGCTAGATCCCTTATATTCAGATACATTAACAACAAAGATGAACTAGATGAACCATATATTTCTACTCTTTTTAACTACGGTTTTTTAAGAGGAATATTACTTAGTGCATTCCCTCAAGGTGAGCTAATATTAAAAAACAGTATGGCTGAAGGCGCTGCTATGGATGAATTCACATTTAAAACAAACGCTGCAGAAAATGATCGTATAGAACGTGAAAGGATCAAAAAAATCGTTTTAGAAAACTCAAAGATGAAGATTAAACATGCCTACCGATGAATTTATTAGCACAGGGATTGAAAAATTAGATAAACTTCTTGAAGGTGGTACACCAAAGGGTTTCTCTGTACTAATACTAGGAGGACCAGGTAGTAGCATAGAAATTTTAAGCAAACAACTAGCTACAGTAGGAAAAGTCCTATATGTCACCACAGAGGAAACCCAAGAAGAAGTATTTGAAACCATGGATCGATTTGGCTGGAATAAATCAGACGTAGAAGTACTAGACATAGCATCACAATACTCAAAAGCAGTTCTCTCAGGTGAACAAAAAAGAGTAAGTGTTTACCAACAAAGATCCAAAATAAAACTCAAAGAACTAATCGAAATCGGATCATCAGGTATGCCTCCTATTGAAAGGGGGGAAGAAGACTTCCTAGCGATATTATCAAATAAAGTCAAATCCTCTAAAAATGAAAAAATAATAATAAACTCACTTGATTTTTTTCTAAGCCAATATTCACAAGAAGAAGTAATAAGAACAATACATGCCTCAAAAATTAGCAACCTACAAAACAAAGGAGTAATCATAATCATAATGACAAGAGGAATACACGGCGACGTATTTGAAAGAAAAATGGAAGGAATAGCCGACTGTGTACTTGAATTAGAAGTCATACAAAAAGGCTCCACATTCGAGCGTTTCCTAGCAGTTAAAAAAATGAAAAACTATGCAAAAAAAATTGGTATAGCCCGCTACACCATTGATAGCGATGGTTTTATTTTAGAAATGATAGAGAGAATAATGTAAAAATCCATCATTTTTATGCATATGAACATGTAGATATATATGCAGATACTTATTCATGAGGCGACTGTTTTATTAATGATAATTGTATTACAATTGAACTAGAGTGGATGGGATGCTTAGCGGAAACAATGATGAGGAGACGCCTTTAGACCTTAAACGACCATTAGTTATAAGAGCTCTAAGGCGAAGCAATGTTAGGAAAAGAATTGCAGATTACCTTTTTGATATCAGCCCTAGCTGCAGTTATACTTCAGAAATAGCATATAATGTTAAAACTACACCTACTAATGTCATCGGTGCTATACGAGGTATGGAATCACGTTACAGACCAGAGGAATCACTTCTTGGTTTAAACATCGTTGAAGAAAAAAACGCAGGAAAAAACATCAAATTATATGGTTTAACATCTTTCGGTAAAGAGATAATAGAATCATTAAACAATAGAAGATAATTTTTTTTACTACCAAAATCTTTATAACTTAAACCATAGCTCTTAATAAGGAGTTATTTATACTGGATTTGAATTTCGCATGTTTTGGGGGATATAACATGAAAAACTCAAATGATAAAAAAATAAAACTTGGAACAATTAGACTCAAAGAAGGCTTCGCTAAAATGCAGAAAGGCGGAGTAGTAATGGATGTAACAAACGCTGAACAAGCACAAATCGCTGAAGACAGTGGTGCTGTCGCAGTCATGGCACTGGAGAGAGTCCCCGCTGATATACGTGCACATGGTGGAGTAGCAAGAATGGCTGATCCTGCAATCATCCAAGAAATAATGAACACAGTTAGCATACCTGTAATGGCAAAAGTTAGAATAGGACATTTTACAGAAGCACAAGCACTAGAAACCCTTGGAGTAGATATGATTGATGAATCAGAAGTTCTAACACCAGCAGACCCATTTTACCACATTGACAAACGCAAGTTTACAATACCCTTTGTATGCGGTTGCAGAAACCTAGGAGAAGCAGTACGTAGAATCTGGGAAGGCGCCGCAATGATACGTACCAAAGGTGAAGCAGGCACAGGCAACATAATCGAAGCAATAAGACATCAAAGAATGGTAACAAGCATGATCAAAAAGCTAGGAGAAATGAACAATAACGAGTTACATAAAATAGCTGAGGAATACTCAAAAAACTATGCAACCTCGATGGAAACATTGACTGGACGAAAAGTAGACGAAGATACACAAGTCTTCGAAGAATACACCTATTCACAAGTTAAAAAAGAAGTCTATCAAATTCTAAACGATATTAAAAAAACCCACCATAGACTACCTGTAGTAAACTTCGCAGCAGGAGGTATAGCAACACCAGCAGATGCAGCAATAATGATGCAACTTGGAAGCGACGGAGTCTTCGTAGGATCCGGAATATTCAAATCAGATAACCCTAGTGAAAGAGCAAGAGCCATAGTTGAAGCAGTAGCACATTATGACGACCCAGATGTAATAGCTAAATACAGCAAAAACCTTGGAGAAGCAATGAAAGGAATAGAAATAGAAAGCATACCAAAAGAACAATTACTACAGGAAAGAGGATGGTAAAACAATTATCCATCGGCGTAATCGGAATACAAGGTGCCATATCTGAACATATTAGTACCATGCAGAAAGCCCTTAAAGAAACTAATAACCCGGGTAATGTTTTTTTAATAAAACAAAAAAAACAAATTAACAAAGTTGATGCCCTAATTATTCCCGGGGGAGAAAGTACAACTATCTCTAGAATTTTAGACAAAACAGGAATACTAGAAAACATATCAAAAAGAATAAAAAAAGACAAACTACCAGTTATGGGTACATGTGCTGGATGTGTAATATTATCCAGCGAAATAAAAAATAATACAAAAGAAGTAAAACTATTGCAAGCAATGAAGATGAAAGTAAAAAGAAACGCATTTGGAAGACAACGAGAATCATTTGAAAAAACAATAGAAATAAAAGATTTTACTAAACCTTATAATGCAGTTTTCATCAGAGCGCCAACAATCATAGAAACATGGAATAACTGTAAACCCCTTGCAAAAATAAATGAAAAAATTGTAATGGCTAGGCAGGAAAACCTCCTAGCACTATCTTTTCACCCTGAACTGACTAATGATCTAAGGGTTCATAAATATTTTTTAGAAATGATTCTTTAAGCTTTCATTATTGCTAGTAGGAATATTCCAAGGGCAATTACGGCTCCTACAAGTGCACCAAGTATTGCTACTATACCTCTAACAATAGTGCCACTAAAATCTAATAACCCCTCTGGCGTTCCAATGAATTCTAAAAGACCAGCACCGTATAGGAATATCACAAACACTAGTAAACCAATTACTACTAGAATTCCGCCTACTGCTCTACTTTTTCCAGATCCAAAATAGGCTGTAAATATACCGGCTATAATGCTAGCAATAGCGAATACCAAAGTCAGCATACTTAGAAATTGTTCTATCATCTTTCTTTTTCACCTCCCTAAAATTTAGTTCCAGTTAAGGTTTTAGTGTCTATTACACCCTCAATTGATCTTATTTTATCGACTACTATTTTCCCAAGTCTCTCAAAATCATCAGCTTTAATCTTAGCTATGAGATCATATTCTCCAAAAAGTGGGTGTAATTCTACTATTTCAGGTACTTTAGATAGATGGTTATATACATCATGTTCGCGTGCAGGTGCTGCACTTATTAGCACAAAACCTATAGCCATATTTTTCCTCCGGTTTACTGGTTATATTGTTTTCTAATATAAACCTTTTCAAAATATTATTATTCCTTACTCTTAACATCTACTATAATTTTTTTCTTTTTAACAGATACAATTTTATTTAAATCAAGGGTCAAATCTTTTTTTATTATATATTTATCTATTGGCTTATCTGGTAACTTTCCATCCACTCTATAGATATAATATCCATCATCACCATCTATTGATTTAATATATCTATTATTTCCAACTTTACTAACTTTGACGCCTGGAACTTGTTTAAGAGCATCAAAAAGACTTTTGTCTTTACTAATTTTTACAGATGACTCTATAATAAAAGGCTCTAAAGCTTTCTCTAAATTACTAATTTTCGTACTTAATAAATGCACGTTTCCAATAACTCTCTTGTTTATTAAACCAACATTTTCTAGAATCTTTATATGTCTAGATGTAACGGGTACAGAAATTCCTATTTCTTTTGCTAAACCAGTTAAATGCATCTCTGTAGCTGTTAGTGTTTTTAGAATATTAATTCTTGTAGAACTGCTTAAGGCCCTAAATATTTTATTGTTACTCATATAGGTAACAATCGTTATCAAAAATGTTAGATTTTAATCTTTCCCATATATTCAACTCTTATATGAAACAAAAAAACAAAGAAAAAATAGGACTAGTAATAAAAATAATACTCCCTCTATTGATAGTAGTCTCAGTATTTGCAGGGGCAATTAGCCTAGGTATAATCAACATCGCACCTGTAGAAACAAAAATCAAACTAGTACCTATGGAAAATAGAACCAACGAAACTATAAATGAAACCAAACTAATCAACGCAACTGTTATCATAGATTTTGGTGATGGTACAAAATCCACTAACATGATCATAACTCAACATACAACTGTTTACGGCTTTCTAATAGAAGCTGCAAATATTGAAAACTATGACATAAAAACAACCTATTATGGTTTATATGATAGTACCTTAATAGACTCAATTTCCTCATATGAAAATGGCCAAGAAAACAATTATTGGATATACTATATCAATGGAGATTCAGGAACAGTTGGAGCAGATAAACAAACAGTAAAAAACGGTGACATAATCGAATGGAAATTTGAAAAATATCAATATTAAAAAAAGCTTAATAAATATAAAAACATATTATGTAAACTGAGGAGTAATCTATCATGTTTAAAAAAATCATTTATGAAAAAAATAGAATCTTCGCAGCATTTTTATTGATAACCATTGGAGTTCTAACTAGATTAATTTTAAATGGAATTTTCTTCTTAGATCTATTCTTCGTTATAGCGATTATATCACTACTTAGCGGTCTATTAATAGGCGGATATTACACTTTCATAGTACCTATTTCAACTATGATAATAACCGACCTGATCCTAGGTAACACATTAATATTATTATTCACCTGGTCAGGATTCGTAATAATTGGCATAATAGGATACATACTGAAATCAAAAAACAGCTTAAAACTAAAAAGAACTCCAACAATCATAGGTGCGGGAATAGGAGGCATTCTTCTATATGATCTTTGGACAAACTTTGGATGCTGGCTAGGCTGGTACCCACACACCACCAATGGTTTACTATTATGCTATACAAACGCAATTCCATTCACCCTATGGCATCTATTCTCAACAACTCTAGCACTAACCATACTAATACTACCAATTGTTTATCTGAAAGAAAATAAAATAATTAAAACTGATTTCTCGATAAATACATTT
>Ga0272441_10008468_pt1 | contig 16266 bp, 2 predicted proteins | sample SSMProp6N_FD_193582 | JGI IMG/M metagenome (GOLD analysis project Ga0272441, IMG submission 193582) | Marine sediment archaeal communities from Little Sippewissett salt marsh, Falmouth, MA, United States - SSM-Prop-6N | ecosystem: Environmental > Aquatic > Marine > Wetlands > Sediment ... | reverse complement strand
CCGGGAGCTGCACCAGGAGTACAGGGACAAGGACAAGGTCGAGATCACGGAGATACAGGAGACGATATTCTGAGGATAACGACAATGGTATTGAGTATCGAGTATTGAGTATCGAGTATAGAGTATCGAGTGTTGAGCTCTGGACTCGATACCCGATACACGATACTCCGAACCAGATGCCCAAAGCGATATGCGCAAAATAAAACATGGGATTACCTGAATTTTCCACAAAAAAGCCGGTGACCACGGTCATGATATTCGCCGGGGTCATACTTTTCGGCCTTATATCGCTCACCAAGCTGCCGCAGGAGCTTTTCCCCCCCATCACGTACCCCCAGCTGACCGTTGTGACGGGTTACGCGAACGCGGCCCCGGAAGAGGTCGAGACGCTGCTGACAAAGCCCGTCGAGGAAGCGGTGGGTACAGTCAGCGGGCTCAAGTCCGTCAGGTCCATATCCAAGGAAGGCGTATCCCTGGTCATCGGCGAGTTCGACTGGGACCAGAACATGGATTTCGCGTCCCTGAGGACCCGCGAAAAGGTGGACCTGGTCAAAGCGCGCCTGCCCAGGGACGCCACAGAGCCGCTCGTGGTGCCGTTCAACCCTTTTGAGCTCCCGATCATGACCATAAGCATAACGGGCAACAGGACGCCGGTCGAGCTCAGGAAGATAGCGTCAGAGATAATAAAGGAGGAGCTGGAGAAAATAGACGGCGTCGCGTCGGCTTCCGTGGAAGGGGGACTGGAGCGCGAGATAATCATCGAGACCGACCAGGGCAGGATGAAGTCGTACGGCGTTTCCATACTGGAGGTGTCAGACGCGGTAAGCAACGCGAACCTGAACTACCCGGCCGGGACCATAAAGGAAAGCTTCTACGAGTACCTGATAAGGACGCTCGGCGAGTTCAAGGACGTGACGGAAATAGAGCAGGTGGTCGTCAAGGGCAAGAGCGACGAAGAGGAGAGGGCCCTGCCTTTCGAGGAAAAGATGGCCAAAAGGGACATAAGCGAGGAGGCTGAGCTGGTCCTCATCAAGGATGTCGCGGAGGTGCAGGATACCTTCAAGGAGCGAAGCAGCCACTCCAGGTTCAACGGCAGGGAGAACGTCTCCATATCCATCCAGAAGCAGGCCCAGGTCAACACCATGCAGGTCATCAACAGGATAAGGAGCGAGTTCCCCAGGATGAACAAGATACTGCCGCCGGACATAAAGATGGAGGTCATCTATGACCAGTCCATCTTTATAAGGGACGCCATAAACGGCGTCCGCGACGCTGCCCTGCAGGGCGGCGTGCTGGCCTTCCTGGTGCTCCTGGTGTTCCTGCGGAGCTTTAAGTCCTCCGCGATAGTGACGCTCTCGATACCCATATCGATAATGGTGGTCTTCACCTTCATGTACCTGGGGGGGCTTTCTATAAACATGATGTCCCTCGGCGGCCTGGCGCTCGGCGTCGGGATGCTTGTCGATAACGCCATAGTCGTGATAGAGAACATCTTCAGGCACAGGGAGATGGGTAAGCCCGCGGAAAAGGCCGCCACCGAAGGAGCGGAGGAGGTATCTAACGCTATCATAGCGTCCACTCTTACAACCATCGCGGTCTTCCTGCCGATGATATTCGTCGTCGGGGTCGCCGGCCAGCTTTTCAAGGAGCTCGCTTTCACCGTCACTTTTTCGCTGATAGGCTCGCTGTGGGTCGCGCTGACGCTGATACCGCTTTTGAGCTGCAAGCTTGGCGGCGGGGAGCAGGAAGCTTCAAAAGGGGCCGCGGCGTTCGCCGGCGGGGAAAAGTGGAAGAAGTTCCTGAAGACCTACGAGGACATGCTCAGGAAGTTCCTTGACCACAAGAAGATAGGGCTTTTTACCGTTCTCGGCATATTCGTGGCCAGCCTTTTCATCTTCAATTTCCTGGAGAAAGAGCTGATGCCCAAGACCGACCAGGGCCAGTTCATAATAAAGGTGGATATGCCCGTGGGCACCAAGCTGGCCGAGACCAACAAGGTAGCTCTCATAATGGAAGAGAGGATAATAGAGCATCCGGACGTGAAGTCCGTGAGCGCCGTACTGGGTTCCACCAGGGGCGAGTCGGCCAAGGATATCGTGAAAAGGATGGGCTCGCACCAGGGTCAGATAATAGTGGAGTTAAAGAAGGAGCGCCGCAAAAGAACGACGGATGTGGTCCAGGAACTCCAGGAGCATTTTGAGAAGGACAAAAGGCTCTCCGTCGCGAATATTGACTTTTCCCTGCAGCAGGGCGTGATATCCGGGGCTTTCGGGGTAGGGGGCCGCCCCATAACCATCGAGATAAAGGGCGAAGAGCTCGAGGTCATGGAGGATATCGCCAGGAAGATAGAGGCAAAGCTCGAGAAGATACCCGGCATCTTCGGCATAGAGGACGATGTCCCGGAGCCGTCGCCGGAGGTCAGGATAAACGTGGATAAGGACAAGGCCGCGCTTTACAACATATCCGTGGTGGACCTGGCCAGGATAGCGCAGATGGTGCTGAGGGGATATATCCCTTCCACGTACAAGGAGAAGGGCCACGAGATAGACATACGGGTCAGGCTGCGGGAGGAGGACAGGGATACCTACGACGAGCTTTACAGGATCAGGATAAACTCGCCCGTGGGCGGCATGATCCCTCTTAAAACGGTGGCGGCCTTTGAGAGGGGGCGGGGCCCCAGCGAGATCAAGAGAGTGGGCCAGGAGAGGACCATAATGGTCTCGGCCAACGTGATAGACCGCAAGCTGTCCGACGTGGTCGCGGATGTGGACTCCATGGTCAAGGAGCTGGATATTGAGAGCGGTTACGTGGCGAAGCTCACCGGCGAGTCCGAGGAGATGGAAAAATCGTTCAACAGCCTCAGGTTCGCCCTTATCCTTTCCATAATACTCGTCTACATGATCATGGCCGCGCAGTTCGAGTCGCTGACGCAGCCGCTTATAATACTTTTTACCGTTCCGCTGTCCCTTATAGGCGTGCTCCTCGCGCTTTTCGCGACGAGCACATCGGTCAGCGTCGTGGCCTTCCTCGGCATAATAATGCTCGGCGGTATAGTCGTCAACAACGGCATCGTGCTGATAGACTACACCAACATACTGATGAGGCAGGGAAAGGGCATAATGGACGCCGTAGTGGAGGCCAGCCTCGCCAGGCTGAGGCCGATCGTCATGACGGCGCTCACCACGGTGCTCGGCCTTTTCCCGATGGCCCTGGCCGTCGGCAGAGGCGCCGAGCTCCGGGCGCCGATGGCCATCAGCGTAATGGGCGGCCTCGTGGTATCCACGTTCCTCACCCTTGTGGTCATTCCCTCTATCTTCATAGTCGAGAACGACATAAGAGGCAGGGTGGTCAGGTTCCTGACAGGTCGTAAGTAAAGAACGGTCCCCGATATGAGCTTATCAAGGTTCTCAATATTAAGGCCCATAACCACCATCATGATCTTCGCGGCCCTGTCCATGATGGGGGCCATATCCATTACTAGGCTGCCGGTCGAGCTTTACCCGGATATCTCTTTCGGCCAGATCAGCATAATCATCTACATACGGGGCGGCATACCCCCGACAGAGGTCGAATCCATGGTGACAAAACCCATAGAGGAGGCCGTCAGCACCGTATCGCACCTGGAAAGGGTGCTCTCCATATCCAAGGAGGGGGAATCGACGGTGGTGCTCAGTTTCGAGAGGGGCATCGACATGCAGCTGGCCGCCATGGAGGTGAGGGAGAAGTTCGCCAAGATCAAGGAAAAGCTGCCCCGGGAGGCCGAAAAGCCGGTAATAGCCCAGTTCTCGCAGACGGATGTCCCCATAGTGATCTTCGCCGTCACCAGCCGCAAGAGGACCACCGAAGAGCTCAGGAAACTGGTGGACGAGGATATTAAGGAGAAGATCAAAAGGCTCTCGGGCGTCGCCAACGTGGAGGTCGGAGGCGGCCGGGAAAGGAAGATAATCATAGAAGCGGACAAGAAGGCGCTTTACAGGTACGCTGTGTCCCTCAACCGCCTGATCTCGGCCCTCGGGGCCAATAATCTGAACCTGCTGACCGGCGACATGAAAAGGACCAGGGACAAGATACTTATAAGGGCCATCGGCCAGTTCGTGGAGATAGACGATATAAAGAACACGGTCGTTATATCGCGGCCGGACGGTTCCGCCGTCAGGGTAAAGGACCTGGCGCAGGTCAAGGACTCATACCTCGAGCCGAAGACATATGCCCGCATAAACATAAAGCCGATAGTCTCCGTCTACGTCCAGAAGGAATCCAAGGCGAACACCATACAGACCGCCCGGCTGATACTCGAAGAGATAGACAGGATCGAGGAGATCCTCCCGGAGGACGTGGAGGTCATAGTGACCAAGAACCAGTCCAAGTTCATAAAGACCTCCATAGCGAATCTCAGGAACTCGCTGTTGCGAGGCGCGGTGATGATCATCTTCATACTGATGCTCTTCATGGGAAAGCTGGGCGGAAAGGCCGGCATCGTCGTGCCCGCGGGCCTTCTGGCGGCCATGTTCGCCCCGCCCTGGGCCCTTTATGTCATCCTGCTGGGCCTGGTGGTATTCCTGACCATGTTCAAGAAGCACAGGCCGATACTTATAGTGGCGCTTTCCATACCCATATCCCTGATCATAACGTTCGGCTTCATGGACCTTTCCAACATGATGATACCGGGGATAATGAACCTCACCATCAACTTCATAACGCTTTTCGGGCTCGCTCTCGGCGTAGGCATGCTCGTCGATAACTCGATCGTGGTATTCGAGAACATAGTGACGAAGACCGAACAGGGGCTTGACAGGGTGAACGCCGCCATAGAGGGCAGCACTGAGATGAACGTGGTCATATTCGCCTCCACGCTGACCACGATAATCGTCTTCCTGCCGATGCTGTTCGTCAGCAAGTCCATGAGCCTGCTTTACGGGGGGGTCGCCTGGACGGTGACCTTTTCGTTGTGCGTGTCGCTTTTCGTGGCGCTTATGATAGTGCCGCTGATGAGCTCCAGGATAAAGGTAGTCGAAGGCGGGGACGAATCCCTGCAGGTGAAGGAGGGCTTCCTTCTTCCTTTTTACAGGCTGCAGGAGAGGGGGCTGCTCTTTATCTTCAGGAAGCGCTTCCAGGCCATAGCGCTCGCCGTTATCCTGTTCCTGGCGGCTGTTTACGCCTATGGGAAGATGGGCAAGGAATATCTCGGCAGCACCGAGCAGAACAGGTTCACGATATTCATAGAACTTCCGACCGGGGCCAAGCTAGACGCCAGCGACGAGACCGTTAGGGAGATCGAGAACATGCTGAAAGAGATCCCCGAGGTGGATGACTTCACCGCCAGGGTGGAGGCCTGGTCCAGCAAGATATACGTGAACCTTGTGGGCCTTAAAGAAAGGAAGAGGTCCATCAGCGAGATAATTGACACTCTGCGCCCAAAGGTGGCCCGCCTCCAGCCCGCGTTCGTCTATTTCGAGGAGGAACAGGAGGTAGGCACCAAGGAGATAATCCTCAATATCTTCGGCCACGATTACGACATCCTGAGGGAGATCGCCATAGCGATGACCACCAGGATGGGCAGGATACCCTACTTCACCGACACCAAGATCAGGATGAGGGAGGGGCGGCCGGAACTGGACCTCAGGGTGGACAGGAGGAAGAGCTCCCAGTTCGGTTATACCACCAAGGATGTCGCTGACATGGTCCACGCGAAGGTAAGGGGCGTGAGGGCCACGATGTACCACACCAAGGCGAGAGAGGTGGAGACCATCGTGCGCATGCAGGAGAAGGACAGGCGCACCGTCAAGGATATACATGCCCTTACCGTCTCCAGGATCGGGGACGACAGGGTCACACTGGACCAGATGGTGGATTTCGAGTACGGCCTGGGCCCCAGCGAGATCTGGAGGAAGAACAGGGCCAGGATGATACAGGTAAGCGCGAACATAGGAGAGCTGCCGCTCGGCAAGGCGGTAACGGTGCTGGAGGAGAACATGTCGGACCTGAAACTCCCGGAGGACTATTTTTACGAGGTCGGCGGCGACTACCCGACGCTGGTCAAGACGCAGAGGGAATTCCTTCTTACCATCATCGTCATCATAGTACTCATCTACCTGGTCCTGGCGTCCATATTCGAATCCTACAGGCAGCCGTTCATCATCATGATAACCGTTATCCTGGCAACGATAGGCGCGATAGGCGCTCTATATTTCACGGGGACCTCCATAGGTATGGGCGCGCTCATAGGTATGATGATGCTAGCCGGCATAGTCGTCAACAACGGGATAATACTCGTGGACCACGCCAACGAACTGAAAAAGACCAGGACCAACCTTTACAGGCTTCTCATGCAGGCGGCCAGGGACAGGCTGCGCCCGGTGCTTATGACGACGGCTACGACGATATTCGGCCTCCTGCCCATGGCGATCGATAAGAGCGAGGGTTCGAACCTCTGGAACCCGCTGGCGATAACCGTTATCGGCGGAATGGTCTTCGCCACGCCGCTGACGCTGGTCATGGTACCGGCGATCTATTCCATTTTCGAGCAGTTCGGACAGATCATAAAGGAATCCCTCAGGCCGAGAAATCTTTTCAGGACCGTCATAACGATATGGAGGTTCTTCTGGTCAATGGCACGCAGGATAAAACTTCCCAGGATAAGTTTCAAAACAAGAAAAAAAGAGCCGCCTGAGAAAAAAGAGCCCGAGGAAAAGGGGGAGGAGAAGGAGTACCCCGACCTTTATTGATCCCTTCTTATCCTGATCCGCAATTCTTTACCGTTAAATGATTTAGCGTGAATGCCACACCCAATGTTAGATTGGAAAAAGTAAGCGCGTTTCACGCAAAAAGATGGTATATTTGTTAAGAATATGGAGATAATATGTTGGATTTCAGTTAATATGTTGTTAAGAATTGGTATTTTAAAAAGTTAGTCGTTTTAGTTTGCCTGTATATGTTATATATGATATACTAAAATTGCGTGTGAGAGGCGGAGAATACTTGAAATTCTCGTTTTTTTTGCCCAAAAACTAAAGAGTTTTAAAAAGTATTGACATCCGCTTAAAAAAGTGCTGGTAGCTGGTAGGTGTCCAAATGAGTTCAGACGGTAGTACAAAAAAGAATTATAATAATGTTAATCACTCTGCGGGTGAAGCATATTTTCCCGCGGATGATCTTTTGCACCCGATAAGCATTATCGAGGTGCGAAGGAATAGAAAGAAAAGGATATGGCTGAGGGCCATATCCTTTTTTGTTGCGTTCGTATTCCTTTTTCAGCAGATGGGCTTCGCCGATGTTTTCCGCCACAAAAGACTGGGAGGCGTTGCCGAGGAACTGCTGCCTTCATCGAGGGAATACGACCAGTCCAACCGTTTCGCACCGGCCTACCTTAAACGCCAGCAGGCCAGGCACGAAGAGGTCGTCAGGCAGAGAATGGGCAAGGAGGACCTGATGGGCCAGCTCACGCGCAGGAGAGGGAAGAAAGAGGAGGAGGATTTCCCGCTGAAAAAGAAAAAAGGCTCCGGCGGAGGCGGAGGGGAGGTAGAGTTCACGCTGACGGAGCCTGACGACTTAAACGACCCACACCAGTACAACGACCTCGATTACCAGGACGACGCTCTCCGCCAGATAGACTCATTCGATATCACAAGGCACCCGCCGATAGACATCGAGAAGTGGAGGTCAGTGGCGGAAAAGAAGAAAGAAGAGAAGACCAACCTCGATTACTGGATCGGCTACGAGGACGTCGGGGACCCCCAGGAGCACAGGAAGATAAAAGAGGTCATCTATTTCGGCAGTTCCGAGAACGAGAAGATCGAGAAGATGTACACCGGGTACTTAAAAGATCCCGCCACCGACGAATACGTGCCGAAGTTCCTGACCATATACGAGTACTCAGGCGACGCCATCACAAAGATGATCAAGTATAACGTATACGGCAGGGATAAGGACGATACGAGCGTCCTGGCCGAGGTCTCCTACTTCGAGGGAAGCGAGGATAACAACAAGATCGTAAGGAGGCTGAACTACGATTACAAGACTCAAGAAGTCACTTCCTGCCAGGATTTCATCTACGAAGGCGGCGATGTCACGAAACCCCTCAAGGAACTGCGCGCGTACGAGACCAAGGACGCTGAGTGGGACCTGGACGGCGACGGCGAGCTGGACGCGGACGAGGACACCGACGGGGACGGCATGCTCGGGGGCGATTTCGACGCGGACGGAGACGGCAAGATAGACGACGTGGACGGCGACGGCGTCATAGGCGACGCCAGGCGCCTGACCAGCGTGACGTATTTCGTAGGCGACAAGGACGAGGAGATAGCCGACTACACCAAGAATTACGCCAAGGACGGGACGGTCACATCGACCGTGGTCAATTACTACGAGGGCGGGAAGCGCGCGGTATCCCTCAAGGACTCGGAGTTCGGATACCGCACTCCCAAGGAAAAGGTCATAACCTACCGCGGAGATATAGACGCGGACGGCGACGGCAAAATAACGCCCGCGGAAGAAAAAAAGGCGGAAGACGACAAAAAGATACAGAGCATAGCCTACTATGACGCTGAGCACCGCCTGCCCGGGGAGGAAGTCCTGGACTATACGGAGAATTACGGCGGCGGGAAAGTGGTCCAGTCGACCGTATACTACTACACGTACGAGGGCGTGGAAACGCGCGCCTCCAGCGCCAACTACAGGGCTCCCATGTCCAAGAGCGTGACTTACTGGGGCGACGCCGTCGACGACGACGGGAATATCGTCGCGGGCGCCAGGGAAAAGTCGGTGACGTACTACTACATCGAGGGCAGGCTCAAGGGCGAGGAGACGGCCGATTACATGACAAGGCGCAACCGCAGGGGCGACATAATAAGCACTACCATCTACTATTACGAGGGCACCAACCGCGCCTCGGCCTCCGACGCGGAGGACAGGATGTCCAAGAGCGTGACCTACCGCGGAGAGGTCGACCATTCCGCGAATACGGGCGCGGACGGCCTGCTCGACGGCTACGAGAACAAGCTCGCCAGCATCACTTATTACGATTACCTCGGCAGGGAGAAGGGCAAGGAGGTAATGGACTACACCGAGAAGTACAATTCCCGCCAGAAGCTCATATCCACGACGGTGTACCTGTACGAGGAGGATCTCCTCAGGGCCGTAGCCACCGCGTCCGACGACAGGATGAGCCGCAGCGTGACCTACCGCGGCCAGGTAGATACCGACGCGGCCGACTCGGACGGGGACGGCCTCCTGGACGGCTACGAGAACAAGCTGGACAGCATAACGTATTACGATTTCGCTACCCGCCTGAAAGGCGAGGAGGTGATGGACTACACCGAGAAATATAACTCCCGCCAGCAGATAGCCAATACCACTGTCTACCTTTACGAGGCCGAGCTGAAGAGGGCCGCCCCCGCCGATTCCTACGACAGGATGTCCAGGAGCGTGACCTACAGGGGTTACATAGGCGACGTCGGGGAAGGCGTGGACACCGACGGCGACGGCGAGGTGGACGGGTACGACACCGACGGGGACGGGTCCATAGACATAACCCCGATAGACGAGGACGGCAACGGCACGATAGACGGTTTTGACACCGACGGGGACGGGGTCATCGACTATTACGGCCGGCTCATGGATTTCGCCGTGGACACCAACGGGGACGGGGAGATAGACGGCTTTGATATAGACGGGGACGGCGCGATAGACATAGTCTACGACCTGAGCGTCGCGAGCATCACGTATTACGATTTTGAGGAGAGGGTGAAAGGCGAAGAGGTCTCGGATTACACGGAGAAGTTCAATTCCAAAGGGGACCTCTCCACGACCACCGTTTACCTGTACGAGGCGGACCTGAAAAGGGCGAAGGACGCGTGGTCAGACGACAGGATGTCCAGGAGCGTGACATACAGGGGCGGCATCGGGGACATCGATTCCGCCGTGGACACCGACGGCGACGGCCTGGTCGACGGTTACGACACCGACGGGGACGGGTCGATAGACATAGCGGCCATAGACGAGGACGGCAACGGCACGATAGACGGCTTTGACACCGACGGGGACGGGGTCATCGACTACTACGGCCGGCTCATGGATTTCGCCGTGGACACCGACGGCGACGGCAGGATAGACGGCTTCGACATAGACGGCGACGGGGTCATCGATATAGTGTACACGGGGCTGGTGGCCAGCATAACGTACTACAGCATAGAGCAGTCCGACGGCACCCCGAGGCTCAAGGGCGAGGAGGTCATGGACTACACAGAGAAGTTCGATTCCAACGAGGACCTGAGCTCCATGACGGTATACCTCTACGAGGGGGACCTGCTGAGAGCGGACGACGCCGCGTCCGACGACCGCATGTCCAGGAGCGTCACCTACCGCGGCATGCACAACGGCGTGCCCCTTGACCCGGACGCTTCGGAGGCCGGCGACGCGAACGACGACGGCATACTGGACGGTTACGAGGAATACGTCGCCAGCATAACCTACTACGATTACGAGACGAGGCTCAAGGGCGAGGAGGTCATGGACTACACCGAGAAATACGATTCCCGCCAGAACATCTCCGAGACCGTGGTCTATCTTTACGAGGCAGAGCTTAAGAGGGCGGACGACGCCGGTTCGGACGACAGGATGAGCCGCAGCGTCACCTACAGGGGACAGATAGATACCACGGATGAGGACGCCGACGGCGACGGCGTCCTGGATCCCGGCGAGGACCTCAACGGTAACGGGGTGCTGGACGGGGCGGACGCGGACGGCGACGGGATAATAGACCAGTACGCCTCCAAGCTGGCCAGTATAACCTACTACGATTATGATACCAGGCTCAAGGGCGAGGAGGTCAGCGATTACACGGAGAAGTTCAGCTCAAGAGGCGGCGTGACCTCGACCACGGTCTATCTTTACGAAGCCGAACTGGACAGGGCGGCGGACGCGTGGGCGGACGACAGGATGAGCCGCAGCGTGAGCTACAGGGGTTCGCTGGCCGACCCGCTGGACGATGCCCTGGACGCGCGCGGGGTCATAGGCGCCTACACGACTCAGCTGGCCAGCATCACTTATTACGACTTCGATTCCCGCCTCAAGGGCGAGGAGATAACGGATTACACCGAGAAGTACAGCTCGGCGGGGAACGTCACCACCACAACCGTATACGTCTACGAGGCCGCGCTCAAGAGAGCGGCCGCCGCCGGCTCCGGGGACAGGATGAGCGAGAGCGTGACCTACAGGGGCTCCCTGGCCGACCCGCTGGACGATGCCCTGGACGCGCGGGGGGTCATTGGGGCCTACACGACGCGGCTTGCCAGCATAACTTATTACGATTATGACCTGCGCCTGAAGGGCGAGGAGGTCACCGATTACACGGTAAAATACAGCTCGGCGGGCAACGTCACCACCACCACGGTCTACCTGTACGAGGACACATTGGAAAGGGCCGCCGACGCGGGATATGACGACCGCATGAGGGAAAGCGTCACCTACAGGGGCGCTCTGGCCGACCCGCTGGACGACGTCATGGACGCGCGCGGCGTGATCTCGGATTACACGACGCGTCTGGCCAGCATAACATACTACAACATCACCTACCACGAGGGAGAAGCCGACGAACTTGCCCGCCTGAAGGGCGAGGAGGTCACGGACTACACCGTGAAATACAGCTCGACGGGCAACATCACCAGCACCACAGTGTACCTGTACGAAGATACGCTTTTAAGGGCGGATGACGCCGGTCCGGACGACCGCATGAGGGAGAGCGTAAGCTACAGGGGTTCACTGGCCGACCCGCTGAACGACGCCCTGGACGCGCGCGGGGTCATCGCGGACTACACGACGCAGCTGGCGAGCATAACGTACTACAACATCGCCTATCACGTCGGCCAGGCGGATGAGGTGGCCCGCCTCAAGGGCGAGGAGGTCACCGATTACACCGAGAAGTACAGCTCGGCGGGCAGCATCACCAGCACGACGGTCTACCTTTACGAGGACGCCCTTAAGAGGGCGGACGACGCTGGGGCGGACGACCGCATGAGGGAGAGCGTAAGCTACAGGGGATCCCTGGCCGACCCGCTGGACGACGTCCTGGACGCGCGGGGCGTCATCGCGGACTACACGACGCAGCTTGCCAGCATAACGTACTACAACATCGCCTATCACGAGGGCGAGGCGGACGAAGTGGGCAGGCTCAAGGGCGAGGAGGTCACCGATTACACCGAGAAGTTCAGCTCGACGGGCAGCGTCACCAGCACGACGGTCTACCTTTACGAGGACGCCCTTAAGAGGGCGGACGACGCGGGGGCGGACGACCGCATGAGGGAGAGCGTCACTTACAGGGGTTCCCTGGCCGACCCGCTGGAAGACGTGCTGGACGCGCGGGGCGTCATCGCGGACTACACGACGCAGCTGGCGAGCATAACGTACTACAACATCGCTTACCACAAAGGCGAGGCTGACGAGGTGGGCAGGCTCAAGGGCGAGGAAGTCACCGACTATACCGTGAAATACAGCTCGACCGGTAACGTCACCAGCACGACCGTATATCTTTATGAAGCCGCGCTTAAGAGGGCGGACGACGCGGGGGCGGACGACCGGATGAGCGAGAGCGTGACCTACAGGGGCGCTTTGACAGATCCGCTTAACGACGTGCTTGACGCGCGCGGCGTTATCGCCGCCTACGTCAACCAGCTTGCCAGCATAACTTATTACGACTACGATACCCGCCTCAAAGGGGAAGAGGTCACCGACTATACGGAAAAGTTCAATTCAAGGCAGGACGTCGTCTCAAGCACGGTCTATCTGTACGAAGACGCGCTTAAGAGGGCGGCCGGCGCGGGCGCGGACGACCGCATGAAGGAAAGCGTGACCTACAGGGGGGCTCTGGCCGACCCGCTGAACGACGTCCTGGACGCGCGCGGGGTCATAGCGGACTACACTACGCAGCTTGCCAGCATAACGTACTATAACATCGCTTATCATAAGGGCGAAGCTGACGAAGTGGCCAGGCTCAAGGGCGAGGAGGTAACAGATTATTCCGTGAAATACAGCTCGACGGGCAATATAACGAGCACGACGGTCTATTTGTACGAGGACGCCCTTAAGAGGGCGGACAACGCCGGGGCGGACGACCGCATGAAGGAGAGCGTCAGCTACAGGGGCCCGCTGGCCGATCCTCTGAACGACGTCCTGGACGCGCGCGGGGTGATCGCGGACTACACTACGCAGCTTGCCAGCATAACGTACTACAACATCGCTTACCACGAGGGGGAGGCTGACGAGGTGGCCAGGCTCAAGGGCGAGGAGGTCACCGATTACACCGAGAAGTTCAGTTCGACCGGGAACGTCACAAGCACGGCTGTATACCTGTACGAGGACGCCCTTAAGAGGGCGGACGACGCGGGGGCGGACGACCGGATGAGGGAGAGCGTAAGCTACAGGGGCGACCTGGCCGACCCGCTGAACGACGTCCTGGACGCGCGGGGCGTGATATCGGATTACACCACTCAGCTGGCGAGCATAACATATTATAACATCGCCTATCACAAAGGCGAGGCGGACGAGGTGGCCAGGCTAAAAGGGGAAGAGGTCACGGACTATACCGAGAAGTTCAATTCAGAGGGTGATATCACGAACACCACGGTATACCTTTATGAGGACTCGCTGGAGAGGGCGGCCGACGCGGCGGCGGACGACCGGATGAGGGAGAGCGTCACTTACAGGGATTCCCTGGCCGACCCGCTGAACGACGTCCTGGACGCGCGCGGGGTGATCGCCGATTACGACGCGCAGCTTTCCAGTATCACTTACTACAACATCACCTACCACAAGGGCGAGGCTGACGAGGTGGCGCGCCTCAAGGGCGAGGAGGTCACCGATTACACGGAGAACTTCAACACCAAGGGGACGCTGCTGCAGACCACGGTCTACCTGTATGAAAGCGACCTCAGGAGGGCGGCGGACGCCGGCTCCGACGACAGGATGAGCCGCGCGGTGGCATACCACGAGAGCATAGACACGACGGGCGCGGACACGAACGCCGACGGCCTCATAGACAGCGAAAAGGAGGACCTGGCCAGCATAACGTATTACGATTTCGAGACGAGGATCAAGGGCGAAGAAGTGACCGATGTGATCGAGAGATACGGTATAAACAACCTGGTGCTGGGGACGACCGTTTATTATTACGAGGCCGCGAACCGCCGCGCGGAAGACGCCGGCGAGAGCGACAGGATATCCATGACGGTAGCCTACAGGGGCGCGGTGGACCACGACGCCGCGACCGACGCCGCCGGGGTCCTCGCCGGGTACGGGGACAAGCGCACGGGCAGGACATTTTACAGGTATGACGGGAGGCTCAAGGGCGAGGAGATCGTGGACTATAACGAGTCCTTCAACAGGAACCAGAACGTCATGCAGAAGACTTACTACTATTACGGGGATTCCTACACGAGGCCGGACGATAACCTTAACAAGCTTATCGGGGTAGAACTCAGAAAGACGGCCGCGTTCAACGCCTATGACATCCTGACGTCGGAATCCTACTATACAGGAGCAAAGGGCGAAGAGGTCGTGGACACGGTCTACGGCTACCATTACCGCGCGGATACCGCCACCCCCGTGCCCATATCCCGGACCGAATACGTGTACCACGACGACAACCGCCTGGATAAGACCTACACGTACGACATAAAGAACCTGCCCGCCGGCGACACCAGCCTCCTGACCAGGGAGACCACCTACAACTACCGCGCCGAGCACAAGTACACGATAGAGACCGTAACGGCGGACGGCACGCAGTATTTCGAGCAGGACCCCTCGAAGATAGCCGGAAAGAACGACACGGTTACGCAATACAACGATTACGGCGTGCAGACAGCGGCGGTCACCGAGGGCGAGAACTACAGGTATTACGGGACCGCCGACCAGTTCACCGCCAGCATATACACCACGACCGTTGAATACGACGATTTCGGCGCCCTGACGGTGCAGGGTACGGAGGGCGAGTCCTACACCTACCTGGACAAGGACGGCAACGGCAGCTGCGAGACGAAGGCCGTTTCAGGGATATACAGCACGGCCGCCAGGTACGACACCCTTTCAGGCACAGGCGGCGGCATCATGCAGGTTGACGAGTACGGGGTGGTACGCGAGACGGTCACCACAGGCATGAACGGGCGCGATTACGACAGCGCTACCGGGGTTTTTGATGAGATCAAAGGCATATACACGACGACTTCGACGAACAATGTTCACGGCACTCTCACCGGCCAGGTCACGGACGGCGAGTCCTATAACACGATATGGGACGGCACGGCGTACGTCGACTACAAGGTGGGCACCTACAATACCAGAGCTACCAGCATAGACGCTTATGGTACCATCCTGAAGACCACCACGGCCGGTGAGAGCGTCAAACTTATAAAGGAATCGGACGGGAGCGTGAACGAGATCAGGACAGGGGCCTATACGACGTATTCCGACAATAACGAGCACGGGACGCTGGTCGCCCAGCACACCGACGGGGAAAGCTATAACAAGATATACGACGGCTCCATATACACCACCAAGAGGGTCGGCGACTATTACACGGACGCGGCCATAGACTCCTACGGGACGGTGACCGCGACCCGCACGATCGGCACGAGCCGCAGGATACTTGAGAACGAGCTCAACCAGCCGGAATGGATAGATTCCGGCAAATACACTACGGATTCAACGAATAACATCTACGGCACTCTCACCGGCCAGGTCACGGACGGGGAGTCCTATAACAGGATATGGGACGGCAACGCGTACGTCGACCGCAGGGTGGGCACCTACGATACCAGCGCTACCAGCATAGACGCATATGGTACCATACTTCAGACTACCACGGTCGGTGAGAGTGTCAAACTTATAGAAAAACTGGACGGAAGCGTGGAGGAGATAACGACCGGGAAGTATAAGACAATAGCCGACAACAACGAATACGGTATCCTCGACAAACAGCAGACCGAGGGCGAGTCGATAGCGATGGTCCGTTCCGAGGGCGCCTACACAACTAAGAAGGTCGGCTCCTACACTACGAACGCGACGGTAGACAACTTCGGCACGGTCATAAGCACGAAGACGGACGGTCAGAGCTACCGATACTATAAGAAGGAAGACCTTACGGAAGGTAAGCTGACGAGCGGTCTGTACACGACGATCGCGGAGAACAACGTATACGGGATCCTGGGCACGCAGACGACGGACGGGGAAAGCCGCAACATGATCTGGGACGGCGCGAAATACGCGGAGACGCCGGTA
>Ga0272441_10008466_pt1 | contig 16269 bp, 17 predicted proteins | sample SSMProp6N_FD_193582 | JGI IMG/M metagenome (GOLD analysis project Ga0272441, IMG submission 193582) | Marine sediment archaeal communities from Little Sippewissett salt marsh, Falmouth, MA, United States - SSM-Prop-6N | ecosystem: Environmental > Aquatic > Marine > Wetlands > Sediment ... | reverse complement strand
GTTTGAGATTAAATCCGTTAAATTACGTGTTTGGATGTTCTAAGTTTGATCTACTGATTTTAATTATGTTTATTACCATTCAATTCATTATAATTGTGAAGAAAAAGTGAATGTCCAAATTATCTTAGAGAAAATGAAAGGTTGTGTTAGATCTAAATTACTTTCATTTTTTTACCTACATCTTCAAAAATCTGTATTGCATCATCAACTATAGCTTCTGTCATAGTAGCTATATATGACGTTCTCATCAATGCTCTTCCTTTTGGTGTTGCTGGATAAACTACTGGATTGGAGAAAATCCCCATTGGTTTGCAATTAAATAATCCTTTGAAGAACTTTAGAGTCTTTCTATCCTCCCCCACAATTAACGGGATAATAGCAGTAGAAGAATCTCCCACATTATACCCTATGCTTGAGAGTGCTTGTCTCATCTTATGAGCTACGTCTAAAACATTCAATCTTAAACTTTCATCTTTTTCTATGATGTCTAAGACTGCTAAAACAGTAGCACAATTTGCTGGTGGAGGACTTGCTGAAAAGATGAATGATCTTGCTTTATGTCTAATCCAATTACATATGGCTTCATTTGCTGCAATATAACCTCCTATTGTTGCAAAACTTTTGGAGAAAGTTCCCATTGTTATTCCTACTTTATCCACTAAATCAAAGTGCGCTGCTGTTCCCCTCCCATGTGGTCCTATTACTCCTACAGAATGGGCATCATCAAGATAAATTCCTGCATCATAATCTTCTGCCAAATCTACTAGCTCATCCAGTTTTACAATGTCACCTTCCATACTAAAGACTCCGTCCGTTACTATGAGTCCTTTTCCTTTAGGAACCTCTTTCAGACACCTTTCCAGATCTTCCATATCATTATGAGCATAAATTTTCTTATTGGATCGCTCCATTTTACCTAATTTAATCCCATCAATTATAGAAGCATGGTTCTGCTGATCTGAAATAACCCATTCATCTTTTTCAGAAAGCACTGCTGAAATAGAACCGAGATTTGCTTGCATTCCTGTTGAAAAAACCACACAATCTTCAGTTCCAAAAAACTTGGCTAATCGTTCTTCTAATTCTACGTGAATCTCCATTGTACCGTTCAGTAATCGAGAACCTGTTGAGCCTACTCCATAATCTTCAATTGCCTTCTGTGCTGCTTTCTTTACTTCTAGATTAGTACTCATACCTAGGTAATTATTACTTCCCAGCATGATTACTTGATTTTCATCCATTTGTACAATGGGATTTTGCTCTCCTGTAATCTTATGAAAGTAAGGATAAATTCCCGTCTTCTTAGCCAAAGTAGGTTCTCCGAACCTAAGATACTTGTCACATTTCTTGTAAAATTGTGCCATGTTGATTCTCCTTGAGTGCTTTAACAGGTCAAATAGCTGTAATAGATGCATTATCGCTAGTTCAATATAAAATTTGACTTAGAACAATCAGAAATAAATGATTAATTCCTAAGTAATTTACGTTTTTCTTTTTTTTGGTACTCCATAATATAATCTAGCAACTAAACTATGAATAGTATATGGAAATAATCTCATCAAAGTACCAAAAATCTTCGTATCAGGTCCCCTAGTGTATCTGGGTTTGGGTCGTTTAGCTTTGATTGCTCTTAGAATTGTTTTTGCTACTTTCTCAGGTTTTGTTCCCTTCTGTTCAGATTCATGCATAATTTTTATGGCTCTTTTAGCATCAAGATCATTTTCATATCCTTTTGCAAACTTTCTTCCTGCGTTAAAGTCAGTTTGTATATCTCCTGGTTCAACTAAGGACACTTGAATGTTATCTCGAAGTAACTCAATTTTTAGAGCATCGGAATAAATAGCAAGAGCTGCTTTGCTTGCACTATAAATGCCTTGGAAGGGTAAACCAAGTCTTCCACCAAAGCTTCCAATATTGATGATTCTCCCCTTACCGTGTTTAATCATGTATGGAACGACTTCTCTGACCATTCTATGAGTTCCAAAGATATTTGTTTCGAAGTTTTCCTTAATTTGATCTGTAGTTAAATCCTTTATAGCTCCACACAATCCATATCCTGCATTATTAACAAGAATGTCTATTTTTCCTTCTTTCTTTATTACTTCTTGAACGCAGTTATGGACAGAAGTGTCATCATGGACATCTAACTGTAAATTGTGATAAGGAGTCTTAATAGAATTATCAAGATTTCGTGTTGTTCCATAAACAGTGTATCCTTTGTCAAGTAATAATTGAGTTGTAACTGTTCCTATTCCTCCAGAAGCACCAGTAAACAACACAATTTGCTTATCCTTCTTACGAGCCATAATAATATCCCTTTTCACACTTAATTTTAAATTCTGCTAGTTTCAGTCAGAAGTTTTTTAAATGTAGTTCAGAACTGTAATTTACCTTTGAGGTGACAATAAAGTGTGGGATCGCGAAATTAACCACTAAAACAGACAGATTTTTGTATAAAGTAGAGAAGAATCCTTTTGTTGCCAACCTCAATGAACAATTTTTCAGATTAACTGAAACATATTGTGCATTAATGGAGGTTTTAGTATGACAGAGAAGGATTCAGCAGAAAAGAATGAGAGTGATTTTAAGAATCTTTTGAGTTCTTTGAAAGAACCCAATTTCATAAAGATAGAACATCAGATACTAGATATATGGGCTAAGAACAATGTTTTCGATTTACTACGAGAGCAAAACAAGAATGGCAAACATTATGTGTTCTATGATGGTCCAATTACTGCAAATAACCCAATGGGTGTTCATCATGCTTGGGGAAGATCTCTCAAAGACATCTATCAAAGATATCACGCAATGAACGGGAAACACCAACGCTACCAGAATGGTTTTGATTGCCAAGGTTTGTGGCTTGAAGTTGAAGTTGAAAAATCTTTAAACCTTGACTCCAAGAAGGAAATAGTTGACTTCGGTTTAGAGAAATTTGCTAAGAAATGTAAAGCTAGAGTTGATAAATTCGCTAAAACAATAACCGAACAATCTATTAGACTTGGTCAGTGGATGGATTGGGAACACTCTTACTATACTTACGACGATTATAATATTGAACATATTTGGTATTTCTTGAAGAAATGTCATGAAAACGGTTGGATTTACAGAGGAGAGAAAGTTCTTCCTTGGTGTTATAGGTGTGGAACATCTCTTTCTGCTCATGAGCAAGCAGATAGTTACCAAGAGTTGACACATAAGGCTGTTTATATCCGTTTACCAGTTATCGGAGAAGAAAACACCTATTTCCTAGTATGGACTACAACTCCTTGGACTCTTACAGCGAATGTTGCTCTGGCTGTTCATCCAGAACTAGAATATTTACTTGTTCAAGAAGAAGAGAAGAAGTATATCTTAGCTAAGGGTACTGAAGATTCTTTGGAGGGGAGATGGGAGATACTAGACAGCTTCTATGGAGAGACTCTTCTTGGTAAAGAGTTTGTTGGACCTTTTGAAGATCTTAAGGCACAACAAGTAATAAATTCCCGACCAGTGATAACCTGGGAAGAAGTAACAAATACAGAAGGTACAGGTATAGTTCATATAGCTCCAGGATGTGGTGCTGAAGATTATGAACTTGCAAAGCCATTAGGTTTGCCCATAATTGCACCAATTGATGAAGAAGCTAGATACATTGAAGGCTTTGATTATTTAGTTGGTTTGAATGTAGAAGAAGCTTACACTTTGATTGTTAAGAAACTAGATTCCAAGAGATTTCTATACAAAATAGAGGATTATACTCATAGGTATCCTGTATGTTGGAGATGTAATACTGAATTAGTTTTCAAGTTAACAGATGAATGGTTCATCTCTTGTGAAGAAATAAGACCAAAAATGCTTGAAGCAGCTAAGACTGTAACTTGGAAACCTGAACATGTAGGTAAAGCAATGGAAAATTGGTTAACAAACATGGGCGATTGGTGTATAAGCAGAAAGAGGTATTGGGGCTTACCATTACCATTTTACTTATGTGAATGTGGGCAAGTAACAATTGTTGGATCATTGTCTGAGTTAAAGGAGATAGCTTTGCAACCTGAACTTGTAGATAAATTGCCAGAATTACATAAACCATGGATAGATAAAATCAAGATACAATGTCCAAAATGCAATCAGTCTGTTGATAGGATACAAGAAGTAGGGGATTGTTGGTTAGACGCGGGTATAATTCCTTTCTCAACTTTAGATTATCTTAAAGATGAAAAGAAGTCTTATTGGAAAGAATGGTTCCCTGCAGAGTTAATTCTGGAGATGAAAGAACAAGTAAGACTCTGGTTCTATTCATTATTGTTTATGTCAGTCACATTAGTAGATCAAGCACCATATAGAACAGTAGTTTCATATGCGGAACTAAGAGATAATCAAGGAAAGAGATTTTCGAAATCAGGTAAAACCAACGTTGTTTTTGATGAAATAGTCGAAGACCTAGGTGCAGATATTCTTCGATGGTTGTTCAGTTCTATAAATCTGAAATTTGATCTGAATTTCGACAGAGAATTAGGCAAGGAAATCAAGAGGAAACTGATGACTTTCTTTAATGTAATCTATTTCTTGTTATCTTCTTCGAATGCAGATAACCTTTCTCTATATGAATTGGAGCAATTTACAAAGAAGCAAAAAGACAAATTGATTGATCGATGGATATTAGCAGAGCTAGGTAGAACAACTGAAGAAATGAGGCGTTTCTATGAGGAATATAGTGTTAGAGAAGTGCTTCAAGTAGTAGAAAACTTTCTAGAACTGCTTTCTAACTGGTATGTAAGATTAAATAGAAGAAGGTTCTGGAAAAATGATCTTGATGATGATAAACAAGATGCTTATGGAACATTGTATTCGTGCATTCTTACTCTGAGTAAATTAATGGCTCCAATCCTGCCTTTTACAGCAGAATATGTGTATCAATCCATCACTCCTGAGAAACAAAAAGAGACTGTTCCAAGTATCCATCTCTGCTCTTATCCTGTTGCTGAATTAAAGAAAGAAGATAAACAGCTTGTAAAAAGTTTTGAGTTGGTTAGGAAAGTGGTTTCTTTAGCTCATATGATAAGGAGTAAAGCACAAATCAGAGTTAGACAGCCTCTAAGAGCCTTAAGTATATGGACGCTCAATCTTGCAGACTATGACGTTTTCAAACAATTTGAAGCTCATATCCTTGCTGAATTGAATGTTAAGGAAATGATACTCCTATCTTCTTTATCAGAAGGCTTTCAACTGAAATTAGTTCTAAATTATGGGAAACTTGGACCAAAATATAAGCGAGACTTAAGAAAATTAGATGAAGCTACTAAAAACTATGATCAGGAACAACTAAAAGATTTGTTTGGAAAGAAGAAAAAGCTGCAAGTTCTATTAAATGATAAAAAAATCGTATTAGAACAAGATGAATACGATATCTTAGTAGAGGATAAAGAAGGTTTCTCAAGTATAGTAGAAGAGAACATAGGTGTAATTTTAGATCTAAATTTATCAGAAGATCTAATATTTGAAGGATATGCAAGAGATGTAGTTAGAAATATCCAGAAAATTAGACAAGAGTTGGATTTTGAAATAACAGAGACAATATCAGTTACTATTCAAACAAGTACAGCTAGGAGTACAATCTTAGATAACCTTGAGAAATACTCTGATTATATAGCAGAGGAGACTCTTGCAACTGATTTGAAATTTGGTGCTTCTTCAGATAAACCTCTTAAAGAGCAAAGATTAAATCTAGATCAAACTATTGTAACTATTAGAGTGTCTAAATAATTGTCTCCACTTCTCTTTTTATGTTCTTGGTTGAATTAAGATGTCTAAAACTTATGTTTTGACTCCAAATAATTTTTTCATGAATTTTTCCATTCTACGAATTGACAAGAATCTGTGCATTATCGGTAAAGCAGAAACACCTGGTCCAATGATATATTTTGGTTTCCATTTCTCTTTTAGAATTATTTTTTTGTATACTTTCTCTGCGAATCTTGATGGTGGCCATAATTCAAATTTTTCTCTTATTTCATCTCCTGGACTGGAGAAGTATTTCTGATATTCTTCAAGCATGTCAGAGGGTATAGTAGACCAAAGATTATTTGCTTCTTTTTCGGTATCATAACTAGTCATTTTTGTTTTTACTCCACCAGGTTCTAGTGCAGTAACTTGGATCCCAAATGGTTCCATTTCTAATCTTAAATGACGAGTAAGTGCATCTAAAGAACTTTTCGAAGTTGGGTAAGTACACCCTAGTGGAATTGTCATATAGACTGAAGTTGAAGTTACTATCATAATCTTACTGTTATCTTGCTTTCGTAGTTCTGGAAGAAAAGCTCGACAAAGACGTATAGGCCCCCAGAAATTTACTTCCATTAGAAAATAAAAATCTTCTAGGTTAAGGAATTCAATTGGTCCAGGTGCACCCGTCATTGCTGCATTGCTAATGAGCATAGTTAAACCTGTATCACCTAGATCATCCTTAACTTCACTAACCGCTTTTTCTATTGATTCTGGATCTCCGACATTGCATTGAAGTAATTTAAGGTTAGAAGAAGCTTTTTCAACTAAAGAATCTGCTGGAGTACGATTGTATGTTGCGAAAACTTTCCAACCCATTTGATCTAATTTTAGTGCAAGTGCTTCACCTATTCCGGTTGCAGCACCTGTAATAAAGACGCTTCTGTTTCCCATTTCTATCAAATATGTGTTTCACTTATCAGATATTTATCTTTCGGAGTAGAGTATTTAAGTAAGTTATAACTTACCATTCGATAGGTTTAAATAGTTAGTAAGTAATTACTTACCTTGAGGCATGATAATAAATGTCAAAGAAGAAACAACAAAAAAATGTAGATGAAGATATATTCCAGCAACTGCAACAGCAGATACCTTCAGGTAATCTGGATCAAAACGATACTAGATATGAACAGATGAAGGACTCCTATGAGGTTTCCTCTTGGTATGCGAAGAAGAAGCTTAGAGAGGAAGAACCAGAGCTTGCAGCTGCTTTAGAGAAAGTTGAAGAAAGCAATGTTGTTTGTGTTCAGGGAGGGTATGACAAGTGTGAGCTTGTTCTCAGAATGGCTGATATTCCTCATGTAGTCGTTACTACAAGTGGAATTGAACAAGTTAATCTCAGACCTGATCAAACAGTTTTCATTAACTGTCCAGGAAATTTGAGTAAGAAAGCAATCCGTAAATTAGTTACTTTTGTTAATGAAGGTGGATTGCTTGTGACTACTGACTGGGCTCTCCAGAATGTTTTGGAGGTTGGTTTTCCAGATAAAGTTAGATATAATCAGAAACCTACTGGAGACGAAGTAGTAAGAATAACTGTAACAGAACCAGATAATCCTACAATTAAAGGTTTCCTTGAAGCAGATGGAGATCCTCTTTGGTGGCTAGAAGGATCTTCTTATCCTATCGAAGTTCTTGATAAAGAAAATGTCAAAGTACTTGTTCTCTCTAAAGAATTAAAAGAGAAATACGGTGAAGAACCCGTTATAGTAGAGTTTGAGCATGGAGAAGGTAAAGTCATTCATATGATCAGTCACTTCTATCTGCAAAGAACTGAAACTCGCGATAAGAAGGATGAAATGGCTGCTGAAACAGCTGTTGATGCTAAGTTCTATGCCGCAGCTCCTGAGGGAATCAAATCCAAGTTAAAATCAACTAATGTAGCTGCATTCAAAGCAGCACAATCTTCCGTAGATTTCATTCAGAAGAATATTGCTGCTCAGAAAATGAAGTATATGAAGGATGAGGAGGAATAAGGTTAAACTGAGGAGATTACTATGAAGGAACAAGGAAGAAAGAAAGTCCCCAAGAAGATCTCCTCTGTTAGCCACCCTACTCGACAAGCTATAATAGAAGAACTAAGTAAGAGCAATCAGACTACAAAGAATTTAGAGGACTCACTGGAGGAATCAAGATACAATTTGTATCATCATTTAGAGGTTTTGGAAACTCAAGGGATAATTGAGCATAAAATCGATGAAAGAGTGAAAGTCTACAATCTGCGGAAGGGAGTTGCACCCATTGTTCTCGAAATAGATGCATTAACGAAAAATCAACATTCGGAATTCAAGAATCTTCTGAATAAAATACTTGCTCTATGGAAAAAAGATAAGGTAGAAGACATTTCAGAAATCGATGAAGTTCTAATTGTCCCAGCATATGAGGATAGCTAGTTTTTTGTTCCAATAAACCTTAAATACATTCTGTGGTTTGCTTTTGCATATGGTTTTATACAAATTGAACGGAATTACAAGAAAAGAAATTCATAATTTTCTTGATGGACAAAGTGATGATTTCAACTATCTTACTACTAGACGTAAAGATTCTTATCTAATACACGCTCAAAATGATGCTGATCGTAATTATTTAGAGCAACTTGAAGTGCTGGAAATTGGAGAAACCCTACTATGTGACCTAGCATTTGAATAAGAGTGCTGGTGGAAGCATAGATTTGCAATAATTACAGAATTTTAAGTACTTTCAATAATTAGCTCAATATTGTCATCTATATTTCTAATTCTTCATTCGAATAATTGCAATTGTAGTTTTTATACAGTAGGAGTTATAACATCAATTGTCTCAGTATTTAGTATTCTGTACTGTATGTTTCGCGGTGCTAGAAATCCCTACTCTGCAAAAAAAGTTCGAAGAAGAGTGCGAGAAGCATTTGAAGATTGGTTCAATGATTACCTTTTACATTTTTGCAGACTGCACTCTCCAACTTCGATACTAATTCCATTATATCAATTAATTTAGGAACACTCTCCCATCAGTATAGTTTGCTCACGTATTTTTCTGAAACCAACCTTTTCAGCTGTTTTCCAAGAGCCTATATTCTGAGCACTGCAAAACCATCTTAGATCTAAGTTTCTATTTATGCAATATTCAGCAGCAGCTGCTGTTACTATAGTCGCAAGCCCCTGTTTTCTGTAGCTCTCATCCGTCTCAATCCCTATAACTCTATAGTTTTCTGTAGACCAATCTCCCATAACAAAACTAGCGATGTCCTTATCATCTTTTACTAAACAGAAGATGAATGATCTATCAAAGAAATCCTCTTTACTTCTCCATCGGTTTTTGAGAACATAAGCTACACTTGAATGGTTCTTGAGATAGGTTCTCGTAAGAAATTCTTCATCTACTTGTATTAACTCGAAGTTAGGGGGTATGAGTTCTCTATAATTCGGGAGCTGGAATTTTTTGAGTTTGTAATGCCAAAGATTAACCTCAAACTCATTCCGCAGCTTCATTTCTTTGGTAATCTTTGCTTTCCATTCATCTGCAAAGTAATCAACTATCCATTCTCTATGAATCTCCTTATGTTCTAATTGTTTGGGGATTATGTAATTGTGGATAATCTCTCCTGCTCCTTTGTTGAACTTCTTATTGTTAGGATTACCTAGGAGATAAATGACGTAGATATTATCTATCATCATAGCTGTTTGAGGGTTGGATACGTTATCCACCCAAATTTGTCCTTCAATGTCTTGATTAATTATTCCTAAGCACATGATCTGTAAGTCAATATCAGTGATTAGTTTCTTTATACGATTATACTGGTTTTTTTCTAATTCGGTTATCAGTTTCAATACCTTCTTTTTCATTTGATTTTATTTTGACATTTCCAAAAAATGAAGAAAAGTCCGTTTTTGTGATTTTGAGAAAATTACCAAGTAATACTGGCAATTTCAATTGTCAATGTTCTAGAAGTTAAACTGACACGTAAATTACCCAATGTTCGAGAATTTATAAGATTTACGGAAATTAACTCATAGAAGAATCAATTAGGAGAATTCTAGCGATATTACATGTTCGACAAACGTTGCCCACATTCTGGACATATTTTTCCTTTCTTATTTAACTTATACCCACAATAACTGCAGTAATATTTAGATTCCTTATTTCTTTCAGGTTCTCCTGTTATTGTATACGGAACAGTCGCAGCATCATAACCCCTTCCTGCAGATTTCTTCCTTCTTTCTCCAAATATTTCTTCTCCTAACTTCTCTGACCTTTTAGCAGCTTTTTCATATTGTTTTTTAAACATTCTAGTCTGAAAAAGATACTCTGGATTTCGTATTCTTATAATCATGATCACAAGAAAACTAATGAATAACATGCCCATGATAACTAATCCTGCGATAACAAAGTTCCAACCTTTATCGAAATCATCCATGAGCCCAGATACAATGAAAAATGCTATAGATGTAACAAATCCTACTATAAAGAGAATAATACCTACTAATCTCCTACGATAAAGAGTTCGTTGTCTATCTTCATTAACAAGGGGTTCTGTTTTCACTTAATCATTCTTCCTTAATAGGTCCCCCACATTTTGGGCATTCTCCAATTGGAGAATCTGTTCCATATCCACAATAAGAGCAATAATATACTCGTTTCTTCTTTTTTTTGACATCATCTGGGTAGTTTTTTATGGTATAATATTGGTTTTCATACCCAAATTCTTCAGCTATTGCATCCGAAGAATACTTTGGTGCTCTTTTATGTCTTATTACTGAAATTGCTGTTCCTATTATCATTAGAGCCATTGATGAGCCAACTACTGCAAAAAATATCGAACCACCTATTGAGGCTAAGTCAAATCCATCTATACCTGCAACCATTGCCGCAATGAAATACCCTATGGCAGTTAGCAGTCCTGCTACTTCTATGATAATAAAGGCAAATAGCAGTTTTTTTAACGGCTTTTTTGTCTTCCTCCCTAAGGAAATTTTCTTTGGAAATTCTCCAGTCATTAATTAATATTGATATTTACAAGTTTAAAAGCTTTAGCAAATATAGTTCTCCTTACTATGTTTCATCATTGTAAAAGAATAAAGCGCTAAATTTTAAAACAACATCCTTTATAAATTATATAGAAATGGATTTTGGTTTGTGATAACATGACAGAGAAAAAAGTTCTCATTTTTTATGGAACCAGGTATGGTGCGACTGAGGGAGTTGCTGGTAAGATGGCTGAATTATTTAGAGAGAAAGGTAACCTAGCAGAAGTGTTTAATCTCAAGGATTTACCCTATGATAGGATTCCAGATTTTTCTCTTTATAATGGTATAATGATTGGTTCAAGCATCAAAATAGGTCAGTGGACGAAAGATGTGAAAAAGTTTGTAGAAAACTATGCTGATTCATTAAATAGCTTTAAAGGAAAAATCGGTTTCTATGTTTGCTCTGGGTATGCTTCCAATCCTGAAACATATGAGAAAGCTAAAGTAGAATATACCAAAGATGCTTGTGCGAAATTAGGCTTGAAGAAGCTAGATTTGTATGATGCCTTTGGAGGTTTAATGGATTTCACTGAAACATCTAGAATGGGTTGGTTAGAAAAACGCATACTCAAAATAGCAGGTAAAGCTACAACTGGAGAAAAAGCTGAAGATGGTAGTTATACTGATTTGAGGGATTGGGATCAAATAGAGAAATTCACTTTAGAATTCAACAAGAAATTATGATAGAAAAAGCAAGTAGGAAGTCTAGAGGAAGAAGTATTCACCGTTGAAGTAGAAGATATCCTTCTTCTTATCCTTCCTATCTTGATGATTGTTGTAATTTAGATCTCTTTGATCTCTTTTGTTTAAGTTCTTAACTTTTTCAGCCAATTTTTTGCACCTAAGTATACAATAGCTGGTCACTTATTTTGAAGCTGCTGAGTGAAAGTGGTCATTAGCTGGTCACTTTTGTAAAATTTGTTCCAAAATCAATCAAAAATCTCTATTTCCCAATCCCCCATGATTCAATCTGCGATATCTCTGACAAATCTAGCTTGAGTTTCATCCATTAGATGATAGTATAATCTGAAATTCTTATTTTAATCAGCTATTAATAAGAAGTTCGAGAAAAATCTATTGATTTTTTTCAAATTCAAGCGAAACAGAATTGATACAATATCTTAATCCTGTAGGATTGGGCCCATCATTGAAAACGTGACCTAAATGTCCTCCACAATTCTTGCATATAACCTCAGTCCTAATCATTCCATGAGATCTGTCTGTTTCTTCTTGAATATTTTTTTCTTCTAATGGTTGGAAAAATGACGGCCATCCACAACCTGAATCGAATTTTGTATCAGATTCAAATAAAGGTGTGCCACAACCTGCACATCTGTAAACTCCCTTTTCCTTGAAATCCCAATATTTACCTGTAAACGGTCGTTCAGTTCCTTTCAGGCGAAGCACATGGAATTGTTCTTTTGTGAGCTGCTCTTTCCATTCCTTTTCAGATTTCTTTGTTGAATCGTTCATGTTATACTATTTTCTTCGAAACAATTAAAACCTATGTTCTTACAATTTATCTAATGAGTTCAACTGAAGAGTCTTTTGAGGAATTTAGAGGTAATCTTTTAGATGAATTTGATGCTATTGAATTAGTTCCAGAGAATCTTTGGACAATTACTCGACCTACACTCTATTTTAGTCTTCCTGGAATTGCAGCAACTATCCTAGGTTATTGGTTACTGACAACAGAAGATGCGAAAGTTTGGGAATATTTTTTCCTAGTTATAGGAATTTTCTTCGCAGCATGTGGTTTGATGTTCTTCATAGTAGGCTTAACTCAGCTTATGGGAGAGAAAACAAGATATACCCTAACTAATCAAGGATTGACAATTAAACCAACTTCTGGAGATGAAGAATTCTTTTCTTGGAAAGATATGGATTCTTTAAAGATTGAAGGACAAGATCAAGGCTACGCTAAGAAGATGAAAATCACTATCAGAATTAAAAGAAGACTAATTGTTATCCCTATGAAAGGTTATTATGAACCAGCTTCAAAATCAAGAAACACTAAAGAAATTATGGCTTCCATCCAACAATATTATGAGAGAATGAAGTAGTGTTATAGAATGATTGATATTTTACTAGACGTTGAGTGAAACCTTAAAATGCTTCTAGAAGCCTTCTATCATAGCTTACAACCAAAGAATAGTTTTTTGTTGAAAGCAGTACTTTATGAACCGTCTTGCTTGTGTTAGATTGATAATATGTCCGAAACTGTTAATACTTACGATGTCATTATAGTGGGTTCAGGAGTGGGAGGATTAACCGCTGGACTTACTTTACAAAAACTGAAACCAGAAATGAAGACACTTATATTGGAACAGCATTACGCTCCCGGTGGTTATATCAGTGGATTCAAGAGAAAGGGATATTATTTTGATTCTGGTGCAGAAGGATTAGTTTTTACAGGAGAAAATCAAGTGTTTAAAAGAGCATTGAACGGATTAGGTGTCAATCTTCAACTTCTCAATATAGATCCAGTTGAAGTTCTAAGATATCCTGATAAAGAAATTATAATGCATGCTGATCCTGAAAAGTATATTGCAGAACTCAAAGAAAAGTTTCCGGAAAATAAAAACGAGATTGAAAGCTTTTTCGATGTTTTAAGAAAAATAAATCATGATTATAATTCAATTGTGAAATCACATTTGAATCCTTCCTTCAAAGAGCTAATGAAAATAGTATTGACAAGTCCAACTATGAGAAAATATGCTATGATGTCTTTCAAGGCTTTCATTGATAAATTCATAACTAACCAACAACTAAAAGATGTCTTATCTATATATTGTCTTTGGTTGGGAGTTCCTTCAGATTCAATTAAAGCAGTTTCTGCGGGTTTAATATTCTTCTATCCTGTATTCAGCGGCCATTATTATCCTAAAGGAGGAATGTTTACCCTTGCAAAGAAACTTGCAGATTCTTTTACTGAAAAAGGTGGAGAAATTCTCTATAAGAAGAGAGTTACTCGAATTCTGACTAAAAGAAGAAAAGCTATAGGTGTTGAACTGGAAGATGGAACTCAAATAAAGGCAAAGTGGATAATATCTAATGCAGATGCAAAAAGAACTGTGTTTGAATATGTAGGAATGAAGAAATTTCCTGACAGATATCTAGTTAAGATTGCTAAAAGAAATCAGTCTGTTTCTGGATTCTCGGTTTTCTTAGGTCTAAATAAAGATCTCAAAGGATATCCATCACATATAGCTTACAATTTACAACCTGATAAATATATTAAGGATATATTACAAGGGAAATATGATCCCAAAGAAGTAATGATTAGAATCCCAACAAACATAGATCGTGATTTAGCTAAAAATGGTAAATCGTCAGTAATTCTTCTTTCTTTTGCTCCTTACGAATGGGAGAATAAATGGAATGGTCATGATGAAGAATTATATGAAAAAACAAAGCAAAAGTATGCGGATAAGCTAATAGCAATAGCTGAAAATGTGATTCCTGGTCTTTCAAAAAATATAGAGGTCAAACTAGTCTCTACTCCCTTAACTTATGAAAGATATTCCCTTAACTCACAAGGTGCATGGTATGGACCAAGAGCAGATTCTCACAGAGTAGGAAAGAGAACACCTATTAGACGATTGTTCCTAACTGGAGCAAATACTGTTGGTGCTGGAGTACCTTCAAATTTCTTCTCAGGCATTGATACAGCTAAACACATTGCAAATAGATTCAGTGCAAGTAAAAGAGCTCTACGAGTACTGTTCCCTGTGATTAGTCATTTGTCCTTTAGAGCTAGAAACAGAAAGGCTATATTTACTCCCTCCTAATTTTTAACCTTTAATCAGTTTTTTAAACAATACTTAGAATATTGATTTATGTCTAAATTTTCTTACGATGAAGAAATTAAAGATATAATAGATTCAATATTGTTAGAAATTCCAGATGTTACTCCAGGTAAGATGTTTGGAATGCCTGGTTATTTCATTAACGGAAAACTGTTTGCAACTGTTTTCGGTTCAAGTTTAGTAATAAAACTACCAAAGGATGTATGTGATGAATTAATTCAGAATAGAGACGGTTTCGATTCTTTCGCACCTTTGGGAAATAAAATGAAAGAATGGGTTGTTATAACAAAGGATGATCCAGAAAGTGTTGAAGACGAACTAGACTTCATTCATCGATCAATAGAATTCGTAAAATCAATAACAAAAAAATGAAGCAAGTCTTATTAATAAGATTAGAAAGTATTTGACTTGAATGACACAAGAAGAAAGTTTTGAGGAATTTAGAGAAGATTTACTTGAAGATCTTGACGTTCTAAAATTGGAACCTGTTGGATTTTCAAAGACATTTGTTATTTCAGGAAGTATGATTATCTTGGCTCTTGTTATAATAATATTATTTGCAATTTATCAAGATCCTTGGTTAGCTATTCTTCTTGTTGTTGCCGCTGGATTATCATTAATGGGAACATACTTATTTATCTCTGAAATAAGACGATTATCAGATGATAAGAACATCTATACATTTTCCCACGAAGGTTTCAAAATCGAGCGTGAGGATGAAATTCAACGTTTTATTACCTGGAAGGAGATAGATGATCTAAAAATTAAAAATCGAACTAGTTCAAACAAGAGAAAACTGAAGTGTGTTATCTCAATTAAAAAGGAAGATATTATCTTCTTCTTATACGCTTTTAATGAAGTTACCTCCAATATCAAAAATACTCAAGGAATTGCTTCTGAGATTACAAACTATTATGAGAAAGTTAGGGATAACTAACAATGAACTAACAAATAGATAAGAATCTGTTTTAAATTATTAAAATTAAGGGAAAAAAGAATTAGTAGTTTAATACTCCATTCTTAGCAGCTAGGGTTAGTTGATTGATTTGAGTATATTCACTTGCTAACTTCTTTCTTTGTTCTGCGATTTTTTGTTTTTCTGTTTTGACTTTCATTGCCATTTTTTTGCACCTATCTTAACATTGTTACAGCTTTAAAAGAGACTTGCTCACAGATTGTGAACACAAGTTGTGACATAATCAATAGAAAATTGAGTCTCGAATCATTCTTATATTAGTTTAAACAGAATATGGTTGTCTCCTAATGTCACTTGATGAAGCAACTAAAACTCTATTTCAAGATTATCCTAAAAAAAGAGTAAAAATGTTAGAATATTTTTTCGAATCTTTTTTTGTTATACTTCTCCTAGTATTGTTGTTAGTAACACTATCCTTCATATTCTTTCCAGATTTCAATATACTGACAAGAGGTTTTTGCGACTTAAGAGAAGTAAGGGAAATAAATGGTGAGTCCACTCTTATCTCCTTCATTCTTTTCCAAACCGCAATCTTTCTTCTATTCTTTTCTTTATTGGCATTCTTTCTAGTCCTAGTAACTTTCTTTCAAGGAAGAAAACTTACAAGGTATCTTAGCTGGATAGGAACTTTCTTTGGTGTAGCACAATGTCCTTTAAATTTGATTATTTTTCTAGAGAGAGGAACCTTTGAGTTTCACATGATATTTGTGATAAC
>Ga0272441_10008464_pt1 | contig 16269 bp, 18 predicted proteins | sample SSMProp6N_FD_193582 | JGI IMG/M metagenome (GOLD analysis project Ga0272441, IMG submission 193582) | Marine sediment archaeal communities from Little Sippewissett salt marsh, Falmouth, MA, United States - SSM-Prop-6N | ecosystem: Environmental > Aquatic > Marine > Wetlands > Sediment ... | reverse complement strand
GTGCCTGCCAGGGAACTGGTAATTTCCCGACTCCGAGCAAGAATCCACCAAGCGGTCCATAAAGAAAAAGCATCGTTAGAGAATTTATGGCTACCATAACTAGCGTGTGTCCGTCATTCCCTTTTGCCAAAAAACCCCAGACTAAGACCATTGCTGTACAGGGGGCAATACCCAATAAAATATTTCCCGCAAGAAAACTTCTCCATAAAGGAATTTGAAGCATCTTCAAACCATCATTTAATACTACGGTTCCTGCTCCATGAATGGTTCCGACTGCCCAATCTGCTCCAGGGGGAAGTTTTACTAAATCCATGGCTTCACTTCCAATAAGGTTTTTAAAAAGAAAACCTAAAAAAAAGATAGAGATAGCATACATGGTAAAAGGTTTTATTGCCCAGTTTGCAAATAAAGTCAGACCAACTGGTTTAATAGATTTTCCTGCTCTTAACACTTCCCCAAAATCAATTTTTACCATAATCGGATACATCATAAAAAAAAGACAAACTGCAATCGGGATAGAGACCACCGGTGCTTCACCAATATAAATGGCTAATCCGTCAAGATATCTTGCAACTCCGGGAATCATTTTACCAAAAATAATGCCAATACCAATACATAACAAGACCCATACTGTTAAATATTTCTCAAAAAAATTTAAACCGCCATTTTTTTCTTTTACCACAGTTTATAACTCCTCTCAAATATTCCAAATTAAATACATTCCGCCTAAGATGACTAAAAAGCCGCATATTTTTTTAATGATTCCCACCCCTTTGGAATTCTCATTCCAATTTAGATAATTTTGAATAATTTCTGTAAAAGTTCCGGCAAAAATGATGACCGAACAATGACCAATGCCATAAAAAAGTAAAAGTAAAACTCCATAAAAAAACTGTGTTGCTGATACTGTAAATACAATACCTAGCATCGGTGCCATATAAGCGAAAGTACAAGGACCAAGTGCAATGCCAAAAATGAATCCTAATCCAAAAGCAGCCAGTATTCCTTTTTTTTGAAAAGCAGGTTGATTTGTTTCACCAAGAAAAGGTAATTGGATGACTTCCAAAAGATGAAAGCCTATAATGAAAAATATTATGGCTACTATATAGTTTCCGTAAGAGCCGATATCTCCCAGCATGCGACCTAAAAGCCCGGTAATTATACCGATAGCGGCAATCGTAGTTAAAATACCCAAGGAAAAAGAGGCTGCCAGCCAGAAAGCTCTTTTGGTTGACATCTTACCTTGCTCTCCGATAAAGGCTACAATTAAAGGAATGCTGGCTAGATGACAGGGACTTAGCAATATACTTAACATTCCCCATAATAGAGAAGCGATGAGTGCAATCATTAGGCTTGATTGCATTGAATTGGAAAGCCATTCAAAAAGAGTGATTATCATTCATTAACTCCTTGTTTTTGAAGAACTTTAATTATTTCATCTTTGGCAAAAAATCCTAGATGCCTGAAATATTCATTTCCCTCTTTATCCAGAAAAACCTGAGTGGGAATCGCCCTAATGTTAAATTCCTTTTTATAGGGTTCACCTTCTGGGGTCTTCACATCGTGAAAAATTACTTCTACCTGTCCTTTGTATTCTTCTGCAATTTCTTTCATAATGGGCTGCATTTTATCGCAAGGGATACAGCCGACCGATCCTAGCTCTACAAAGGTTACCTTTATCTCCTCGGAGATTTCAACTTCTTGAGTTAAAGTAATTTTGGGGTTATCAGATATCCTTTTAAAACCAAAGACCATAGCTAAAAGTACTAAAAATATTATGATATAAATATATTTTTTCTTATTTTTCATGAATTATTCTCCAACTTTTTTTATTATTATTTTCTTAATTCATAGTAGATATGATTTTTTCTATGTCAATATTATTTATTCAGCTGATATTTATTTTCTATCCCACAAGGATAGGAATCCTGATTTTTTTAGATTATCTAATAGTAAAGAGAAAGCTCTTTAATACACGAACAAACTTCAGGCTCTTCGATAACTTTCTCCTTCTCTTTCTTTGGGATTCTTTTCTTTTCACTTGCTAAAAAATAGTTGAGATACTGAAACATTAAGGTTTGCTGGTCGGAGTATAGATCCGTATAAATTCTTTTAACAACCAGGTTATTATCTAAAAAAACAGCAGCAGGAACAGTTTCGATATTATATAATTCGCTTACTTTTTTCTGATTATCTAATATGATAGTAAATGGTATTTTATTTTCTTGTAGGTATACGTTCATCAATTCAAAATCTTTTTCTTGTATTTTTCCTTGTGTATTTACTAGAAATATTTCATATTTTTCCTGAATAATATGATCTTTAAAATATTTCACTAATTTTTTTACGCCTGTAAGAGAATCACCTTTATCCGGTGAATAGAAGTAAAGTATAAGAAGTTTTTGCTTTTCTCTTTGGTCTTCTAGATTAAAATAATCCCCTTCCAGGGTTTTAAGACTAAAAGAAGGTGCAGGAAAATCTTTTTTTATATTTGAAGAAAAAGAAGCTGAAGAAAAAAAGATTAACAAGACAATTATCAGCACTGTGATTGCATAATATTTTCTATTATTTTCGCAACAATTCATAAATTTAATTCCTTTCATATGGTATTTATTCTTTAATGATTAAGTAATACTTTCTGATGGTTTTTAACAATTCTTTTATCTTTGCAACAGTAATATTCCATTTGTAGTGTCACATGATTAATTCCAAATTTATCAGACAAGATACAATTAATATTACTCCGAATTGTTTCAACCTTGCTTAGATTTATATCCTCTTTAATATCTACATGTCCTTCGAAATAGAATTCCTTATCGTTTGTTTGCCATATATGAACATGGTGCAAATTATCTACTAAAGATATTCTTTCTATCGCTTCTTTAAGTTTTAAAACATTAACCTGAGTGGGAGTTTTTTCCATTAGTATATTTGTGCTACTTTTTAAAATTTCAAATCCTTCTTTTAGGACATAAACTCCAATAATAAAGGTTAAAATGGGATCAACTATACTAATATCAAAATAATATATTAATATTCCACCAATAATTACCCCTAAAGAAGAAAGAGAGTCTGTAAACAAGTGAATATATGCAGATCTTATATTGATATTGTCTTTTGCGCCTGATTTTAACAGAAATACTGAAATTGTATTTGCCGACAGACCAACTAATGCTACCATAATCATCATTCTACCCTCTATAACCTGAGGATTTTTTATTCTTAAATAGGCTTCTTTAAACAAAATGAAAGAAATGATGATAAGAAAAGAAGAATTGAATAAAGCAGCTACAATTTCCGCTCTTTTATAACCAAAAGTATTACTCAGGGTATTTTCTTTTCTGCTTAGCCTAATAGCAATAAAAGTTACAATTATAGAAATTCCATCACTAAAATTATGGAGAGCATCTGATAAAAGAGAAAGGCTTCCGGACAACAAGCCACCTATGACTTCTACCATGGTAATGATAAAATTTAATACCATGGTAATGATTAAGTTCTCTTCCTTAAAATGATGGTGATGATGATTTGACATTACATCTCCTAAATATTTGTGAAAATTATTTATTTACTTGCTAACAAGCACCGCACGTGCAGCCAAAATGATGATTTTCACTTTTGTTCTCCAGAACTGCTTTGGATGATATTTCACTTTTTATTTTTGTGCTTACTATACTTATTACTTCTTCGGTTACTGGTGTTTTTCTCTTTTCTACACCCATTTCGGTTAGTATATAGGATTTTGTTGGGCTCACTCCTATATGTTCAAGGATTCTCTTGGCACATGCCACTGAACATCCATCGATGGTAATATTTTCATCTGCACCCCTTGCTGATTCTAAAAAACCTGAAATATGAGCACCTACAGAAGCAAGACAGGTCAAATGACCATAACCTTCTTCGGTGAGTTTTCTTGAAATAGTATCAGCCATTTCTCCCGTATTAGCAGCTCCTGAACAGGAATAGATTAATTTTGTTTTTGTATTACAACCACATTTATTCATGCGATTTATCCTCCTTTGTCATATAATGCTCTCTGTAAATTTTTTATACTATTTCCTAGCTGTAATCCATTCAGTAATTTCCTGCTTGCTAGGTATTCTACCCGCTACCCTTACATCTCCATCAACAACCAAAGCCGGTGTTACCATCACACCGTATTCAATTATTTTGTTGATGTCAGTTATTTTATCGATTTCTACAGATATACCCAGTTCTTCAACAACATCTTTCGATAATTCGGTTAACTTTTTACATTTCGGACATCCAGTCCCTAATATTTCAATTTTCATCTTAAATCTCCTTTTTATTTTAAAAGTAAGTTCCAAACAACATTCCGCTGAATGTTGCCATTAACACGACTAATAGGATGAACACCAGTGTTTTTTTCGTTCCAATAATACTTCTAATTACCAGCATGTTCGGCAAGCTTAATGCCGGACCTGCTAGTAAAAGGGCTAAAGCTGGACCTTTATTCATTCCTGCACCCAATAGTCCCTGTAAAATAGGTATTTCAGTAAGAGTAGCAAAATACATCAAAGCCCCAACGAACGAAGCAAATAAATTTGACCATAAGCTATTTCCACCTACTAAATTCTCTATCCATATTTTTGGGATTAATCCTTCACTTTCCGGTCTACCCAACAAAAGACCCGCTACTAATACACCCCCCAGCAAAAGAGGCAGTATCTGTATGGCAAAATCCCAACTTGAATTTGTCCAATGAATTAACTCATCCTTTGTAAACCATCTGATAATCATCCAGGCTAAAATGAACAGTAGTATTCCGGTAATTAACCATTTAAAATTGTAAATCGTTTGCCATATTTTTATTGAATCATCCTGTCCCCAATTGGCAAAAACCAATATTCCTATCATGGTGGCAAAATAAAATATTGTTTTCTGTAAAGATCTTCCCTCTTTTTTTTCCTGAACATTAGCAGCCATACCTTGACCGGTCGGTTTCTTCTTTTCACCCCTTTCAAAAATAAAATGCATTACAAGACCAATGATTATTGAAAAAATAATGGCACCAATAGCCCGGGCTATTCCCAATTCGAAACCTAGGACGCGTGCAGTTAAAATGATGGCTAATATATTAATAGCGGGACCAGAATAGAGAAAGGCAGTAGCTGGCCCTATTCCGGCTCCACGCTTATAAATTCCGGCAAAAAGAGGTAAAACAGTACAGGAGCAAACTGCCAGGATAGTTCCCGAAATTGATGCAATTGAGTAGCTTAAAAATTTGTTGGTCTTTGCTCCAAAATATTTGACGACATTTTCCTGACTGATAAAATTGGCGATGGCTCCTGCAATATAAAAAGCCGGTATCAAACATAATAAGACATGTTCACGTGCATATTCTTGTGCCATAAGTAAAGATTCTACTAGCGGTTGTGGTATTTCCCAATTATTAAAAGGCATAAAATAAAAAAAAGTGAATATTCCAAAAATAATTAAGAATTTGTATTTTTTAGTCATTGTTTACTCTCCAGATATCTCTTGTATTCTCTTTGATTTTTTGTCAGTAAATTTCTGTATCTTTGAAAAATGATTCTGTTCTATCTTTGTATATAGCCATATTGCTATATACTATTAGAAAAAAAATCAAGTAATTTTTTATATGTCTCCGCAAAGATGATCTCTGCAAGCATGGGCTGATTTTTTAAAATCTTCTAAAATAATCGAATCATTATTAAGCCAGGCGCTTAAGTTTTCCAATATTATCCGGCTATAAGTATCTCCTCTTCGATTGATAAAATATTCATTCCAAGTTTTATCTTGACGACTATCAATTAGATTTGCTTCCTTTAATTTTTTAAGATGCCGGGAAACACTGGGCTGACGAATACCCAATACAAAAGTTAACTCACAGACACACATCGGCTTATGCTCCAATAATTTCAAAATTCGAATTCGATTTTTATCTGATAACATGTTATAAATTTGGGATAATCTTTTCATGATTAGTATCTTCCTTAATTATATAGCTGTATTGCTATATAATAACATTTTATTTTTATTTGTCAATAATTTACGTAAAATAACGAGGGTTAAGTCCAACCGAAAAACTAGCCAACTTTCATGACCAAAAAAGTACTCTAAAAGGTTGACACAGAACGTGAAATAGTAAAATATGTGTATATTAATTCATTCAAAACTTTAAGTTTAAGGAAATTACTATTTAAAATTATTTTTTAGTGTTTTTTTACAGAGGATTAATGGAAAGAATAACGGTAAATAGTACAAAATCAAAAGTCCATCCATCTATACTAGTTGTTAAAGGAAAATAGATGAGATTCTTCATTTATTCATCTAAACTATTAATACATGTAAAAAAAGACCTTTGTCTCTAACAACATTTGCATTTTTTATCTCTACTATATTCTACTATCTGATTGGAACCATCGAGCTCAAATTGACAACAATCAAAAAGCATTTCCTTCAATAGAATTCTTCCTCTTTGGATACGCGATTTAGCACCAGATAAGGATATGGATTCAACTATAGATAGCTCTTTTTGAGGTTTGCCTTCAATATCAGAAAACTGAATTGCTCTACTATATTTTTCAGGTAAAAAACTTATCATTGCTTTTATACATTCATATAATTCCTCTTTTATCTCAATGCTATCTTCTGACTCTTTTTCGCTTAGCCAATCAGGTAACTCTGTCAGGGTTCTACGAGTTCTGTAATGATCAATAATTACATTTCGTGCAATCTGATATATCCAGCTCTTAATTTTCTTTTGATCTTTTAGAGATTCTATTTTTAGAAGAATTTTCAAGAATATATTGTGTAAGATGTCTTCTGCATCCGAACTCTCATTTACTCTTTTTTGAATAAACGAGAGTAGCTTGTCATGAAATTCTTCCCATATTACTTCTATATCATTTTTTTGGTGATTAGTCTTTTTCATGAAGTTCCTGCATAATTATTATTTTAATGTTAAATAACATTATACATGTAAATTTTCATACCAGTCAAAAAAATATAACCACTATTATTCTTTTTACTTAGTGTTATTATTTCAACAGCATTTAGTCTTTCCTGAACCACAATTATTACCTGAACAGTTACATTCGCAATCTTGAGTTGAACGAAACTGGGAATCTCGATAGGCTAATAATCTCTCTTTTCTGATTTGAGCAAGGTCTTTTCTTTTAAATATAATATCTATCCCATCGATTGGCTTTGTCGAACATGCATACTCTTTTTTACCATTTATCTCTATCAAACAGGCTTTACAACATCCTTTTTTCCTTCCATCTTTGTAGCAGGGTGCAGGAATTCCAATTTTTGCTCTATCTGCGACATCCACAATATTTTTATCGTCACCGAATATTTCTATTTCTTTACTATCAATCGTTATTTTCATCTTATCTCCTTATTTTTAATCTTAATAGAACTACAACAGCTCGGTTGAGTTCTTTGTTCTCCTAATACAAGAAGACGGTGCTTCTGCCAAAAAGACGCAAAAAAATGAAAAACAATTCAAAAAAAAAACAGAAAAAGCCCTTCAGCAAAGGCCAAAGGACTTGGAATGGTCTGGCTCCCCCTATTGAACGTGTTTAGAACTTTCAAAGGGGATTTACCAATAGATTATTCTATATAAATCAGCTGATTTTTCATTATTAGAAACAATTTTAACAATTAATTGGAGTTGTTGTTCTACTTTATCTGTAATTTTAACTATTTCTATTCAAAGTAGATTGAGATGCGACTCCCAAGATTTTGATTTACTAATTATCCAATGTTTCTAATTAAAAATTCCTATAAGCCTGTATCTTAAAATCCACTGCCATCAGGATCGCCATCACCGGAATTTGGTGCAGGTCCTTTTGCAACTCCTTCTCCAGAAGGTACATTATTTAACCCGCTGCCATCAGGATCGCCATCACCGGAATTTGGTGCAGGTCCAGGACTATCTACAGCAATTGTGGTACAGCTTAAGTTAATCATTAAAAAAGCTGCGATTAAAATTAACACAATAATTTTTTTCATCTTTTCCTCCTTATTATTTAGTATCGTATTTAATAAAACACCCAGGGGACATACCTGGGGTCGCATCTTCATTTTGGCATTTTATACCTTCTGTTTAACAAATAAAAAAGTCGGTAGCTTGGCAGCCTTAGCGCTTTTGGCGCTTTAGGCCCATTGCTTTGCGTCTCAACCTTTCGATTGATTTGCTCTTATCAACTTTTGGTTTATATTATTCTATTTTTTTTATTATACTACTTATGCTTAAAATATACTACTTTTTTGCAAATTATTTATAATTACAAAAAGCCTTGAATAAATACCAAAGGGTTGGGAATGTTCTGGTTTACCAGACCGGAAGATTTTCGCAACTTTTGTATGAGGGGGATAAAACTAAAAAAGTATATCAAGAGTTGGAAGAAGCAATTAATACTCGATTTTATTGATTACAAACCTTCTAATGGAAAGTTAGAGAAAATTACCGAATTATTGAGCTAGTACAACCATCCCTGTGACAATTTTTGAGCCTATCTCCGTTATTATTGTTTCTTCCCCGATACAACCGCAAATTCGAGTGACCTGGAATCATAATCTTTTCCAGAGACATCCGAATATATATCATTAATTATAAGGTTATTTTCCTCAAATTCTTTTTTTAAAGATTCCATGCTGAAATATTGCAGCCAGTTATATACAATCCGTGTTCGCTTCTTCTCTATAATTGTATATTTATCAAGTGTTACTTTAATATCATTATATTTAAACAAATTAATAAAACAATAATAATCATCAGGAGACCAAAAATTGTTCAGATGATTAAATTCATAGGTAGATGATTCATCTTTTTGATCAAAATAATTCAATGAATACACATCAAGAAGAACTTTTCCATCAGGTTTTAGTAAATTCATAAACTTGTCAAACATAATTTTCCTTTGATTTGGGCTTAAAGCGCAGAAATCACACATAATCATAGAAATAAGATCGTATTTTTTGTCAGTTTCGAAATTGAGGTAATTTTTATGAATATAATTTACATTTAAATCAGAATTTGATGCTATTTGCTTAGCGTAATCAATAGAATTTTTTGAAAAATCAATCCCCGTGACTTTGATTTCTTTTTCCGCAAATCTGTTTGCATAAAGCCCTGGTCCGCATCCAAAATCTATGATATCTGAATTTGAGTTTAGGTTAAAACGATCAGATATCCAATCAACAGATTGGTTGATAAAATTAATATTTCTTGAAGATACATCAATTGATTCATTTAAATGATATTCTAGCATTTTTTTTGAGGTATATTCATTTGCCCAGAGGTCTTCAGCTGTATAAAACTGAAAAGGTTCAGGTCGTTTGTTGATTTCTTTTAATTGTTTGTACATTCACTTTATCCTTCTTTGGTTTTTCTTTGCCTTTTATCAAATATTTTTCTCACATACTATATTGCAGTATCTGGCTCCAAAAGAACTGCTAATTGCCATCATACTCAAGTAAATATTTTTTTACACCTTTCCACAAAAGCCCCTTGCTGCATTTTTCTATGGGTTCCAATTCTATGCCTTGCATTCTTTTTTCCAGGGCTTCCAGGATAAAACCCTCTTTTTAAAATGGGAATATTTTTAACCTTAATTGCCTTGGCCGGGCAACTATAGATACAATGTAAACAGATGATACATTGGTCTGCAAAAGTGGATTTCTCTGTTACCATTTCTATGCTTTTTTACCGGACGGTTTTCTACACAACACCCACACCGGGTATAATGATCATCAATGGTTAACAATTTTCTAAATCTATGAGAACCTTTCTTTTCCTTGCGACTTATCCATACTTGAATAATTGCTTTTTTTTAAGGAACCTGGGGTCAGGCTTCACAGATTCACATTTTTATCAACTCTTTAAACTGATTTAAAATAATATCATATTTTTATATATTTTGTGAACTTGTGACCCCACTATTCTCACAATTTAATTTTATTTTAAAAAATCCAGTACAATCTGATGAAAATTATTTTTCGTATAAGCATCATGTCCAAGTTCGGGATATATTATTATTTTACTCCCGGATATAGCCTCGGCCATTTCCTGTGGTATTTCGACTCCTCCAATAATTTTATCTGACCCTCCTCCAATGATGAGAGTGGGACATTTTATCTTATTTAATTTCTGATAGGCATTGTGAGTAAGGCAGGAAATTGCCTGAATAATAAAGCGCTCTTTGGAAACCGGTTTAATTGCTTTCTTTACAAACCAATAAAAAGGGCGTATTTTTTTTATGTTATTTTCACTATAGTTTTTTTCCATGGTGTCAATAGCTAATTTTCCATAATGTTCCTTTTCTGCTAAATTAATCCAATGACCAATAATGTTTTGTATGTTATTATTTGGCCTGGAGAGCGTCACAACGAGAACCATTTTGTAAACTTTTTGAGGATGATCAATAGCCAACCATTGCGCAATCATACCTCCTTGGGATATTCCCATGATACAAGCTTTATTTAACTCCAGTTTATCCATTGCCAAAGCTTGTTCCTTAGCCATTTCTCTGGTCGTCATCTGTGACTGTAATTTATTCTTACGACTAAAAACCCAAACTTGAAATCCTCTGGCAAACTTCCGATATGAATGCCATAACATAAGTCCCGTACCCTTGACTGTCCTTAGTCCATCTGAAAGTCCAGGTAAAATTACAAGTGGCCTAGTGCCTTTTCCAAAGACAACATATTGCATTTCACTCTCACCAATCTGAACATTACCTTCCTTGATATTTCCAAACATTTTTTAGGCTCTCGGGGTCAGGTCAAAATCTGACCCGTTTTCTTTCTTACTTATTTTCTTTTGCTAAAAGCTTTGACATAATATTTTACATGCCATAGGGCGTGAAAAATGCCGATAAATCCCATGACAATTGAATATTCCACATGCCAGTAAAGAAAATTGAAGTTAACAGAACGAAACCAGTCAAAATCGCGAATCATCACCAGAATGAAACCTGTGCCTGCTGAAGCAATAAAGCTAAATAGAAGTAAAATATTCCAGAATTTTTTCTCTTTAGCAGAACTGATTTTAAACCTGGCAGCAAGCCATTTACCACCCAAATAAAAGAGCAAGGTTAAAATACTAATTTCAATAAAGTTATAATCACTGATTATTTTATTTTGCGTGGTAGGTTCTGCCTGAGATTCCGAAGTAATGATCTGTTCTTCAACCACTTCATTACCAGTATAACTGCTCTCATCAGTCAGAACAGAGTCTTCTGATAGAGAGCTTTTTTGTTTTTTCAGGTTCTCGGCCACTCCTTTTATTATTGAGGGGGAAAAACGTACTTCTGCTCTCAAATCATCAACAGTGTTATTAATGTTATAGTCCGTGTTTAACAAGAGGTCCTCTTTTAATTTGTTTAATAATTGGTTAGCATCAATATCCCACAATTGAGCAATCTCATCAATGGTCATCGTTCTCATTCTACTGCCAGGAATTTCCATACTGTATTCTTCTTCAGGGAAAGTGACTGTATTTTTTTGACTGTTGTCCTTTTTTATTATCTCTTCATTTGGTTTATTGGATTCGTCAGTTGGTTTGGGTTGCGATAAATCACATATGTTATCCTGATTAGTATCAATATACCTTCCACATTCCCCCGGATACGGATCATTTTCCAAACCAAAAGGACAACCATTCCAAACCTGAGCCATAGAGACATTTATATTTATCATAAAAATACTTAGTGTGATTAGCACAACGAATAGTAATGGGATTCCATTTTTCAATATCATTTTGTCTTTCATTTTTATTTTCTCCCTATGTATTTTATGGCTATATATTATACCTTCTGTTATTAATACGTCAATGAAGGCGCTTTTCTTTCAATCATTGAATCTTTTTTGTCCGGTGGTTAAATATTGTCTTGAAGTTCAATGCTCATTCTCCTTGAAAATAGTATTTGTCTTTTAATGTGTTAATTATTTAATCAATATTTATTAAGATTTCAGATGCGGATTTTGGTTTCAATAATAAAAATGTTAAGAAAAGTATGAGTAGGAGGGAAGAAGATAAAGGAAAGAAAAAGAAAAACAACTCCCATGCCAAAATCATTTCCCCAAAATAAATTTTAAATGCCTTCTAAAAAAATAATGATACCAAAATCCAACTGAGTATTTTCCTAAAATTTATTTTGTTATTCATGTTATTGTCATTCTGGATCAAACAAACAACAGTTGTTTTACTTTCAAATCATAAAACTTCTTGGTATAATACATTCTCTGATGTAATATATATTTATTCACTGCAAATGATTTCCCGGGCAAAATCCTTTGCATTTTCTAAATCCTCTTTGTTTGGCCTCCCTTTGCTTATTCCACCAATCTGCTTTAGCGGTCCGGCAGTATCAAATCCTCTGCATGAAAACTCACCTAAAATCTTGATACCCTTATTTTTTAATTCTCTTCTGAGATGCACATGAAAGTGGGAAATCAGATGTCGAATATTATGGAGAAAATTCCCTGCATTGCTCATTCCGGAAGTGGAAAAAAGAAATGCTTTATTACCGTTTAATTCAATAAGTTGGTCAACTATTTTAAAGATGCTGGGGTGATGCCTGCCCCAATAAATTCCTGACCCAAAACCAATAAGGTCATATTTTCCCACTTCTTCAATATCAACTTCAGAAGGTTTCTTGATCTCCGCATCTAACACTTCTATCATCGCTTCGGCAATTTTTTTAGTGTTATTATGATGGATTGATTGGCATATGATTAGCACTTTTTTATCGGGCATATTCATTTACTCCTTATTACATAAAAATGAGACGGTTATACTAGTTTAATAAATAGATATCTGAAATGTAATAGTGGATTTCAAAAAACTAACTGTAACCTTTCCCCTACTATACAGTTGGATTACAGAATGCAATTTAATAGTTTTGTTGCATTGCAGACCCGGCCCCATTGATTCACTCACGTCTAACATAGGATTAGGTATACTAATACAAGGTTCACTACTCCCCGGGGGATGACCATGAGCGGAGGAATTGTACAGCCCTGTCAGTGAAGTCAGTAAAAACACCATCCACCTTGTAAGTGATATAAAACTGGAAGAGTTCTTCGTCAAAAGTCTGATACTGAACCGGCAGTGAGTCAGCACGCATGGTCCAGGTGTGAACCACCAAACCTCGTTCATGAGCCCATTGTACGATGGCAGGATTAGCCTCAATACGATTCTTGTGAGGACCAATACCGTCAGCAACCATTGCAATCTCATCAAGAACGTCTTTTGTTAGTTTTGTGGTAAAAGGTTTAACATCTCCCCCATAATTCCAATTTCTTTCCCAGGTAAGTAAGACCAGGGGCAATTCAGTCCCCAAATCAAAGCGAAGTTTCTTTAGAGGTTCATCCTCGAAGCATTGTATAAAGATGTTTGCATCTCTTCCCTTATAACCATATTGATTCAGCATTTTAAGCAAGACCTCTTCCATCGGTAAGCCCTGTTGTGTATGCCAGGTTGGTCTTTTCATCTCAGGATAAATGCCTACATTGCCGCCGGTGCTCTTATTGAGACCCTGTATTAATTCAATCATTTCCCTAAAAGTAGGCAATTCAAATTTTGAAAAGTTGAGCGGAAAACGGGAGGGAAAATAAGCCATGCCATTCGTACGCACTCTTTCATGTACATTGAGCTGCTTGATTTCCTCAAGACTAAAATCTGCAACATACCAATGCCTATCTTTTCGGGCACGATCTGGAAAAACCTCTCTCACATTCGTGGTGTACTCAAGGTAAATATCATGGATACATACGAAGATACCGTCCTTTGTTAAGGCCAGATCGGCCTCAATAAAATCCGCTCCCAATGCGTAGGCCATTGCATAAGACTCTAACGTATGTTCGGGTAGATAGCCACTGGCTCCACGATGTGCTATCACAATCTTACCCAACGGTTCTTCACCGAATGTCGTTAAGGCAAAGCCGATTAAAAATATCGCTATGAACAGGCTGCTAAAAAATATCGCTTTTCGCTGCATCATTTTTTGCCTCCTTATGTCATCAGAGTGTATTTTTTATGTGTGAATTATTTAATCAATGGAAATGAAGATTTCTGATGAGAATTTTGGTTTCATAAATAATATTGTCACAAGAACCGTTGTCCCCGTGACATCAATTGATCTTTTCTCCCTTCAAAGTCAAATCACATTTTTCCTTGATACTCAATGCTTCAAAATAAAGATTTTCAAGCGGAATCCATAACGACTTAAACCTTTCAAACATAATAGGTCCATTTCGTTTCAATATCCTTCTTTCCTGTATCTCCGGTGAAATCTCTAAAAAAATCTTCAAATCGTAAAATTCAATCAGCGTCGGATGAAGACTATAGGACCCCTCTATGATATTCACTCTTTTGGGCAACACATGCTTTGGCTGACAAAAATCCTGTATTTTGCAGTTAAACGGCCTAAATTCAAAGGGTTTCCCTTTAATCACTCCTTCAATAATGTCAACCTTGAAACGCATATAATCTACATTACCACCAACCTCTTGCATCCTTGCAGGAGTTCTAAGTTCTGGTGTTAGGTAAAAATCATCCATATGAAATAAATTTGCATCCAAAAGCTCAGCAATCTCACGCCCTAAAGTACTCTTTCCTGCACCACAATGACCATCAATAGCAATTAATACTCTATCTTTCATTTTCAAAAGAGATTCAATTCTCTCACGAACCATTTTTACATAATCGTCAAACACATCCAACTGCCCTTTCCCAACAACCAAATTTTGTTTATTGTTTCAACAAATTTGCACTTTTCAAAGAAATCAAAAGAACCGGAATAATTACAATCTGAGCAATTAAGCCGGGAACTGAATTAATCAACGCACTACCTATGAACATTTTCAAAGTGAATGCCGCACCGTTTACGCTTAACAGCACCAACATGGCAACGCCCCAAACTATTCTACCTGCAATCATGGCCATCAACAAGCTTGCATAAATATTTAGCGTGCTTTCAGAATTCTTTCTAAATAAGAATCCAGCCACCCCACCATAGGTTGCCAATTCAAATGACATGGCAATCGCTACAGGATAAAACGGCGGCATGCCAAACAGTATGCTTCTCAAAATCGGAGTAATCAATCCCACTACCAATCCAATGGGCCCGCCTAATATAAAACCACCTAAGAAAACCGGTAAATGCATAGGTAACAATTTATTCCCGATACTGGGAATTTGGCCTGTGAAAAAAGGTAGCACCAATCCTAATGCTATAAATAGTCCCGTTAATACAATATTTCTTGTCTTCATAATATGCTCCTTATCATGCTTTTTTATTTTTCACTACTTTATAGCTTACAAGTTCAATAACCCGATAACTTTTTCCAGTTTCTCATAAGGGGTGGTATAAGCTAATCACCCATACCTTCTTAAGTGATTATATTCAAATAAGAAGTCACCTTCTAAATTATAGATGAGATTTTTTACAGAATCAAATGAATTAAGGTAAAAGAACTCATTCTTGATGATTTTTCAGAAGCCCTCTCCCCTGCCATTAGATAATCCTTCTTCAAATTCGTAGTACCAGTTTATAGCGATTGGAGCCGAATTTTCTATTGGCTTTCATGATATTACACTCAATAGGCTTGGGGGGGGATCTACAGGAACCGGGTTGGCACCCATTTTAACAGGAAGCAGGGATTCATCTTTCTTTCCTCCTGTCTGCTATCTACGGGAGTAACTTTGGAGCTCTTTATTGGATATATGATGCGCGGGATATAGGTCTTTCACTCATTTAAAGGAACGAGGAAAGACCTTGTTCAGAATCTTATCATATTTTTCTAAAATTAATTTCCATCCTTTGATGATAATCTGCTTATTAAACTGCATCATTAAGCAGCTCCTTTGGCAGTGCAATGATACCAAAAAAGTGAATTAATTTCTGAGCATGAACAACCATCCCCGATTTTACTTTAAAAAATTGTTGATTTGCAGGACCTCGTACCATAGCATATGATAATTAAACGGAATATGTTATGCTGATGCCGGGATAAGCTTGTCGCATGGTAGATCAATGCGATACCAGAACAATCAAGGTTCTTGATCAGTACGCGAATTAGATGAATCACTCTTCGATAAGCTTGGATATTATCAAAAACGAAAGGTAACACCTCTCAGCCTGCGTTATACAAGATACTGTCTTGTTTATTTTTTTATTTTAATCCAACAAATTGACTATTATATAAATCGGCATAAAATCCATCCAGCTTTAATAATTCTTTATGATTTCCTTTTTCAATAATGCTGCC